>OLPF01000104.1_pt1 | contig 96869 bp, 78 predicted proteins | sample 1673121 | NCBI WGS metagenome assembly OLPF01 (sample SAMEA3136756, study PRJEB25190) | human gut metagenome
TGCGAGCGTAATCGTTGATGGTACGCGTAACACCCTGCTTGAAGCCGTCGAGATGAGTACCACCGTCGATGGTGTGGATGTTGTTCGCAAACGAGAGCACGCCATTAGAAGAATAGGAAGAGGACCACTGCATTGCCACTTCCACCATGCCGTCTTCGTTTTCAGCCTCGAAGTAGATGGGCTTGTTCAGCGTTTCCTTGCCCTCATTGAGGAATTTAACGAAATCCTGAAGACCGCCAAGCGCCTGAAACACCTCGGTACGGGGTTTGCCGTCTTCGCCGGGGGTGCGCTCATCGGCTAGGGTGATCTTCAAACCCTTGTTAAGGAATGACATCTCACGGAAACGGGTTTTCAGCGTTTCGTAATCGAAGATGGTGGTTTCTTTGAAAATCTCAGGGTCGGGCCAGAAGGTTACCGTAGTACCGCTGGTTTTGGAGGTTCCTACCTCATGGAGCTTTTCTTTGGTTTTGCCATGATCGAAAGAAATCTCATATTCCTTGCCATCGCGACGCACGCGCACAATAACCTGAGTGGAAAGCGCATTCACAACAGAAACGCCTACACCGTGCAAGCCGCCGGAAACCTTATAACCTTCGCCGCCGAATTTACCACCTGCATGGAGGATGGTGAGTACAACCTCGACGGTTGGGATTTTTTCCTTGGGGTGCTTGTCTACGGGAATGCCGCGGCCATTGTCGACAACGGTGATGGAGTTGTCCTCATGGATGGCAACCTCAATGTGGTCACAATAGCCAGCAAGAGCTTCATCTACTGCGTTGTCTACAACCTCGTACACCAGATGGTGAAGGCCGCGCGGACCGGTAGAACCGATATACATACCAGGGCGCTTGCGCACTGCTTCAAGGCCTTCCAAGATCTGAATGTCTTGGCCGCTGTAGTGGGATTCGTCTGAAGCCACGTATTTCCTCCTCTTTCTGCTATCTGATACGCCTAAAGCGACGTATCGAGGGGATTTAGAACCTTATTATTATAGCAGAGTAGGCAAGATACCTTGCCATCTATCAGCGCCAGAGGGCATTCAGAGCGCTTCTGCGGGTATAAAAGCCATCGTGTTGGGCATTTTTTATGAAGAAGACTCATTTCGACGCTTCTGAGCCGTCATAGCGCGTTGGAACGAAGCCCTTAAACGAGGATCCTCGATAGCCGACGTCATTTCTTCTATTCGCGCCGTTTCTTCTTCGCTGAGACTTCGTTCTTTAGGCTGAGTATCTGAGCTAAGGCGCTCGGCAAAGGGGTGCTTGTCCCTATACGGACCCCTTGAAATACGAATCTCAAACACATCTATGGTCGTATTAAAACGATCGAGATATTCAAAGCGAAGCAACTCCCTGCGGGCATTCAGCTCAGCGGCACACGTTGAGTTGTCCAGATACACCACCAGATCGTACGCTCCCTCAACCGCCTGGCTTTTGAGCAGATACACCGAATTGGTGTGTTTGAGGATAAAGGGATCCACGAGTTCGGCAAACTGGGCATGAGTCTTTTCTATCTTGCGCTGCACAAGAACGCGCTTCTTAACTTCTTCGGGCATCGACGAAGCGAAAGAGGAAAGCGAAGACGAAACGGGGCGGAGGGAATTATTCCGCTCATTCACCACGGCGATATAACGGCGAGGATCGCGTGACGACCCCCAATCGCTATCGAATTCAACCATACCTATTCGCCGCCAATCTGCACCACACGCGCCAACGAGGAAAGCGCCGGGCTTACTTTTTCCGCATTGGTAGCAGTCACAAACGTCTGCACCTCGCCGGAGATCAGAGAAAGCAGCGCATCGCGGCGCGTCGCATCAAGCTCGCTCATCACATCGTCGAGCAGCAAAACGGGGTTCTGGCCCAATCGTTCCGCGATAAGCTCAACCTGTGCCATCTTAAACGCCAGAACCAAACTTCGCTGCTGCCCCTGCGATGCAAACTGCTGAGCATTGAGCCCATCAAGGTAGAACTCTACCAGATCGAGCTGGGGGCCATAAAGGGATATGCGTCGCTCGTGCTCCCTATGAGCATCCTCTTCCATTGCGCTAATGAGTCGCTCCTGAGCGGCGGTCCTGTCAATCGCCTCAACCGAAGGAATGCGGTCGAGATCGAACGACTTGCGGAGCCATGAGGGAACGTACACTAGTTCGACCGATTCGCGTCCGCCCGAAATCTCTCGATAACATTCCTTCAGATAAGGCGAAAGCGCCGCAATCATCTCGCAACGCAAGCGGTACAGCTGCGAGCCGACCGTAGCAACAACCTCGTTGATGCTCTGAAGGAATAGAGGCGAAACGTTCTCCTTCAGATAGCGATTCTTCTGCCGAAGGATCTTTTCATAGTCCTTCCGTACCGCATGGTAATTCGTGCTCAGTTGAGCACCCATCTGATCAACCTGCGCGCGCTTAAACGATTGGGAGCCTTTCACCAGCTCCAAGTCTTCAGGAGAGAACAGCACAGAAGGCAACGTGCCCCGGATATCGCGGGGGCGTTTTTTCTTCCCATTGACAAAATACTCGCGTGTTTCACGTGAAACGCGCAATTCCATATCAAGATATCGTCCATCGCCGCGTATTGCCGCGGAGAACATGCCCGCATCTTGACCGGCACGAACCAAGTGGCTAGGCACTGAACTGCGAAACGACGAGCAAGCCGTGACAAGCTGGATACCCTCAAGAAGGTTTGTCTTGCCCACCGCATTCGGCCCGACGATCAGGGTTAGCCCCCCGATGCCATCAAGCTCGAACTGCTCATACGACCTGAAATTACGGCACGCGATGTTTTCGATAGTGAGCCCCATGGAGCCAGAAAACCGCAATCTACACGCGTACGGGCATGATGAGGTAAAGGAAGTTCTCGCCCTCCGCGGCGCGCAGAATGCCAGGCTTCATGGGCCCGAACAAATCAAGATGAACCGCATCGGTATCAATGGAATTCAGGCCATCGAGCATAAAGGTAAAGTTGAATGCAATATCAACCGATTCGCCATCAACCTCACAAATAAGATTTTCCTGAGCATTGCCAATGTCTTGAGAGTTGGTGAGCAGGGTTACCACGCCGGATTCGGCATCGACGCGAACCTGTACAGGGGAAACCTTATTGCTGAGCAGAGAAACACGACGAACTGCATCAGTAAGCGCATGAGTCGAAAGCGTTGCGCGAGTGGAATAACCCTCGGCAATAAGCTGTTTGTAATTCGGGAAGGTTCCCTCGATACGACGGTTGATAAAAGTGGTGTCACGGTAGGTAACCACGATTTGGTTGTCGTTAAGCGCAATCGTAATAGGATCTTCTGACTGAGGAAGCGAAGCAATGTCCTGAAGGAAAGAACCGGCAATAACCGCTTCGAACTCTTCAGGGCATGACGAATCGAGCTCAGTTTCGGAAACAGCCAGGCGATAGGAGTCGGTCGCCACCATTTTCAAAGTGGAACCTACGCAAGAAACAAGTACGCCCGTAAGCACAATACGCGTTTCGTCGTGAGAAACGACCTTAGCCGTGCGCTTGACCATCGAAGAAAACGCATTGAAGGGGAACGAGGCTTCCTGATCGGCTTCGATTTCGGGGAAAGCGGGGAAGTCAAGAGGATTGAGCGCTTTCAATGAGAACGTGGTGCTATCGCAGAATACCGTTGCGGTGGTTTCGTCTGCCTCAACACGAACTGCCATATCGGGAAGGTTCTTAATGATGTCACCGAAGAGTTTTGCTGGCACTACCGTTTCTCCGGGCTCTTCCACCATAGCGAAGCACGTTACCTTAATGGAGAGTTCCAGATTGGTGGTTTGAAGGGTGATTCTTCCCTCTTCTGCCTTGATATACACACCAGCAAGAATTGAAAGCGTAGAACGGGTGGAGGATCCTTTAACTACAACCGCTAGGGCGTTTTGAAGCTCCGATTGGTTAACGCTGAATTTCATTGCTGCTCCTGTCCTCTGTTCCTCTTGGCTATGATACCTGTTCTAGCCAAGCTGATTCTCGATTGGCAATTGAGTTGCACAATCGAGTTTTCCTCCCCGTTAATTCCTTCTCTATTCTTTAATAAATAACTAATAATAGAAGTAGTAACCAGGGTGGATATGTTGATAACTTCTCTTTTGCCTGATGAACGCGGAAAAACACCTGTCGGGAACTCTGTGGAAAAGCACCTTGGTTATCCACGGGGAAAACGTGGGGAAAACTTCTTCCACAAAGGTATGGGGTAATCCCCATGTTTTGTCACCGTTTATCAACAGGTTTTAATACTGCTGGATGCGGATTTTTTCGCGCACTGCTTCCAGCTCTTCTCGTAGGTTTCGGTCTTCTTGCATTTGACTTGAAATGAGCTCGCACGAGTGGAGCACCGTAGTGTGATCGCGATTGAAGGCCTTGCCGATATTGCTCAGCGTGGTTTCCGACAGGTCTCGGCACAGATAGATTGCAACCTGCCTCGGCCGAACAATGCTTCTTGCCCTGCCGCGCCCCACGATGTCTTTGTGTGAAACGCCGTAAAAATCTTCAACGGCGGCTTGGATCATCTCTATCGTGATGCGTTTTTTGCCTCCGCCGATAAAGTGATTGCCAAGAAGTTCCTTGACCTGGCCTTCCGAAAGCGTGTGGTCCTTGTTCATCTTCATGGCGAATATCACGTTGGTGATAGCGCTCTTCAGTTCGCGAATGTTTGAACTGGAGTTGTCCACGATGTAGTCGAGGATTTCGTCCGTGATAACAAACGATGTGTTTTCTCGGCTCTGGTAGTGGCGAATAAGGCTCTTGATGATGTTGCGCTTCGTCTCGTCGTCGGGTGGCTGAATATCTATCGTGGCTCCCGAGTTGAATCGGGACACGTAGCGTTCGTCGAGGTCGATGTTTTTCGGCGCTCGGTCTGCGGAGAATACAAACTGCTTGCCCTTCGGGATCATCGAATTGAAGATGCGGAACAACGCGTTGAGCGTGCCGGGTTTGCTCTGGAGCCCCTGGATATCGTCGATGAGCAGTACATCCGCCTGCTGGAAATAGCCCTCAAAGTTCTTGAAGCTTTGCTTATCGACGCTCTTTTCTATTGCTGCGTCTGAGTAGCGGTTTACCAGTTCCATCGAATCGATGTAGCACACGTTGAGCTCTGGGCGGGTTTCCTTGATGTAGTTCTGAATCGCGCACATAAGGTGCGTTTTTCCCACGCCGGATCGCCCATATATAAAGAGTGGGTTCAACTCGGACGAACCGGGGCGGTCCGCTACCTCCACTGCCATGTTGTAGGCCATGCGGTTCGACTCTCCAATAACGAAGGAATCAAAGGTGAGCGCTGCTTCCCCTGTTGCCTCGTTGTCGTTGCCGTTCGTCTCTGTTTTCTGCGATTGCGGCTCAGATGCTTCTGCCTGCGCTACCGAATGGGTGGGCTGGGGCGCGGGGGCGTTAGCGGACTGGGCGCCTGGAACAGGCGCGTTCTGTGCGCTTGCTGCTGCGGGTTTCGGTTGCGGTTGGACCGCTTGCGGTGCGACAGCAGGGGCCGAAGGGGTCGCTGTGGGTGCAGGCTGAGCCGCAGGTGCCGGTGCCGCTGCAGTGGGGTCGACCTCTATCAGCACCTGAAAGTCCAGGTTGTACAGATCGCTGAGTGCCTTCTGGATATCTTTCAGATAATGCTTTTCGATCCAATCTTTAATAAAGGCATTGTCCGAGGTGAGCATGATGAAGCCAGGGCTTGCTGCCTGGATTTGAACACGCGAGAAGAACGCATCGATTTGAGATGCGTTGATGGTGGGATACGACTTCAGTTGTCGCATCAGGTCTGTCCACGTCTGTTCGATATCCATAAGGTTCTACGTAGTTCCATTCCGTTGGCGTGGGATGCGCCGTCTGTCGTTTACAAGGATAGGGCAACCTGCGTGCCTCGCGGGGTGAGCGTTCTCTTCTTATTCACCTTTTCCACGAGACCCGCCTCTTCCATCTTTGAAAAAGCGGTATGAACGCTAGCCACGGCGATGTCGGTGGCCTTGCTGACCTCGCTTACGCCTAGGGTGTTGTTCGGAAGAAGGGCTTTAAGCACGGCAGCTTCGTTTTCGGTGAGGTCGGGGATCTGAGCCGCCTCAATTTCTTCGTCTGTTGTTCGCGACGCAACCAGGCTGATGGTCACCACCGAGCCTTGATTCACGTTGTCTTTGATCTCGATATGCCCGTGGGAGGTGTTTAAGTAGTCTTTCACGATGGGCAAGCCCGACCCCACGCCTCGTATGTAGCGTTTCATCGGCTCGATGGCAGAGGAAAATCCTGGTTCTTGCACGAGATCTTTGTGCTTGATGCCTGGGCCCTGATCCGCAAAGCGAATGGTATTGCCTTGGTCGAAAATTGATACCACCACTTCGTTGAAGTTGGCGTGAATGAAATTTTCGGATACTTCCCTGATCACGGTGTAAGGGATCACCCCGCCTGCTTCTTTGGCGTTTTTGTAGGTCAAGGAAGCAATGTGCTCGATGTATTCGTGTGTGGGACCTCCCTGCACTTGTATTACGCGTGGCGCTGTTTTCAGCGAATCGTATATTGCAATGCGCGCGGGCGTGGTTATGTGATGGTAATCGAAGCTCTGCGAAGGTGCCGTTTCTTCGACGGATTCGATGATGCCGCCATTCATTGTGTGGGCGTAGTCTTCGCCATACGTTGCCGGCTCCACAAAGGAGGGCACGAAAGGCTGCTCGCCCTGGCAGGCATCCGAAGCCGGTTGCTGCATCGTTTGGGGGTAGGGCTGCGCCGCCGCTGGCTGCATAACGTGTGGGTTTGCTGTTGCGGCGAACTGCTGAAACGCTTGTTGGGGATAGCCAGTCTGTGGTTGCTGGTATCCAATAGGGTAGCCTGGGAATCCCTGGGCTGCGACCTGCGGCTCTGGGTTGTTGGCCATGTTGGCGGAAAACGGTTGCCCTTGCGGTGCTTGGCCGTTGACGTTTGCCATTTGCGCCGTGGGGGGCAGGTTGTGCGCTGGTACGGTGTAGCCAGGTTGTGGATAACCGCCATAAGGCATGCCGTAGGGCATGCCTGGATAAGGCTGCATTTGGGCACCCTGAGCAGGATAGGAAGGGAATTGCCCTTGTCCGTACCCGTAGGGAGGAGTGGATGTCTGGGCGGGCTGAGTGTTTGGCGTTGTCGCTTCGGTTGCAGGTCTCTCCTCGTTATAGGAAGGATATGGCACCGACCCTTGTTCCCCCGCTTGTTCTATCGGCTGCATATGTGGTGCGTTTTCTTGGTTCATGATGCTTTCCGATTTTTTTCAAAACATGAGAAAAAGAGCCCGACCGATATTCCTTTATAAGGCATAGATCGAGCTGATTTTTCATTCATTCTAGACGGTTATTCACACTTTTTCAAACTTTCCACCGTCTTTTCCTCGTGTTTTCGAAGTTTTCAACATTCTTTCAATAAAATGTGGAAAACATTGAAAACACCTGAAGAAAAATGTGAAAAACCTGAAAGGCATTTTGGAAAACTATTTTGGAAAAGTAGTTTTTGTGCTTTCACTTCTAGCTGTTGAAGTCAAGGTGTTTAAACCGCTTCGCTGATATGCATACAGCAGGCAAATTGAGGTGTTGATAACAATAAAAGACCAGCTAAAAGCCTGTATTTTATGAAATTTGAACCGCTTTTCCACCTATATTACGGAGACGAGTTTTTGTTTCCTGAAAGGGTTGCTGCAACCTCTGGGATAATGGTGGGGAAGTATCCTGAAACACCTGGAAAGTTATCAACATTATCCACAATGCTATATAAACAAATTGTGTATAAGTTGCTTTCCTTGGGGAAAAGTGAGGTGGACAAACTATGAAGATCGCTATCCCGTTGGATGAAAAAGGCATGCTGCCCGATCGTTTTGGAAAATATTCGTCTCCGGAACTGCGTCGTGACGGCAACAATATTTGTTCGTTCCCCATCGAGGTGTCGGGTGTGCCTGAGGGGGCTAAGTCCCTTGCTCTTTCGTTCGTTGATTATGACTCCATTCCCGTATGTGGCTTTGCCTGGATTCACTGGGCTGCATGCGGAGTGAGCCCTGATACTGCCTTGATTCCCGAAAACGCCAGCCATAGCGGTGAATTTTCCTTCGTGCAGGGTTCAAACAGCTGCTCGTCTCGCGCCGAGGAGACAAGCGAAGAAGTGATTCGTGGGTACATCGGACCGTGCCCGCCTGATAAGGATCACCGTTATACGCTTACGGTGTATGCGCTTGATTGCGAGCTGGATTTGCAACCTGGCTTTTATTTCAACGAGCTCCACTGGGCCTTGCAGGGTCATATCCTCGATAGCGACGAACTAAATGTCGTTAGTAGGGCGTAGCGCAGCCGCCGTTTGCGTGTTCATTCTGTGTTGACCCGTGAAATAGGGTGCCTGACTTCTTTCTTTATTATTGACGCGCGGCTTCTTCATCGTATAATTTCGAAGTTATTGTAAATCTGAAAGGAAAAGTAATGAAGCGCACCTATCAACCGAACACCCGCAAGCGCGCAAAGACTCACGGCTTCCGTGCACGTATGGCTACCAAGAGCGGCCGCGCCGTTCTCTCTGCTCGCCGTGCAAAGGGCCGCAAGCGTCTCTGTGCCTAACTTTCCTTGTGAGAAACCGTGTTAGGAACCATCAAATCCAGCACTGAGATCTCCTACCTGTTCTCGCACGGAAAAAGACATGCAACTCCCTGCGTAACTATGATCGTGTACCGGGGAGATACCCAACACGGCCCTAGTGGCCGTGTTGCTTTTATAGCGGGCAAGAAGAACGGTAATGCGGTGTGGCGCAACTCAGCGAAGCGCCGCTTGCGTGCTGTTTGCCACGATATCGGTGGCCCTTGGCCGGAGTTGAATGTCATTTTCATGGCTAACAGGAAAACAACGCGTGTTGAATACCAGAAGCTGGTTTCCACATGCAAGAAGATCATGGAATCGTATTAAGGCAAGTATTTGGTCTTGAAGGTCTGGTCGAAAATATCAGCTATCCCCAAGGGGGTTCTGTTGTTGATGATCAAGTTCTACCGTCTTGCTATATCGCCCCTGCTCCCCGCAACTTGTCGGTTTATTCCCACTTGTTCGGAATATGGACTTGTTGCGGTTCAGCGATTCGGTTTCCTTAAAGGTCTGTATCTTACCTGCAAGCGCATTCTGCGCTGCAGACCAGGTGGAGGCCGCGGGTATGACCCCGTGCCGGATACCTTTCATCTTTAATAATCAACCCCCGAACCGAGAGGACAAAGGTACACATGTGGGACGCGTTTAAAGACGCCATATTCTGGTGCATCGATGCTATGTATGGTTTCGTTGCCGACTGGGGTTTGGCGATCATCATCGTGACGCTTATTCTCCGTCTTATCCTGTTCCCCCTTATGCAGAAGCAGATCCGCTCTTCGTATCGAATGCAGCAGTTCTCTCCTCGCATCCAGGAGATCCAGGAAAAGTACGCTGACGACCAGCAGCGTCAGGCCGAGGAAATGCAGAAGGTTTATGCAGAGATCGGCTTCAACCCCATTACTGGTTGCTTGCCCCTGTTCCTTCAGATGCCTATCTTCGTTGCCCTGTTCCAGGTATTGCAGGAAATGGGCTCCCGTACCGAAGGTATGACCTACTCCTTCTATAATGTTTTGCCTTCGCTGCTCTCTTCGCCTTCCGCGATGTTCGGCCAGGGCTTCTTGGAGTTCTTGCCCTACGGCATCCTTCTCCTTCTGTTTGCATTCTGCACCTTCCTGCCCTCCTTGCTTCAGCAGATGGGTACGAACAGCCCGCAGAAGACGCAGACCATGATTATGATGGGCATCATGTCCCTGTTCATGCTGTGGCTTGGTTGGGGTTCTCCCACCGGCGTTTTGCTGTTCTGGGCAACTTCTTCTGTATTCGGCGTTCTGCAGCAGGTAATCTCTACTAAGGTTATGAAGCATAAGGACGAAGAAGTCGAAGCTGAAAAGGTTGAGGTTAAGCCCGTGGAAGTCAACGTGGTTCGTAAGGAAAAGAAGCCTCGCCCTCACAAGAAGAGCAAGTAACGCTACTTCACATATTTTTTGCCGTCTCCTCCCCTTCGTGGTTCTACCGCGGAGGGGAGATTTGAATGTAAGGAGTTTTCAATGGAAGAAGAGAACATGGTTCAGGACGAATCCTCATCTCAGGAATACGAAGGTGAGGGCCAATATTCTGAAGAGGAAGTGGACAGGATCGCCGATACGGCTATCGAGGCCATTCAGGATATCTTGAAGTACTTCAATGTTGGAGAAGTGGCCATCGAAGAGTATGAAGGTGACGAAGGTGAGCTTATCCTTGACATCACTGGTGACGATTTGGCTGTTTTGATCGGTCGCCACGGTCGTACGCTCGATTCGCTTCAATTCCTTATTTCGTCTATTACGTCCCGCATTGTTGGTCATCGCTATCCCATCGTGGTCGACGTTGAAGGCTATAAGGCTCGTCAGCGTCAGAAGATCGAGGACATTGCTTTGAATGCAGCCGATAAGGCAGTAGACCAGGATCGCAGCATCAAGCTCCGCCCCATGACTCCCTACGAGCGTCGCATCGTGCATATTGCTCTGCGCGGAGATGATCGCGTCGAAACCGTTTCCGAGGGCGAGGGTCGCGCCCGTCGTGTCGTGGTAAGCCCACGATAGGGATCCTGGCATGAGTGCTGAACAACATGCGCCCAACAAAAGGCAGAGGGAGCTACTCGATAAGCATCTTGAACTGGTTATCGAGGAAAACAAGGTAACGAACCTTACCCGAATCGTTGATTGGGAGTCTGCTCAGGTTCTTCACGTTGAGGATTCGCTCGCTGGCCTTCCTGAAGTTGAGGAGGCGCTGGAAGGTCCGTATCTCGATATGGGCTCGGGCGCTGGGTTTCCCGGTATTCCCTTGGCGATCATGACGGGGAGGGAAACCCTTCTTGCTGATTCCGTTGGCAAGAAGACGCGCGCCCTTGATTCGTTTGCCGCCGAGCTTGGTATTGACGACATTGTCTCAACTTACCATGGGCGCATTGAGGATCTTGCGTTGCAGCAGCCTAACCGCTTCTCATTGGTTACTGCCCGCGCGCTTTCCTCCCTGGCTTCACTGCTCGAGCTCGCATCGCCCTTGTTGGCTAAAGGCGGACGCTTGGTATGCTACAAGACCCACAGTGAATCAGAGGAACTTGAGCATGCTCGGGAAATTGCTCGCAAATTGGGAATGGAATTCGTTTCTTCGAGAGGATTCACGCTTTCCGATGGAGAGACGAGTCGAGCCATCATCGTATTTCGGAAGCGATGTAATCCTTCGATGAAGCTTCCCCGAAGAGTCGGTATGGCACAAAAGAAACCATTTTAAGAAAAGAGTCCTTGGTATTACTCCAAGGACTCTTTTTTGTTCTTTGAGCGTTCTGAAGGGTCCTGTGTTGAACTTACTGCGCTAAAAGGGCTTTGAGGCTCTTTGTAAGAGCCTGTTTTCTATATTTTGAGTATCTATTCAAGTCTGTTTCTGTTTGGCTGTTATAGAGCTTCGTGTGGCCTCGTTTTTTCTCGGGCTCCTTTTTGTGTACTGGTTTCGGGAAACCGACGTTTGCTTGATCGTTGTTTGGGAATGGAAATGCGGTGCTTCGAGGAAAAACCGTATACCTTTCTATTTTCTAAAGGGTATGGCAAGGGTATTATCAAATAATCGAAACAAAGGGGCATTTTGCTCTGCTTCTGGGCTATCCCATTATGCTGTCCGTCAAACGGAGTTGTGTTTCGCTGATTTTGTTGTATAGCGTCAATCTTGTTTTTTTTGTTCGATGAGATGTGGGGCATTTTGTTATTTTTTATGTTTGCTGTTTCACGTGAAACAGCAAACATTTGCTTACCCTTTATAGGGTATTCAAGTGAAGCAATAGTTTGTCTGGTAGGCAAAAAAGAGAGGAGAGCTCGTGGGGCTGTTCGGTAGTCGAAAAAAAGCAAAAAATGTTCCCGTGACTTCCGTGACTGAGCGCAGTCAGAACCCTGAAGAGATCAAAGAAGAGGTTCTTCAGAGCAGCTACGACGAAATCAATGAACATGCAGAGGTGGTCGAGCGAACCTCCGAGCATGAAGAAGCTGCAGAGGAAACTGATCCGGAAATGGAGTCTACTTCCTCGGAAGACGGCGTTGAAGCCGAAGATGAAGATGACGACGATATTCGCACCTTTATCCCCTTCCGCGACAAGCCCAAGGTGGCTCATGCGATCGGGCAGACAAAAATCCTTGCTATCATCAACCAAAAGGGCGGCGTTGGTAAGTCGACCACTGCGGTGAATCTTTCCGCTGCTTTAGGTGCTATGGGTAAAGAGGTCCTTTTGGTCGACCTTGACCCTCAGGGTAATGCAACAAGCGGTTATGGTATCGACAAACGAGCTCTTGATGGGTGTGTTTACAACGTGCTGCTTGGTGAAACGCCTGTCGAAGAGGTAATTCTGTCTTGTGTTGCCGAAGGTGTTGATGTTCTGCCCTCTACTATCAGCTTGGCTGGCGCAGAGGTTGAATTGGTTAACGAGATGGCGCGAGAGAACCGCTTGAAAAGCGCTCTCGGCAGCCTGCGCGGCCGCTATGATTACATCCTTATCGATTGCCCGCCTTCCCTCGGTCTGCTCACCATCAATGCCTTGGTTGCTGCTGATAAGCTCCTGGTTCCCATTCAGTGCGAGTTCTACGCATTGGAAGGTGTGACAAAACTCCTTGATTCGATGAAACGTGTCAAAAGCATCCTAAACCCGAGCTTGGATATCTTTGGAATTGTTCTCACTATGTACGATTCCCGCACCAATCTTGCCAACCAGGTGGTTAATGAGGTCCGTTCGTTCTTTGGGGGCGAGGTCTTCGAGACGTTGATTCCCCGTACCGTTAAACTGTCCGAAGCTCCTAGTTACGGACAGTCGATTCTCGAATATGCTCCCGACAACAAGGGAGCCCTTGCCTACAACGATCTTGCCAAAGAGGTGATTGCTCGTGGCTAAGCAGAAAAGTGGCTTGGGGCGTGGCCTCAATGCTTTGTTTGACGATAGCCCCGCTTATACCCAGAAGCCTTCTGCTCCTGAGACTCTCAAAGAGCAGGAAAGGAGCGTGCCTGAACCGTTAAGCGAAGAACCTGCTCAGAAGAAGCAGGAATCCGCTGGTGTTCTTCATCAAGCTCTTCAGGAACGTACCGCTAAGCGTTCTTCGGGGAAACCGGTTGATCCGTCTTCTGATATCTATATTTCTGAAGATGCGCTTGAAAATGCCAAAGTTGTTTCACGCGAGGCGCGCAAGCCCGCTATGCGTGCTGGTTCTGGCACTTTCAGCTCCGCTGGTTCGGTGTCCATGAGAACTCCCGCTCCTAAGCCGCGCGTTGCAGCGGAGCGTCAGGTTAGGAAGCCCGCTAAGCCGGTTGTCGAGCCTGCACTGGAGGTTTCGAAGAAGGAAAACAAGCCATTCGATTCCAAGGGGCTTACGGCAACGGTTAAGCTTGACCTGATTCACCCCAATCCTGATCAGCCTCGCACCAATTTCAAGCCAGGTGAAATTGAGGAACTTGCAGGGTCTATCAAAAAGGAAGGCCTTCTTCAGCCTATTTTGGTTCGCAAAATTGGGAACCAGTATCAGATCTTGGCTGGTGAGCGCCGCTATCGAGCATGCAAGAGTTTGGGTATGGAAGAGGTTCCCGTTCGTTTCTGGGAAGCCGACAACGACAAAGCCCTTGAACTTGCTTTGATTGAGAATATCCAGCGATCCGACCTTAACCCTATTGAAGAGGCTTATGGTTATAAGCGCCTTATGGAGCGCAAGGGGATGACGCAATCAGAGGTTGCCCAGACGGTTTCCAAGGGACGATCTACTATCGCTAATGCTCTCCGTCTGCTTGATTTGCCTGAGGAAGCTCAGCAACTCTTGTTTGAGGAGAAGATCACCGCCGGCCATGCTCGCGCCATCCTTTCTGTTGATGACGCGGAGGGTAGGAAGAAACTTACCGAAAAGCTTAAGAATGAAAAGTTGAGCGTTCGCGAAACCGAAGCACTGGCTCGTCTGATGAATGGTCGTGAGAAGGCTGGTTCGGCAGCTGCGAAACGCGTTCCTGCTCCTCCGAGTTTCAAGAAGGCTGCGAAGGGGCTTACCCGTTTCCTTTCCGCTCCGGTTCGCGTCAAGACCGTTAAGGGCAAGAACAAAATCGAGATCCAATTTAAGGATGAAGAGGAACTTCAGCGTATCCTGCATCTTATTGAAGAGTCGCAAGCGGGAAAATAGGGACAGGCACCAGATTCCCACTTGCGCCACAGTGTACAAAACCAGGGCCCCGCTCGCGAGTTTCATCGTAAGCGGGGCCCTGGTTGTTGGGTAGGGACCTGGTACCTGTCCCTATTTTCCAGTTCTCTACATTTTGTTTTTCAGTTGACCGCAGGCTCCGTCGATATCGCTTCCGCGTGAATTGCGGATAGTGGCTTCCTTGCCTGCGCTTTTCAGTTCCTTAACCCAGCGCTGCTGCGTTGCGGTGGAGCTTGGCTTGTAGAGGCTTCCCTCGACTTCGTTTACTGAAAGAAGGTTGACGTGGCATAGGAGGCCATCGCAGAAATCGATTAGCGCTGCGAGATTTTCTTCCGTGTCGGTGACTCCCTTGATAAGGAGATATTCGAAGCTGACACGACGGCCAGTTTTCTCGATATAGGATCGAAGGGCCTTCTTCAGGTGCGGTAAGGGAATGTTGCTGCAACGCGGCATGATTTCATTGCGCACATCCTGCAGAGCCGAATGAAGGGATACTGCTAACGTGAATTGCTCGGGCTCGTTTGCGAGGCAATCAATTCCCTGAATAATGCCACATGTCGATACCGTTATATGACGAGCGCCGATTTCAAGGCCGTCTTTTGCGTTGGCGAAACGAAGCGCTTCTAGGGTTGCTTGGTAGTTCTGGAATGGTTCGCCTTGTCCCATTGAAACTAAATTAGTGACGCGACAGCCGAAATCGTTTTGTACAGCTATGATCTGGCAAATCATTTCAGCGGAAGAAAGATTGCGGGTAAGCCCCTCGTGTCCCGTGGCGCAAAAAGTGCACCCCATGGCACATCCTGCTTGAGTGGAGAAGCACACGGTAAGGTGCTTGGGCTCGTCTTTGCGCTCTTTCTTGTCGAATGAGGGGATCCCGACAGCTTCTACCTTGGCGCCATCGGCGTATTCGAATACGTATTTACGTGTACCGTCGTTGGATACTTGCTTGTTAATCACTTGCGGCTCAATCAAAGGGTATTCGTTTGACAGGACATCCCGAAGACTCTTGGGCAGATTGGTCATTTCGTCATAGGAGTGAGCTCCTTTCTGGTAAAGCCAGGAAGTGAGCTGTTTGGCGCGAAAGCGCGGCTGTCCGAGATTTTCCAGAATAGTGGGAATTTCGGACAGGTTGAATGATTGGATTGCGTTATTCATGCTTAGTATTATACGCAACCAAGTGGTTACCGCGTGGTGGTAGCAGAGTGGCAACGTGCGTTTGCTATACTCACTATCGGTTAACGTATCAAGCCTTTCGGCAGCAGTGCCTTGGGCTTTACTTGTATGAAAGCGAGAACCATGTCTTGTTCTTTCGATCCTAAACAAATTCGTGTTGCTCTGCTTGCGGGAGGCAAGAGTGGAGAGCGTTCCATTTCCCTTGCTTCTGGTGAAGGGGCGAAGGAAGCTTTGCTCGAAGCGGGCTTTCCGGTAACTGTTTTCGACCCCGCCAACAAAGAAGACTTGCTGGCTTTGATTCAAGGTGATTTTGACGTTGCTTTCCTAGCTCTTCATGGCAAGTACGGCGAAGATGGCACCATCCAAGGATTTTTGGAAACCATCGGACTTCCCTATATTGGCCCAGGCGTTTGGTCGAGCGCCACTGCTATCGACAAACCCAAGACGAAGCTTTGCTATGAGCGTGCCGGCATCCCTACCCCTCGTTCTATGATGCTTGACGCTCACCATATCGACATTGATGCCATCATTGCTGAAGTAGGTTCGCGCTGTGTTGTGAAAGCTGCTACGGAAGGTAGCGCTTTGGGTGTGTATCTGTGTGAAGGTGCTGAGGAAATTGCCGATGCGATCGATAAGGTATTTCAGGTAGATACGTGTGCGTTTGTTGAGAGCTTTGTTTCAGGCGAAGAGTTCACCGTTGCCGTATTGGGCAACGAGGACCCGTGCGCTCTCCCTGTTATCAAGATTGTTCCTTCCCACGAGTTCTACGATTTTGAGTCGAAGTACGCCCAGGGAGGGTCGCAGCATATCTGCCCTGCGCCCCTATCCGAAGAAGATACCAAGCGCGCTATGGAGCTTGCGGTCGCCGCCCATAAGACGCTTGAGTGCCGCGGTGTTTCTCGTAGTGACCTCATCAAGGATGACGAAGGAAATTTTTGGGTTTTGGAAACGAACACCATTCCTGGCATGACGGCAACATCGCTTCTTCCCGATGCTGCTCGTGCAGCTGGCATGAGTTTTGCTGAGCTCTGCACCAAGCTCATTTCCTATGCCTTGGAAAATTAAGTAGACATCTGTCGCAAACGTAAAACCCCTTGTCGGCGAAACGAACCACACCCTCCGATTCGGATTGAAATAAGTCCGATTTCGAGAGGTGTGGTCCTGAATGCGGCAAGGGGTTTTCTTTATGGTGGCGTTTCACGTGAAACGCCACTGAATGCCTATAGCGCGGTTAGGCGGAAGATTGGCTAGAACGCCCCGCAGGAATGAAGCCCGAAAACAATAAGGGCGACAACGGCGAGAAGGAATATCCAGCTAACTACCGTGCAACCTATGTTGCCCTTGCGTGCCTGCTTTACCAAACGTTCCGTTCCGGTGCGTTGCGTTTTCACCCAAGCGGTGCCCTTGTTCTTGTTGGGGAAGGGAACGCGTCCCGAAGGAACCCATTCGCCCTGAGTTTCGATAACCTTCTTAAGGGAGTCGCGACCAAGGGAAACGTCGGGGCGTATTCCCTCGCCGAGCTGCTTTCCGACATTTTCTATAAACGTAGAGAAGGCGACTTCATATTCCGGGTCGTAGGAAATGATAAGAACCTGACCCCAGTAAAGGCCTGGTTCAGGCTTTTCCGTGAAAGCAACGAGTGCAAGCAAGGCAACGGTGTTCCATCCTTTGGCGTTGCAGAGATCAACCTTTTCAGCGGTTTTTTCGTCGATGGTGCCCATGCGCTTGCCGAAGGGATTCACGATCCATGCCGTGCGCTTGCCATCAACGTATTCCTGCTCGATAGAGAATGCGTCGCCAATTATGTTGTCTGCGCCTAGAAATGCCGCAGCATCTTCTTTGCTTTCGGTTTCAAAACGGGCGTACATGGAAAAATAGCCAATATCTGACATGTTTTCTCCTAGAAGTGATTCAGGCATTAGGGATAAAGAATTCCATAAATGATAGTCTTACTAGTATGGAAACACAAAATGCAGAAGCCGCATCAAGGCTTGACACTTACATTCTCGAAAACACCCCTCAGCGCATCCGCGATCGCTACCATTCGCTTAGCAGCTATGCGAAAGAGCACTCGTTTGGTGAACTGGATGAAGACGTTGTTGTTATCGATACCGAAACGACGGGTTTCTCCTTCAACCACGATGAGCTGATTCAGATTGCTGCAGCGCGTATGGTTCATGGTGAAATCGTCGGCTGGTACGTAACGTTCGTAAATCCCGGGAAACCGATCCCCGAAGAGGTTGCTCACCTTACCAACATCAGCGATGAAGATGTGGCGAATGCTCCCGACCCCAATACTGCCGTTGCAGGTTTGGTTGAGTTCGTTGGTTCTTCCGATGTGGTTGCTCATAATGCAAATTTCGATAGAACTTTCTGCACGAAGTACCCCACGGGTGAGGTATTGAAGCAGAACTGCTGGATTGATTCCCTCGATCTGGCGAAAATCGCGCTACCTCGTCTAACCTCTCATCGCTTGCTCGATTTAGTGCGTGCGTTTGGCGGGCCCGACTCCACCCATCGTGCTGATGATGATGTGGCGGCAACGTGTCTTGTGTATCGGGTGCTTTTGGCTGCGGTTGACACCATGCCTGCCCCTTTGCTCCAGCATATTGCCGATATGTGTGATAGCGACACTTGGAATACCGAGCGTGTGTTTAAGTGCCTTGCCGCTATGAAGGAAAGCGAGGGGCCGTACAGTTTGCGTTCATCGCGTAAAGCGGCAGTGGCTCAGGCTTCGGCTCCCTTGCGCCCTGATGTTAATGTTCCTGATTCTTCCCCCGTGGGCAAGGAGCTTCCTCCTGCGGGTAGCGAAGCCCCCGAGCTTTCTTTCGCAACCGATGCGGAAATTTCTGAAGCCTTTTCCGTTGAGGGTTTATTGGGCTCTTTGTACGAGGAATATGAGCCGCGCGAAGAACAGCGCGAAATGGCCTTTGCGGTAAACCGCGCTTTGGCAACGTCTCGCAATCTTGCTGTAGAAGCTGGCACCGGTGTTGGCAAATCGATGGCCTACCTGGTTCCCCTTGCCCTGGCGGCACAGAAAAACGGTATCACCGTGGGTGTAGCCACAAAGACCAATGCATTGCTGGATCAGCTGGTTCATAAGGAGCTGCCTCTTCTTTCGAAGGCTCTTGGCATCACGTATGCTCCTTTGAAAGGGTTCAGTCACTATCCTTGCCTTCGCAAGGTGGATAGCTTGGTCAACCAAGGGCCATCGGTAATTCATTATCGTAAGCAAGAAATCAATCAGGCACCTGCTTTGGCGGGTCTACTTTCGTTTGTAGAACAGAGCGACTATGACGATATGGACGCTCTGAAAATTGATTACCGCGCTATTCCCCGTTGGCGCATTGGGACCAAAAGCAACGAATGCTTGCGCCATAAGTGCCCCTTCTTTGGACGAAGCTGCTTTGTCCATGGCGCCCGCGAGCAAGCCCAGCGATGCGATGTCGTGGTAACGAACCATAGCTTGCTTTTCTGGGATGTCCGCTTCGAAAGTGGGCTGCTGCCCCCTATCCGCTATTGGGCTGTAGACGAGGCTCATGGTGCGGAGGAAGAAGCGCGCCGCGCACTTGCCCTCTCGGTGTCTTCCGATTCGCTGAGGGCGCTTGCTTTGCGCGTAAATGGGGAAGGTTCACACAATGTTCTTTCTCGAGTGGAGCGAAGCGCTCAAGCTCCAGAGGACGGCCGCGCGTTGTATGAATCGCTTATTGCCAAAGCGCGCACCTGTGCGGGTGCCTTCGCGATGGCGACGGAAGAGTTCTGTCTCGGAGCGAAAGATCTTCTGGTGTTCGATCCGAAGACCCGCTCGCGTGGATACGAGTACTTTGACCTCTGGCTAAACGACGAGATTCGCCATGGTGATACGTACCGAGGTGTCGTGAATCGTGCGCGCGCGGTATACGACACCTTGGAAAAGCTGATCCGTGCTTGCCGCGACATCGTTGCTTATGCGGAACAAATCGAAGACACAACAAGCGCCCAGAGGGAACTCGCCCTGGCTGCGCTTGAATTGAGGGAGGCATACGATGCCCTTGATGAGGTGTTCTTCCATGACAGCGATAACCATGTGTATTCGGTTCGCCTTAATCGGACAAAGGGTACGTTGGATGAAATCTTTACGGTTCAGCCGCTCGATGTGGGCAAGTCGCTAAACGAGAGTCTTTATGCTGAAACGCGCAGTGTTATATATGCTTCGGCAACTCTGGCGGTCGACGGACAGTTCGATGCGTTCGAGCGTGCCGTTGGCTTCAACGAAGGGGAAGATTCTCGGGCTGATGTGCTGAAGGTTGATTCAAGCTTTGATTTCGATGCCAATATGCGGGTCTACGTTCCAACGGATATGCCAGAACCTCAGGATCCTGCTTATCTTCCAACCCTGGAATCGTTCCTTGTTGATTTGCACAAGGCCCAGAGAGGTTCGATGCTTACGCTATTTACCAACAGGCGCGAAATGGAACAGTGCTTTGATGGCGTTCATCCCGCTTTGAAGGAAGACGATTTGCGTTTGGTGTGCCAAAAATGGGGCGTTTCCGTTAAGGGCCTTCGCGATGACTTCTTGAAAGATGAGCATTTGAGTCTCTTTGCTCTGAAGAGCTTCTGGGAGGGTTTTGATGCTCCAGGCGCAACGCTCAAGGGCGTTGTCATCCCCAAGCTGCCTTTTGGCCTGCCTACCGATCCTCTTTCATGCGAACGTCAACAACGTGATGATCGCGCTTGGGCTCACTATTCGCTGCCCCATGCGGTTATCGAGGTAAAGCAGGCGGTTGGAAGGCTTATTCGTAAATCGAGCGACCGCGGCATTGTGGTCTTGGCTGACAAACGCCTGATAACCAAGTATTACGGCAAGAAATTCCTGAATTCGTTGCCGAGCAACAATATCGTTATGATGCCTTGCTCGGATATCGTTGCCGAGGTTGCCGACCGTGCGGCGATCGAGTCTCTTGCGCGCGTAGCCGGAGGTTCGCATTCGTGATGGCCCGCAAGAAAAAGCGAAGCGGCCGTGGCCTTGGGCATAAGGAAACCCAGGTTCTTCATCTGAAAGAATTCTCGCAGGGAAAGCCTAACGAGCTTTCCCTGAATGTCCTTGAGCAGAAAGCTGCAGCGCAGGATGAGCCCTCGCGTGGCGCCAAGTGGCGTCTTCCAAGCTTCAGGAAGGGCGCTTCAACCGCAGGGGGCAAGGAAAAGAACCTAACAGCAGAAAAAGCAACCAAGCGAAATTCGGCTGAAGTGAAGCCCCAGCCTTCTGAACGTAAAACATTTTTAGGCGCAGATTCTCAGGCGGAAATAGCTCGCAGGAAGCAACGCCGCAGATGGTATCGCCGTTTCAGCATCGCACTCGTGGCGGTTGTTTGCATAGGCGCGATTGGCGTAGGGGGGTATTGGGCCTACCAGCAGTACGAGCGACTGAATACCAGCGTCGGTGTGCTGCGTGAAGCTTGCGAGCTTGTTAAGCAAAGCGATGAAACCACGGTTGCTATCGACAAATATTTTCAGGATACGTTTGGTGACGATACCGTTTCTCGCGCGCAGGAATTAAGTGCAGCTATTCCCGATGCCAAAGACCAACTTGAGTCGGCTCGCGTGTATGCTCAAAAGGCAGAGTCGGAGCTTGACGGATCCCAGCGCGACAAAGAGGCGGCGCAACGGACCTTGAATGCTATTGCGGTTCGTGAGGAGCTTCTTGATGTTGCCGATCAGCGTATGAAGGAAGATGTTGCGGCAAAGCAAGGCATCGACGCCATGAATGAGGCATGGAGTTGCATCCAAGAAGGGAATGCCCTTTTGACGCAGGCGGCAACTGTTGTTTCGGACACAACGGCGGACAACGTGGCGAAATCAACCGAGTTCACCACTTCTGCCCAGGCTCAATTCTCAAAGGCGAAGGAATGCATTGCGAAGGCGAAGGGCTTCTATCCCGCGGCGAATTTCGATGCCTCGCTGGCTTATGTCAACAAGCGAATCGATGCGACCAATGAAGCGCTTGCCTCAAACGCGGCGATCCTTATACAAGACAAAGCGACTGCCGAGTCCCACAACGATGCTTATAACAGAGCCGATCAGGAGGCTGTGGAAATGGCAAAAGCGTTGCCGAAGCAATTTAGCCAGCCTGTGGTTGATGCTTATGCCAGCGCAACAGCCGATTTAGTTTCTCGCTATGACAGTCTTCGTTCGGACGCTGCATCAAACGATGCTTATTTAAGAGAGTATCTTGGGCAGGATTAGCAGCAGGCTAACTGATATGTTTCACGTGAAACCTCTCATCTGCGATAAGTGGATGGGAGGTATTTTTATGCAGATAGAAAGGCACTTCTTTGCGCAATGCGGTAGACAAGGTGAACAAACGGTTCATATAAAGGCGAAACGAGTCAAATGACGTATACTTGTACAGTCTATATCCATGTCAATCGCTACTCACTTATATAAGCGTGGAAACAAAAGGGGCACTCCATGGCTGAAATAATCGACGATATCGCCTATCTCACGCAAGAGATAGGTCCGCATCCTGCGGGTACCGAGGAGGAACAGAGGGCTGCGCTCTATCTTGCCGACCAGATGCAGAAAGAGGCAGGTTTCGCGACGGTGGTGGAAGACTTCCAGTGCGTAACCAACGATCAGCTCCCGAACATCATTTGTTTCGGTGTTGCTTTGCTTGGTGCCGTTCTTTCTATTGTTGTTCCCTCTTTGGGCATACTTTGGTTGCTTCTCACTATAGCTGCGGCGGTTCTATATGGCATGGAGATCACGGGGCACCCTATTCTTTCACGCTTGCTTAGGACCGGTGCAAGCCAGAATGTGGTGGCGAAATATCAGCCCACCCCGGCAAATGGCGCCAATGCTCGTCGCCGCAAGGTGATCCTGGTGGCCAATTATGACAGTGGCAAGGTTTTGACGGAGGAAAAGCCCCCCTTCGCTGCGGCATTGCCTATTCTTCAGAAGGCAAGCGCCATTGCATTGGTGGTTTCGGCTTTCGTTCTCTTGCTTCGCTCCACGCTATTCGCAGCTGATACGGGTGCTATGTCTTCCATTCTTACTTTCCTGTTGGTTATTTGTGCGGTGCTGTTTGCTATCCCCCTGGTTCGTTCTGTGCTTCATATCGTTGCTCCATTCAACCAGTCGGCAAATAATAACGCTTCCGGTGTTTCGGTTTTGCTTGATGTTGCGCGCAAAGTTGGAAACGGCCTGGTAAGCCAAGAGGAAGCTCTGGAGCGCAGCGTTGAAGAGGGCAATCGCGTACACGGCGAAGAGGCGGCACGCGCTGCGGGCGTTGTGCCTGAAGGTGCATCTCTTGAATATGAAGCAGAGATGTCGCCGCAGGAATCTCTTGCGGCAGCGAAAGCTGCTATTGCGGCTTTGACTGGAAAGCCTGTTGCCGACAAGGTTCCCGTAACCGATATATCTTCTCGCCTGGTTAAGGGTGGCGGCCTGATCGCTGAAGATGAGGATGAGGTTTCTAGCGTACGTTTTGAGGTTGGGAAGCGCCCTGAGTCGGCGCCGAGTCCTCTAGCGCGCACCATGGTTTCCTCCACTCTTGATGAGGAACCTAAAAAAGAGTCCGATTCTGGGGAAAAAGGCGAGGTCATTATCCCCAAGCAGCAGATTGAAAAGAAGCAGGCGGCCGAGGCTGCAGCTGCAGCTGAGGCAGCGGCTGCTAAAGAGGCTGCTCTTTCTGCTGTCCCAGAGCCTGTAGCCCGCGTTCAAACGAGCGATACTCCTTCTTGGGCAAAGATTGCTCAAGAGAAGGCACGTGCGAATAAGCCTGATGCGGGAAAAACCCCGAAGGTAAATCGTTCTCGCTATGCGGATACCGTTGCTGCGCGCATGATGGAGCATCATGCTTCTAATCCCTACGGATCTCCCATTGCCATTCCCGTCTCTGAGCCCGAGGCTGCTCAGTCCGAATTGTCTTCAAAGGTTCGCGCGTTGCAGGATGAGATTGAGTCGTTTTCTGCGCCCCATGCTAATCATGAGGGGAGCTCGGCTCATTTCGCTGAGCCCATTGCTGGTGGTCAGCCTGCCGCCTTGTCGGCAGAGGATTTGGCAGCTGAACAAGAATGGCATCTGAACAACACTGCAGCAGCACCCATCGAACGCAAGCCCGCTCCGAAGCCCATTGCGTCGCCTGCGCCATGGCTCGATCACGATCCCGAGCCTGCCGTTGCCGCCGAAGATCAGCCTGCTTCTGTCGAAGCAGCTGAACATGATCCTGCTGTAAACGATGATCCTGCCCTTGTGTCGCATGAGACGCTTTACGAGGCTGCAATTGAAGAGGTGGATCAGCTTGCAGGCAAAGCTCCTGCGGAGCTCGAGCCCGTTGTTGAGTCTGAGCAGCAGATAGTCGAAGAGTCTGTTCAAGGACATGAGCATTTCAGCTCTCATGACCAAGGAAAGACCTCCCCCCGTCCTTCAGTGCGTCATTCCCAGAGGCTTCATCGCTCTGTTCCCGGGAATAACGAAGTTGAAGAAATCGAGGAGGAACTTGATTCGGCAACTTTGCCTATGGACCCCGTCGATGAGTACACAAATACCCCCGAGGATTACCCCGCAAACGAGGAAGCTTCTCGCCCCGCAGTGAGCTCCAAGAGGAGTGTTCACTCACGTCGTAGTGGTTCGCTTGGCGACTTCTTCAATAACGCGGTTCACTCTGGTTCCGAAAAAGCATCTCAGATGCAGCATTCTTTTGCTTCTCGCCTGAAGTCGATTTCATCGCGTAAGCAATCGGTTGAAGAGGAATATCCCGCTGAAGAATACCTGGAGGAGCAGTCCTACAACGAGGACTACTATGAAGAGCCTGCTGTATCTGAAAACGAAGAAGTATACGTTGATGATCCAGCTGAGCAGCCTGAACAGGCGGCATCTCCGAGTGTAACCACCTCAATTTCCCCAATCGATGTCTCCCAGTTTATGGACAATGAAGAGTTCGACGACGAAGAGGAGCCGATTCGCGGTATCGATGACAATGTGGTCAACATGGGTTCATTCCACGACAGCAACGATGAATCGACCGCACGCATCCCTGCTGGTCGTGTACAGGAGGAAATGAAATCCTACTCCTACGGCTATTCGGATGAGGTGCAGGGTGGAGAGTACGCAGAAGAGCCGCTTGAAAGAACTGCGCCTCAGCCTGCGGTAGCTTCTCCGATTGTGGGCATGGAAGAAATGGTATCTCCTGTTTCTCCTGTTGTTGAACAGGCGGACCATTCTCGCCAGGTTATCGTGTTGCCGGACGTAACGCCTGCTCGCAGCGCTTCGGGTGAAAACCTTCGTCAGCGCGCTCCTATGGCAGAGGTAAACGAAGGCACCTCCACAGGCGGTAAATCGTTGCTTTCCAACATGCTTCCTCGTATTGATGGAAATACTGATGCGTTTAGCACAGCGCCTGCAGCGCGAAGCCTCAACCTCCCTTCGTTTGATACGGGCGCGCAGTCGGCAGTGTCTGCAACTGGCTCTTTTTCGACTGTTGGTGGCACTGGCTCATTCGCCCCTGTAGGGGATGAGCTGGTATCTGACGTAGCCCCCGAAGAGCGTTATGTCGATGATGCGGATGATTCCGCCTACGACGAGGAATACACCGAAACAGGTGCTTTTGCTGGTCCTGGATACGTTGATATGCCTAAGTCCCGTGCTGGACGCCTCTTCAGCCGGTTCCGCAAGGGCAAGAAGCGCAAGGAAGAAGAAGTTTCTGTAAACGAGTGGGTAGATGTTGATGAGGACTATAATGCCCGCAGCGTCGGCAAAGCTCGTGGAGATTGGTCGAGCTTCCGTGAGGAAGATGATGAGTTTGTAGACGTTGACTACCGCGAATCCGATGATCGTCGTGGATGGAACGGTGGAGCATTCTCTTTGAATCGTCTTCGCAAGGGCGAAGATGCTCAGGTAGAGGATACTTACTATGACGAATCGGCGGTCTATGATACTGACGGCATTGTTGATGCCAGCCCCGCATTGCGCATTGATGGTGACGCTGGCACAACCGAGCAAATCAACCGCGAACTCAAGAAGCTTCAGGACTTTCGCCATCCCGACATCGATACCGAAGTATGGTTTGTTGGCCTTGGTGCAGAGCAATATTCTCATTCGGGTATTAATGCGTTCCTGGAAGAGCACGCCGACGAGATGAAAGGCGCAATCGTTATCAATCTTGAGGCCCTTGGTGCTGGTGCGCTTTCTTGCATTGAACAGGAAGGTGCCTATAAGCCTTATAAGATTTCCTCACGCATAAAGCGTGTTCTTCGCCAGGCAAGCGAGCGTTCGGGGGTTGGATATCATACCGATCGCATTGTTTCACGTGAAACGCCTGCATCGATTGCAATGGCTCATGGTATTCAGGCGATGACGATCGCCGGTATGGCAGACGGAAACACCGCGCTCTATTCTGCGGATAACGACATCATCGAAAACGTCGATCCTCAGGCTTTGGAGGATGCTTCGAATTTCGTAATGGCTATTTTGAAGAGCATCTAAGCAAGAGTGCTCTCACAACGAAAGGCCCAAGGGTAACCTTGGGCCTTTCTTATATTCAGTATTATCTAGGGAAAACAGGATCAAATGTGTTGACGTAAAACGCTGTTTTACGTGAAACATGCCATAGAACAATGGATAGAGCTGGTGTTTGCGGGTCAAAGAAATCCAATGAAGTGCTTATAACTTCCGAATCAGTTCTGCTTCATGGTTCCTTGATGCTGAAGCGCATGCTTCAGCAAATGGCTTGTTCAGAGGGTCAAGACACTCTTCGATCGGTACCGAGATAGGATGAAATAAGATTTCGACATCTCTGTTTTGACGAGTTGCTTCATGCTGGAAAGAAGCAAGAAGCGGTTTGCTGAATTCATCCATGCGTCCAGAGAGAGCAACACCTGAAAACAAAGGTGCTGAAGCAGGTCTGTCGGGAGCCCACGGAATGTTGTTGACTGAACATTTGCGCCAAAGGGCAGATATCAAGAAGATTTTTGCACGATTAACCATCGGGATTCGCGTCGGCGTATTGCGTGCTTGAGGCGCGGAGGAACCGGTTGATTCCTTTGAGTCGCCTTCGACGCAGGTCCGGTAAAGGGGAAGCGGATCGATGGGTTCGCGCAGCCGCTTAACCAGGCAGTTTTCTTTAGTTAGAGCCTGCGCGAGTGCTCTGTAGACGATAGGGACGGCATGGACATGCTGGTGGCTGTCCAATTGAAACGATAGCTGTTGATCGGGAAACGCTGATAGAAAACGCTGGATTTGACTGCGGCATTCAATAACCAGCTGATTGAATGCCTCGCCTTTGTTGGTGATACCCAGCTTGAACAATCCCATGAAATTGTTATCGAACATACCCCTCTCGTTAACGAGAAGAGGTATACGTTTCGGGTCTGCGACAGATGGCCCCTCCACGAGATTCAGATGAAGGCATACCCGAAGAACGCCGCGTCTGACATACGGCTGGGCAAGGCTGGCGGCTTCATAAAATGCGGGAGAATTTGCAAAAATACTAACACTGTTGAGCGCTCCGCTACCGCCGCAGGAAGAACTAAGCGATAAGATGGCTTTTGCCTGACCAGGTGTTATTCCGAAATCATCTGCGTGAATAAAAGTAATGCGTTGTTCAATCTGCATTCGCGAGCCTTTCTCTAGCAACCTTATTATCGCAGACGTGCATGGGCGTGTTTTTGGAAGCTCATGACAGAAATGTGGCTGTAATTTAACGATAAGAAAAACAATGAATGAGGGGGATGCATCGTTGTTTGATTGGGAGTACCTTTGCGTTTGTCGGAAAAGGGATCGCCGCCAGTGTAATCAACGGTGTAGAGTTTGGTGCTCGTATCCGAGACAGATTCGGCTATTGTTTTGTTGTTGAACAATTAAAAGAAGCGACGGTGAAACTGTGACGCAATCCCGTTTAGAGAAATACCTCGAATCGAAGCGGTTTCATGTGATGCTGCTGATAGTTGGTCTTGCATTTCTGCTAACGGGGTCTTTTCACGGAAATGTGTGGTTCGATGAAAGCTATTCGATTTCTATAGCGAACAACTCTTTCGCTGAAATTTGGGATATTGGGTCAGGGGATGTTCACCCCGTTCTGTTTTACTGGGGCCTCCATGTTCTCGAGTCACTTTTTGGGCAAAATCTCCTTGTGTACCGCCTGTTTACGATAGCGGGAATCTTTTCATTGGCAATGTTGGGCTTCACTGTGATACGGCGTGATTTCGGCTGGAAGGCCGGCGTGCTGTTTAGCTTCTTTTCCCTATTTACGCCTTATCTTGCTTATATATCGGTTGAGATTCGCATGTATTCTTGGGTGATCTTTTCTGTAACGCTATGCGCTCTGTATGCGTGGCGTATTGCATGCACCTTACGTAGCAAAAACCCTAGGGAAGGAGATGGGTCTATCGAAGAAGGCCAAAACTGGTGGATGTCTTCAGCCTACGATGGGGACGGCTGTCGTGAGTGGTGTGGTGTACCGTGTAGATGGTGGCTTGTTATGTTCCTGTCGAGTCTCGCGAGCGCCTACTTGCATTATTACGGTGTGCTTGCGGCATCGTTCATCAACCTTTACTTGCTGATTTTCATTATCGCTCGTGCAAAAAAGGCATTGTCGGTATTTATAGTGGGGGCGGTAATTCAGGTAGCCCTTTATGCTCCCTGGCTCATGGTTTTCAAAAGCCAGGCTGGAGTAGTGTCTGGATCGTATTGGGCAAATGTTTCGTTTCCCCGCACTATAGTGGAATGGTTGTTCTACCCTGTTTACACGAGCTATGTGATATTTGCCGATACCTATGGGTTTGGGTACGTGCTGATTCTTACGGTTTGCGCGGTGGTGGCTGCTGTATCGGCGCTCTATGGTTTGGCGAATTGGCTGCGTCGTTTCAAACAGCAAAACGCAGGCTTCAAAGAATCCCTTATCCTGGCAGACCGGGTGCTTGCTCCCTCTACTTTGCCCGCCATATGGGGCGTTGCTTTATACGCAAGTGTGTTTGCCGCTGCCCTTGTGGCTTCTATAGTTATGGACTCGCTGATTGTCTACTATCGCTATCTTTGTGTAACCATAGGCCCCTTGCTCCTCGCCGTTTCAATTTGGCTTTCTCACGTTAATAGCAAGGTATGCGTACGCGGATTGCTCGCTGCCTTTCTTGGTGTGTCGATCGTCAACCAGGTTTTGTTCGTTCAAGATGCATACAGCGGCAAAAACGAAGAGCCGCTTGACTATTTGGAGGAAACGGCAAAGTCCAATAGTCGCCCGCTGGTGCTCTCTTCGGACATTGGGGTTGAAGGGGTTACCGCGGTGGAATGCGAGAATATTAAGCAAACGTTTTTAGCATGGCAGCCGGGTAATTGGGCCCATGCATATCAGTCGTATTTTCCGACGCTTACCAGTGTGAAATCATGGGACGCTGCACTCGACGGCTATCAAGGCACCTTTATCGTGCTAGGGCAAACTCAGACAGAAGGCGTTCCGGTTGACGTTCGCGATTTGGAGTCGAGGGACGACGTTGAGGTGACGGACATGAAAACGTTCTATCGTCCTTACGAGCGTACTTGGTTTACGGTAGCCACCATGGTGAAAAACGGCAACTGAGCCTCTTGTACGAAGGCGCATCGATGCCCGCACCTTGACAGTGAAGCGCCCCTGAATAATGAACCAGCAAACAAGAGCATCTTGCGCGTAAGCTCAACAATGCCCGCACCCGCACGATGAACTGCATTCCGTTTCTTGAACATAAAGAAAAAGGAGGCACTTCAAACCGCAGGTGCGGGCATTGTTTTGCATGTGGCTCTCTGCCTACAGAGAAAAATCGATCTGGTTCAAGGTGTTTTTCAGGGTTTGTGCAGAAGAATGAAGCAGTTCAGCTTCGTCAATGCTCAGCTGCAGAGGAATAGGGAATTCAACGCCCTTGCTTCCGACGATAGCGGGCAAGCTCATGACAACATCGGGAACGCCTTGGACGTCAGTACGATAATTCGAGACCGTCATAATCGATTTCTGATCACGCACGATTGCTTCACAGATGCGGGTTACGGAAGGAGCGATGCCAAAATACGTGGCGCGCTTCTTTTCAATGATCTCGTAGGCGCTGTTGCGCACGCTTTCTTCGACAGATGCGCGGATTTCGGTGGCGTTTTCGATGCCGCGCAAGCGGAAGAAATCGTTGATGCCGATTCCGGAAACGTTTGCAGCGCTCCATACCGCCAGCTCGCTGTCTCCATGCTCGCCAATAATACGAGCGTGGACGTGGCGCGGGTCAACATCGAGCATGTGCCCCAGCGTGTATTTAAGGCGCGCGCTATCGAGTACGGTGCCCGAACCCATTACGCGCTCGCGGGGGAGGCCCGAAAGCTCCATCACTACCTGTGTGAGGATATCTACCGGGTTCGAAACCACCAAGAAAATGCCGTCAAAGCCCTGTTCCATAATGCGGGGAACGATGGTCTTGAAGATTGCTACATTCTTCTGTACCAAGTCGAGACGCGTTTCGCCTGGCTTCTGGTTAGCGCCAGCGGTGATGATAACGATGGAGGCGTCGGAAAGATCTTCGTAAGTGCCAGCGTAGATGTTCATGGGACTGTAGTAAGGAATGCCGTGGCTGATGTCGAGCGCTTCGCCTTCGGCTCGGTTGGTGTCTACATCGATAAGAACCATGTCGGTGAAAAGCTTGCTCTGCATCAGGCTGTATGCAGTGGTTGATCCCACAAAGCCACAGCCGATAACTGCAACCTTCCTTCCGTTAAGTGAATTGCTCATAAAGAAACCTCTCTCTGTTTTGACTAGCAAGGTATGGCGACGAACTATAGGCATGCCCCGTTTCCTTCGCGTGGACGTTGATTCAAAAGGCTGTTACGTGAATCGACGAAACCTAAGGGAAAACAAGCGCTTCTTAGAATAACCGTTGTTACGAGCTCCCCTCCCCCTGAAAAGCTTTCTCGTAACGGAAAGGAAGAGCCATGTATGATCCTGGAACAACGACATTCGCAATCGCAAAAAAGTTGCAAAATAAGCCGAGATTTTTGTTTTCGTGATGGTTGGATTGCCACGCCAGGGTAAATCCTGCGAAAAAGCGCACAACTCTCAGCGAGAGCAACAAAACCCTACCGAGGGCAATGAGGTAAATCCTGTGAAAGAGAGATACAGGCAAGGTTGGACGTGCTTTTGCTTATATCCCAGGTGAGCTGACAAAACCTAGACGCGCCCATCAAAAAAGCCGGTCTCCGAATGAACCGCCACCTGTGGGGCGCAGTTTTAAATTGAAGATCGGCCTTAACTTTTTTGGAGCGGGTGACGGGACTCGAACCCGCGCATGCGAGCTTGGGAAGCTCGTGCCTTACCACTTGGCGACACCCGCGCAAGACCTAATGCTAGCACAACACCAGCAATAAATGCCCGCAACCACCCCATCCATTCAAAACGCAAAGCCCGTTCTCGCTGAATGGCTCCTTGCCGCCTTTCGGGCGGACAGCGCCGCTGCCGTCCAACATCGCGACCCCTAACGGATGGCGCCGATGCCGCCCAACAGGCTCGCGACTTCCGGTGGGCAGCGCCGACGCTGCTCAACAGTCCCGCGATTCCCAGCGGACGCCGCCGTCATTGTCGCTGGTCGTACCCGTGGCGCTAGCGTCTTGCGCCCTCGCCGCCGCTCGGCCGAACAGCGCCTTGCCAGCCTCGAGTCAAACGGCGCGCAATGCATTCTGCAGTGTCTTACCATGGCAATAAGACTCCGCCATGTATTCTCTAGGAGGCCTCTGACGGAAATAACGCCCCTTAGTGGCAATACATCGGCGCCATGTATCCAAAATGAGCTGGTTTTGGCAAGATTCGCGCGCCGTGTATCCAAATAGCCCTGCAAACCGCCGTTCGGGAATACACCGCGCGGAGATCTTGCCACTAAGGGGCGTTATTTCTGTCCGGAACTCTTAAATCATGCATAGCCTGAAGATCTTGCCACTCTCCCCACCCTCCCCGCGTTGCCCCGCCATCGTTGTTCGCCATATCAGACTGTGGTTTCTTGCCACCCCCCGCGGCCCCTATTCTGGTCCTTCAGCCTCGCAGTCCGCTGCAGCCTCCGCACCCTGCGCTGTCTCGCTGCCATCGCAGTTTCCTCACCCTGCGCGCCGTTATCGTGGTTCTTGTGTTGTGGCTGGAGCGAGAAACGTTCAGCGGTCTTTTGTTGAGGTAGTCTGAAGCCGTTATTGTTGCGCTGCTGTTGAAGCGCGTTTTCCGATTTGCCAACGAAAGGGGCAGGCTATGAGTGCCAAGGCTGGTATGCCTGAAATTGACGGATTTATTTTCGATATGGATGGAACGCTTTTGCACACGCTCCCCGATTTGGCGGCGGTCACCAACAAGGCTCTGGAACTAGAAGGGTTCCCTCCCCATACCGAAGAGCAAATCCGTACGTTTGTGGGTAATGGTGCTTTGGCTCTAGCGCGCTTGGCAGTGCCCGATGGGGCTACCGAAGAGCAGGTCGAAAAGGTATTTCGTAACTTTAAGAGTCTGTATGGCGAATTCGGTTTGAGCCTGACGAGCGAATTCGAGGGGATGACGGAAACCCTCAAAGAGCTCCATGCTCGCGGGAAGAAGCTGGGTATCATGTCCAACAAATTTGAAGGCGGCGTGAAAGATGTGGAGGCGAAGTTCTTCCCCGGCTTGTTTGATGTTTCCCACGGTGAAACCGACACTATCCCGCGCAAGCCCGATCCCGATGGGCTCTTGCTGTGCGCAAGGGAAACGGGCCTCGAGCCCGCTCGCTGTGCGTACTTCGGCGATTCGCACACCGATCTTATAGCAGCGCATAATGCTGGCATGCTTGCGGTGGGTGTTACATGGGGCTATCAGCCGCTCGAAACGCTTAAAACGGGCAGCCCCGACGTGCTTATAGATGCACCTGCCGATATCCTGCAATTTGCCTAGGGCGTTGTTTGGCGGGAAGAATGCTCGGGGCGCGCTAATTGGCTGATGCCCGCTTGGCGAGGGACGAGGTCTGCTATGTTTTGGCCAGCCTTCGGTTGGCATGGAGCTGGGCTTGGCTGCTTCTGCCTCGTGTCTGGTTGGTGCGAAGCGGTGCCTGACGCTATCTGGCTGGTGCCCCAACGGGTAGATGGTAACCGGCTCTTTTCCGGATGGTGCGATGCAGGAGGGGCTGGTGCCTTACACGCTTGCCTGCTCGGCATGGTCAGGCTCTGCATACTCTAGTTAGCGTCTAGGTCGGACTTCCATTTCTTGAGCGGATGGCGCGGTGAAAGCTTTGAAGATCAAACACATTGAAAGGATCCCTTGGTGGACTCTGCGGAATTTGAAATAGAGGAATCTTCCGAAATCGACGAATCAAGCAGCGATTTCGGCTCATTGGGTGCATTGGCTCCCGCTTGGCGCGAAGGCGACGCGATCAGCGAGGAAGAAGCCCTCGAGATGTTTTACGAGTGGCTCGCCGAGCATGAGATTGATCTGTGGCCTCATCAGGATGAGGCGCTGATGAGCCTCATGGTGGGAGATCACGTTATTTTGGGAACGCCAACCGGCTCAGGGAAGTCGATGGTCGCCATCGGCATGATGTTCATGGCATTGTGCTCGGGCAAACGCGCGTTCTACACGGCTCCCATCAAAGCGCTCGTAAGCGAAAAGTTTTTCGGCTTGGTGAATATGTTGGGACGTGAAAACGTGGGTATGATCACGGGAGATTCCCAGATCAACCCACAGGCTCCTGTTATCTGTTGTACCGCTGAGATCTTGGCAAACCAGGCGCTTCGCGAAGGCGAATGGTCGGATGTCGGTTGCGTGGCAATGGACGAATTCCATTTCTACAGCGACCCCGACCGCGGTTGGGCTTGGCAGGTTCCACTGCTTACGCTTCCCCATACGCAGTTCCTTCTTATGAGCGCGACGCTGGGAGACGTTTCTCAGATTGCGCAGGCCCTGGAGTCGAAAACGGGAACAACGGTAGATATTATTGCCGATGCTCCGCGCCCCGTCCCCCTGGAATACAAATACGAGCTTATGTCGCTTGAAGGCACGGTAGAACTGGCCTTGCGTAACAACGAAGGACCCCTTTACATAGTGCATTTCTCGCAAGACGCCGCCCTCGCTTCGGCGCAGGCTCTTTCGAGCTTTGGCGTAACCAGCAAGGAGCAGCGCGAGCAGATCAAGGCTACGCTGGGGGCGGGCAAGTTTACCACCCAGTTTGGCAAAACGCTGAAGCGTTTGCTGCTTAGCGGCATTGGCGTGCATCACGCCGGAATGCTGCCGCGTTATCGTTTGCTGGTGGAAAAGCTTGCCCAGCAGGGGTTGCTGCCGGTAATTTGCGGCACCGACACGTTGGGTGTCGGCATCAACGTGCCCATTCACACCGTGGTGCTTACGCAGCTCACCAAGTTTGACGGCCATAAAATGCGTCGCCTTCGCAGTCGCGAATTCCACCAAATTGCAGGGCGCGCCGGTCGTTCTGGCTTCGACACCGAGGGCGTGGTTGTTTCTTTGGCGCCGGAATTCGAGATTGAGAACGCGAAACTTCTTGCAAAAGCGGGAGACGACCCTAAAAAGCGCCGCAAAGTGAAACGCAAGAAGCCCCCTGAGGGTTTTGTGGTGTGGAACGAAGATGCCTTCAACCGCCTGATTGCTGCTGCGCCTGAAATGCTGACGCCCCGTATGCGTATCACCCACTCGATGGTTTTGGCTGAAGTCGAACAGGGAGGCGATGCCCGTGCTCGCGTCGACCAGCTGATCGATGACTCGCTCCAAAAGCCCGAAGACAAGCTGAAGTTGAAAGTGCGCGCCAGCGAGGTATTCCGCACCCTCATTGATGCGGGGGTCGTTGAGATAGAAGAGGACGAAAACGGCGATCCCGACTATTACGTAACCATGGATTTGCCCGAAGATTTCGCTCTCGATCAGCCTCTTTCTCCGTTTTTATTGGCAGCGCTTGAGCTGCTCGACCCGGAAAGCGAAACATACACCTACGATATCATTTCGATGGTTGAGGCAACGCTCGAAGACCCGCGTCAGGTCTTGCGCGCGCAGGAGCGCAAAGCAAAAGATGCCGCCATGGCCGCCATGAAAGCCGATGGTGTGGAGTACGAGGAGCGTCTTGATCGCATCGCGGAGGTTACGTATCCGCGCCCCCTGCGTGAACTGCTGTTCGCCGCTTTCGACAAGTACTGCGAGTCGGTGCCTTGGGCGCGCGATTATTACGTGCGCCCGAAATCGGTTTTACGAGACATGCTGGAATCAGCTGCCGATTTCAAGGGCTATATTCAGAAGCTGGGCATTATGCGTTATGAAGGAGCGCTGCTTCGCTATCTTTCAGAAGCGTATCGTGCGCTTGATCGCACGCTCCCGTTTGATAAGCGCAGCGAAGAAATGGAAGACATTATCGCTTGGCTCGGTCTGGTGGTGCGTTCGGTCGACTCCAGCTTGGTGGATGAATGGGAGCAGGCGGGTCAAGAACTCGATGCCCGTCCGCCCGAGGCAAAGGATGCTGTGGTCCATGATCGCCGTGGCCTCACCGTGCTGGTGCGCAACGCCCTGTTCCGTCGAGTGCGTCTTGCTGCGGCAGATGATCATGAGGCTTTGGGCGAAGCCGACGTTGATAACGGGTTCTCTGTTCACAAATGGCGCGCGGCGTTGGACGAATACTACGATGTTCATGAAGACGTGCTTGTCGATGCGGATGCCCGCTCAATGGCATTCTTGGCTATCGATGAATCCGACGAGGATTCGGAGCACGTATGGCATGTGCAGCAAACCTTCAGCGATCCTGACGGCGATCATGGTTTTGCCATCCGCGCCGATGTCGATCTTGATGCGACCCAAGAAGGCGACGGCGTGGTGTTCAAGGACTACCGCGTCGGCTTTATCGAAGACCTTCTGTAACTCGTTTTTTCACTGTTCGCTCGGCAAGGGCGGGCAGTTGCCGTTCAAAGCTCCATCCCGTTGTTTAGAAAAGCTCGCCTGGCGCGAGCCTTTTCTCATGCGCTGCATTGCTTCATACCTTAGAGGAAGATTTGCTTCGCAAATCTAACAGGATGAGCGTTCAGAGTGGCATTCGCAGCAACCGCACCGCTCTTGCCGAGCTCCATTCTCTCAGCCCGGCAGAATCCAGAACTACCCTAACGGGGGCGGCCCGAGTCGGGTAGTTTGCGAGCGCTGGTGTTACCTATCCGGTAGCCTTCAGGCGGCGGCGAGTCTGCGAAATGCACTCTGAAAGCATCCCCTGAATGATTTTCCGCAGGAAAATCTTCTTCAAATGCATGAAGCAACGACCGCACGAAAAAGGCCCCGTCAAAGACGGGGCCTTTTGAGCAGGGTAGCGGGTGCGTTGAGCAGACTCGCCGCCGCCTGAAGGTGGACGAGCCGAAGCAGCCAGCGCCCGGAAGCGGACGGTCGGAAAACCTACTCTTTGTATCCGTTGGGGTTGTTCGACTGCCAACGCCAGGAGTCTTCGCACATGCGTGCCAAATCGTATTCGGCAACCCAGCCCAGTTCTTCGCGTGCCTTGTCGCAGGCAGCGTAGTTGGTGGCAATATCGCCAGGGCGACGGGGGCAGATCTTGTAGGGAAGCTCCTTGCCGCAGGCCTTTTCGAAGGCGTGGATAACGTCAAGAACGGAAGAGCCCGTGCCTGTGCCCAGGTTGAAGATGGCAACGCCGGTGCGGGTGCCGTCTTCAGTGCTTGCTCCCTCGATGGAGCCAAGGCCGATGGCCTTGCCCGTGCCAACCTTACCGCCCATGAAATCGAGCGCCTTCACATGACCACGTGCCAGGTCGACAACGTGGATGTAGTCGCGTACGCCGGTGCCGTCGGGAGTGGGGTAGTCGTTGCCGAATACTTGGATGCACTCAAGCTTTCCAACGGCAACCTGGGCAACGTAGGGAAGCAGGTTGTTCGGGATGTCTTTCGGATCTTCGCCGATGCGGCCAGAGATGTGGGCCCCGATGGGGTTGAAGTAGCGAAGCAGAACAACGTTCCATTCGCTGTCAGCGCGGTAGAAGTCGGTCAGAATGCGCTCGAGCATAACCTTGGTTTCGCCGTAAGGGTTGGTTGCCTCATGAAGCGGGCACTCTTCAGTGATCGGGATCATCTCGGGTTCGCCGTAAACCGTTGCGGACGAAGAGAAGATGATGTTCTTTACGCCGTGGTTTCGGGCCACGTCAAAGAGCACCAGCGAACCTGCTACGTTGTTCCAGTAGTATTCAAGCGGCTTCTGCGTGGATTCGCCCACGGCCTTGAAGCCAGCGAAATGAATGATGGCGTCGATGTCGTTCTCGGAGAACACGCGCTCGCATGCTTCGCGATCGAGGATGGAAGCCTCGACGAACTTCAGTTGGTCGGCGTTGGCACCGGAAAGCTCGCGAATGCGGTCGACCGCAGTAACGCAGGAATTAGAAAGGTCGTCAAGGATAACGACGTTGTAGTTTTGCTCAAGCAGCTCGACGCAGGTGTGGCTGCCGATGAAGCCGGCACCGCCGGTAACCAGGATGGTCTGGGCGTTGTGCTCGCCGGCAAGGCTTTTGTTGGACATATGCGTTGCCTTTCATTGGTATATAAACACAAAAAGGATACCACCAGCGGTTGCAACGCGCGGTACGCGCAGGAATTCAACAGAGGCGGCGATTCGTTAACTATTGTTTCATGGCTTGGCTTTGCGCGGTGTTCGGCAAAGAAAGGTTCGTTGGGTTTTGGCGCATAGGGCGTCCGATTGCCGTTGCATCTTGTTTCGTGCAGTGTCCTCAATGGATTGTTGGGCGTTGGAGGTTCGCTACATTTTAGGCAGTGTTTTCAAAAGCCCCCAGGTTTTGTGTTTGCCTGCTTCGGTGGTAATAAGGGCATCAAGATTTTCGAAACAGCGGCAATCGCGGCCTAGCAAAAGGGTTTTCGCTTCAATGGCAAGGGGCGTGTTGTAGCAGCGCGAAAGGGCCTCGGTGCTGGCATGACTCGTAGAGACAACGCAGAACGGGTCGATGCCCTCGATAAGGGTGAACAGGTCGCCAGAAGCATCGGGCTTGCCTGGGGCGGCGGTTTGGGCCCAACCGATTGCCTGCGGTGAGTACCCAAGAGCTTTAAAGCTTGCGGTAAGCGCGCGCTTTGCTTCCTCGGTAGGCTCTTCGACAGAGACGATAATCGCTGCAGCTCCTATGGACCCATGGTACGTTCCCTGGAACGAGTCAACGTGGCTCTGCGCGATGCGCTCGTATTTTGTTGGCTGTGGCGTGGGCATGAGGTCCTCCTTCACTGCTTAGGATAATAGCGAGATTTGTTGTTGCCGAGGGCGAGAAGCCGCTTTGGGGCCCTTAGAATCAGCCAGTCACACAAAATGTGAAAAAATTCACACCGTTGAGCGAAAACGGTGATAACTTCACTTTGACGGGATCATAATAGGAAGACGCAATGCATCGATTGATGCCCGTCAAAGAGGCTTCGCCTCAATCTGATAAACAAAGAAAGCAATGCTTTCCCTCGATAAAAGGAGTCGTTATGTGCACCAATGGTATCAATACGGGTCAGTTTGAACAGATGATCGACCAGATCGACGATCATATTAAGCTGGAGCGTCGTTGGGCTCACAATCTTGCCCACAATGCTTCCGATGCTGGATTCACCACCGTGGGCGAAAAGCTCCATGCTGCAATGCAGTTGCTCGACGAGGTTCGCGCAACGCTCGATGACGCTAAAGATGCACTTGATGAAGATGCCGAAAACGCAAGTGGTGTGACGGTTAACTTGGTATAAGCCTAGGCCGCATCGCATAAACGCAAGGAGCAAAGCATGAGCAATGACTTAATGCGCTTTTCTGTGGCGATGCCCGAAGACCTGTTGGTCAAGTTTGATCACCTGGTGGCGCGCCGCGGTCTGGCTAAAAATCGCAGTGAAGTGGTACGCGATTTAGTGCGCGAAGCGCTGGTGGAAGATGAGTGTTCCGTGCCTGGGCGAATCGTTATGGGTACGCTCACTATCGTGTACAACCACCACGCCAACGACTTGCAGGAAAAATTGCACCATATCCAGCACACCTATTTGGACATGGTGGTAGCTTCCATGCATGTGCATGTCGATCAAGACAACTGCCTTGAGGTAATCATCCTCAAGGGTGAGTCTGGCGAGGTTCAGGATGTCGCTAACCTTATCATCGGCACCAAGGGCGTCAAAACAGGGCGTCTTAACATGACAACCACGGGTGACTTTATCTAGCCCCTTAGAACGCCTCATCGAAGGCGTTCTTTTTCTAGAGGAACGCAACGCTCTATTGAGTGCTGCATGAACGAAAGAGACAAGATGGACGAAACGGTATTGCTGGGTCATGGTAGCGGCGGCACTATGATGAAGCGCATTATCGACGAGGTATTTTTCGAGGCATACGCAGACGAAGAGCTGTTGGAAGGCAACGATGCGGCGTCGCTCCCAGCGCCAGCTGCCGGTGAGCGCATTGCCTATTCCACCGACAGCTTTGTGGTGACTCCCCACTTTTTCCCCGGCGGAGACATTGGCAGGCTGGCTGTGTGCGGCACGGTAAACGATGTTGCCACCAGTGGCGCTGTCCCCAAGTACCTCAGCTGTGGGTTCATTCTGGAAGAAGGCTTCCCCGTTGCCGATTTGAAGCGCATCTGCAAAAGCATGGCCGAAATGGCCAAAGAAGCTGGTGTCCATATTGTTACGGGCGATACCAAGGTGGTTAATCGCGGCCACGGCGATGGCGTGTTCATCAACACCAGTGGTATCGGCTTCATCCCCGAAGGGGTGAACCTTTCCGGTGCTTTCTGCAAACCAGGTGACAAGATCCTGGTTACCGGCACCATGGGCGACCATGGCATTACCATCATGAGCTGCCGAGAAGAGCTTTCGTTCAATGCGGACATCCAGACCGATGCTGCCCCTCTGAACCATTTGATCGCCGAGGTAATTGCCGCAGCGCCCGATACCCGCTGCTTCCGTGACCCAACGCGCGGAGGCCTTGCCTCGACGCTCAATGAGCTTGCTGCTCAGTCAGGTGTCGACTTCATTGTTGAAGAGGGTGCAGTTCCCGTTAAAGATGCCGTATTGGGAGCGTGCGAAATGCTTGGCTACGATGTGTATCAGGTTGCCAATGAGGGCAAGATGGTGTGCGTGGTTCCCGCCGAGCAAGCAGAGGCTGCCCTGGCCGCAATGCGCGCGAACAAGTATGGAGCCGATGCAGCCATCATTGGTGAAGTGGTGGAAACGCCCGAAGAGCGTGACCCTCGCGTTTCAATTCGCACTGGGTTTGGTGCCCTGCGCATCATGGACATGCTCGTAGGCGAACAGCTGCCCCGCATCTGCTAGGCATGTGCCGCAGCCTGCCCCCGCTGCTCTGCGCCGGCCAGGTGCCTGTGCCCGGCTGCGGTTGTGTCTCACGGCGACCCTGCCAGCGCCCCCGCACTCCCGTGCCGTCCTGCGTCTGTGATGTTTTTGCATCGGCGAACGGCAGTAACGCGGCAAATATGCAACGCAATTTAACCGTTCTTAGAAAAACCGCGCAAGGATCTTGCATATTGGGGTCGCTATGGTATTTTCCCGTTCAGGGATTAACCGAAAAAGAATTGTCCCCAAGTATGACAAAGCATCTCTAAAAGCCCAAGAGAGAAGAGGTTTTCATGTCTCATCCAGTAATCATTGATGATGAGTGCATTGGCTGCGGAATTTGCATCGACGCTTGCCCCCAGGAATGCATCGAGGTTGTAGACGGCGTATGCAAGGTTGTAAACGAAGAGGCTTGCATCGCTTGCGGTGATTGCGTTGAAGAGTGCCCCATGGGTGCAATCGAGGAGATTGTTGAAGACTAACAGTCTGCTCACGACGAGAGTCTAGTCAATGCGTGCAAGGATTTTCGCGCGCTGACTGGCCATCGGCGTGTTAGGTGCGGGGCTCAGCTCTGTTACCGAATGTGTGCCTCAATCAAGGAGACTGCCAAATGCCGGCGGCTTCCTACCGCGAAGGCCCCGATGGCCACTCGAGCCGTAAACAAAACAGCAAAAGAAGGCGAGCAAAATGCTCGCCTTCTTTTGTCTCGGGGCGCGTTATCGGCCATGGCGATATTCCGCCGCGCTGCATTCCCGAGTGTTCGGCGATGGCGCTGCACCGCGCCGTACCCCGCTGCTCGCCCCAGCCGCGCCAGCACTCTGTCTTTCGTGCTTCTGGCGGGGGCGTTCTCCAAGTCCTGCCTTCGGTGCCGTTTTTTTTTTGCGGGGAGGGCGGCAGTTATTTGGTGCGGGGCGAATCCAGGCGTTCGTCCATGGCAAGATCTTCGCGAATGCGCTCTCGGGCGACTGGCAGTGGCAATATACTCGCGCGGTGCGTTCTCGGGCGCTCGACGATGGCAAAATGCTCGCGAGATGCGTTCCCCAGCGTCCGACGGTGGCGGGATTGCGCCCTGATGCGCCCTTGGCCTGACTGGCAGTGGCAATATTCTCGCGCGATGCGTTCTCGAGTGCCTTGCCGTGGCAAGATTCCGCCGCGGTGCGTTCCCGGGCGTCAATCCGTGGCAATTTTTTCACTCCATGCATCCCGAAAGCGGCCTCGGACGGGAAAATCGCCAGTTCGCGGCAAGATTCGCACGCCATGCATCCGAAAACGGGCTGGCCTTGGCAGGATATGCGCGCCATGCATCCGAAATGTCCCGCAAATCGCCGTTGGAGGATACACCGCGCGAAGATCTTGCCAGGAAGGGGCACTTTTCGCTGCACGGGCCCCTCAAATCACGCACGGCGCGCGAATCTTGCCATCGTTCGGCGCATGAGAGGAAAGGATCAGGCCGAAAATGCCTACGTTTTGTCAAAAACTGAGCCCTAAAGACGAAAAAATGAGCCCTAAAGTGCTCACTAGTTTTTAATTGCACGGAAATCTGGTGGCTAAAAGTCAAATTCTGTCCAACAAAAGCATCTAAATGCAGCGGCACCAGAACTGCATTTCGCACATTTGCGACAGTTTATGCCACAAAACATCAGTTTCGTGTTCCGCAGAGTGAAATATGCGACAAAACAGACCTTAAAGCCCATTTCAGGCACCCAGGCGCAGCGCCCAACCCCCTAAAGATTAGCGGTATACTTTGGGTTAAGCGCGCATACGTACGTAAGCAGGAATTTACGATAGGTTGCACGCGCGCTTGCAGGGGGAGGTTCGTTCCAAGGAACCAGGCAGCCACAAATCCGTGGGTCTGCCTCATGAAGCGAGGAATCATGATTACGGACTTGAAGGTCAACGAAAAGAACAAGAAAGAGTATTACGAGAAGGGGTACTGGACCGAACGTACCTTAAACGACATCTGGAATACCCAGGTTGCCGCTTTCCCTGATCGTGAATACGTAAGCGATAACCTAGGCGTACGCTACACCTACGCCGAAATCGACGATAAAGCATCGCGCCTGGCAGCTTGGCTCCATGATGTGGGAGTGAAAAACGGCGACGTGGTTTCGTATCAGATGCCACCTTGGTCAGAATTCTGCATCCTCTACGTTGCCTGCTTGAAAGTTGGCGCGGTTAGCCATCCGCTCCCCGTCACTTTTAACGACGAAGATTTGATCTACTCCATGAATCTGGTGGAAAGCAAGGCATTCATGTGCCCCACCTTCCATCACAAGACCAACTTCGAAGACCAGATTCTTTCCGCAGTCGATCGAATTCCCACGCTTTCCAAAGATGCTATTTGCGTTCACGATAAAACAATTGAGTCGCACGGCACCATCACGTTGAAGCAAATCTGCGAAACGTACGAGCCCTACCGCGAAAACCCTGGCAGCAAATCAGACGATGTGGTCTTGATCCTTTCCACTTCCGGCACCACTGGTCGCCCGAAGGCGGTTCTGATTTCCCATAATGCGCTTATTTTCTCCGAAACCACGTTCAGCCGTGGCCTGCACCTTACGCAGGACGACGTCATGTTCATGCCTGCACCGCTGAACCACGCCACCGGCTTCAACCATGGTCTTATCACGCCGCTGCTTCTGGGTGGTCGCGTTGTTCTGCAGCAAGAATTCCGCGCTCGCGAGGCAATCGAAATCATGAACAACGAAGGCGTAACCTGGTCGATGGGCGCCACTCCGTTTATCTTCGACCTGCTTAACTGCGCCGAGGAAAACGACCTGAAGTTCGAAACGTTGAAGCTCTACATTTGCGGCGGCGCTCCCGTACCGGGCACCATGGTGCAGCGCGCGCATTCGCACGGCCTGAAGCTGTGCGAATGCTACGGCTCAACCGAAAGCTGCCCCCACCTGGCAGTTCCCCCCGAGCATTGCCTGGAATGGAATGGCAACTGGTCGGGCGTTGCCTTTGAGGGCATCGAGGTCAAAGTTGTCGACGAACACGGCAACGAAGTGCCTCACGGCACCCAGGGCGAAGAAATTTCCCGCGGACCTCATATGTTCAGCGGCTACCTGAAGAATCCCGAGGCAACCGCAAAAGACCTGAATGACGACGGCTGGTTCTTCTCGGGCGACCTGTGTATTCAGGACGAAGAGGGCCGTGTAAAGATCAACGGCCGCAAGAAGGAAATCCTCATTCGCGGCGGCATCAACATCTCCGCAAACGAAGTGGACAACAACCTGGATGGCTGCCCTGGTGTTGGCGCCCATGCCACCATCGGCCTACCCGATGATCGTTTGGGCGAGCGCATCTGCACCTTCATCGTGCAAACCGGCGATGTTACGCCCACGCTCGATTCCATCGCAGAGTACCTTGATTCCATCGGCGTAGCCAAGCGCTTGCGTCCCGAGCACATCGAGTTCATCGACGCCATTCCCATGACGGAATCCGGCAAGGTCAAGCGCCACCAGCTGGCCGACGAGCTTGATCGTCGTCTGAAAGAACGCGCCGAATAATCTGCGCTCAGCTCATAACCTCGAAAAAACGGCCAGCAAACGCTGGCCGTTTTTTGTGTTGCGTCGGGGGGGGCGCCGCCGACCGAAGAGGTGCGGGCAACTGCCGTGGAGCAGGATGCGCTATGAGGACATGCGGCTGTCATTGGGCGCGCGGCCGCCGAGAAGCGCCGGCGGCGAAGGTTGCTGCGAGCGGGCGGATGCCGCGGGGCAGGACGCGCATACGCAGTGCTGCACTGTTCGCTCACCGCAGCACCGACTATCATGGGTTTGCGCCACCGGCCACAGAGCGGCAGCTACCGTGATCGAGCACGGCTGCCGCAGACGTACGCAACCACGGTGGTGGGGCCGTCGGCCGCAATACGAAGTGCACTTGCGATACCCAGCTCCTCTTGCCTTCCGTTCGCAAGGCCTTGCGAACGCTGAATCGTGGCAAGATCTGCGCGACGTGCATGATTCGAGGGGCCCGTGCAGCGAAAAGTGCCCCTTCCTGGCAAGATATTCACGTGGTGTATCCTCCAACAGCGATTTGCAGGGCTTTTCGGATGCATGGCGCGCATATCTTGCCAAAGCCAGCTCATTTTGAATACACGGCGGCGATATATTGCCACGAAGGGCCCCTTTTCCCGTCCGAGGCCTTTTTGGGATACACCGGGGCAAAATATTGCCATCGTCAGACACCCAGGAACGCATAACGTCAACATATCGCCACCGCCAGGCGCTTGGGAATGCATTTCGCGGGCACCTTGCCGTCGCCGAACAGCCGAGAGCGCATTGCGAGCACACGTTGCTATGCGCCGGCCTCCGGGGAATACAATTCGCGGGCATATGCCGCCATGCCCGACCGCCCGATGACGCACCGCGGCAGCACATCGTCAGCAAAGCCACCCTTCGGCTACGCAAGGGGCAGCATGCTCGTTCCCACCGTACCCCGCCAGAGCCTATCCGCGAGATGCGGCGGTGCCCAGCTGCGGCGGTGGGCACCGCCGCGATGAAAGAGCTGGGGCATCGGCGCGCGGCCTACTGGGGGGGCGGGAGGGACATTGATGCGCGCCGCCTACCTGGAGCACGGGAGGGGCATCGGCGCGCGCCATCCGCTGGGTGCGGCGGCGCATTGACGCACGGCCTACCTGGAGTGCGGGGGCCATCGGCTGCTGGCTCGCAACCCGCCGGAGCGTGATCACGGCTCGGGCGCGGGACCTACTAGGACGCGGGCGTGCGGCTGCAACTCGGACGCGCATACGCACCGCCGCGCTGTCCGTTCACCAGACGCGCCGGAGCTGCTGCAAGCATGCACTGCGTCGGGACGGAGCCGCCAGCTTCGCGCGCGCCGTCCGTTGAACGCGGAGGCATTCGGCCACGGGCCTTCGCGGGCGCGGGGCAATGCCGTCGGCTGCGGGCGATACCGACTTCAGGGCCAACTGCGCTGCAAGAGCACCAATGAACCCGTTCACTCCAACATTTTCCCGTTGCGGTACTGATATCGAATTTATTTGTTACGCAACAAATAAATAGTTTTAGAATCAACCCACTTGTGAAAAAGTAGAGGCCATCGATTCTTTCGGAGAATTGATGGCCCCTCGTGATGCGGAAGGAGGCTTGCTGTGACGGCGAAAGACATGCGCACAGACCTGTTGGAACGCGTCCTTGCAGCTCACAAGTCTTTTTACGACATCAGGAGAGACTATCTTTTTGAAGGTCGCACCTTCCCCGCCTTCGCGGAATACCACACCTACGGCGAAAAATACGTGCTGGTAAAACGCGCAAAGCTCTGGGAAGTAAACACGCACGATTTCATGTTCTTCGAATGCGTTGACGAGCTCGACGAAACACAACTCGCTGAAGAGATTTCTTTCATGCAGGAAAAAGCCCTTCGCAAAGTTGATGCCGGACCGAACCATATGTCCTCTGCCCTTTCGCTCGTGATCATCGCCAACCGCACAACCGAAGCAGCGCGCAAACTCGCGAAGAGAACGCGCTTCCACAAGGAATACCGCTTCGGGTTCCGCGGTTGGACCGACCTCCGCCTAGCCGTAGCAGACCTTTCCCTGCCTACGGATAAAAGCGTGGTTGTCAACAACGCCGGAAAGCAGCTGAAAGAAGTACTTTCCAGCAACTTGGCATTGATCAAGTAAGGTCCCAAAACAAGAAAGGTTCAGAGATGAACGCAATGATCGTCCTTCTGGGCGGCCTTGCCATCCTCGTAATCGGCTACGTGCTGTACGGCGGATGGCTGGCAAAGCAGTGGGGTGTTGACCCCAGTCGCCCTACCCCCGCGCAAGAAATGCACGACGGCGTAGACTACGTGCCCACCAAGCCCTACATCTTGCTTGGCCACCACTTTTCCTCGATTGCTGGCGCTGGCCCCATCAACGGCCCCATTCAGGCTGCCGTATTTGGCTGGGTTCCCGTTCTGCTGTGGGTACTGATTGGCGGTATCTTCTTCGGCGCTGTGCACGATTTCGGTGCTCTGTTCGCATCCTTGCGCCATAAGGGCCAGACCATCGCAACGGTTATTGCCGAGAACATCGATGATACTGCGAAGAAGCTGTTCTGCATCTTTGCTTACCTGACCCTGGTCCTGGTTGTTGCCGCGTTCGCTTCTATCGTTGCCAACACCTTCGCCGTAAACTTGGCAAACGCAACCGAGGCTTCTAACCTTGCAAATCAGCGCACCGCGATGATTTCCGTGCTGTTCATCGTTGTAGCAATCGTATACGGCCTGGCCACCCGCGGCCGCGAGATCCCCACCGTCGCCAATATCATCATCGCCATCGCAATCATCGTTGTTCTGGTTGCCGTCGGCTACAACTTCCCCCTGATCTCGCTCGATTACACCACATGGATGATCCTGTTGGGCGTATATATCATGGTTGCTGCCGTTGCCCCCGTTTGGATTCTGCTTCAGCCCCGCGACTTCCTGAGCTCGTTCTTGCTGTACGGCATGATCGCCCTTTCGCTCATCGGCATTGTGGGCGCTTCCATCACCGGCGATGCTGCCAATCTGCAAATCCCCGCATTCACCGACTTCTACGCAACGAATGCTGCAGTTGACGCAAACGGCAACGCAATCATCGACCCTGCTACCGGCAAGGCCGTGATAAATAAGGCTGCCGCATCCGGCTTCCTGTTCCCCGCCCTGTTCATCACCATCGCTTGCGGTGCTATCTCCGGTTTCCACAGCCTGGTTGCCTCAGGCACCACTTCCAAGCAGCTGGATAACGAAAAGAACGCTCGCCCCATCGCTTACGGCGGCATGCTGATCGAATGCCTGCTGGCAATCATCTCCCTCTGCGCCGTTGGTTTCGTTTGGACGAAGTACTGCGCGGGCGGCTACGCATCCCCGACCGCCGTTTTCGCAGGTGGCCTTTCCCAGATGCTGGCTTGCATCCCTGGCCTCGAAAACATTGAGGGCATCGCCTACACCCTGCTGATCCTGGCTGTTTCCGCCTTCTGCCTCACTTCGCTCGACACGGCAACCCGCCTGGGCCGCTACATGTTCCAGGAGCTGTGGGTTCCCGCTGGTAAGTCCATGGACGAAGCCACCGGCGCTCGCAAGGTTCTGACCAACCCCTACGTTGCAACCCTCGTTACCGTAATTCTTGGCGTTGGCCTCGGTATGACCGGCTACACCATCATCTGGCCTCTGTTCGGCGCCGCCAACCAGCTGCTTGCCGCTCTTGCCCTTCTGGCAGTATGTGCATGGCTGGGCAACGCAGGCCGCAACAACAAGATGTTCTACATCCCCATGGTGTTCATGCTGGTTGTTACGCTCACTTCGCTGGTCATGACGCTGCAAGCCAAGTGCACCGCACTTATGGCTGGCGCCGGCGATCCGTTCGCCGCCGGCGTTCAGGCAGCACTTGCCGCTGTGCTCTTCGTACTGGCTGTTATCTTGGCCGTTAAAGGCGCTAAGACCATCTTCGGCAAGAAGAAGGCTGCTGCAGAATAACGACGTAAACTAGGAATATAGGGCAGGTCCCATTTTCCCGTCTAACAAACAGGGCCTTGCTTGCGATTGGATTCTGAACTGCCTCCCATTTCTTGGACACGAGAAATGGGAGGTTTTCTTATGCGCATCGATTTCAGGGTGAAGCACGATGTCGAGACAAGGAGGCTGGCGGCTGAGCTCTTCGCGGATGGCTTAGGGCGCGCGGCGGCCGCAAAAAGGCTGTCCGTTCCGGAAGCGGCCGTGAGAAAATGGCAGCAGACATACCGCGCGTTCGGAAGCGAGGTGCTGCTGACCATGGACGGCAGGCAGGCCAGGTACACATACGAGCAGAAGGTCGCCGCCGCGAGGGCCGTCGTCGAAGACGGCATGGCGAAGCCTGCGGCGATGGCCGAGTTCGGCATCATGTCGATGACGCCGCTCGACCGATGGTGCAGGCTCTACCGCGAGGGCGGGGCCGAGGCGCTCAGGCCCAGGCCGAAGGGCAGGCCCAAGGGCTCGAGGGCCGAGCCGCGCGAGCTCACCCGCGAGCAGGAGCTCGAGGAGCGCTGCCGCAGGCTCGAGGCCGAGGTCGCCTACCTAAAAAAATTGCGCGCCCTGGTAGAGAGGGACGGTCTCTGACCAGGGCGAAGGCCGAGGCGGTGGCCGCGCTGCGGTCGGACGGGCACGACCTGGGGCACCTGCTCGCGTGCTCGGGGCTCGCGAGGTCCACGTACCACTACGCGCTGGCGCACCCGGCCAGGCCGACCAGGCCCGAGCTGCGCGGGGCGGTCGCGGAGATCTTCTCGCGCACCGCCAACGGCTGCGGCCACAGGCAGGTGGCCATGTGCCTGCGCGCCGAGCTGGGCGTGCGCGTCGCCGACAAGGCCGTGCTCAAGATGATGCGCGAGATGGGGATCCGCTGCGGCATCCGGCGCGAGACCGACTACCATAGGTACAACTCGTACAAGGGCGTCGTCGGCGAGACCTTCGAGAGCGTCATCGGGCGCGACTTCTCCGCCGACGGCCCGTGGCGGAAGATGGGCACCGACGTCACGGGGTTCAAGCAGCCCTGGGGCAAGGCGTACTTCGCGCCGGTGTACGACTTCGGCAGCAAGGAGATCGTGGCCTGGTCGACCTCCACCAGCCCCGACATGGAGCAGCAGGAGCTCCTGCTCGACCGTCTGCTGGAGAGGATGCCGGAGGGCGCGAGGCCCGTGCTGCACTCCGACATGGGCTGGCAGTACCAGCACGAGAAGTGGACGCGCCGCCTGAAGAGGGCGGAGGCAACCCAGAGCATGTCGCGCAAGGGGAACTGCCTCGACAACGGCGCCACCGAGCAGGTCTTCGGCCACTTGAAAGACGAGTTCTTCAGGGGACGCAGCTGGCCCGACTTCGAGTCCTTCAAGGCGGACCTCGACGCCTACGCAATCCATTGGAACACCCGGAGACGCCAGGTTAAACTGAACGGACTGACCCCGGAGGAGTTCCGGAGCCAGTCCCGAGTGGCGTAGTCTTTATTTAATCCGTCCAAGTTTTGGGGCGCAGTTCATTCGCAAGCAAGGCCCTTTCTTTATGCACTATGGCTAAGTGGAAAAATGGGACCTGTCCCTATGTCCCCAGAAACTTCAACTGCGCGCGGATGCTTCGAATGGAAGGCATACGCAAAGCAGGGTTCACGCCTTGATACACCGCGTCGAACAACGCATCGGGTTCGGCGGGCGTGCCCGCATTCAGCGCTTCTTTCACCTGGTTAAGACGGTCGACGCGATGCTTTCGCGTGGCTTCGATAATGGGCAGCGGGTCGTCGATGGGATATCCATGCCCAGGATAGAAACGCCGCACCCTGCCTTCACGAACCAGCCGCTCAAGCGTATCAAGGCTGGCAAAATAACTGGCAAGTACCCCATCGGGATGAAATACCACCGTGGGCCCATGGCGGAACAGCACATCCCCTGTGAACAGAGACTGCTCTACGGGAAGAAGCAAGCCCACCGAATCTTCCGAATGGCCAGGAAGAGCGATCACCTCAAACTCCGGCGCTCCTTCAAAGGGGCGAAATGCGCCCTTCGGAAGAGCTTGGACATCAGCGCTCCAGCCAGCTTTTTCCTCGCAAGAATGAGGCAAGCCCCCCGAATCCAATTCGCCTGCAGCCCCAGCTTCGACCGCACCTACATCCTCGGCACCCTCAGAGCACGCACGCTTCGCGCCGCCGCACTTCGCGAAGCCGTGCTTCTGCAGCAGCTGGTTGATGCGGCTCGTGCGCGGCGCGTACACCGGAGCGCCCGTTGCCGCAACAAGTTCGGGAATTCCCTCGATATGATCGGGGTGGTCGTGCGTGGCAACAATAGCTCCGATGCGCAGCCCTGCCTCACCGCATGTCGCCAGGATGCGCTGAGCCTGCTCGCCGGCAGGAGCGGGGTCTACCACCACGCATTCCTTGGCACCCGGCTCGGCCACAATCCACGAATTGGTTCCCACATATGTCATGGGGCTGGGGTTGTTCGCGCGCACGCACCGGACGCGCGCGCTTACATGCCCACCGCACCAGGGCGTTTCATCCTCTACGAAACCCACCGCTCAACTCCTTTTCTCGCAAGCCGGCAAAAAAGCGCCCGCCTTGCCGCGTTGCCTATTTGCGCTTCGGGAAATCGCAATGCAGCATAAACGTGCCGTCTTCCTTTTTGATGGGGTACGACATGAAGCGCGTAAGTCGGCGGCGTGTTTCGACAAATTCTTTCGCGTTTTGAGCCGAAGCGATGCAAGTAAGGTTGTAAACGGTTGGCGCCAGCACCAGCCAATTGCCTGCGTCACCTGCACGCATAGCGTACGCGGGAGTTACCCAGTCGGCAATCTGCGCTTCGCTTGTTTCGCCATCGGCCACCTGGCCTTCTGGCATAAGAGCAGAAAAGAAGAACGTGTCGTATCGCTTCGTTTCAAATTCAGGCGTGCAGAAGTTCGAGATAAGGCCCAGCAAGTCGGTGCGCAAAACCAATCCACGCAGGATGAGCATGTCGGCAAAGGCAATCTCGTGGTTTTCCAGAGCAGTGCGATCTTCCTGCCAGGAAGGGTCGCTCAAGTCCTGTACCACCGAATGCTCATCGGGGCCCGCCAGCAAAACGCCGCACTCCTCGAACACCTCGCGCGCAGCAGCAACAACCACGCGTCGCGCCACATCCTCGGTGCAGCCCATGAGCTCAGCCCATTCGGCAGGAGCAGGCCCGCACCACGGGAGATTGGGGTTCGAATCGCGATCATCGACCCTGCCACCAGGGAAAACAACGGCATCGGGAACGAATTCCATCGTTTTTACGCGACGAAGCATAAACACTTCCAGTTCCTGGCCGGTTGGGAAATCGGGCGGAAAATGATCGCTTTCGATGCGATATTCCGTCTGGAACGGAGCCGAATCACGCACCAGCATTACCGTTGCCGCATATTTGGGCTGCACCGGCTCAAACCCTGGCTGAAGCGAAGCCTCGATCTTCGAAAGCACGCTTTCCCTCGCCTTGAACTCGACCGAACCACCCTGCAAATCAACTCGCATAGCACCCTCCTTTTCGCCGCTTCCCGTTGCGGCGCGTCGTTCGCTTTCTATGATACGGTGCGCGCTGGTCTTGCGCCAGAATCAGGATGCGAGGCAACCAACATCAACAAGCCTCGTGTGATGCAGAGAACTGGACAACCGGTTCGCCAAATTGGGGCACTGGCCAACCGAGCCAAGCATGCCCGTTCGCCGGAGTCCGCCGCCAATGCACGCCACCTTAGCAGCTACACGACAAAGCTGAACACTTCGCCCCAGTTTCGTCGCAAGACAAAATCGGCAGTGCAGTTGATGTTGTCATACACGATGGACCATTGCGTATTGCTGGTGATGTCTTCTGGGTTTGGCTCCTGCGAAGAACAGCGCAGCGCCTTCCAGGCAACTTCCTTCGTTTGCAGCTGCGCACCATCAAGCACCTCGGCAATGGCGAGCGCGCGTTCTTTGCCATGCCCTAAAGCACCGTTCTTCTGATTCGGCAGAACCTCGTTGGCATAGCACGCGTAATAGTTGGTAATTTCACGCGCATGCGTAACGACCATAGGGCGCGCAGGATTTTGCGGGTCGTACTCAACAACGCGGCTGTCTCCAGAAGCATCGTTGATGAAGAAATGGTAGTCGCGGCCAGCCATGGCAACCATATCGTACGAGCCCAGCAAGTCTACCGCTTCCTGCGTGTTTGCCGCCCTATCAAGCACCAAACGAATGGCCAGTGAGGTATTGATTTTCGGCTTGCCGCTGTTTTGCCTGGTAGGTAGGCTATCAAGGGTAAGCACCGCAATGGATACGCCCTTTTCGTTGATGCCATCAAGACTCGCGAAGGGCCCCAACATCGCCGCAACTTTACTTTTCAGGCTTTCCTCGGGCATGTTAGCGCCCAAATTGTTCAGCGCCGAAAAAGAAATGGACGCATACCCGTCCTTCGGATGCGTGCGAACCAAAAGCGCAGAGGTATCGTCTTTGAAATCGTAGTTGCGACCCATCAAAACGCTGCTTGGGGCTTCGGCGCAAAACGCACTGCAGGCGAACTTCGGCGCCTCGACCTTTACGGGAATCCCAGGGAATACCTGCTTGCACACCGCGTCGATATAGGCCTGGTCGTCTTCAACCCCTGACTCGATAATGGCGTCAAGGTCGTAACGATACGCAACCGCGCTCTCGTACAGATTGTACGCACCGGCAAAACTGGACAACTTCTTCAGCGAGCAAAGTGTCTTAATACGTGAAGCGGCCAACGCCCCAGTCGCAACCGCGGCTACCGCACCGACAGACGCCGCGCACAGCAAACCCACCTTCGCCGTTTTGGAATCACCTGCGAAAACACCCATGCGAGCTCCTATCCCCAAGATCAGCAGATCACTTTTGCCGCCATCGCACCAGCAGTTGCACAAGCCGGCCCAACGAATGGCGCGTTCCTCTTCGTTATTGTAGGGCAACCAGCAAACGTCTATCCCGTCACGCTACAGGGAGGGGCAACTGCGCTATTAATGGCACAGAGGTCAATCTGGTTCCGTCGCACCACAGGAGAGCAACACCTACGCTATTAAGCGATACGGATGGCCCATCTGGTTCTGCCATCCCACTGGAGGGCGGTAATTTGTATCCGATACCCGCAAGCCACCGCGTGGCGACACTGCCGCCCCACAGGAGGGCAGCAAACCTGCGCCTTTCGGGCTGTTATTCGGCGGACTCTTCCTTGTCGCATTCTTCCTCGCCGAATATTTGCGCTTGAAGCTCAAGATCGAAAGTGTCGGACAGCACATCGAAAAGCTGTTTCACGGCAGCCTTTGCAATGGAACGCAAATCTTGCTGTTTTATGCCCTCGATGATGGTTGTGCGCTCTTCTGCCGGCACATTCAGCGCAGAAAGGCTCATCTGCAGATAGCGCTCGATTTTCACGTCAAGGGGAAAATCGTCGTCGCACGGGCGCAACATGAAGCCAAGCATCAAGCCCGATGTTCCGATGTCCATCTGGTAGAAATTCTCTTCATCGAATGAAGGGTTGTACTGTTGGAAGAATTTCTGAAGATGCTTCGCGGTATTGCGGCGAATGTACTCCAGGGAACGTTCGCTGGCATATGCCTGCAAATACAAATCGCGAATGATTTCACTTAATTCGGCAATGGTGAGCTGGACGGACGTCTCGAGCGCATACGCAAAAGCCGGGCTAGCATTAGGTCCCAGCAGCGCGGCGGCTGAATCCGCTGCCGAAAACTGCTCCGAAAACATGAGCTTCATCAGCTCATACATCACTCCGTCTTTGTTTCCGAAGACATTCTGGAACGAGCTCGAGGACACATCGGCTTCTTTTAGAATGGCCGCCATGGTGGTGCCGTGGTATCCCCGCTCCAGGAACAGGCGAACGCTCGTCGAAAGCACGCGATTACGAGCTGCTTCGCTATCGTACCTCCGGGCCATAGAATGTCCTCTTCTCTACCCCAAAACGACTAAGTTTGTCTATTCCAGCACCGAAAAGCACTTTTGTCAAATAGTCTTTGAGAATATGTACTGTTTGCCAAAAATAATCTAATTAACAGGGGTTATTGCATTTATCAATCATGTCTGAACAAATTCATCTTACCTTGCGGGAGGTTCGGCTCAAAACATGGAATTCTTCACTCCCCGCCACGCAAGGCCAACGCAAAAGACCCGCCTCGCACTTTGCGGAAAAGCAAACCTGAAAGCTCAATGAGGCTCAAGACCAGCCCAAAACTTCAATGCCCCGTACAAGATTCCTGAATTAAAGATCACCCCTGCGGCCAGCTTCGTTGCCGCCATCGGGGCTGGCACTCCACTCTCCTCAGGCGAGCCAGATCCACAGCCTGCCTTCTCCCGCCGCCTCAAGACCTAGGGGCTGCCGCTCCGTCCAATCCGCAGCAAACCCCTCTGCACACGGGCTGCCGCCCAACCCAATCCGGCAAGGCCCAGGGGCCGTTTCGTCCGATCAGTGGCCCTAGACGTTGCTACCCGCACTGCCACCGAGAATACGCACATCTGCGTGATTTGCCCCGTTGAGGTGATCCGCCCATCGTGAAATCTACCTGTTGAAACAATCCACTCATCGTGAAAACAAAAAACTCGGCATCTCTGCAACTTTTTTGCGATTGCGAACTCTTCCCTGTCCCCGCAAAGCGAAAAAGGGGCCTTCACACGGCAAATTACCTGCGTTTTTGTGCCGCGATTCGCGATTGGGGAGCTCGCAACAATTGCCAATCGCAAAAAAGTTGCAATTCGGACCGATTTTTTGTTTCCGGACTCTTGGAATAGCTTTGACACAGTGATTTGGTCAGGGCGAGCCTTTGCAGCACCTCAATCTGCGCTACAACGCGGACCCAGCATAGCATCGTGAGCAGCTTCGCAGTGGCTCCCGTGGGCGCCGCCATGCCCCCCCCCAACAAAAAAAGCGGCACCCAATTGGGTGCCGCTCCGCTAGCGATCTTTCGTTCGGCGCCGTTCCTGTAGCAGCACCTTCGGAAGAAAATTTACATGTTGGAGAAGGCGAAGTTCTCAGGATGAGCCTTAACCTCGTCGCGCAGTTTCGGATTCATCTTGCGAACGCCACGACGGTTGTCCTCAGTCTGAGAAGCCAGAACCTGGTTGCGGTTCTCCATCTTGATCTGAGACTCGAAAGAGTTGTCAAGAGAAACCTGCAGGGATTCCTTGGTAAGGCGAAGACCCAGAGGAGCAGAGTTCTTAACCATAGCCTCTGCCATCTTTACAGCCTCTTCTACAACATCTTCGTCAGCAACAACCTTGTTGGCGAAGCCCCATTCCTTCAGCTCTTCTGCGCCGATGCGGCGAGCAGTCATCAGAGCCTCAGCAGCGCGAGCGTAGCCCACGATGCGGGGAAGGTAGTAAGAACCGGACATGTCGGTACCGGTAAGGCCGATGTTCAGGTAGCCTGCCTGCATCTTGAAGGATTCGCCGCAAACGCGCAGGTCGCAAGCGCAAGCCAGGGAAAGGCCGCCGCCTACTGCATGGCCCTTGAGAGCACCGATGATGGGCTGCATAGCGTTGCGCATGTTAACGGCCTGGTCGGAGCAGATGGTCTGCATGATGCAGTGATCGCGCTGAGCGCGGCCCATATCTGCAGGGGGCTCGAAGTTGAGCTCGTTCAGGTTGAAGCCTGCGCAGAAGGATTTGCCCTCGCCGGTGAGAACGATTACGCGGCATTCGGGGTCCATACGGACCTTCTTCAGATAGTCGTTGAAGTCGGCCATCTGCTGGTAAGACATTGCATTCAAGTTAGCAGCATCGTCGAAGGAAACAACGTGGATCGGGCCACGGACGTCAACCTTGAGGCGCTCATACTCATACTTGAATTCGGGCAACTTGTATGCCTCCTGATATACGCTCATGCGCACTTCCCCTTCCATATTGGAAATCTCGTATAAGATAGATAAATCGTAGTTTTTTAAAGCGTCCCTTGTCAAGGACAGCAAGGGGCTTTCAGCTTCGTATTTACTGGCTCATACTGCCGAAAGAAGGGGGAACAATGGCAGAATTTAGCCCGACCCGAACCCATGCAACCTGGAAGCCGCGCGTCAGCTCAGCGCACCTTCCCTATTACCGCTGCAGCGAATGCGGCGCCGTTCTTGCCGGCATCGACGGCAACGTCGAAATCACGTGCACCAACGACGGTGAGCGTTCGCTTCTGTTCGAACCGCCGTACGGCCATGTCGATTTCAAGCCGAACTGCTGCGGCAAACCTATGGAGCGTATCGAACTCGTAGACGCCGCCGACGTCGAAGACCGCTTCAAGCTGACTTATCAGATTCTTGGCGGCATGAACAACAACTGCATCAACGTGAACTGGCGTTCCATCGACTCCACATGCAAGCCCCGCTGGTTCGGCCTCAAAACGTTCACTGGCATGCAGCACAAGTACGTCACACCCAAGAAGTGGCCGCCCGTGGTGTTCGCTCTGGCAGATGAAGACGCGTTTGCCTACTGCGACAAGAACCCCTGCGTGCAGTGCACCTTCCGCTGCAAGCGCGAGTTCGAGATCTACGCCTATGTAGAAAACATCGGCATGGTGGTTAAGCATCTTGACGAATGGGTAGCGCCTGGTAGCGCCAGCACCGACGACTTCGATTCGCCAACCGAGATCATGGAAAAGGCTCGCAAGGCCAAGGCCGAAAAGGGCGAATAGCCTCATGCGCCGACGCTCTTGCTCTAGCGAGAGGAACGTGCCCGAAACTAATCTGGCACACCTAGGGCCGGCCATACGGTGGCGGTGCCACGCGAGCACGCTGGCACGCCCGGAGCCAACTGCGCGATAGTTGCGCCTTGCCGACGGCCACGCAAGCACCCCAACGCACCCGGAGCCAACCGCCACCCAGCAAGCCAGCATCGACGACGCCGACAAACGCCCCGACACGCCCGGAGCCAACGTGCTTCACCGACATTGTCTGGCAAGCAAACAAGAGTACGCCCGGAACCTGCATACCAGAGTCCCGGGCGTGCTTAAGCCGACAAAGCAGCCTAGAACGCAAGGCGTCTGCAACAGATAAGTGCCCTGCGTCGTTGCGAACAGCGCCCCATTTCCTGTGTCCAGGAAATGGGGCGCTGTTTTATGGCGAGAAGCGCTATGTTCGATACGGGGCCGCTTTCGTGTTTGAGAAGGTTCCAATCAGGACGCCGAATGAAGGCTCTTAACGTGAGTCCCCGAGCAGGACACCAGATGGGGCATGGGGAGAAACGGGCATTCTTGCACACACAGACAACCAAGGATCATGGCAAGATATCGCTCAAATGTATTCTCAGAGGGGCTCGGACGGCAAAAGGGCCTCTTTCGGGCAAGATATTCGCGAAATGTATTCCCCAACACTGTTTTTCACTGCTTTTCGCCGCTTAAAACATACATAAGGAGCCTATGTTGCCAACAACATGCTGTTAGAGCATGCATTTCGGCGACATATTGCCATGAAGAGGCCTTTTTGCCGTCCGGGCCTCCTCTGGGAATACACGATAACCGTTTCTTGCCACTGTTTAATGCCCAGCCCTTTCATGCAGGACATTCAGGAGGGCGCCCGGCGAGGGGTAAACGCCGGATGGGGGGGGACGCCCGGCGAGTGGCCAACGTCGAATAAGAGAAAGCGCCTGCAAGAGGCCCGCGCAGGATAAGGGAAAGCGCCTGGCGAGGGGGTCAACACCGGATGAGGGGAGGGCGCCTGGCGAGGAGCCCGCGCTGACCGCGAAGGCGCTCCCGACTGGCGGCTCGCCAGGCGGGAACAGGGGCGATTCCGATTGGCGGCTCGTCAGACGGGAACAGGGGCAAGCCCGATTGGCGAACCATGCTATTTAATTGGCGGCATCCTCCGTTCAGCTAGTGCGCTAGCATTTCTGCTTCGAAGCCCTTTTCGATCACAGCTCCGACAAGCACTTCATCGGGCACGGAATCGCTAAGATGCACCGTGGCCTGCTTGCCCTCGAGATCGACCACCGCACTTTCAACGCCAGGCACCGCTTCCAACGCTCCGCGCACGCGACCTGCGCATTTGTGGCACTTCATGCCCTCCACGCGCAAGCGCCTTTCAGAGAATTGCAAAGCGGCTGAGCGCGAATTTACAGCGAAAGCATTCGGGGCGGTCGGCATTCCGTCGCTAGAAGGAACATCGTTCGCCGTTTCGTTAGCCGATGGTAGACTGTTCGCTTCTTTGCTGGTCACAGCGCCAGCAGCGGCGCCAACGCCAGCGACTTCGTTGGCCGATGTTGGGCCGCTCGCTGCTTTGCCCACCGCACCCATCGACGTTGTGGATACGCGCTGCGGCTTCCACCCGCGCAAACGCAAAGCATTGGTGACCACGCATACCGAGCTTACGCTCATGGCCGCCGCCGCGATCATCGGGTTCAGACTGAAACCCGCCCACGCAAACGCGCCTGCCGCCACAGGAATGCAGATGGCGTTGTAAAACAGCGCCCAGAACAGGTTCTGTTTGATGTTGCGCATAGTGGCACGCGAAAGATCCAGGGCAGCGGGCACATCGGCCAAATCGCTGTGCATCAGCACGATATCGGCACTTGAAAGCGCAATATCGGTGCCGGCGCCAATGGCAATGCCCACATCCGCACGAGCCAATGCCGGAGCATCGTTGATGCCGTCACCCACCATAGCAACCGGAGCCTTCGCGGAAAGCTGGCGAACAATGCGCTCCTTTTCGGCGGGCAGCACGCCGGCAATAACTTCATCGGTCCCAACCTGACGCTGCACGGCAAGAGCGGTTCGCTCGGCATCGCCCGTGAGCATCACCGTGCAAATGCCCATCGCCCGCAACTGCGCAATGGCGGCAGCGCTGGTTGCCTTCGGTACATCCGCCACGGCAATAATGCCTACCAACTTGCCATCGCAAGCGAAATAGGTGACGGTCTTGCCTTCGTCGGCGAGCCCTTCAGCCTGCGAAGCATCCACCGCGATGCCGCACTCGGCCATCATGCGCGCATTGCCCGCATAGCACGCCGCGCCCGAAACACAGGCGGAAACGCCCTGACCAGGAACCTGCTTGAATCCGGAAACCAGCTCAGCAGACTCTTTTACCGCATCAGCACCGATGCCACCCGCTGCGTACAGCACCATCGCGCGAGCCAACGGATGCTCGGAAGGCTTTTCCAGTGCATAGGCAAACCGCAGCAGCTCTTCGGCCCGCACGCCCTCCACTGGTAGAACATCAGTTACCTGCGGAGCCCCCTTAGTGATGGTGCCCGTTTTATCCAGCACCACCGTCTTCACGCCGCGCGCCGTTTCCAGCGCCTCGGCAGATTTCACCAGAATCCCGTTCGCGGCACCGCGTCCCGTGCCCACCATAATGGCAGTAGGCGTTGCCAATCCCAACGCGCAGGGGCATGAAATTACCAGTACAGAAATCGCGTACGTAAGTGCCACGGAAAGCTCCGCCCCCACGGCGAGCCACACGGCAAACACCACCACCGCGATAGCGATAACCACCGGCACGAACACGCCGCTGATTTTGTCGGCCATCTTTTCAATGGGCGCCTTGGAACTGGTGGCTTCGTCGACCAGACGAATAATACCCGCCAGCACGGTTTCTTCGCCCACGTGTTCGGCACGCATCGTGAACCAGCCCGCCGTGTTCACGGTGGCGCCCGTCACCGCGCTGCCAGCATGCACGCTCTTCGGCAGAGGCTCGCCCGTAATAACGGATTCGTCGACCGACCCTTCACCTTCCAACACCACGCCGTCGACCGGCACCGATTCGCCCGTACGCACCATGAGCACGTCCCCAACGCGCACGCTTGCGGCAGGAACCTGCACTTCAACGTCGTCTTCCACGCGCGTTGCCATTTTGGGCGAAAGATCCATAAGCTTCGAAAGCGAGCTGGTGGTTTTACCCTTCGCGCGCGCTTCAAGATACTTACCCAGCGTGATGAGCGTCAGGATCATGGCCGCCGATTCGAAGTAAAGGTTCATGGCGAAATGATGAGCGGCCGCCATGTCGGAATGACCCATGAAAAATGCCATGTTGAACAGCGCATATGCGCCGTAGACCGTAGCGACGCCCGAGCCTAGCGCAATGAGCGAATCCATGTTGGGGGCGCGATTCGCCAAGGCGCGAAAGCCCACACGGAAGGACTTGAAGTTAATGAAAATGACGGGCACCAGCAGCACAAACAGGGTAAGCCCATACACCATCATGTTTTCCATGCCAGTGAGCACACCGGGCAACGGCCAGCCGAACATGTCGCCCATAGAGATGTAGAACAGCGGCACCGTGAACACGAGCGAGGCAATCAGGCGGTGCAGCATACTCTTCTGCTCGGCTTCGGCGGTGGCGTTCGGATTGCTCGCAGCGACGCCTGAGCCTGTAGCAGCAGCGCCTGGCCCAGCGGGTGCGCCCGCCTGGCCTTTGGGGCTGGCGCCGTAGCCCGCCTTCTTCACGGCTGCCTCAATGGCGGCTGTAACCTCGGCGGCATTGGCGTCAGCAGCAAGCTGCACTTCCATTGAATTCTTCAGCAGATTCACGGCAACACTCGCCACGCCGGGGACCGCACTGGTAGCTTTCTCGACACGCGCCGAGCAAGCAGCGCATGTCATTCCTTGAACATTGAAAGATATCTTCATGGTGTATCTCCTTTTGGAGTTTTGTGATTGGGGGGACTGCTGGCCGAACGAACCGCCAACCAAACCGGCGGCAATCGGGATCCTCGCGGACGGCAACTACGGCGGTAGTCTCGGCGGCGGTCGATATCTGCACGAACGGGACAGTTGCAGCGGCAGTCGGGATCCGCACGAAAGCCAGCTTGGCAGGCTGCGGTCGGGCACCGGCCGAACAAACCCGCCCTTAGTGGGCAAAACGCTTGATGAGTTGCATGGCCTCGTCAATTACTTCGGTATCGCCTTCGCGTACGCGTTCGGTTACGCACGTTTCCAGATGGTCGCGCAGCAGCATTTCTGACACGGTATGCACGGCGCTTTCCGCAGCAGAAAGCTGAATGAGCACATCACCGCAATAACGGTTGTCTTCGATCATGCTTTTCACACCATTCAGCTGACCGATGGCACGATTCAGGCGCTTCTGCAATTCGCTTTGGAATTCGGCGCTGCGCTCCGTTGCTTTATGACGGCACTCGCATGTACGCTTTGGAGCTTCCGTTTTTTCCGAGCAGCATGCTTTAGACAATTTTTCGCTCATGGTGACCCTTTTCACTGACGGGAACGAGAGAGCCTCTTCTCCCCTTCTTTGTTTTACGCTGCAACTATATACCCCCAGGGGGTATTGTCAACAGGAAAAGTACCGACGGCTAACTTTCTTATCGAGCGAGATACTGGAGGTTGCTAGCACGCGGCCCTCACTCGGCGGGGCCGCTTGACCGGCGCCTCCTTGCCGCCGTCCCGCCCTGAACCCTCCCCGCGAATGCTGACTCTCAAGATTCGGCGAGATTATCGGCGTCAGAGACTTGAAAGCGGAGCTTCACTGATGCCAGCTTTGCCGCCAGCGCTCGACACCCCACAACACCACGCACTCCTTTGGCAGCGTCACCCCGCCCGACAAGAAGCCGCCCGCGCCCCATTCCGCCGCCCATAAGGGCGGCGCCGTGGCTGCGATCGCTCGCGCTGTTCGGCGGCGGATGGCAAGATCTGCGCACTATGCATGATTCGAGGGGCCCGTGCAGCGAAAAGGGCCCCTTCCTGGCAAGATATTCGCGCGATGTATCCTCCAACGGCGGTTTGCGGGGCTTTTCGGATACATGGCGCGCATATCTTGCCAAAGCCAGCTCATTTCGGATGCATGGCGTGCGAATCTTGCCACGAACTGGCGATTTTCCCGTCCGAGGCCCCTTTTGGGATACATGGAGTGAAATAATTGCCACGGATTGCCGCCCGGGAACGCACCGCGGCGGAATCTTGCCACGGCAAGGCACTCGAGAACGCATCGCGCAAGAACCTTGTCACCGTCGGATGCCGGGGGAACGCATCTCGCGAGCGTTTTGCCATCGTCGAACGCCTGGGAACGCATCAAGGCACAATCTTGTCATCGCCAGGCGCCCGGAAACACATCAATGAAGAACTTGCATAACCGGCATCTAACAATTGTGTATAAAAGCCTCACCCGCAACCAAGCCGAGTACAATAAGGAGATTGGATTTTAGGGAGTTTTAGAATACATATGACCAATTCAAACCAACCACCGCGCCGACCAGCGCGTCGCCAACCAACACGCCGTTCCACCACGCCCCGCACTTCCGTGCCCAGCGCACGTGACGAGCTTGAGCGCGAACGCGAGTTATACAGCCAGCACGACCCCACGGCTTCGTTCATGCACGAACGCGTGCAGAACAAACCAGCAGGTCAGGAACGCGGCGCATCGTCCGCATTCCCTGCGTATGCAGGTGCCGGCAACGATCATATTGCCCATTCGCGCGTTGGCACGAACCAGCCCGCCCAAATAAACCAGGGGCACACGGCCAATGGCAACATGTCCAACGTGTCGGCCTGGGATCAGCGCGCTTCCGCAAGCGCAAGCCAGCGCATGCCGCGGGTCGAGGGCCAGCGCCCCAACATGCAGGGCAGCCAGCGCATGCCGCGCGTTGCAATACCGCAAGATGCTAACCAGCACGTAGGCGCAGGCGACCCTTCCGCAAGCCAGCGCATGCCGCGCATGCAGCAAAACGGCAACGAGCAGGCGCGCCCATCCCGCCGTGCTGTCAACAGTCAGCGCCCCAGCGCCCAGGCAAGCCAGCGTATGCCGCGCGTTGAAGGTCAGCGTCCCTCCGCGGCTCAACGCCAGCAGCGCCCCGTTCGTCGCGGCGCCGCAGCTTCGCAACCCAGCCAGAGCATGCGCGTTCAGGCAGCACAGCCGCAGCAAGGCCAGCCTTCACAGCAGATACCCGTTGTGCAAAACATGCGCGGCAACGACCCGTCTGCCTATTCGCGCGCTAAATACCAGCGCACCAAAGAAGGCGCCCAAAAGGCTTCGCCCACCAACGCATCCACATACCAGGCAGCTCGCTACCTGGGCAACAACAACTATGCGCCCAAGCAGAAGGCCGACTTCTTTACGCGCGGCAGTCTTATCGCCGTTGCCGCTGTTGTGGTGCTTGCCATCGTTGGCATATTCGCCTTCAACAACTGGATGGGGTCGAAGCCGGTTGAGGTCACGCTAAACGGCGACCAAGTAACCATTTCGGGCGCCGAGCGCAGCGTTGGCGGCCTTCTGGACAACAACGTGGTTTCGGTAACGCCTGGCAACTACGTAGCCGTCGATGGCAGCACCATCCGTCAAGGTGAAGGCACCCGCTGCACCGCAAAGGTGAACGGAAACGACACCGACGATATGGGCATGCACTTGAACGGCGGCGACAAGATCGAGATCTCCAATGGCACCGACATCACCGAGCCCTACACCGACAGCGAACCCCAAACCCTTCCGCACAAAACGGAGCTGAAGGGCGTTGGCGCAGTTCACCTGTACAGCAACAATGCCCAGGACGGCGAGCAAGTAACGCGCACAGGCAAGGAATCGGGCATCACCGCCACGGTTACCACCAAAGAACCGGTCGACAACATCGTTCAGTACTACAACGTGAACAGCAACGGCGACAAGGTTATTGCGCTCACGTTCGACGACGGCCCATGGGATAAGCAAACCGACGAGATCCTGGACATCCTTGAACAGAACGACGCCAAGGCTACCTTCTTTACCGTTGGCCAATGCATTAGCGGGCACGAAAAGGAATTGCAACGCGCTGCAAGTATGGGCTGCGAAATTGGCACTCACACGTGGGACCACGCAGAGGGCAGCGGCGAAGGCGTAAGCCTTATCAAGATGTCGACAGACGAACGCAAGCAGGAAGTACAAAAGGGTTTGGAGGCCATCAAGAACGCTACCGGCCAGGAAGCAAGCACTATTTTCCGTTGCCCGGGCGGTAACTTCGACACTTCTGTTGCCACCGATCTTGAAGGCATTGTAACGGCAGAAATTGGTTGGAACGTTGATACCACCGACTGGAAGAAGCCCGGCGCCGACGTTATTGCCCAGCGCATCCAGAGCGCCGGTCCCGGCAACATCATCCTGATGCACGATGGCGGCGGCGACCGCAGCCAGACCATTGAAGGCCTTCGCCAGGCGCTCCCTAAGTTGAAGGAACAAGGCTACAGCTTCATCACCGTACAGGAACTGCTGGAAAAGTACCCCTATCAAGAGGGCCAAACGAATTAGAGAAAATCAGCATAAAAAAGAATAAAAAATATACCACTGCGAGCGAGCCGTGGTACAAATACATAGCATGGGGAACAATCGAGATGAAAGATTGTTCCCCATTTTTTTATATTTTCGATAAGTAGATTTACTTTTCGATCGCATAAACGCTGTACGTAATTTTTACGGTCATGTCAGACTCAGCGATAATTGCATCGAAGATGAGCTGTGTTTTATAGCTCGATACCTGTTCCACACGGGGTGATAAGTGGTATGTCGTTTCAATGGCAGCAGTATCAGATTCCACCATGCAGTCCATGGCTTTGTATGCTGACGTTTCGGTAGGGAACGAATGTGCTGTGTAGCCGGATTCGTTGCTGGATTCACGGATTAAGATATACGTAGGTTTTGTCATAACAGATACGTCCTTTCTGAAATGTGAAATATGGTTTTACACAGACCTGCACTCAGATGAGGTGCCGTACTGAACCGCGCTCTCCCTGCTCCTCGGGCACGGAAAGCAAGGAAGCGGTTCCTCTTCGCCTATGGCATAGCGGCTGACGCCGAACCTCGTACGCACGCTTCATTGCAAACGCGGCTCAGCTCGCAAAGTGGGAATCGAGCACCTACTCTTACTTTCCTGCCTGGTTGGTGCTAGTTCGGACTTCTACCGATTTCGCGATATAGGCAGGGCGGCGCTTGGTTTCGATATAGATGCGTGCGATATATTCGCCGATCACACCCAGCGTTACCAAAATGAGCCCGCCCATCAAAAGGAGCACGCACAGAAGCGTAGGATAGCCCGATGGCATGGCGGGGTTGATAAATTGCTCGACAACGACTTCGACCAGCAGAACCAACCCAACAAGCGTGGCAACGAGACCCGCCACCGCGGCAATTTTCAGCGGAAACGTGGTAAACGAAAGCACTCCGCCGATGCCGTAGCGCATTAGTTTCCGGAACGACCACTTCGTTTCGCCCTCAACGCGATTTGCCGGCGTGTAGGGAAACGGCAACGTCTCGAAACCTACCCAGGCAAACATGCCTTTCGAAAAGCGGAAGCTTTCCGGCATAGAAAGAAGCGCATCGGCCACCCTGCGGTGGAACACGCGAAAATCGGAGGCATCGGGCATGACATTGAGCCGAGAAGTTGCATCGAACGTTTTGTAGAACGCGTGCTTGAAGAAGCTCAGCACCGCACCTTCGTTTCGATGCTCTTGGAATGCGGCTACGCAATCGGCGCTAGGGTTGGCCTGCAGCATGCGGTACATTTCAAGCAACGTTGCAGGAGGCTGTTGCAAGTCTGCGTCAATCAGGCCAACCGCATCCCCTTCGGCATGTTGAAGGCCTGCGAGCAGTGCGCTTTCCTTGCCGAAGTTGCGGGAAAAATCGACCACGACGATACGTTCGGCCGATGCAGGAGTGGGCAGCTCATGCAGCAGGTGCGACGTACCGTCGGAGCTGCCGTCGTTCACCAAAACCAGCTCGTACGACACTCCCGAGGTGGCAAAAGCATCATCCACCGCGCTGAACAGCAGCGGCAGCGATCCTTCTTCGTTGTAGCATGGCACGACAATGGAAAGATCCACCGCAAGCCCCCTTTTCGCTTGATTACCGCGTCCGATTGTACGCCTAGCAGCAAAACAAACCCAGCGTGTTGCCGAAATGCAACATCCTAGGAAAATAGGGGCGGCTATCGTTTTCCCGCTTTCGATTTGGCGTCAGGTTGCAATGGAATCTGCGCGTGGGGTTCAATACCAGCCACTATGCCACAAGTGAAAAAGCGAGACCTGCCCCCTATTTTCTCACCTGCCGGATTTTAGTTTCACAAACACGTTGTGCAGAGCGCCGTTCTTGGCAGCATGAATAGCACCGCCTAGCGCCAGGCACTTCGCCGCATTACGCTGTTGCAGGGGCTTCAAACACAGGCGCAACGCCTGGCTGTCAGCTTGCGCGCAGGGCACCAACTCGTTGAATAACTCATCGGCAAACACACCTTGCAGCCATTCCTTCTGCGCAGAACCGCTCATGCCGCTTTCCTTCTGCTTGTTACGCTCCAACGCCGAAAGAATGTAGCGAGCATACAGCGCACCAAGCGTGGCCTTGGCGCCGACATCAAGCAAGCCCCATGAATCCAGCTGGTTGCGCAACATTTCAATGCGCGCGCGATGCACCTCGTAGTAACGCGGTACAAACTTGCTGGTTAGGTTGCCCGTCTCGCGCTTGGCGTAGCGATATAGCGGTGCGCCAATCACGTTCAGGCCAGGCAAATCTTGGAACACGCGGATGTTGAATTCAATATCTTCGATAAGCGGCAAACCTTCGGTAAAGGTAAAGCCGCCCTGTTGCAGGTAGCTGCGCTCGTACACCTTGTTCCAGGCGTAGCCGTAATGCGTACCCTTTTCGAACTCCAACACGTGCTTACGCAGCTTGGTTTTTCCCAAATGCGCCGATTCCTGGCTGAAAGTGAATTCCTGCACGCGTTCTACCTTGCCACCAGCGTCGTAGAATTCTTCCACATGGCCCACCATAACCACTGGCGCTTCGTGCTGCTGAAGCGAGTTATACACACTCTGCAGAAAGGTGAAATCGTAGCGATCGTCGGGGTCGGGGAACCACACATAGCGCCCCCGAGCAGCGGCAAATCCCGTATTGCGCGCCGCCGAAAGCCCTCGGTTCGCCTCGTGCGAAACAACGCGAATGCGCGCATCGGCGGCGACGAACTGCTGCGCGATGGACAAGCTGCCGTCGGGCGAGCAGTCGTTCACCACGATGGCTTCCCAATCGGTGAACAGCTGGTCTTGCAAATCGCCCAAGGCGGCGGCAAGGTAGGGCTCGGAGCTATACGTGGGCAAAACAACCGAAAAGAACGGAGCGCTGGAGGGTTGGGCTGGTACGTCTGCGGTGCTCACCGAACTCGTAGCTTCTGCAACGCCTGCACCGCTACGGGCAGCATCGGCGTAGGCAGCAGCATCGCCGCACCCATGCGCAGCGGCAGCATCCGCGGCATCGGCGCTCACGGCGCCATTACGCCCCCGCGAGGCGGACATACCGCTCGCTTCGCCCTTGCCGTGATGTCGTTTTCTCATATGCCCAGCGCCCCTCATGAACTCTAAACGCTTCGGCGTCAGCGCGCGCCGCTATTCCAAATACTTGCTTATGTCAGATATCTTAACAACTACAACGCCATCGATGGTTGTCACCGAACCATTGGCTGGATACAGCGACATGTTCGCGAATTCACTGGAGCGAATAACCTTGGCGCATTCGTCAAACGAGCAGTAGTTGAAGCTCTGCCCCGCAAACTGCTTCATTATCACGTCCCAAGAACGCATGTTGTTCTGGTAGTGGTTGTCCCAAACCATGCCCCACTTCGCATAACTGCTTGCGTGAACGTAGGAATCGCTGGTGTTCGGAAAGCTGCCCGCTTCGGGCTTGCCGGCGATCAATACCTTCGCGCCCGCTTGCACATCGGGGTTCGCATCAAGCACGCCGGCAATTCGGGTGGCCAAAGAAGCAGTTTGGTTCTGGCATGCCTGCATAACCTCGGCATCCGCATTCGACTGCAGCGCGTACGACCACGCCCCTACGGCAATAAGGCAACAGCAGCCGACGGACATTGCCTTCGCGGGTACGCGCGGGCGCGCATTGCCTCGGTCGGGCGAATCGAGCAAAAGCTGCACCAACAGGGGCAGAAGCAGAAACGAAGCCATGAAACCGCCCAGCATAAGCGGGGTGGGATACCCATAGCTGGGAACGATAACCAAGACAACGTTGGCAGCAAAGGGGATAAGCACAACGCAGAGCAGCGCCATAGCGCTCGCCCCCAAACGCTTCACACCGTTCACCGTAGCAAGACGGACAAACGCAACCGCCACAACAATCATGCAGGCAGCCGCCACGTACACCCAGCCGAAATGGTTCCCGAAAATGCCGTGGCTGAACAATGCGTCGGAAAAGGCAACGTATGCACTGGGGACAGACGACGTCAAAGAGCCCAGAATGCTGCTAGCGCCAACCGAGGAGGCTCCGCCATAAGCGGAAAGGCCAATGCCCAGCACAAACAGCGAAATCTCGGTAAGCGCGTAGTACAGTACGGCACCAGCCGCGCACACCGCAATGGCAACACCGAAGAACACCGCAAGCTGCTTGGCGCTGAGCGAATCGGCGCTGCAGCCTTCTTCACGGTAGGGGTTCTGAGCTTCACCACGAGCATCGCATGCCGGCGACGTCAGCGATTCAGAGCCGCCGCCCATAAGCGAGCGAACCATCACCAGCAGCACCGCAACGCAAAACACGCCCAGGCTCGCTTGATAGCAACCGAGCGAAAACGCCAACAACGCAACCGCCCCAACAAGGGCAACTGGCTTGCCAACAGCCCCAACGCGCCCGACCAGGCATGCTGCCAGCACCGCGCATAAAAACGAGAGCGCGTACGAATTCGAGCAGTAGTAGTACGTGATGCAGCAGGAAACGAAGGGCGAAGCGATGAACAGAATCGAAGAAGCGTACCGCAAGCAAGCGCGCTTGATGCCCAGCCTATCTATCAGCGCAACAATGCCCAGCGCAAACAAGGCAATGGTGATTGCGGAGGTAAGAATAGGCGAGCACAGCCCAAACTTAGCGCAGGCAGCAAACAGCAAGCCCCAACGCCCCAAGCTAATATCCCAAGCATGCGGAATAAAGCTTCCGTATCCATTGGGGTTGCTCAAAGAAACAACCGCATCGGGGTTCGAAAGGCCGTTCAGGTACATCTGCGCATGGCAGATCATGCCCACCGCAAAGCACACCACCAGCAATTTTGCGTTGCGAGTAAACCAGAGCTTCACCTTGGAAAACCCCGTTTTCTCTGCCGTTGATTCACTTTCTAACCCCAAGATAACCTCCCGATACTTTCAGCAAGAACCTGGTACCTGTCCCTTTTCCCACCACGGAAAGCCTACTCCCCTTCAGGGCTATTCACCTCGAGTTTCAGAATCCTGTCACCAACAAAGCGTTTGCGGCAACAGAGAAAGCAACATCCACCAAACACACCACTGGCACATGGCACCCATTAGCCCCAACCCAGTTTTATCTCTTTTTGCCAGAGACGCACCGGCGGAACAGGCAACCCGAGCCATAACCTTTATCATAGAAATGTTAAACAAAACGCACGCTGCGCAGCAATAGCGAAAGGATCCGCCGTGCCCGCAATTAGCTTGCTTATACCCATTTACAACGTGGAGAAATACCTGCGCGAATGCCTGGATTCCGTGCTGGCCCAAAGCTTCACCGATTTCGAGGCAATCTGCATTAACGACGGCAGCACCGACAGCTCCCGTGCCATTGTGCAGGAATATCTTGACGCGGACAGCCGCTTTCGCGTGATTGACAAAGCCAATTCCGGCTATGGAGCATCCATGAACCAAGGGCTCGATGCTGCAACGGGCGAATACGTAGCCATCTTGGAATCGGACGATGCGTTCACGCCCGACGCGTTGGAGGCGCTGTATAACCTGGCAGCCACGCACAACGCACAGGCGGTAAAGGCTGACTTCTGGTTCTACTGGAGCCAGAACGAAAAGTTGGAACCCTGCCATGTAATTAGCGAAGGGCTCTGCGGCAAGCTGGTTAACCCTCAGGAAGTGTTTGAACCTTTTTATGCAAAGCCATCTATTTGGTCGGGCATGTACAACCGCACCTTCCTGCAGGAAAACGACATTCGCTTCCTAGAAACACCAGGAGCTTCGTATCAGGATGCTGGCTTTGCCTTTAAGGTATGGGCCGCCGCCGAACGCGCTGCGTTTAGCTCTACTCAAATTTTGAAGTACCGCCAAGACAACGAAGCTTCATCGGTAAATTCCCCCGGCAAGGTGTATTGCGTGTGCGACGAGTACGCCGAAATGCAGCGCTGGCTTGATGCGCGCCCGGAAAAGAAGCAACATCTACAAGGCGTGCTGGAGCGCATGAAATTCAACAGCTATCTATGGAACTACGATCGCCTTTCCACTGAGCTGCGCGCCGAGTTCTTGAAGCGCGCCGCACAGGAGCTGAAGGCAGATCTGGACGCCGGCCGCGTTGACCTGGCGTTGTTTGAGCCCTGGGCCGAAGCCGACCTTCGCGCGCTAATCAAAGAGCCTGAAACATTTGCAAAATGCCGCACCGAATACGCAGCGCCTGGCAAACTGAACACCTTCAAGCACTACTACCGCATTGGCGGCATGCCGCTAATTGCAAAGCTGCTGAAAAACAAGGTGGCGAAATAGCCCATGGCGAGCAAAGCGAACCACAACGAAACGGCGCCAGGCTCGATGGCCGACATGGCGAAACCTGCCACCTCCGCCCCAACAGCAACGCGCGCGAATGGCGCCCCGCAGCACCCTACCCTTTCAGTTATTGTTCCCGTGTACAACGTGGAAGACTATCTGAATGCATGTTTGGATTCACTGCAAGCGCAGACGCTTTCAGACATTGAGATAGTATGTGTAAACGACGGCAGCCCCGACGGCTCACGCGAAATCCTGGCAAAGCGCCAGAAGGAAGATGCGCGCATCGTTATCGTGGATAAGCCAAACGGCGGCCTTTCCTCTGCGCGCAACGCCGGAATTAATGCGGCATGCGGAACCTACATTGGCTTTCTTGATGCGGACGACCGCTTCACGCCCAATGCCTGCCAACGCATTGCCGAAGCATTCGCCGAAACCGATGCCGACGTGGTTACCTTTGGCGGTTATTGCAACCCCGCAGAAGCCGCAACCCCCTGGATTATGCTGAAGCTTAGCCCGAGGGATGTGGTGTATAACGGCTTCCAGCCTGCCTTGATGTTCGAAGAGCAAAGCACCCCCTACATTCGCACCGCTTGTCGCAAAGCGTTCTTGGACGAATGCAACATTCGCTTCGAAGAGGCGTTGCCCTTTGGCGAAGACCAGGTATTTTTCTTCGACATCTACCCCAATTCAAGGAAAACGGCGCTGATAAGCGACAAATTGTACGAGTATCGCATTGAACGCGAAGGGTCGCTTACGTCGAAAACCAATGACGACGTGGAGGCCAAAAGCCGCAAGCACTTGCCCATGACCCAGCGTATTTTCAGCGCCTGGAAGAAGCGCTTTGGCTTGGAAGAGTACAGCTCGGAAATTACAAGCTGGTCCATCGAATTCGTGCTGTATGGGCTGTTCTGCTTGCCAGAGGGCGTACGCAACGAGCTGCTGCCCGAATACGCCCGTATCTTCCGCGAGTTTTGGGGCAACGGAAGCACCAGTGCATTGCAGCTGAAGAAGCACGACCGCAAGCTGCTGGAAACGGCACTAGTCGGAAAGCCCGTTAGCAGCGCCAAGGCGCTACACTTGCGGTTAAGTTGGTTTGTCGAAAAGTACGGTGTCAAAGCCGTTGTCGGCAAGCTGCTTGGAATGAACTAGGCAATAATACGACAAGACCATTTTTCAAATAGCGTTGCAATTTATTAGATTTCCCTTAACGCTTAAACCAGTTGCAACGTACGAGTTCTGCACAGCGCATAAAAAAACAACGAAGCATATCTCGACAAGAAAGCCTACTGCTCCGACGGGAAATACCCAGATTGCATTCCAGCATTGATTGGGGAAATGAGCCGCATTTTAGACTGGTCAAGCAAACCAAAACGTAACGAGCCCTACCTCGACCACTGCATAAACAAACATGACAATGTTCCCTTGTGGGTAATTATGAATAACCTATATCTAGGTCAGGCTTTTCGTTTTTACGATTATCTCCCAGAATCAATCAGGTTTTCCATCGAAAGAAGGCTCAAAGCCTTATATGACGAAACACACTTTGAAGTCAAACGCATTACCCACAAAGACCTGAAAAATGCTTTTGGCCACATCGAAGACTTCAGAAACAAATGCGCCCACGACGAAAGACTCTACTGTGCCCAAATCGACAAATCTGGTAGCACCAAATTCAAAGATGCCATCGATGGCCTAGAACTTGTCTTAGCAGCCAAACAGTTCAGCTGCTTAACAAGGGGAATCACGAACATCATTACCGGAACATAATCCGCAATCCGCGCAATAGAGCCAAAGGACATACTCGCGCTGATAGGCTATTCATTCCTGGAAGAAACCTGCCCTTCCGTAAGCCCACACCACTACAGCTCAGATTGTCATCACAAACAATCAAAACAACCTCAAACAATAACCGCCCGCAAGCACAGCCCTGCCCATATCACCAAAATGGATAGTGAGCATATACCCTCCCTTGTTGACCACTTTACGCTGCCATTTTGCTCAAACTTCAGTTTGAGCTGAAGCGGACATGCCAGGAATCTCAATAGGGCCAAATACGCCACCTGCGGTTATCCCCTTTAGATAGATTCTAGAGCTATCGTAAATCTTCGAAACTCCATAAGACCGCAAATACTCATCCGCATCGTCCCTGCTGGCCTCCTCGGGAAATACGAACTGGGAGCGAGTGGATAAATCGATATCATAAGTTCGCGCATTTTGGTGATGCACGCTAAATGTTGCATCAACGAAAACAGAGGGAAAACTATCCCAATGAGGAGAAGCCTTTATGCCAACTGCCACCTCTCCCTCTTCAACGAGGCCGTCGCATTCGCGACCAGTTGGGGCATCGATTCGCAGACTCATTATTTTGCAATCATCAAATAAAACCTCTAGGGGATTCAGTGCATCTAGACCCATCGGTAACCCTATCTCTTTTCTTAAAAGCTAAAATCCTCGGAAAAAGATCCCGCCTCAAACTCTCTCATCGGATAGTCCAACAACGAGGCAATGTCATACGATGATGCGAACTCATAGCAGCCACCCCCTGGACGGATTTCAGCGCGAGCCACCTCGTTTTCCATTACCTGCGGATTATCGTATAAAACTCGCAAGTAGTTATCAGCCAGCTTGCTTTGCAAAACTTTCCCAGTTTCCCAACGGCTTACCGTTGGAGTCTTCACACCCAGGACTTTTTCGAAGTCGCTTTGACTGAGATTGTGCCTTTTTCTGAGCGCCCTTATTTCCTCTGGAGACATTAAACCGTGTATCTCGGCATACTTGCTAAGAAGCTTTTTCGAAAATTCCTTAGCAGCCTTCGACGAATATTCGACCTCACCACATGAAGCGCATTCAAAATGCTCAATATCCTGCACTGTTATCACTTCACCATGAACCATCTCCGATACAGGAGAGACGACTTCTTTCATCTGCCCGCCGCACTCGGTACAAAGCATCTCTTCTCCTTCTAATGAAGCATTCCTTCAGCGTTAAGAGACAAAACCCTAACCCTTAGGCTGCCTCCCTCGATGAAGAACTTGACATACCATTCTTCTCCATAGCAATTAACATATCGATAGACATCAGCGATAACACCCGGGATTTTCTCAAGCTGAATCGATTTAGAAAAATCGCTCTCGCTAATTGACTCGAAAACATCTTCCACAACCTCGTCAACAACATAGCCGTGATTGCCCAAATACCCAAGGACACGTTTGGTTACCGTATAGCTGCCTTCTCGAATCATGTTTTTCACTACCGTTAAATCATATAACGGTTTATTACCCTTTGGCATTAATTCCTCCATAAAATTTAGCATCATGCTAAATTACAGGCAGCATAATAACCTGTTTGAACGATGCGAGCCTTATTCTCTTCATTTGATTTTAGCAGCTGGCGGACAATATCAGTACATTTGTTCTACTGCACAAACAGTACCTCTGGAACACGAAGCGCAATATTGATTCGTTTGCCTCCATAAGAACCGTTTCGCGCTTTCCCTATCTTGGTCGACTTCAGAAACTTATGGGCGCAACCTAAAACCCCCTGCATTCATGGGGGGGGTTCCTATAGCTTAGTCAACCCCAATTCTCCGATTCAGGCGAGAATGCTCGCGCGAGCCCAGGAGGGCTGGATTGGATCTGCAACACAAATTTAGACAAGCCTCAGAGGGACAGCCCTGCTTCCCTGAACTCGACCGGGCTCATGTAGCCCAAGGTCGAGTGGATCCTCGTGTTGCTGTAGAACCACACCCACTCGTTGGCCCTCTGCCACAGATGCTCGGTGTCGGGAAACGACTCGCGGTGGACGAGCCCCCTCTTCAGGCTGTTGTCGGCAGACTCGATCACGGCGTTGTCGTACGGGCAGCCCTTCTCCGACAGGGACCTCTCGATGCCGAAGACCTCGAGCATCTCGTCTATCGAGGCGTTGGCGAACTTGCTTCCACGGATGCCGTGTGGAAGACCTGGATGTCGGACAGGGGAACCCCACGGTGGCGAACGCCGCCTTCACCAGGCCGGGGTCGCGCCGGTCGCCGACCGAGTGCCCGACGATCTCGCGGTTGCGGGGGGGGTTGACCAGCAGGCAGACGTAGCTCCACTTCCGCCCGGTGCGCACGTACGTCAGGTCGCCTACGGCATGGGTGCGGGGCGCGTGCCCGTCGAAACGCCTGTCGAGCAGGTTCGGCAGCGGGGCCTCGTTCGACTTCGAGCCGGAAGGCCGGTGCTTCTTCCTCGAGTACGCGCTGACCGGGCCGTTCTCCATCATGATTCGGGAGATGCGCCTCCTCGAGGCCACGATGCCGCGCTTCTCCAGCATCATCTTTATCTTCGGGGCCCCGTACTCGCGGAACCCCTCCTCGTGAGCCCTGACCACGTCGTCGGTGATCGGGTCGCGCGGCCTTTCGCCCTCGGGATGCCCGAGCACCCAGTAGTACGTGGCCCTGGGAACGCTTAGTATCCCGCACTGCGCCGATACCGGGTAGCGGCCGGCGTTAGCCGCTATCACCGTCACTTTCGTGCGAATATCAGCGTCGCTTGTTTTAAAACGTCGACCTCCATCCACAGCCGCCTGTTCTCGCGGCGCAGCTCGATGAGCTCGCTCTCCTCGTCGGTGCGGTTGTCCGCGGCCCTGGTCGACCCGGTCTCGCGGATGCCCTTGACCCAGCGGTAGAGGGTGGAGTGGCACAGGTCGTACTCCTCGTATATCTCCGAGGCCGGCTTGCCGCTCTCGTGCATTTGCACTATCTGCCGCTTGAACTCCTCCGAGAACTACCTCGGATGCCTGGGGTCTGCCATGTCGGGACCTTCCTCTTGGTGTTTCTCAGCCCCTCATATATCTGTCCAAAATAGTGTAGCAAATCCACCTGAGGAAGCTGCTGGTCGAGGCCGCATGACATTACAAAAGTGCGTCGCGCGCGCCGAAGAGGCCGGCCAAAGGCCAGTCCGTCCCGCCCGATGCGCGCCGCCACGCCAACGCGGGCGTGCGGCGGCTGGTCGACAGGCGGCGCGCGATGGACGCCTCCGGCAAGCAGTCGAGCGTGGCCAACGTCGCGATAGCGGGCGAGCTGGCGTGCTGGGCCGTGGGCCGCATGGCCGAGGGGCATAGCGGGCGCGCCGCAGACATAGCTTGGTCTTTCCCGGAACCCCCGAGCTCGACGAGCGTTGGCCCCATCCGCGGATTTTTTTGTGCGGCGGCGAAGCCGCCACGCACGCCAAAAGATAGACGAACCGACACGGAGGGGCCAGCCGCAGCAACGAGATGCACCGGCACTTCATGCGCGATGGGCGAATATTAAACTGCCGAACGGCGTCGAACCAGACATGCGCTGTCCAACGGGGGTTCCAGCCAAGATAGACAGGGCCAAGGGCGAATTCAAGCGCCCTTGGCCCTTCATTGCCTATTGACAATGTCCTGCTCATATTAAAAAGGGGCTTAGCCATCCAATAAAGCACCTTGCCCAAAGCAAGGCATACGTTGCCAATTGCCCAATTCCTCCTGTTGAACTCTGCATAGTCGAACCAGAAATGTTCATCCGTAAACGCTTGACATGCTTTTTCAGCCCAACGTCAAACGCAGCAAAGTCACCGTTACACAAACGCCCAAAAGCTTCAGCAAACCCCTCGTGAATGTTCTTATATAATAGGCTGCAGTATTTGTTGGTATGCATCTTTACAGCTTTATCGGTAGCATCTTTTGATCAGATATCAACATTTATCGGGTTGGTATCTGCTGCCTTAGAGGCATTTTCGATTTACGAAAACGAAAGGAGCTCCATTATGGATATGTTTCTCAATGAGATAATGACGGGCGGCACGCGCGGGACGGTCCCATTTCTCCAAGATTCTATCCGATGCACTGTTCGATGCTTAACACCAAGCGCTGCGGAGGCTAGGTTCTCTGCCGTCCCGCCAATCCCCTCCTGGTCAAAGTACCCTCACTTAAATGAACAAGTAAGCTATAAGTAAAGCCCAACGAAAACAAGATGGTCATTTTCGAAACAGAAAGTTATGACGAAGAATCCTTGATGTCCGTTTTTTCACCCGAAACTTCTTGTCCCTCAAACTAAAACAAGAGGAATAGGACTCGCATAGACATCACAAGCCCTATTCCTAAGCCACAAAATTCCACAAGCGACACTTACCTGAAAAACTGCCAATTCGGCAAAGAGATGCAAATTTAGGTTCTGAATAGAGGAGAAAGATGCCAACGCCCGACTCAGAGAAAAACCAACACCTAATACCCCGTGTTTATCTATCGAAATGGGCGAACTCAAGCGGAACAATCCTTTCGGAAAACAAGGGCAACAACGATAAAAAGCCGCGAAACATAAGAAGCCTGTGTACCATAAACAATTTTTTCTCCATCAGAGCAGGATATGCATGCTGCACAGAAACCGAAGCAGCGGCTATTTTTGAACCTCTCGAGCAATACCACGTCTACTACGGCAATGAGCTTATTGAATCACCGCTTAAACTGAACAGCATCTATTACGATTTCGGCAACTGGACCATCAAGAGGAAGGACGGCAGCATTGCTTCAAAAAAGACCTTGAAGGCAAAAATTGAGCAGCAAAAGGTCAATTGCATCGAAAAACAATGGTCTATTCGTTTTGAATCTAGATGGAATGAACAAATCTCACTTCTTGAATGCTGGATTTCGGAAAACGGTAAGTCGTTAAAGCCCGACTTTGACTTCATCACCAAATTCATACTGACGCTGGACTGGCGATCAATAGAGTCAAATGCCTTGTTCCAAGGTATTTATAATGAAGTCGCATCCCCTCTTGACGAAATCAAGATTCCAAAAAGCGAACGCGAGCTGATTCAATTCCCCACAGCAAGTGAAGAAATAAAGCATGAAATATTGCTCAAAGGTTTTCGAAAGATGTTCAATGGTAAAGGGATGGTTTATAACCACATGAGCACCGCCCTCCAGGCCACCACTCCTTTAGTTTGCATCGCCGATGCTTGCATCAATTTTCAGACAAGCGACAATCCCTCGTTCGTTTGCGGGAAAAATGGAGAAGAAGTCCATCTCTGCCCAGCAACCCCTAAAATCCTTATTGCTCTAATAAAGCGAAATGATAAGAAGTTCTTAAAGCCACTGCAGCTAAATGCAATCACAACGTGCAGAATCAATAAAGCGATTCGAGACAACACTAGCAGTTACATCTTTCATTCCAATCTTGACGAAGGATGACAGAATCAATGCCCCCACTAATCTCAATAATCATCCCCATATACAACACCGAAAAGTATCTAGAGCAATGTCTTGAATCCATCGCAAACCAAACGCTTGCGGACTTTGAAGCAATCTGCATCGACGACGGCTCGACCGATGGCTCGCCGAAAATTATGGATGCTTTCGCTGCGACAGACACCCGCTTCAAGGTCATCCACAAGCAGAACGCCGGATACGGCGCCGCGGTGAACACCGGAATTTCCCACACATCAGGCACATACATTGGCATCGTGGAACCCGACGACTACATCGAACCTGATATGTATAAAACGTTGTACGAAGCAGCAGAATCCAACGATTTCCCCGACATTGTTAAAGGGGCATATTGGCGCGTACTTAACGCCGATTCGCCGCAACAGGAAATCAAGCCAGCAAACTACCTCCATCGGATCAAAACCGTAGGCAGACCGTTCAAACTCGAGGACGATGCAGAGCTCCTTTACCATCATCCGAGCATTTGGACTGCCATCTATAAAAAGATCTTCCTCGACAAAAGCGAAATCCGAATGCCAGAAATCCCAGGCGCAGGCTGGGCAGACAACCCCTGGATGATGGAAACACTCCTCGAAGCCAATAGCATCGTATATGTGGATGAATGCCTGTACTCTTACCGCGAAACCATCCCTGGGTCTTCCTCCTTGGTAAAAGACCCCGCCATCATCTACAATCGTTGGCTCGATATGGATGCGATCATAAAGGCCCACTCACCTGTATCATCAAACATACTCGAGGGCCACTACAATCGTGGTTGCGCTTACTTGAAAGAGCTAAGCAACCGATTCAACACAAACGACGGCGAGATCAAAAAAGCAATAAATCGAATGGCGGCCCAAATAGATGCCAGAATAATCACGGAATCGGATAATATCCGACCTGAATATAAAAAAGCATTTTTTCAGGCAAAGAGCCCACTAGCCTGGACTATATATAGAACAAAACGCAAGCTATCGCGATAGAACAAGAACGACAATATAGGAGTCTCTTTATGGCAGCCTCTTTAATAGACAAAATGCCCTCTTCCAAAAAAGCCGTTAGAATAGTTCAAGACCAGAATAACGAGATCTTGTCGCGCCTTGAGGCAATAGAAAAAGGGATCAACCGAAACTTTGCGCGTATCGAGCAAGCAGACAACGGAGTCAACGATAACTTGAACTTTCGCTCGGAATGGCTTAAATCGGCTAACCAGAGCGAAAACAATCGACTGGAAACGATGCTCTGGGAACTCTATCGAAAAGAGGGGGAAAACCTGTTAGAAGCAAAATGCAGGTTCTTCTACGGGTTATCGCCAGCAACAGGCGGCTTGAGGGCTCTGCAACTCGGCTGCGCGCAGCTCCTCAAAGAATTCGATTCATTATGCTCCGAGCACAACCTTCGCTACTGGATCGCCTTTGGCACCCTGCTAGGCGCAGTACGCCATAAGGGCTTCATCCCATGGGACGATGATAGCGATCTCGGCATGATGCGCTCCGACATCGTAAAGCTAATTGAGCTCATACAAAACGACGATAGATACAGGGTTTCGATAATTTACGATGCATGGAATTTCTGCAAACAAGTGCGATTCATGTACTCGGAGATCAAGAACCCCTGTTTCCTTGATCTCTTTATTTTCGAAGAGACCTCCAACCCATCCGAAGACACTTTTGATTCCCTTAACCAGCTACGAGATGAAATGATCGAAGAGCTCAAAACGGCATCTTTCTTCCCAGAGTGGAAAGAGAAGGAATTCATCGATCCCTCAAACCCAATTTCCAGCCAAGTTGAAACGGTCTTTCAGAGCTATAGGGCAAAAGCTATTGAAGAGGATCTCATCAGCGACAAAACCAACGAACAAGGGATGGTATGGGGAATCGAAAACCTCAACGACCTAAATGGCTATCGCTGGATCTGCAATAAGGACAATGTGTTCCCTCAACGTACATTGGCATTCGAGGGAGTAGAGTGCAAAGCGCCCTCAAACATCGACAAATTCCTTACCGAAGTGTATGGGGATATCTATCGACTACCTCGAGACATGGGGACCCATTGCCCCCATGTCTCTCAAGAACAAATTGCCGCGCTAGGCCAACCCGACGACGAGCGCGACTAACGAAGCATTCGTCGTAGCTTCCCAAGCAAACGCCTTGGGAAGCTACCCGGAGGCAGCATTTCATCCTTCAAAGAAAACTCTGGCTTCTCGGTTAAAGCAAGCAACAGAGATTCATAAGCTCTTGACTGTCTAGCCTCCGACCAAAACGGGAAGCTATACAGGGCAGCTGGATCGAATAACGGCAGGCAACCCGGAGAATAGCTCAAAGCCACACAAGGTTGAGCGTTTTTCCATTCGCAAGCACGGTCGTCGGGAACCCATGTAGCAACCTCGGAAGCATCGAGCACGGGATACGCAGCCGAATAATCTAAAGCCTCGAACCCAAGGCGCGTCATCAAAGCGCTACGAATAGCAACCACCTCTATAGGCAGCCAAAAAGGCTCTTTTGAATACCCACGCTCTTTCTTTAGAAGGGCATGATCGGCTCGAGCTTTCGACATCAAAGCCGCAGCATCGCATTGAAGCGACTCGCATAGGAATTTATATTCGCCAAAAAGCTCGTCAGGCTCAAAACAGCGAGGCATTGCAGCCATCACCGCCGAATCAAGCGCCGCATTTCCATCGATAAAATCGAGGTATGCAGCATTCAACTTCTTATTGAACGGTCTGTTAAGTTCGGCTTTCAGAAAGACGCCGTTAAGGGCCCTTTTGGAAGAAGGGTCGCCGACCTGGACAACCTTGGCTGGATCGTCAAGAAACAGTGCACACCCCTCCAGCCAGATGATTGGGTCGGCTGAGTCTTTTTCACTCCTAACAGTCGCAGGGACCAAAAGGGGCAGCAGCACTTGAGCATCAAACTTACCAATGCCATTCGGAAGACTGCCCAGCTCTACACAATCGACGACAGCGTCATTAATTTCCAGATTCGAGGGAACGACGCCTAGCAAGCGGCTAAACTCTTCGAACTTAAATCCAGGATCCCTGATCAAAGTAAGAGAGTACCTACGCCCAGAATCAAGATGACGCACCATACTTGAAACAGAAACAGCCAATTCAGCGGCAGAGCCATCAATATACTGCCAGAAAATGTTAACGGCATTCCGCTTTGCTTCAAGGAAAGCAGGTTTAGGAGTTTCGTCAAAGAAAACCAATGGGATTTCGTTTACCGATACCCCCTCTTTGCTCACATGCGCAACAAAAACGCTGTATAGCACTTCACCGAGGTAGCCACAAATACGTTTTTGCGTGGCAGTAAGCCCTTCGTATGAAAACTCAGAATCGAATTTGTCCAGGATAGAAAACTCAAATTCGCACAGTCGATCAAATAACTGTCTCTTCATAATGAAACAGTTGTACCCAAGATACTTGTCGCCGTCGAGATATGAGACGAGCTCATCGCGATAATCGGGCTGAAGCTCTTCGCAAATCGAAATAAGTCGGTCAAATGCCTCGTCTGAAACTAGACCATAGGCAACCATATGCTCTCTGATGGTCTTTTTGGGTCCATCTGGAGTGGGGACGCCTTTTACCGACCAATACGGAGCGCGCACCAGATCATAGGGCTCAACATTTTTTCTGATAGCGAGTTCGTCGGCAACCATATAGTCGCTGATCGAATAGGGCGACAGGCACTCATCTTCTATCTGAGCATGGTCATTCGCTTTATGGCTTTTGCCATCAAAGCAAAAAAAACGTCGATAGTGGCACTGCCCAATATAATCAGCACTCAGGTTCTTCCATGCCCAATACTGACCACTCATTTCGCAGAAAGTGAAATTCCTGGAAGAGATATTCTCACCTTCGTCATCACGCTGGCAGCCTTCTATGGTTTCCTTCCCTAAAGAGCCCACATGAACAGGAATAAACATATCGTTCTTAGGGGTGCATACCGACTTATGGCAAGACACCAGTATTTTAATATCAGGCTGCTCTGGCAACTGATTTCCTTCCGATTAAGCTTTCAGCTTAAACTGATCCCGATGCTGCGCGTGATACTCGATCATCGACTTGGTCTGAGCGCCACCATAACCAAGGTGGCCAACCACAACATTCTCGCTCACAACCATTGCCCTTCCGGTGAAGCACGCATAGTTGCAAATATGTTCTTCGTCGTCGCCTAACCCATACGGACCGCCGACAAAGGTTAGGGGGAAATGCCCAAATTCCTCCCAAGCGTCACGCGTAAACAATATAGCGCCGATACTATAACGAATTGGGCAAATAGAGTACGAGAATCCTTCGCGCTCCTCGGAGAAACGTTCGGTCAAAGCATCTACATCACGCAGAACAGGGTTGGATTCACCCCACATATATTGGGCAACTTTCGGCTCATCGATAACCTGACGATTATGATGCAGGCCATCCGAATACTTCATATCGGTCAAACCTGTCGAACGAAAATCATCCAACAACCCAAGCTTGTCAAGCAGTCGTAAATGTCCATAGCAGCTCACGTTAATTAGAGGAGAAACGAATGCCGGCCTGTAAAGAGAATCGCCCTCGAGCCTTTGATAGGTAGACATCAAAACCTCAAAGAAACCTTCGGTAAGAAACATGTCTTCATCAAGCTTGTAAATCCATTTTGCATTTGGATGGCATTCAATTGCGATATTCTGCACAACCGAAAGATGATTTACGCTCGTTGAAAGATACGACCAGTCGTTTTTCGCAGCAAGATCCTTGAGCTCATCATTAACGAGCCCGCTTGTCATTATGCAAACGTCAACATCATCCGGAACAAAGGCGGCAAGTCGACCGAAAACGTCTTCCCACAATGTCGGCTTATAGCCCGCTAAGACCATGCACATCTTCTCGCTGCCCTTGCTACGATCAATGAAATCATGGGTTCCGGACTCGACCTCATCGACACGCTTACGTTGCCTGGAAAGCCTTCGCGCTTCAAATATAGAGCTAAATGCATCATTTTTGTTCAGAGCAGCGTAAACTCTTTCTTTAAACGTCATTAATCCTCCGACCGATATGTTGAAGAGCCGCATACGGGTTTCAAAGTTGCGCCAATAAGATAAAGCTTAGTCTTAACTATCCTAATACAGAATTTCGTACAAACGGCAGTCGCCCTCCGAAAGAACAACCTTCAAGCTAGGGTTGTCATCCTTAAGCGCATTCATGCCGCGCCAATTATCCGGGTCGTACGATCCGTAGTAACAACGGTCATACAAAGGATCACCGCCATAATCGAGAGTCAGAATGTATTTAACCCCACTTCGGCGGAGGATCTCTTTCACTTCGGGATTTTCGTTTATCTCATTCAGCTTTTCGCAAAGTACCTGCTCATCGGGATTGATACTCTTACGTCTATCCCCAAGCGAACGCTTGTAAACCAAATTGATATCGTAAAGAGGATAAGCGAAAACGCTCCCATCATCAGCGTTATTGTAGACAAGATCTTCGCCGACAATATCCTTCGCTTTGGAGCAGAAAGCTTTCTCATCCTCATCAAACAGATTCGGCCTATCGTACGAATTTGAGAACGTTGCGCACCATCTATAGTCACCAAAGCCCGTCGTAACGCTGGCGAGCCCAGGAATCGAATAATTTCCAACAAAAGAAAAGAAAACAGCAACAGCAGCAAGCGCCCCAACGCAAAACAATGTCGGAATCCGCTCGAAGCACAGCAACTCAAATCCCCTCTTCAATAAAGACCCAATAGCATATGCACCAAGCGCAGCTAGGGGCATAGCCATAAGGCATGCGTTCGCTCCTAATCTATAGGGATCCGTATACCAGAAGCCCGCTACTAAGCCTTTGAGGACTCCGTCCGATGAAGCCCCAATGACGTATATCGTGCAAGCAAAAACGAATGAACACGACAGCCACGCATAGCGCCTCCATTCCTTTATGGAGTACAGGACGCCAGCCAAAACAATCACCGGAAGAACGAAACTGCATGCTGGCAAACGGAAAGAAAGGGAGAGGCAGTTTATTATTGCCTGACTCGACGATGCAGTAGAAGTCCACCTGAAATGAGTCACCCCGTACAAAAATGGCGAACCGTACAGCAAGACCCAAACCGCGAGAAACACCGCTATGGCTCCACCAAGAATCAAAGTTCTTTTAAGGTTGCCCTTGAAACGATCCGTATATACAAAAATCCTATAGAGGGTAAACGGAACAACAAAGACAGCCATAGTGAATACCGCATTCGGATGGGCTAAAGACATCGCCACGAATCCACAAATCAGTAAAACGATATACGGCAAAGCTGATTTCAACCGAAATTGCTCTTCGGATACGAGATTAACGAATGCTATGAACAGAGCAGCACAAGCGGGAACAAGGGAAAAACCCAAGGTGTTTGGGAACAGCGGACCAGAAACCGACAACAATGTACCCCAGGGGAAGGAGCTGAAGGCGAACGACAAAACCACGCCAGCAACTTGAGCCCATTTCTTATCGGGAAACAAAACGGAGAAAAGAAGCAAACTCGAGAAAGGAAACACGATGAACAAAGTCGTAAAATTGACCACATTTGCAGCAATGCAAGGATCGCCGCCCGCAATGCCGCAAACAAATGCAGCCAGCGCATGCCATACCGCCGGGTAGAAACCGCCCCCAAATGGGGCAATTTGATTTTCGCCCATACCGGAATAAACAGACACCCCAAGAGAAGACCAATTGCCGCTTTCAACAAATGAACGTATCAAGGAAAGGTGAAAAGAATTGTCCGAGTCCTGAGCAAAAGAAGATGGTCCATCTAGGGGAATTACATAGTTATAAATCGCGATAGCGAAGGAAAAAGCAAGGGCGAATACGACAACTTTAGAAGCCGGAAGGTCTGGCACCGTAAAAGCAAAGCCGAACCTGCTACGGGCGATAGCGCCAATAATAGCCACAGCTATCGCAATGGAGAGTAATTCAACCATGATGAATCCAGGGCTCGTAAAGAGCCCTGATGCGCTATTTAGAATGGAAACGGTAGCCAGCAGAAAGACAGCGCACAATGGCGCACTCAGCAAAGAAAAAAGGCGATCTCTGGATATCCCATACGCGAATAGAAAACCTGGACATAGCAACAAAGCCGCCAAGCAAATGGACAAGCAGAAAAATGAAAGCCACATATGTTATTTCCGTTCTCCTATGAGGGGGCGACACGCAACTGCAATATTCACTACAAGCCCCTCGATAATCTCAAAGCCAATTAGGATCAAATAATGTTCATACGCGCAAACTATTAAACCATGACGATCGCGTCGCCCGAACAATTGCCTATACCAGGATGCCAACAAATGATCAAGGCTGCTGCTTGTCGGCATTTAACCACCCGACAAGCAATTAAAGGTAGCCACAAATACCAGTTTCATGCATACTTATACACCCAAACATACATGGAGACGTTAGAGAATCCGCTGTCACGTCCAGTCTCCTCATCGCCTTCATTCCTTTTCGGGAGATCATTGGAGTAACTCTCAAATTTCCCAATGGCAAGAAACCGAGTGAGCTCTTTTAATTCTTGTATCCATTGGGGGTGTTCCTATAGTTCCGCCAAGAGGAACTTGCACTTCCGCCAAGCGTTTTCGGCCGTGCTGACGCGGGCCCTGGCGGGCCTGAATTGTTTTTCGGGTTTTAGGCAGCGTACGGAACCTTGTCCCTCATGAACGCGTAGATCAGGTCGACCTCCTCGTCGAACATGGCGTTGATGGTTTCCTCGATGGTTTTCCCGACCAGCTCGCGAAGCTCGGACTTCACCGCCTCCTCGCCGAATGGTACGATTGGGTTGGACATGGCCCACCTCCTAACATGTTTGAATTCGACACTCAAATCATACCGACGGCACGCGCCATATCTTTTCTCTTTTCTAGACGCGTTCAGCTTTCAAAGTGTGCAAAGAGTTTTACGTTACCACCTCTCGTCACATTCAAAGCAAGGCGTAAAATGAGTTGAAAGCGTATCACTCCGAGCAGCGGGCATCAATGCGGGATATCGACGTTGCCATTGCGCTCCCACTTGCGGACCGAGGTTCGGCAGTACGAAGATGAGCGGAAAGAGCAACGCTGACTAAATCAACTTCGCTAACTCCACCATGAATTCGATAGGAACGTCACCGGAAAAACCAATATCCATCCTCAATCGTGCAGCAGTTTTGACTCTTTCGGATTTCCGGACGCTGCAATTAGAAGGGATAGAAAGCTTCATAGCATAATCCATAGCATCTCTCGCCACCTCAATCAGCAGGCATTAATAGGCATCGTCACTCGCCCATCTCAACATTGATCATCGCCAGAGCTTTATCGCATATAGCAAGAGCCTCTTCTTTAGACTTCCCCTTGGCGACAACCGATGCAAATCGCGCCGAGTCATCAACGGCCTTTTCGTAGCGATGGCCAATTTGCCCCATAACTTCAACATGAGTAACGCCAGACACACGTTCGGCGGCGTCAATACCGGAAATACTCCGAAGCGCACCTTCCTTAGCCGGCATAAACTTCGTTGCGGTGCAAACTCCGCTATCGCAGTAGTCCCAGGTCTCGATTCTTTTGCCAAGAGCAATATCAATCATAGCTTCTACCATATTGATACCCGAGACTGAACCATTTATCAAATGCGAGGTAATCCAATCACCGCCGACACGAGCCCCAAGTTCAACCATCTTTGGCCCATCGGGCGTTAGCATCACCTCAACATGCGCAGCACTATTGCTAAGACCGACCGAGAGAACTGCTCGAGACGCCAAATCGGAAACAGCAGCTCTCTCCGCCCTCGAAAGTGATGCCGGCTGCGAATGCCCAATCTCAAAGAAATGAGGGGCGCCCGAAGTCAACTTGTCGGTGACCTGAAGCACATGAGGGATCCCCCCCGAAACGATAATTTCGACACTGACTTCGCGCCCCCTCATAAACTCTTCAACAAGAACGTCGCCCGACGTGCCCGCCTTCGAGCTGGATTCAATAGCCGCCATCAACTCGCCAGAAGAATACGCTACATTAATCCCGCGCCCGCCTGCACTATCCGTTGGCTTAGTGATAACCGGGAACTTTAGGGCACATTCAAAATTAGCAATTTCCCCATTGCGGACAAGGCAATATTCCGGTGCAGCAACCTCAGCGCTGTTAAAAGCCCTAAGCATCGCGACCTTGTCGGTTGAATTGATTGCGGCTTCGACCGAATTTCCAGGTAGTCCAAGACTCTCGCACAAGCAAGCAACCGTCACAACCGAAGTGTCGCATGCGCCACTCAAAACTGCGTCAGGATTGAATTCTCGAGCAGCAGCAAGCGCTGCATCGAAATCCTTGATCGAGGCACAAAATAACTCGTCAGCGCATGCAGCTGCTGGCGCGTGAGCGTTAATATCAATAACACCAACGTACAGTCCCATTTCTTTGGCTTTTTCAACAACGGGCTTTTGGAATACGGGGCCGCCAAGCAACAAAAGACGTTTCTTCATAAAGGAACCTCCAAATACGTGACGTTTTCGCCACGCTCAAACAAAGACATAACTTCGCAGATTTTTCGGGAAATCCTACGCTCTATCCCACTTTCCCGACAATACACTTCGAGACTATTTTCCCCTTGAGCAACTTCCGCGATCATTCGAAGGAATTGCACCCATTCAAATCTAATCCCTTCTCCCTCCAACTGAAAAAAATACCGGCGATTATCAGCAGGGTTCTCATAACGAATTTCAAAATACTCCGTTTTCCACCAAGGAGCTGGAATATATACATATCCCTTCGTGCCAGAAATAACCAAATCGCCTTCCGATTTCGCTCCCGCGCCGACCTTCGCCGAAGCAACCGCGTTCACATAATCGATAGAGATTCGGGAAAAATCATCAAAAGCCCTGTTATTCTCAGAGCATCTCGAGGCAATTTGTATTTGAGTTTTCTCGACACCAAGAATCTGAAATATCGGCAACAAAGCCGTAGGGCCCCATGCGGTCATACTGTTCCACCTAAACTCTGGCAAACCAGAAAAGCGGTCATTTGTCTTCAGGTTTGTGCATGTCGCATCAACCGAAACCACATCACCCACTCGCCCGCCCTTGACCAGCAACAGCATACGCGAATAAGCAGTCGAATAAGCCGTGCGCAACGAGTCCATGAGCACTAAGCCCCTTTCGTCCGCAATAGCAAAAAGCTCATCACATTGGTCTGGACTTTTCGCTATTGGGGACTCACACATCACATGCTTGCCCGCACAAAGCGCCTGCTTTACTTGTTGGTAATGATGATCAGGATGAGAATGGATATACACAGCATCGACAGAAGCAAGCAACTCGTCATACGAGCGCGTGAACAAATCAACGCCCAGCACCTCCTGGTCAAAACAGGAAGAATCAACCGAACAGACGGCAGAGACCTTTACGCCATTCACCAGACTACATTCATGAAACACCCTATTGAGATACGACGCATTACCCACCAAACCGATACGGATTTCATTCGAGCTGCGTATCTTAGTGCTCGAAATTCCCCTCGTTCGTTCCAAATATGTGACTTTGCAATACTCCCTTAGATAATCGAAATAGCCCACCCAGTCAGAACCGACCGTGAAAATATCGACACCGTAGCGTTTAATATCGTCGATTTTCTGGCCTTCGTATTCCTCAACGATAATTTTATCGGCAAGGCCCGTTTCACGCACAGCTGCAATACGCTCCTCTAGCGTTTGCTGCACGTTAATCTTGCCGCGTTGTTTATCGAAATCGTCCGAAGTCACACCAACAATCAAATAATCGCCCAGGGCCTTCGCTCGCTTCAACAAACGAATATGTCCATGGTGCAAATGGTCGTATGTACCGTAAGTAATAACTTTAGTCATCGAGTTTTCCCGTCTTAGCACAAACCAATTTTGAGACAACGTCTCTAAGTGCTGCCACAAGCAGAGCATTGTCCGATAGTGGATGATTTCCTATATGTCCAACCCGAAAAGACGAGTCGGCCTTCGTCCCCCCATTGGGACAAAGCCAAATCCCATAATCGTCCTTCAGCAAAGAAAAAAGCTCCTTGGCGGAAACCGCTGGAGAATCAAGGTATGTCACCGCATTAGATGGAGATACGAGCCTCATCTCAAAAGGCAGACCAGAAGCGATTATGCGATTGCGAAAATCATCGGCAACGGCAGCACAGGACGCTACCGCAGCATTGGCGCCGCCATTCATCAATAGAGAGGAAAGGCGTTCGTGAATCTGGAGAAGAGTCGTTACCGCAGGCGTGAAGGGCGTCTGTCCACGCTTCTGATTATTCAATAAATCACGCAAATCGAAATACATACAGGGTTGATGCGTGCTTTCAGCACGCGCAACAGCACATGGACTAAGAACCATAGGCGCAACGCCCGGCGGACAAGCAAGCGCCTTCTGGGCATCAGTAATCAGGACATCGGCCCCCATTGCCTCCATATTGAACGGATCCGCTAAAAAGGAGCTGATTCCGTCTACGATTAGAAATAAATTATGCTTACGGCAAAATCGCCCAATCAGATCGGCATCATACAAGACGCCCTGAGATGTCTCGCCAAGATTGACCAGAAAAGTCGTATACTCGCCTCGTACAGAGATTAAATCATCGGGTGAAAGAATATTGCCGGGTTCAATTTCAATTGCGGTATGCTCAATATCATGAAGACTAAGCATCTGACGAAAACGATGTCCAAAACTGCCGCCATCAACAACAAGCGCTCTATCTTTGCCAGGATCGAGCAAGCCCATCACGGCGGCCTCCATGGCTCCCGTGCCAGAATTGGTCAAAAAAATCGCACGGGATCCTTCAGGCGCATGAGCAAGCTCGCAAAGCATACGCTCGTTCTCAAGCATGGTTAGCGAAAACTCAGGAGTTCGGAAATAGGGTGAATCTTCTCCACCTATCAACTTCACATTAGGATCAGAGGGCACAGGGCCAACTGCAAAATTTAGCATTTATACACCTCGTTTACAATGAAGCAGTACGGATACAGCGAGCCAATCGACATGACTAAGCTCTATCGTTTCCACGAACCAATTTCAACAGCATAGCCAACATAACAAGCGCACTAGCTGCATAAGAAACCGAATGAGCAAAACTAACGCCATTCATACCAAACTGATTCACAAAGAAAAAGGAGAGTGGAATACACAGCAACGCAGAGCTTAGACCGCCAAAAAAACTCCCCTTGAAACATCTAAGGGAGACTAATACATCATTAAGAAACCACACAAAAGCCGTAATGATAGAGCACGCAATGATAGGCATCATCAAATACAAGTATTGGGCTATTCCTTCGCCGAACATCAAAATAAGCAATGGTTCACCCAAAAACGCAATAATTGCCGCACCGGCAACGCCAATAGCCAATATCCCACCTGCGGCCTTGAACAGCAGGCGCCTTAGCGAAGAATACTGCCTTCGATGAAAAGCGTCCGAAACATATCCCAACAATGGATTATATATATAACATGCGCCCATTTGGATTATTGTGATAGGAGCGGCTACAGAAGAATAAATACCGAGCGCATCGGCGCCATCAAAGAATGAGAGCATTTGCCTTGGAATAGATGGAGCAAGTCCCAACGCAACAGCAGCAACGACTATACCCAAACAATGGCACAATAGATATTTAGTCTTTGAGAAGCTTATACCTATATTTAGGTCCTCAAAGGCAGATGCGCGCGGTAAATCAAAAAAAAAGCCTATCGCCACAATCCCAAAAGTCATGGCGATGAATGCCACCATCAAGCCACCACCACAGCATTGAATAGCGCAAAATATAACCAACGAAGCCAATCCCTGCATGGCAAGAGATTTTCCAATATAATCCATTCTGCCGTTTAATTGGTCAAGACCATGCAGTATGTCGATAAGCAAATTTGCCATTCTATAGATAGCATAAACGACAATTGCCCCCATCGCCTCCCAGGGACATGTCAAAGCCGAGTAACATATTATTAAGACCAAAGCAATCGAGCATGTAATAACTCGAAACGCGTAATATTCACCAACGCTATTTTCATGACGAACATCGGAAACTTGGTATGTATACATTCGGTATACAGCGATTGATGAAAATATATTATAGACGGACATAGCAAGAGAGAGCATACCCGCTGCCTCATAGCCGCCAGATAGACGGACGACTAATACGGTAATCAACCATTGGCACCCCAGAAACGACAGGGAGCCGAAAGAGTTCCACAGCATATTCTGTTTTAAGGTCATCGTCTTATTATTACTTGCCCTCATAGTCATACTTCGCTATGCGCTCGTGTATTGGCAACCGCTAACATACGCAGTCGTAAAGTGAGAATGCCTCTCAGACTCAGGCGGAAGCGTTTTCCAATCACCGTAATTCTGAGTCAAAAACGCCTCGTAATCGCCAGGAACCGGATAAGCCGCCCCTTCAAACGGCAATTCGTCAAATGGCATAAAAATCGACTGATCAAAAATCTGCTTATCCGAAGCAGAGCTCTCCGTCATGGCTGCAAAATGAGTAGTTCTGCCATTCGCGGTGGAGCTACTAATTCTTTTTGCTGAGCCATCAATCATTCGGGAAATGGCAATTGGGTCAAGAACCCAAGAAAGGGGCTTCAACAATTGCTTGATCACTTTAGCCTTAACCGAAGTCCCGTTTTTAGGATCGCCAACAGACAATCCTAAAAGTTGTCTAAGGTAGCCATTCTTCCTCGAGGCAGAAGTCATCTTACGCATATCATCTTTATTTTTAATACAACAAGAATCAAGCGGAAAAATGTCAATCCACAGCCCAATGCTAAATCGGGAGTTGATATATGATTCCCTACAGGACGTATGACTATTTACAAATTTAAAATGCGGATGATAGGAGGTCTCATCGCGATAGCAACGAATCGCATAGTTATCGTCGATTCCCCCCTCTTGGTATATTCGATATAATCGCTCGTAATCATCGCGAGGCATAAAGACATCCACGTCATCATCCCACGGAATAAAGCCATGATGCCTTGCTGCACCCAGCAAGGTTCCGTAAGCTAAACAAAACTGCAAGCCATAGGATTGACAGGTATCTTTCAGATACGCCAACATCTCGTTTTCAATTTTCTTTACTTCGCCAGAAGAGAGAAGGCGCTGCCCCATCCGAATCACTCCCCCCGCTCGAGAATCGAGGCGATGGCCTCGCATGCATGGCCATCGCCATACGGATTCGCAGCATGAGACATAGCTTCATAAGCTTTCTGATCGTTTAGCAAACGAGTGCATTCCGTGTATATCGACTCCTCTGATGTTCCAACAAGTTTCAACGTACCCGCCTCTATTCCCTCTGGCCTTTCCGTTGTGTCGCGCATAACCAGGACCGGCTTACCAAGACCTGGAGCCTCCTCCTGTATCCCTCCGCTATCGGTGAGAACAATATGGCAGCGAGAAAGCAAGTTATGAAAATCCAGTACATCAAGAGGCTCTATTAATCTCATGCTTTCGCAACCACGGAATTCTCTATCGGCCGCTTCTCGCACTTTAGGGTTCAAATGCACCGGATAAACAGCACGAACGTTTGGATGCTCCTCCAAGACTCGGCGAATCGCCCTGAACATATGGTGCATGGGATCGCCAAGGTTTTCACGACGATGAGCTGTCACCAGAATAAGAGGATGCCCATTACACCAGTCAACAACAGGATGCTTGAAATCCGATTTAACGGTTGTGCGCAACGCATCAATTCCAGTATTGCCGGTAACATAAATCTTTTCAGAAGGCTTTCCTTCTTCAAGCAAGTTATTCCTCGAAGTTTCGGTAGGAGCAAAGTAATAATCCGAAACTATATCAACAGCCTGACGATTGAATTCTTCTGGAAAGGGAGATTTAAGATTGTACGTACGAAGACCTGCTTCCACATGTCCAACCGGAATCCCCATATAATACGAAGCTAATGCAGCCGCAAAACTTGTAGTCGTATCCCCATGCACCAAAACGATATCAGGACGCTCTTTCTCAAGTACTCCTTTAAGACCAAGCATCGTAGCTGACGTGACGTCAAAAAGGGTTTGGCCATCTTTCATGATATTTAAATCATAATCAGGTTTTATTCGAAAAACGCCCAATACTGAATCAAGCATTTGACGATGCTGCCCAGTCACGCACACCACAGCATCAAATACGGAGGGCCTTCCCTTAAGCACATTTACAAGGGGGCACATTTTGATTGCTTCCGGCCTCGTACCGAAGACGGTCAAAACCTTTTTCATAGCTATTCCTTAAAATTATATTGACAAAACTGCGTTATAAAGAAAACCAATAGATGCCGCAAGTCTCTTACCGAGGCCCAGCTCGCTCCTCCGCGCTTCTCTGCGCAAAACTATCGAAGCACGTTTCCTGATTTCCTTCGTGCGCGTACTCGTCAAGCTTTCATCATGAATACGGTATCTATAGGGAGTGTCACTCAGATGTAGATAATTGAAGGAGCGGTAACCTCTTAACCAGAAATCATAATCCTCAACAAGAAATAAATCCGTATCATAACCCCCTAAATCATTTGCCATTTTCGACGAATACAAAAAACAAGCTTGAACTACATTGAAGAAGTAGAGCATTCCAGGCGTTCCATGAAACCCTCCATTAGAAAGGAGCTCGCCGTTCTGATCGATTCTCTTAATATCACAATAAACCAGGTCAAATTCTTGATGGCTTTCTAGCGCGTCATACATGATCTGAAGCGCGTCACGCTCGAATACATTGTCATCGGATGTCCATGTGTGGTATTTCCCCGTCGCATGAGAAAAACCGATATTTAAAGAACCTGGAAGCTTGGCGTTTTTTGAATTGCGAAAGGAATGAATTCTGCTATCACGCTCTTTCCATCGTTCTATTATCCCAGGGGTCGAATCAGAAGAGCAGTCATCGATAATAATTAATTCCCAATCGGAAAAATCTTGCCTAACTATGCTCTGAATAGATTCATTCAAGTATTTCTCGCCGTTATACGTTGGAAGTACAATAGAAATTGCAGGCACCGAATCCTCCGTTTCTTTTTTCATACAAAAAGCTAGCTACCGTCTTGTAGCTTCGCAGCGCTCAATCACCTCTGCTATTTCATTTTCATAAATTGGTCTTTATCGGCATTTGCAAGTGCTTGATTCTGAACAAGATTGCGCACCTTCGCCCGTAGTTGAGACAGTTCAACCGCAGCATAAAACTCACGTAAGACTAATACGGCAATCACATATACAAACACGAAATTCGCTGGACTCTCAATGCCAAAGAGATTAGCAAAGAAAAATGGAATCTGACGGAATATGCCCATCAATACCAGGCTAAGCGCAAAAAGAAACCAAAATGTGGAATCAGAAATAGTGACTTCAGCCTTGCGGATTTTGCGCAGAATCAACCCAAAAGTCAGCAATGCCCCAATAAGCAAAGTCGCAGAAAACAGCAGGCTCACTTCTTCCTCCTAAACCACTGCACCAGCAAGATCGAGATGCTCATGCGCAGCATGTACGCAACGGACTTCGTGAAATTCAGGTAGCTTTCGCCAGCAACACGCTCGCGCATTTCGACCTGCATCTCCTCAACTTTGTAACCCCAACGCATCAATAGCGAGATGGTGTCGGGCTCGGGACCAAAGTCAAGCTCGTTTGCGAACAGGGGAATCATCTGCTTATCGAACAAACGCATACCCGATGTAGGATCTTGAATGCGCTTCCGTGTTGTCAGCATAATCATGGCGCTGATCAACGCACTGCCCGCCATACGCGCGGAAACGGGCTTCTTTTGCGTAGCGAACCGGCTACCGATTACGATATTCGCGTTCTTTTCCTTCGCCACGTGAACCATCTCGGCAATGTAAGCCGCAGAATGTTGACCATCTGCATCAAATTGAATTGCGTAATCATAGCCATGCCCGTAGGCATAGCGCATGCCTGTTTGGAATGCGCCGGCAAGACCAAGGTTCACCGGCAAATCGATAACGTTGTAGCCATGCTCCCGACAAATGCTAAGGGTGTCGTCCTTGGAGCCGTCATTGACAATGACATAATCAACCCCAGGCGCATTGTTCCGCAAATCTTCAATAGTCGATACGATGTTATCTCGCTCGTTATATGCAGGAACAACAGCAATGATGCGCCTATTTTCTAAAGCGTTATCCACTTTCAAATTGCTCTCTACTCAGCAGCATTAAAATATCCAAGCATTTATTGTATCTCCCCATTCGATTCATGACCAGGAAGCCACCGTATGGGTATAATCTTAAGCACACAAACGCGTAGAAGCGCAGCGCAACAAGGAGAACCATGCTTCACACCGTATCAGCACCTAGCAGCCCTACCGCCAATACGGAGCAAAAGCCTTGCATCTGCATTTTCTCTGCATTATATGAACCACATATCGGGGGAGTCGAATCATACACAAAAGGCATTGCTGAGGCACTCGTTGCGAAGGGGCAGCGCGTTATCGTTGTCACCATGAACGCAAATGATGCTGCACCCAAAGAGACCGCGGACGGAGTCGAAATTATCCGATTACCATGCAGACCATTCCTAAACGACAGGTTTCCCCTTCCTCTCAACAACAACGAAGCCGAAAGGCTGCAGAGTTGGCTTGAGCAGCAGCAAATCGACAATGTGGTAATCAACACGAGGTTTTACCGCCTGAGCGCGCAAGGAGCACATTTCGCGCGAACACGCGGAATCGCACCGATTCTTATCGAGCACGGTTCCGCGCATCTTACGCTCGGAAACCCGGCGCTTGATGCCCCCTTACACTTGATCGAGCATGCAATTACGGCCTTAATCAAACGATATAATCCAATCTGCTTTGCGGTATCTAAAAAAGCAAGCGCATGGCTTTCCCATTTCGGAATTGTTTCACAAGGAGAAATCCCAAACGCCATTGACGCAGATGCTTTTGTCAACCAAGCAAGCAATCGAGATTTCAGAAATGAACTCGGCATTCCTGAAGATGCTCTTTTAATCGCTTTCGCCGGTCGATTCGTGCCTGAGAAGGGGGTACTTCAACTGGCAGAAGCTATCAACAATCTTGAGGCCGACCGCAACATTTTCGCCGTCATGGCAGGCGATGGCCCTTTGCGACGCAAAGCCCAGCAACTTAAATCAACCCACTTAGCAACCCCGGGCACGCTAAGCAAGAGCGATTTGGCCGCCCTGCTACTGCAAGCAGACGCGCTTTGTCTGCCCTCGCGATCAGAAGGCTTCTGCACGATGTTTTTGGAAGCCGCCGCCTGCGGTACGGCCATCATCGCTACGGACGTCGGAGGTATGCATGAAATAGCTCCGACAAACGAATACGGCATAGTCCTTGAATCTATGAGCGCATCCGACGTAAAAACCGCGCTCGAAAAAGCAGCTTCGAACAGGGCGACAATAAAGCATATGGGAGAACGGCTTGCTGCAAGAGTTCGCAGTCAATGCACCTGGAGGGAATCGGCCAACAAGCTTATTCAAGAAGTGCAGACATCAGCATCCGACGCCCCATAATAATGGGCCATTATGTCGACATCCTCCTTCGACCCACAAACTAGAAGGGTTTTATCCTTGAAAAACGATGAACCTCAAGGAGGCCGCCAAGGTGATGCGTGACGGGCGCGCCGAGACGCTGGCCTACTGCGAATGGGGGGGTCCCGCCGCTACCTGGACGTGTCGCTTCTCAAAGAGCAGTCGTGCTGACAGCTAGCTGAATTTGCGCAAAACTATTGACGGTACCGCGCGCGCCGCCAAGCAAAAGAATCGTTTTGGCCGCAGTTAAACCCCTTTCTTGCACGAAAGAACAATTGGCCTGTGTCAAGATTTCGGACACGGAAGCTCGAGGAATCAGGCAGCCATAGGCATTGCCTCGGGCTTGGGCTCGGTCCTCTCGGAAAAGACCGCCATGGCCTCGGCCGGAACCTTGTAGCCTATCGCCGAGTGGGGTCTGCGGCGGTTGTAGTAAGCCTCGATGAACTCGATCACCGCGTGTTTGGCGGAATCCCTGGTCGGGAAGCTCCGCCTGTAGTACACCTCGTTCTTCAGCGTCGCGAAGAACGATCCCGCCACTGCGTTGTCGCGCGCCCACTCAGCCAGGAGCCTGCTGGCGCGATGGGCGCCGCGGTCGGCGTGGAATATCGCGTTTCCCGCCACGTAGCCACGCGATTTGACCGACGTCAGCGCCAATATCGCGATGTCCGCCGTCATTCGCTCGGAGAGCGACCAGCCCACCACCATGCGGGTGTTCAGGTCGATGACCGGCGAGAGGTACAGCCACCCCTCGCCGGTGCGCAGGTACGTGATGTCGCCCACGAGCTTGTAGGTGGGCACGGGGCTGGTGAAGTCGCGCCGCACCAGGTCGGGCCGGGGCTTCACCGGGAATTCGGCGTTCTCCATCTCGAGCTCGCGTATGCGCTTTTTCGCCTCGCGAAGCTCGCGGTCCTCGGCCTTCGGGTCGGGCCCGCCGGCAAGCTCGCGCCGGCGGTTCTGCACCCACTTGTTCACGGTCTTGGGATTCAAGTCCCAGCTCTGCGCAGCATTCCGTTGTCGGCCTGCCCGCTGAGATGATGTAGTCGGCGGTCTCTCGCCTGAACTAGTCGGTGTACTTGGCGGCTGGGTTTGGCATGGCATACCGTCCTCTCAGTCGTCGTTGAATGCATTCTAAAGTATCGAGATCTCTAGCATGCGTATCCGAAAAGACGATACAGGTCACCGGTAAGGCAGTGTCTCTCCCACAAAGACGCTATCTCTTCGCAGTACTCCTCAAAGGGTGGCATCGACGAGCAAGTAACCAAGATCCTATCTGACATATGCAATCTTTCCTTCAAGCACCATCACAAATCGCATACCCGCAAAAAACGATATTTCGGATTTATCCATACAGACGGATTCTTTATCGAGCATAACGGCATTCTCGGCATTAGTTTCTAGCAGCGTACTTCCCAACCAACCGAGAACTTCGGCGATAAAACCCGCCACTGTTGTAGACAGCCGTTTCAGCTCGTCGATACAATCCTATCCATCCAGCAATACCAAGCATAATAAAGAAAGGCGCATATAAGTATAAATACCTCGCGCGACACTCGAATATTATCAAGAATATCGCCAGAAAACTTATCTTATCGCACGCAGTCAATCCTTGTAAAAGCCGTTCATCGCCTTGTACACGTCGATCTCCCACTGGCGGCGGTGGCTC
>OLPF01000105.1_pt1 | contig 96442 bp, 94 predicted proteins | sample 1673121 | NCBI WGS metagenome assembly OLPF01 (sample SAMEA3136756, study PRJEB25190) | human gut metagenome
GTTACTTTCTTTGTGGCTCTAGTCTTTTTTCAGGATTTTTGACCCCAACTATTGACATTGAACCTTTTTTTAAATTAAAGAAGCTTTTCATACTCCTCTTTAGTTTTTGTATCATCTATTTCAATATTGATACCTTTTTCTTTCATGAAAAAAACTAATTTAGCAGTTGATACAGGGGACATATTACGAATTCTAATGATATCAGAACTACGTGCTCCATTTAAATTAGAGAGCCATTTATATGTAGAAATCAGTTGTTTTACCTTAAGTCCTGGCCATTTTCTTTTAAATTCAACCATTAGGGGATTTTCCCTATCTTGTAAATCCTCATTTACATTAGAAAGTGATACTAACTTATAAGTACCAATTTCCAGATCAAGGCCACTCGGGTACGAAACATAACCATTTTGACATTTTATCATTATATCTCTTTGAGGTAAGACACTGCCTATATCATTCCCATTTTTAATTAATACCAACCGGTACACCCCATCTTCTAGTTTCACTGCTCTTGGAAACATAAAACAATTTTCTGTCACTTTAATTACAAAATTATCCATTTCCTTCTCCTTTTAATTATTAGTGCTTAATTTTTGATATAAACTCTTAAAAGAGATTAAATAAACTAACTGGTATGATTATACCATGCATAATGCATTATGTCAACATCGCAATCAAACTTACGAAAAAGATCAGGATTTTTAACCCTGACCTTCCTTAAAAAAATTGAGACACTCTTCAATATTGTAAAAAGAATAACTCGGCCTGCCCAAAATTCTCACAAAGAAACTTCTTCCTATATATATAGATTTTATTTTAAGAAGTTTTGCTACCAAGATGTCATCTGACAAATTATTACCAATCATATATGGTATATCTCTATGTTTGACAAGTTCCTTTATATACTTCTTTTTGGAACTAGTGTATTTAACCCTAAGATTCCTACATGCTATTCCTCTTGTAAAGGAATTATTAGAAAGTACAATTACCTTGGTTGTCTTTGAGATTTCCTCAAGCAGGTCTATAACATTTCTTAAGCTAGAACACGAATAAAAGAAGTACCTTCTTTTGTACTCGCAAAGGTTATAGGAAAATTTTGTAGCAGAGATAAACGAATAAACTAAAATTCTAAGTTTCAAAAGAAGCATTGAATTTCTTATTATATCTTTCTCATTAACCCACCACAGAATTTTATCTAAAAACTTCACAAGTGAAGAATTGTTAAAAAGTTCGAAGATTATTTTCGAATCTATCTCTTTAAAATTTGAAATTGTCCCGTCAAAGTCAAAGACTAAAATTTCCCGTCTCTTATTTTGGATATCTTTCATATAAGAAAATCTCCCTCATAATTTTTTTAATTAATTATACCATTATTTTTGCAATATTTCAAGTATGAGTATATAAACTCATCTATTCTACCATCCATAACAGCCTGTACATTTCCCACCTCATAAGATGTTCTATGATCTTTTACTAATGTATATGGACAAAATACATATGATCTAATTTGACTTCCCCAAGCATTATCTACTACTTTCCCTTTTATCTTTTCAATTTCTTTTTTATGTTCCTGGATTTTCATTAAATATAGCTTTGCTTTTAACATTTTCATTGCATTTTCTCTATTTTGAAGTTGTGATCTTTCTGTTTGACACGACACAACAATTCCTGTCGGAATATGTTTTAGTCTTACAGCAGAAGATGTTTTATTTACATGTTGCCCTCCAGCTCCACTAGCCCTATATACATCCATTTCTATATCTTCTTGTCTTATATTTAAATCAACGTCCTCTGATACTTCTGGTAATACTTCAACAGCTGCAAATGATGTATGTCGTCTTGAATTTGCATCAAATGGAGAAATCCTTACAAGTCTATGAACACCGTGTTCAGACTTTAAATAACCATACGCATTTACTCCCCTAATTGCAAATGAGACACTTTTAACTCCAGCATCCTCGGCTTGCTCTATATCTAATACTTCAAGTTCAAAATCAGTTTTAGCAGACCATTTTACGTACATTCTATAGAGCATATCAGCCCAATCTTGAGATTCAGTTCCTCCTGCACCAGGATGTATAGATATAATTGCATTATTTTTGTCATAGTCTTCAGAAAGTAAAGTATCAATTTCAAGAGCCTCTACCTTTTCTTCTAAATATTTAGAAAGTTTTTCAGCTTCTTTAATACTTTCTTCGTCCATGCATTCAGATATAAGCTCTATATAGCAACTTAAATCATTTAGTTTTTCTTTTAATTTTTCAATCTTTTGTACTTCATAAGAAATTTCCTTCATTTTCTGCAAAATATGTGCTGAATCTTCCCTACTATAAAAATTTTGCGTGCATGATATCTCTTCGAGTTTTTTTAAATTTTCTCTTTTTTCATCTATTTTTAATGCAGCATAAATTATATCTATTTTCTTTGAGGTTTTATCTCTAAATTGTTTTAAACTATCTATTTCCATAATTTACATAACTCCATATTTTATCTATATTACAAGTATTATCCGGATAATACTCAAACTCTAAATATTCATCCTTCGTTGGATGATAAAAGGACAAATAATACGAAAATAAAGCTATATTATGTCCTTTTTTGTTAACGTCTGGTCCATATTTTATATCCCCATACAATGGATGCCCTATATTAGAAAATTGTGCCCTTATTTGATGATGTCTCCCTGTTTCTAAATTAACATCCACTAATGTATATTGTTTTTCTCTATATTCAAAATTTTTCAAAACTTTGTATGTTAAAATTGCCTCTTTAGCTCCCCTTGTCTCTTTTTCTACTACCTTTGAAATATTGTTTTTAGAATCTTTTACAAGCATATTTATAAGTTTATGTTGCCCTTCATCTTTTTTTATAGTTCCATTTAATATTGCTAAATATTTTTTAGTCACATTTTTTTGCCTAATATACTCAGATATTCTAGAAGCTGCCTTAGAAGTTTTGGCAAATACCATTACACCGCTTACCATCCTATCTAGTCTGTGAAGAAGACCTAAATATACATTCCCTGGTTTATTATATTTTTCTTTAAGATATTGTTTTATTATGCTTAACATATCAATATCATTTGAATCATCTGCCTGGGTTGGAATTCCAGCTGGTTTTACCACTACTATTATATGATTATCTTCATATAAAATTTTAAGATCTTTATAATCCATCTTTTTCCTTCCTTTTATAGAAAAAAACCCCACAATTTCTTGTGGAGTAAAAATTACTTAGTTTCTTCTTTTTTATCTTTAATTTCTACTACTTGTTTTTTGTCGTAGTATCCACATACAGGACATACAACGTGTGGAAGAACTAATTCTCCACAATTAGAACATGGAATTAAATTCATGCTATCAAGTTTCCAAGTAGAACGTTTTGTATGTGTTCTTTGTTTTGACCATCTTCTTTTTGGTTGTGCCATTTTATTTCCCTCCTTAAAAGTAATATACTAATATGTAAAACATATATATTTACCTTATCTTCATAGTTACTAATTTATTATATACTACAACTTCAAAATTGTCAAGATTATGAAATAAACTTGTACAATTTTAACTAAATTTTAAAATAAAAATAAAAACTTCCTTACGAAGTCTTCTAAGTTTTGGCAGGGGCACTAGGAGTTGAACCCAGCTCTGGAGTTTTGGAGACTCTTATTCTACCGATGAACTATGCCCCTATATTACAACAATCATATTGTAACATTTTTTATTTTTTTTTGCAACACTTTTTAATAAAGTTTTATTAATTTAAATCCCGTATAATCGCATGACACCATTTTATATTCTATATTCGAAATAATTCCCTCTTTTACTAACATATGCCCATAACCATGCAAATGTCCATATATACACATTTTAACATTATATTCTTCCATTATTTTTTTGAAATTACCGCAAAATGGTGGAAAGTGCATTGCAACAAGTATATCTTTATTCTCTACATTTATTTTTTTACCATATTCTAAAGATAACTTTAATCTTCCTTCTTCACGCATTATAATCTTTTTATCTTCTTCCTTGCTTGTATTTTCTGTCTTGTCCCATCCTCTTGTACCGCAAAGTATTACGTTCCCTAAATCATATGCATTATTATGAAGAATTTGAATAGAATTTAAACCATTTTCTTCAAAAAATTTTTCAACTTTAGTTTTAGTATTGAAGTAATAATCATGGTTTCCTCTAAGTATTATTTTTTTACCTGGTAAGTTATCTATGAATCTAAAGTCTTCTAACGCTTCATTTAGTGTCATTCCCCAAGATATATCACCTGGAATTATAACAATGTCATCATTATTTACTTTTTCTTTCCAATCTTTTTTTATTTTATCTTCATACCCATCCCATATTTTTCCAAATATGTTCATAGGTTTATCTACTCCAAATGATAAATGTAAATCTGATATGGCATATATTGACATTAAATTCCCCCTAACTATTCATCTATTTTTAAATTTGCTATTGCATTTAAATCAAGTTTATCTATAATATGATATTTTTTCCCAGAAATAAAATTATAATAAGCTGCTGCACCAATCATGGCAGCATTATCAGTACAATATTTAAGATCTGGCAAATAAACCTCAAAGCCATTTTTTTCTGCTTCACTTTTTAAAAGTTCTCTTAATTTTAAATTAGCAGAAACTCCTCCAGCCAAAGCAATTTTATTTATGTTTTTATCTTTCATTACCCTAATAGTAGTACTAACTAGTTCTTCACACACTGTATTTTCAAAGGAAGCTGCTAAATCTTCCTTTATTAATTTTTCTCCCTCTTTATGAGCGATATTTATAACAGCCGTTTTTATTCCACTAAAACTAAAGTCATAATTCTCAAATTTTGTCTTTGGTAATTTATAAGAAGGTTTTCCAAGTTTTGCAAGCTTGCTTACTTCAGGTCCACCAGGGTATTTTAATCCAAGGGTCCTTGCAACTTTATCAAAAGCTTCACCAACAGCATCATCACGGGTCTTTCCAAGAATTTCAAACTCGGTATAATCTTTTACATATATTAAGTGTGTATGTCCACCAGAAACTACTAAACTTAAAAATTCAGGTTCAAGTTCTTTATATGTCAAATAATTTGCAGCTATATGTCCTGCTATGTGATGTGTTGGAACTATTGGAATATTAAGTGCATATGCAAGTGCTTTAGCGTATGAAACGCCTACAAGTAACGCTCCAATAAGTCCTGGCCCATATGTAACTCCAATATATTCAAGATCACTAAAATTTATACCAGCTTTTTTGATTGCTTCTTCTACCACATATGAAATATTTGATATATGCTCTCTTGAAGCAATTTCTGGTACAACACCGCCGTAGTTTTTGTGTATTTCAATTTGAGTTGAAACAATATTTGATAAAACTTCTCTTCCATCTCTTAAAATTGCTACTGAAGTTTCATCACAACTTGTTTCAATTGTTAATCCAATCATTATTCATTTCTCCTTTTTAAAGCAAGATAAACCATCCTATAAGTTTCATAATAAAACTATATAAAGGTGATATAATTAAACTTCCAAGGTTACTTATTAAAAATATTAATATAATATAAAAAGAATATCTCTCTAAAATATACATTATTCCTTTAAATTTTGAAGGTAAAAAGTAAAATAACACTTTTGAACCATCAAATGGAGGAAGTGGTATCATATTAAAGATAGCAAATACAACATTAAACGATATAGCATAATACATCATTGTATATATAGAATTTGATATACTACCATTTAAATTATATAGTGAGAATAAGTTAGTCATATACATAATTTTAAATAAAATTGTAAAAATTAGAGCAAGTACAAAATTAGAAAGCGGCCCTGCAAGTGCAACTAACATATTATCTCTTTTTTTATTTTTAAAGTTTCTATCATCAATCATTACTGGTTTTCCCCAGCCAAATCCAAGTAAAGCTATACATATAAAACCAAATATATCAATATGTGCAAAAGGTTGAAGCGTAAGTCTTCCCATTGCCTTTTGTGATTTATCTCCTAGTTTATATGCACACATAGCATGAGAATACTCATGTACAGATAACGAAATTAAAAGGGCTGGTAAACTATATAAAAATAATATTAATCCTTCACGTGTAAAAATATCTAACAAAAAATCAACTCCTAAAAATTTATATAATATTTCCTAATACTTCAAGTATTATTCCAAATAAAACACTAATTGTAAAAGTTCCCAGTATAATTTTTATATTTTCTTTCATATTCTTATTTTCTTTTAATAAAACTATCATTCCTACTCCAGCACCTACACTAAGTCCAGATATAACAGATGCAAAACTTATTGTTCCATCAATATAAAGTTCTGTCAATAAAATTGAAGCTGCACAATTTGGAATTATTCCAATAAGTCCTGCAACAACTGGTTGTAATATATTTCCAGTCAATAATAATTTTGAAAGATTTTCTTCACCTATTAATTCTATAATTCCATTTAAAACAAAAGAAAATATAAAAATAAATAAAAATACACTCATTGTATGTTTTATGGCAGAAACAAATAAATTTTCTTTTTCACAGTTACAATGTTCACACATTTCATGTATATGCTCTTCAGACTCGCTCTGAATTTCATTTATTTTTTGCTTTTTTGCAATTACAAAATCTATAAAAAGTCCAACTAATATGGCAAAACATACTTTCACTAAAATAAGTGGAATTATCTTAGAAATACTTGATGGGTTTGAAAGTAATACAGGTATTGCCTCATCGGACGTAGAAATAAATACCGCAACCAAAGTACCAACAGTTATTATTCTGCCCGCATAAAGCGTTGATGCAGTAACAGAAAATCCACATTGAGGAAATACTCCAAATATTGCCCCTATAATACTTCCCATTTTTCCCGACTTTGATAATGAATTTTTTATTTTACTTGAAGCTTTATGCTCAATAAATTCAATTATCAAATATGATATAAATAAAAACGGTAAAATCCCTATACTATCAAGTACTGTATGCTTTAATGTATGCAATAATATTTCCATTTTATCCTCCTAACCATTTAAACTTTTCTTTAGAATTATATTATGTTTTTTAAAAAAAGTCAATTTTTTTAGAAAAGTTATTGACAAGAAGCAAAAAAAATGTTATCATATTTGTTGTCACTTTTTGTGTTTAAATATAAATGATTAATTATATTTGTTTTTCTAGCCTTTATGGCTATTTATATAGAAAATATATGTTGCTGATACGAAACAATAGTTTTGTAAATTGAGCCTAGTCGGCTTACAGCAACTCCATGTATGTCCGTAAGGCATACTTACCTCTCTTATATTTTTTCATTCTTTTTTTGACCCCCTAGCAAAAAAAGAAGGGAACGCTCCTTAAAAAAGGGGCGTTCTTTCTTTTAAAAAATCACGGAAAATCCGTGATTTTTTTCTTTATTTATATTTTATATTAAAATAATATATTTTTGTTTTTCTTAGCGGCTACATTTAAAACTATTCCAATTGCAATAGAGTTAGTAATCATACTACTTCCGCCATAACTCACAAAAGGAAGTGGAACTCCAGTTATCGGCAATATTCCTATAGTCATTCCTATATTTTGTACAAAATGGAAAAATATCATTCCTGCAATTCCAATAACTACTAGGCCAAAATACTCATCACTTGCATATTTTGAAGTCCTGATTATTCTTATTATCATAATAACAAAAAGTATAATAATAAGGACTGACATAATAAATCCAAATTCTTCTGACAAAACAGAATATATAAAATCAGAAGTCTTAATTGGTATATATCCAAGTTGTGTTTGAACCCCTTGTAATATTCCAGTACCAAAAAGCATACCAGATCCAACTGCAAGCTTTGACTGAATTGCATTATAACCACTTCCGAGTGGATCTAATGATGGGTCTAAAAATACATTTATTCTTGCTTGTTGAATATCATTTAGTAAAAAGAAATATACAAGTGGGATGCATACCAAAAGTATTGCTCCTCCAAGTAATATATATCTATACTTTATTCCACTTTTAAATAACATAAAGAGCGCTATAGCCAAAAATACGGCAGCTGTTCCAAAATCTGGTTGTAATAATATAAGAGAAACAGGTAAACCAAATGTAGCCAGTAATGCAATAATCATAAGAATTTTATTTTTCTTCTGACTATTTTGAATTTTTTTAAAGCCCACAAGTAGTTTAGCAAAGGTTAGTACAAAACCAATCTTCATAAGTTCTGAAGGTTGATATAATATTCCACCTAAATTAAACCAGCTACTCGCTCCCATTATTTTTGAAGTAAATAAAACCGCGACTAGCAAAATTAAATTTATAATGTAGAGGAAATACCCCCCAAGTTCAAATAAACTATTTGGAATTATCTGGAGTATTATAATTATTAGCATTCCTACTCCAAAAAATATAATTTGTTTAATATATTCATCTTTATTTACATCTGTTGCATATCCTGCGCTATATATTCCAACAATTCCAATAGTTGCAAGTGCTATTACACATACAACTAGTATAAAATCAATATTTTTTATCCAGTCTTTTATCACAATTTCTCCCCGTTTCTTTTAGCTTAATTATTTTCCCCTAAACATTGTTTTATATGCAAGATATGTAGCATAAATATCATATATGCTTGCTACTTCAAAAGGTGAATGCATTGCAAGTACTGGAGTTCCACAATCTATTACATCTACACCTTTATTAGCTAGTATATACGCAATAGTTCCTCCTCCACCTTTTCCTATTTTTCCTAAAGTTCCCATTTGAAAATCTACATTATTCTTCTCAAATAAAGACATTATTTGTGAAACAAATTCTGCGTTTGCATCTGATGAATTGTACTTTCCACCACTACCTGTATATTTTTCAAGAGCAATTCCACATCCTAGTATATTTCCATTTTGAATGTCAGAAACTTCATCATAATTTGGATCAACGCATGTAGAAACATCTGCAGATAACATTTTTGAATTATAGTAAACTTCTAATATATCTGCTTTAGTACCAGTCTTTTTTATTAGTCTATTTACAAACATATCAAAAATTTGAGAATTCATAGAGGTATTTCCTATGCTACCTATTTCTTCTTTGTCTACTATCATTGCTACTGCTGTTTTTTCTGCAGAGTCAATCTCAGATATAGCTTTTATTGTAGCATATGAACACACTCTATCGTCTTGGCCATACCCTCCTACCATGCTTTTATCAATTCCAACATATTTTGCTCTCCATGCTGGGACAAAAGAAAGTTCAGATCTTGCAAAATCTATTTCTTTTATATCATATTTTTCATTTAATATTTTAATTGCCATATCTTTTATAGCAGAATCTCTATTTCCATCAATTTTAGTAGATGCAACTATTGCAAGCATCTTTTCTGGATCTATAAATTCAGCTCCATTAGCTTTTAGTTGGTCCTTTGCAAGATGTGGCAACAAATCTGCTATTGTAAAGCATATATCATCATTTTCTTCACCAATTGATATAACCTTTTTTTCACCTTTTTCGTTATAGCAAATACCATGCAATGCAAGCGGTATAGACATCCATTGATATTTTTTTATTCCGCCATAATACTGAGTTTTAAAAAGCGCCATACCATGTTTTTGGCAAAGTGGCATTGGTTTTAAATCAAGACGAGGACTATCTATATGTGCACCTATTATGTTCATACCACTTTCTAAATCTTTTTCTCCTATTACCGCAACATATAAAGATTTTGACTTATTTATAAAATATACTTTGTCGCCTTTTTGTAAATTTTCTTTTTCATTAATGTCCACAAATCCGCTTTTATTTAGTAGTTTTGTTGCTTCTTCAACACAAAGATATTCTGTTTTACCCTTATTTAGAAATTCTAAATATTCATCTACATAAGAATAAACATTTTTAATTTCTTCTTCGTTTAATTTAGAATAAATATCTTTCTTTTCATATTTTAAATCCATAATAAACCTCTTTTCTTTATTTTTTAGCATATATATATTATGTTCATTTAACTTACAATGTATAATTTTTTTTGCATTTTGCATATTGGAATACCACCAAATTTCGTTACCTGTATCATTTCTTCAATAGATCCACCATTTACAATAGCAATTCTTGGCTCCAATGTATAAATACTATTTTCACTTAAAGCAAAATTTGCTCTTTTATTATTTTTTGTAGAAATTACTGCTCCTACATCATGGACTTCTTCACCTACAGAATGTCCTGTTGCATGATTATAATCTGGATAACCATATTTTGCAATTTCTTTTCTAACAATTTCATCTATTTTGTATGCCTTCACACCAGGCTTCATACATTCCATCCCAGCATCTATTGAAGATACCAAAGCATTAAATACTTTCTTTACAGATTTTGGTGGTTCTGTTTCATTTTCTTTTAGAACATATCCCATTCTTTGAATATCACTATTTAATATTGTCTTATCTTTAAAAAATACTTTTATACCAAAATCAAAATATATAGTATCTCCTCTTTTTAACTTTTTTACACTAGGCAGACTATGTCCACCTTTTGTTAGATTAACTCCTGTAAGAACTATAGGACATATATCCCATGCAAAATCAAAATCCATGATATCATTTGAATGAATATAAAAGTCGGTTATATCCTCTGTAGTTTTGCGAGTTAATTCTGATATTTCTATTTCACTCATGGAAGGTTTGATTCTTTTAAAAGTTTCTTCTAATATTCTATTTGTTATCTCACCTATCAGTTTCATTCTTTTTATTTGCAAACTACTTTTTTTAGAACCAATATCATATATAATCTTCTCAGCAGAGACAAATCTTACATTTTTTTGATATTTTTTATATACATCTTTTATTTTTTTTGTTAAACTCACATATTCCCCATGTCCTAAAACGTCTGCATTACTATCACCAAGTGTGGAATATGCAAGTGCAATCTTAGTAGGGAATTTTTCCTTTGCAATAACTTCTTCTACTAAGTCTTTAAATTGATATGAATTTTTATAATAATACATACTTACATTATCATTTTCAAAACTAATCTTTTTGGCATTATCAGAATCCAACTCATTTACTATTAAATATACTCTATTCTTAGATATAAATGCTAGTGTTGACGTACCAAGATTATTTGATATGTACTTACAAAAATATCTATCGCTGTTTTCATGATTATACATAACAAATAATTCTTGATTACTTTTCTTCATTGCCTCAAGAAGAACGTCTAACATTTTGATACCACTTCCATAGTTTCTTTTGCAATTTCATATTCCTCATCAGTTGGTATCACAAAAACCTTAACTTTTGAATCAGGAGCAGAAATTAATGACTCTTTTCTAGAACCGTTTTCATTTAACTTCTCGTCAAGCTTTACTCCAAGACATTCCATATCAGATGCACATAAAGTTCTTTCACAAGCATTATTTTCTCCATTTCCGCCTGTAAATACTATAGCATCGACTCTATTTAATTCAGCCATGTAAGCACCTATATACTTTTTAGTTCTCATGGCTTGGATTTTTCTAGTTAAAATTGCTCTTTTATCTCCACTTTTTGCTGTCTGTATTAATTGTCTTTGATCTCCTATACCACAAAGTCCAAGTCTACCAGATTCTTTATTTAAAATATGATTCATTTGTTCTGGTGTTAAATTTTCTTTTTCCATTATTCTTAAAACAGCTGCTGGATCTATATCACCAGATCTAGTTTCCATAACAAATCCTTCAAGTGGAGTAAATCCCATTGATGTATCATATGATTTTCCGTTTTTTATTGCACACGCACTAGCTCCCCCACCCATATGACATACTATTGCATTAATATCTTCTTTTTTCTTTCCTAGAAGTTCTTCAAGTCTTGATAAAATATATTTATATGAAGTTCCATGAGCTCCATATCTTCTTATTTTATAGTCTTTATAATACTTTTCATTTATAGCATATAAAAAATTAAACTCTGGAATTGTTTGGTGGAATGCAGTATCAAATACAACAACATTTGGAATATTTGGTGCTACATCCATTATAGCTTTTATTCCCATAACAGCTCCTGGATTATGAAGTGGTGCAAGTTCAGAAAGATTAGATACTTTTTTTAATACATCTTCATCAACAAGTGTAGCCTTATCAAAAAGTTCTCCACCATGGACTACACGATGTCCAACTGCATATATATCATCTATGCTTTCAATTACTCCATGTTCTTTATCCATAAGGGTAGTTAAAATCACTTCCATTGCCTCCTTATGAGTAGGCATTTTTACATCTTCGTTCTTTTCATACGAATCTCTTACATTTTTATAAATTATGTTAGATTTATCGTACCCTATCATGTCAGCTCTTCCTTTGGCTAACACCTTTTTTTTCTCCATATCAATAAATTGAAACTTAATTGTTGAACTTCCACAGTTGATTACTAAAATTTTCATTATTTTTCCTCCTTTTTATTTATTTGTTCAGCTTGAATACATGTTATAGCAGCAACCCCTATTATATCTTCAACACTACAACCTCTAGATAAATCATTTACAGGTTTTGCCATACCTTGAGTTATTGGTCCAAGTGCCAACATATCTCCAAACCTTTGAGCTGTTTTGTATGCAATATTTCCAGCTTCTAGACTTGGAAATATTAATATATTTGCCTTTCCCGCTACATTACTTTTACTTGCTTTAACTTTTGCAACATCTTCAATTATTGCAGCATCAAGTTGTAGTTCTCCATCAACATCATAAACCGGGTCAGTAGCCTTTACTGCCTCTACTGCATCTTTTATTCTTGCTACAATATCAGAACTTGCACTACCATGTGTAGAATAAGAAATAAATGCAACCTTGGGTTCAATATTACTAAAACTTTCAAATGACTTTACAGAACAGTTACATATATCAACAAATTGTTCTGTAGTTGGCAATTCGATAAGGCCACAATCCGAAAATACAAATAACCCATCTGCTCCAAGACATTTATTTTCAGTTTGCATTAGGAAAAAAGTAGAAACATATTTTATTCCTTTTTGCATCTTAATAATTTGAAGGGCAGGTCTTAGAGTATCCGCCGTAGAATGACAAGCACCACAAACCATACCATCAGCATCGCCTTGTTTTACCATCATAGTGGCAAAATAAATGTTATCAAGCATATACTTTTTTGCATCTTCTAGTGCAATGCCCTTATTTTTTCTCAGCTCATAAAATTTATTTACATATTCATCATATTTGTCATCTTCGCTTGGAGAGACAATACATATGCTCGATATATCTATTTTATTGTTCTTTGCTTTTCTTATTATGTCATTTTTATTTCCAACTAATATAACATCACATATTTTTTCTTTTGATAAATATGAAGAGGCCTGTAGAATTCTGATATCATCACCCTCTGGCATCACTATCTTTTTTCTTTTTTCTTTTGCAAGTTTTATTATATCTTCTAATATATTTTGTGCCATACATCACACTCCTAAAAATCAATTTTATTTTATCACACGCTTTACTAATAGTCAATTTTAAAAATAGAAAAAATAGAATGTATACTCTATAAGTGATACATTCTATTCTAATAAATTTTATAGTTTTATATTAAGAAAATCTTTTTTTGTTAACTATTATATTAATTATTACATATCCTAAAATACTTACAACTGATACTATAATTATTATAATTCCATCAGTACTTATAAATCCACCTGTTTGAGGTAATTTAAAAGGAGTATTTTCTATTTTTACATCAGCTACTTCCTTTCCTTTTGCAACAATAAATTCATGCTCTGTTGTATCAAAGTGGAATCTTGTAGGAGCTGACACTTCTCTATAATAGTAAGTTCCAACATATAAAATTATTTTTTTACCATCTTTATCAACTAAATTATCAGTAGTTGCTACACCATCAAGATCTGTTGAAATACTGCCAATTACATTTTTATCCGAATCCAATATTTCAAATACAACACCTTGTATTGCAGTTCCATTTTCAGAATTTGTCTTTAATATTTTAAGACCACCTGTTACTCTATTATTTACTACTTCTTTTGTTACCATTTGGCCTTTTTCTTCAACTTCAAATGCAACCTTATCTGTAGTTATATAGATGTTATCAGGAACTTCTTTTTCAACAAAGTAATATTTTCCTTTATATAGTTGGTTTGTAATAGCAATACCTTGTTCATCTGTTACTATAGTTGTTGTAGGTATTAATCCACCTTCTTTATAAATGTCAAATTTAACACCTGCTATTGGAGTTCCAGCGTCATCTTTTTTAGTAATTTTTATTCCGCCTTTTATTCTCTCATTTATTATTTCTTTAGAAATTTCTGCTATTTGTCCATCATCTGTAAGTTCAACTGTTATATCTTTTGAAAGTGGAATATATAAATCAGGAGTATAAGTTTCTCTTACATAATATGTTCCTACTCTATATTTTTTAGAAATTGCTTCACCATTTTCATCTACTGTTAAAGATTCTAAGACATTTTTATTGCTATCTAAAATATCAAATTTAGCACCAGCTACTATATTTCCTCCGTCATCTCTTTTTATAAGTTTTATTTGTGCCTTTTTGAATGTATTTTCTATAGTCAAATTAATTTCTTTTTCTTTATCAGTTATTTCAAATTCATGTTTTGTTTTATCTAGTATAGCTCCCTTTGGTGCAACTTTTTCAATTACATAGTATTTTCCATTTTTAAGTTCCTTAGAAGTTCCAACACCTTTGTTTGAGAATTTAGATATAGTGTCCACTAATTTTTCTTTACCATTATCTTCTATTCTGTATACTTCAAAAACAGCGTCCGTTATTGGTTCTTTAGTTTCACTATCAACTTTATTTATTATTACCTTGCCTTTGTCATAATAGTTAGTAATTTTCTTTTCTACGACCTCTTTATCTTTATTTATGCTTACCTTAAATGAATTTTGAAGTAACTTATATCCACTTGGAACTTCTATTTCCCTTAGAGTATAAGTGCCTTTTTTAAGCTCGCAAGACAATGCAATTCCGTCTTTGTCTGTAGTAATTACATCAACAATTTCTCCATTTTTATCTTCAACTTGGAATTGTGCCCCCTCTAGAGCTTTACCTTCTTCATCTACTTTTACAATTTTTATTGTTCCAAGTATTGGTCTATTTGTTATAGTTGTAGTATAAACAGGATTTGTTTTATAATTAAGTGTTACAGCTGTTGGTTTTTCATTACCAGTAGATATATACCCCTCAAGTGTGCTTAGTTCTTTATAATAATATGTCTTTTCCTCAAGATGATCAAATATAGCGTATCCACTAGAATTTGTTGTAGCTTCCGCTACTTTATGTTTGCATTCCTCATCAGTATATAAACCAAATTTTACACCTTTTAATGGTACAGGATCAGTTTTTTTATGTCCAGAAAGACTTACCTTCTTTGGTTTTGTGCTTAATATTTTTCCATCTTTATCAATTAAAGTTTCAGATACTTGTTGTATTATAAAATCATAGTCAACAGGTTCTTCTAATTTTAATATTTTTATTCCTAAATCTATAGTTTCATTTTCAACTTTATATAGTACTGTTACTTCTTTGTTTGGATTGTTTGGATCTTCTTTTAGTACTATTTTTGAATTTTTACTACTTAGTACTACATTTGCTGGTCCTGAAGTTTCTTTAACATAGTAAGTACCATATTTAAGTGTTGTTGATGCTTTTCCATTTTTATCAGTTTTAAGAGTTGTAACAACGTCTTTCTTATTAGAAGCAAATACAGTAAATACTATTCCTTCAAGAGGTTTACCAGTTCCTTTTTCTACTTTTTCTATATTTAGTACTCCTGTTAAGTAATCATTTTTAACTTCTACTTTTACTGATCTATTTTTTGAAGTTATTTCAAAAGTTTTTATTTTAGAATCAATCTTTACACCAGTTGGTACAGATACTTCTTTATATGCATATTTTCCATTTTTAAGATTTGCGGCATTGGCTTTACCAGCTGCATTAGTTGTAAGCTCACAAACTTTTTGAAGATTAGAATCAACAGTACCTTTTGAACTATCTTTTAATATATATAATTGGAATTTTACACCCTTTAGTGGAACTTTTTTTTCATTTTCTAATATATACTTAAACACTTCAAAACTTCCATCAAGTCCAGGATTTGTAGCTTTTCCAAGGTTTATAGTTTTCATGTCATTATCTTTTGTTATACTAAAGCTCATTAATATATCATTATTTTTTTTCATATAAGAAGTATTAACAGCAGTTTCTCTTAAATAGTAATTGCCTTTTTCTAAATATTCAGATGTTGCCATTCCATTTTTATCAGTTTTCATAGTAGCTACTTTTTCTTTGGTTATAGCATTATATATAGTAAATTCCGCATCTCCTTCTCCAACATTTTCTTCTCTTTTGAAAAATCCAGTATATTCTACCACTTTTTGTAATGTAACTCTTCCTCTTATAAGATGATTTTTAACAGTTTTAGATTCATTAGAAGACTCTACTTTTATTTCGATAAAATCACTCTGGGTAATTAAATAATCAGAAGGAGCTTCTATTTCTTTTATATAATAAGTCCCATACTCTAAATCAGTCACTGTAACTGTACCAGTTTTATCTGTTTTAACCTCTTTTATTAGTTTTTTATTTTTATCATAAACTCCAAATTTTGCTTCTTCAACTGGAAGGTTCTTATGATCATCTTGTTTTATTATAGTTATAGATCCTTTTAAACTCCATGTATATCCAACTGTTTTTTCAGCAGTATTTGTATCTACAACTGCCATACCAAATTTCTGACGTTTAGTTCCTTTTTGTTCATATGCTGCAAAATGGTAAGTTTGTATTTCAGGTATTTTTAAAGTAAAACTTATATTCCTATTAGTATACGTATTATAATTTAATTTTAAATAAAATTCTTGTCCATATGCTACAGTGTTTAAAACTGTTCCATTTGATGATACAACTAAAACTTTTCCTTTATCATTAGTAGATATATTCATATTAACTTTTTCTTTTGTTCCTTTAAGTGCATGTGTAGCCTTATATGGTCCTACAAGTAAATATCCTCCTTTAGCTACGCTTTTTACTTTTGATGTATCAACTTTTATTGATATATCCGAAGAGTTTATATAGTCTGAAGCTTTAAATTTTTTAGCTGCTTCAAGTATCTTATTTGCTGTTACTTTAATAACTGTCCATTCAGTATCTGTTATTTTTTTTGCACCCTTCCTTATATATTGGTCTTGTTGTGTTATTCTATCAATACTACTAAGGCGTGCACCACTTGTAACACTCCAAAGTGCAACTTGTGTTGCTGACATTGCAAGATCACCACTTACTCCTTGTAAGTTATATGGATAACCATTTAATAGTACACCTTTTTCAATATTTGTTAGCTCACGCGCCTTTGTAAGGTTTGCGCCCTCCTCAGGTAGCGCAGCAAGATAGTCAAGACAATATGCTTGTTTTCCACCAATTTTAGCTGGATAATAAATAACTATACCAGTATTTTCATTTATAGTTGTCCCATTCTCAGGAGTTGCAACATCATACCCCAGTTGTACTGGATTTCCTTTAGAAAGGATTGCAGCATTTATATTAGAAAATAATACACAACTAAATAATGCTACTACTAAAAAACTAAAATATTTTATTACTTTTTTATTCATATATTATTTCCTCCTATAAACTTTTCTCGTCCACAAGTTCGCCTTTTACAACAACCCTTGAACGTCCCATATTAGTACATGTAACAAGTGTAATTTCTTTTTTCTTAGAAGCAGCTAACACTTCAACCTCTGTTGGAGTTATTACATTCTTAGAAGTCACTTGGTACACATATTCTTTTGTTTTTGTTATTATTCTAACCTTATCTCCAATTTCTACTTTATGTAAATTTTTAAATAATTCCGTATATATATTATTGTGTGCTGCTATAGCAAAATTTCCTATTTCACCAGGCATAACACTAGTATCAAATTTACCTACGTAGTACTTTAGAGTTTCATCATCTGTCCCCTCATATATTTGTCCTCTAAGTGAAACAGAAGGAATATCAACTACCCCAATAGCTCCACCTGCCACAACTATATTATCATCTTTAGTATCTCCGCCCAACATAGTTTTTAAGAAACTATTTTCTTTTAACTCTGTATTTACAGTAGAACTATCTTTAGATTCTTCTATTGCTGTACTTACAATAGTTAGTTGTTCCATTTCTTGAGCTTTTAGTATATTTTTACAGTTTATTATCAAAGCGGACATTACGGTAATAAACAATGCTAAAAATACTATATGGCTAAACTTAATTTTCATACAACTTCCCCTTTTCTACTAATATATATATTAAAAGTTATTCTCAAAATAATTCACATAAATAAGTTTGAAATTAATTCAAGATTTTAACTTATTTAATAATATCATATTTAATTATTTTTTCAATTTTTTTGCAGCAAATATTTAAATTGTTGTTTTTTTGTAATATTTGTGAAATATTTAAAAAGGATTTTGTAACATTTGTGATACATTACTTTAAATAGAAATTTCTTGACTTTATTTTATAAATAATATATAATAATTATGTTGAACTTAAGGAGTGTTATCAAATGAAAATTGGTATTTTTACTGATGCATATAATCCAACGCCTAGTGGTGTTGTTACTTCTATAAATATGTTAGAAAAAGAGATGAAAAGAAGGGGCCATGAAGTATACGTATTTGCCCCTTCTAAATCTCAAATAAAAGATAATCAAAATGTATATATGTTAAAGAGTATGCCTTTAATAGTAGCAAAACAATATAAAAATAGAGTCGCGACATTTTATTCTAGGGAAGTTGCAAAACAAATAAAAGAATTAAATTTAGACATAGTGCATACGCAATCTGAATTTTCTTTAGGACTTTTTGGAAAAATTATTGCAAGAAAGTTTAATATACCTTTTATACATACATATCACACAATGTGGGAAGATTACATTCACTACATCATCCCAATAAAAGGATCTCGAAATATATATCCCAAAAGATTTGCTAGGACTTTTTCAAAAAACTTTGCAACAAAAGCAGAATGTATTATAACTCCATCTAAAAAGACTGAAAAATACTTAAAATATAAATGTAAAATAAAAAATAAACCAATTTATGTTATACCAACCGGAATGGACATAGATCCTTTTAAAAAATCTAATTTTAGTCAGTCAGATTTAGTTTCTTTTAAAGAAAGTTTAGGATATAAAAAAGATGATAAAATAATTCTTTTCTTAGGAAGAATTGCCGAAGAAAAAAGTATAGACGTAATAATAAATAACCTTCCACTAGTATTTAATAGCATACCAAATGCTAAATTTTTAGTTGTAGGAGACGGTCCTTCAAAAGTCGAACTTGAAGAACAAGTAAAGAAATTAGGTATAGAGGAAAGAGTAAAATTTACTGGTGTGGTTCCATGGTGTGATGTTCCTAAATTTTATAATATTGCAGATATATTTGTTAATGCTTCTATTACTGAAACTCAAGGTCTAACATTTTTAGAAGCTATGGCATCTAGTACACCAATAGTTGCAAAATATGCTCCTAACCTTTCTGAATTCATAATTCACGGTGAAAATGGCATTCTAGTTAAACATGATAATGAAATATCAAAAGCAATCATTTCATTGCTTAATAATCCCGAACTTCAAGAAAAACTTGCAAGTAATGGGTTTGCTACAGCAAATAAATATTCTTTAAAAGAATTTGGAGATAAATTAGAACTAGTATATAGTGAAATAATCAAAAACTATAAATTCAAAAGAGAAGCAGTCTCAAAACAAGAGATTGAAAGTGAAAATCAAAACTTATATAAAAAAATTACTAACGGTTTATTAAAAATCGCTGGAATAAAAAAATAGGATGTGAAAAGCGTATGCATTTTTTTATTGTTTTAGCAGTGATATTGCTAATATTGATTCTTATAACAATATCTACTACTATGATTAAAGTGTCTCTTTTGATATCTACTAGATTTAAATATGACACATTACCACTTATAATTCCTGGTATACTTTATATCATACTTTGGACTTTTATAGCGGTATTATGGTTTATAACGGTAAATCATTTTATCCCAGAAGGGCTTATAAGCGTATTACTTGACCATATGTTAAAAGTAAGTACATCAGCTATACCATATAATATACTGATAGTTTCTGCTATTTGTTATTCAATTGTAGGAATAATATTACAAGTATTTGTTTTTTTGACTGTTAATATTCCATACGGAAAGATTAAAATGGCTCTAAAGCTATGGTTTAAAAAGTTAAGTAAGTTCATTCGTGTTAAAGTATTAAAAAAGGATGAAAAGATTGGTGCAATGCCTGTATCTGACATATACATACCAGAAAAATGGGTTAGACTTACATTTTTAAATTCCTTAGTTTCTAGTATATTTTGCTATTCTCTTACATTATTTTGCATGTGTATTTTACTATTTGTAGGAAATATAGCTTCAGATAAGGTTTTAGAAAAATTTAATATATTAAAAAATGAAAAAGTTTCTGATAGTGTTTCTATTATTCAAAATAGCAATATGTAAAAAAGGTATTTGTGAATTTTATCTTCACAAATACCTTTTTTACATTCCTATATTCTTTAAATATTCGCCATAGTCTTCAATTATCTTTTTCCTTATGTTTTTGTTTTCATTACTACTTAACGTAGCATCTTTTCGTAGATTTTCTTTTACAGCCTCTTGAGTTATCTTTAGTACATTTATATCTTTTAGTAAATCTGCTATCTTTAGTTCTTGCAATCCTGACTGTCTTATACCAAAAAAGTCTCCTGGTCCCCTAAGTTCCAAATCTTTTTCTGCAATTTCAAAACCATTATTACTATCCCTCATAATAGCAAGTCTTTCTCTAGATTTTGTAGAATTATTACTTGTTTTTAAAATACAAAATGACTCAAAACTTCCTCTACCAACTCTTCCTCTTAATTGATGAAGCGAAGCCAGTCCAAATCTATCAGCATCCTCAATTACCATAACAGTTGCATTAGGGACACTAATTCCAACTTCAATTACAGATGTAGATATCAATATATCAATATTTTTTTCTTTAAAACTTTTCATTATTTCGTCTTTTTTGCCAGGTGGCATTTTACCATGTAAATACTCTACTCTAAATTCTTTAAAATCTTCTTTACTATATCTTTCGTAAACATTTTCTACAGAATTTAAATCAAGTTTTTCACTTTCTTCAACTAATGGGCAGACAACATATATTTGTCTTCCTAAAGCTATTTGTTTTTTTATAAAGTTATTTACCCTTTCTTCTTGATTTCTAGTTGCTATGCAAGTTTTTATAGGGATTCTTCCCTTTGGTAATTCATCTACAATTGAAATGTCTAAATCTCCATATAGTACAACAGCAAGTGATCTTGGTATAGGAGTTGCTGTCATAACAATTGTATCTACACTTCTTCCTTTATTTGTAAGTTTTATTCTTTGTTTTACTCCAAATCTATGCTGTTCATCTGTTACTACTAAAGATAGATTGCAAAACTCTATATTATCTTCTAATATAGCATGTGTTCCTATTAATATATCTATTTCCCCAACTTTTAGTTCTTCTAAAATTTCATTTTTTTCCTTCTTTTTAGTACTTGAAGTTAAAAGTCTTACATTAATATTAAGTCTTGCAAAATATTCTTTTAATTCCTCATAATGTTGAGTAGCAAGTATCGCAGTAGGCGCCATTATAGCTGCCTGATATCCATTTTTTACTGCAAAAAAGCAAGCAACTGCCGCAATCATAGTTTTTCCTGATCCAACATCTCCTTGTACTAATCTATTCATAATTTTGTTAGATTTCAAATCATTTTTTATTTCGCTTATTACTCTTTTTTGAGCTCCCGTAAGTTCAAATGGTAACATACTAGTAAAATTCTCTTCATATAAATCATTATATAAATTAACTTTTTTTAATACTAAATCATTATTCTTTATTAATCTAAGTGCAAGCTGTAGTAAAAAAAGTTCTTCAAATATAAAGGTATTTCTTGAGAGTTTTATATCTGCTTCACTTTTCGGAAAGTGTATCTTTTTTAACGCATCTCCTCTTTCCAACAAATTATATTTTTTCATAAATTCATTTGAGAATAAATTTTCAAATTTAATTTCTTCTTTTAAAGCTTCTTTTACTAGCCCCATTAAATACTTATTTGTTATTCCTGACGTCAAAGTATATATTGGAAAAATACCTTTTACATCATTAATCATTGTTGGAGAATAAACTTCTGGGCTCTCTACAGCAAAACATCTTCCATCAAAACAAGTTTTACCAAAAAACAGATACCTATTTCCTTCTAATATTTTAGTTCTTATATATTTTTGATTAAACCAAACAAGTTTTATCATCTTTCCATCGTTATCTAATCCAAAGCAACTATATATACTCAAGTTTTTTCTTATATATCTTACATTCATACTAGTACAAATTGTCGCAAAAAATAATGTATATTCATTATTTACAAATTGAGATGAAACTTTTACTTCTTCCCTATATTCATAATTTCTTGGATAAAATTCTATTAGATCTTTTATGCTATATATTCCAAGTTTATTTAAAAGTAACTCTTTAGTTGGACCCACTCCTTTTAAAAATCTTATATTATCAGACAAATTCATCTCATACACCTCTTAAGTATTTTGATTATATACTATAAACAATTGTTTGTCAACATATACTTACTTTACATCTATATAAAAATTACCTATTATATTCAAGACATTTTTCTTCTAACAGTTTGAAATTGCAACATCTCTTAATAATATTTAGTGGAAGCTTTCCATTAGTATACAACCTATAAAGCATATTTGATTTTTTTCTAACTTGAATATTATTCTTATTAAGCTAAATCACTTGTTTCCTGAGCATCTTTTTATATTTTTTATATATATTACTATCAAGTTTATCACTATTTAAGTTTATAAATAAATAATTTTTACTAGTAACAGGAATCATGTTATTAAAATTTATTACTCATAAATCTCCATTTTTTATTTAAAAAAAATCTAACATATTTTTCATATTCTTGTGTTTTTTCTTTGGACTAGATAATGGAGCAAAATATTCAAATTTTTCTATATTAAAAAGTACGCCCAAGAAAGGGCGCAATTCTTTTTCCCCCATATTATATATAACTTTATTATCAAATTTCCTTAAATAATCACAATATTTATAATCAATTATTACTATTTTAAAATTCACTTTAAATCAAACTCCTTTATATTAATTAATAGTAATAACAATTATATATTTTTTAGTTAAACGCTCAAAGTGAAATTTGTAGTATTTCTACCGCAAAAATTGACAATATATGATTTTATATGTCAAAAAAGGAGACTAGAAATAACTCTAATCTCCATCTTTTTTTAGTTCCAATTTATGGCTGGATTCACCATTTTTTTTAGTTACAATACGTAACACTATTATTGTATGTAAAAACAATTAATTTATTTCACATTCAACACTGTATACATATGATACCACATATATTCATAAATTTCAATACTTCCTACTTATTTAAGTATCTCAAGTAATAATTTATTTACTATTTGTGGATTTGCCTTTCCTCTTGATTCTTTCATTATTTGTCCTACTAAAAATCCTATTGCCTTATCTTTTCCTGCTTTGTAATCAGAAACTGATTGAGGATTTGCATCAACTACCTTTTTAACTATTTCTAAAATAGCTCCTTCATCTGTTACTTGCTTTAATCCATCTTCTTCTACTATTGTTTCAGGATCTTTTCCAGTTTCAAACATCTTTGCAAATACCTTTTTAGCTATAGCAGAGCTTATAATTTTTGTATCAACAAGCTTTATAAGTGAAGCTAAATTATTTGCAGTAACTTTTGAATTTGATATTGTAATTTCTGCTTCATTTAACATCTTAGCAAAATCACTCATTATCCAGTTTGCAACAGCTTTTGGATTTTTACAAATATTAGATGCTTCTTCAAAGTATAATGCTGTCTCCTTAGATGAAATTATTTGTTCTGCATCATATTCAGAAAGACCAAGCTCTCTCATGTATCTTTCTTTCTTTATATGAGGCATTTCAGGTAAAGATTTTCTTATATTTTCAATATATTCTTCTGATAATACTATAGGTGCCAAATCTGGTTCAGGGAAATATCTATAATCGTGTGCATCCTCTTTAGAACGCATTGCATATCCATATCCTTTTACATCATCAAATCTTCTTGTTTCTTGATAAATTGTTCCACCATTTTCAAGTTCTTCAATCTGACGTGCAGCCTCAAATTCTATAGAATTATGTATTGCTTTAAATGAATTTAGATTTTTAGTCTCTGTTCTAGTACCAAATTTTGTTTCACCTTTTTTTCTAACAGATAAGTTTACATCGCAACGAAGTGATCCTTCTTGCATCTTACAATCACAAATTTCTAGATATTCTAGTATTGATTTTAATGTTTGCATATATGCAACTGCCTCGTCTGCTGAACGCATATCTGGCTCAGATACAATTTCTATTAATGGAACAGCACATCTATTCATATCAACTAAAGTATCTCCTGTATAGTCGTCGTGAATTAATTTTCCGGCATCTTCTTCTATATGTATTCTAGTTATTCCAACTTTTTTATCCTCTCCATTTACTTTAAAATCTAAATGGCCTCTCTCACAAAGTGGTAAATCATATTGTGATGTTTGGAATGCTTTTGGCAAATCAGGATAAAAATAGTTTTTTCTATCTTGTTTTGAAAATCTAGATATCTTACAATTAGTAGCAAGACCTGCTCTAACTGCATACTCTACAACTTTTTCATTTAATACTGGAAGTACTCCTGGAAATCCAGTACATATTGGGCAACAATGTGTATTAGGATCTTGGCCAAATTTAGTAGTACATCCACAATATATTTTTGTGTTGGTTGAAAGTTCAGCGTGAACCTCAAGTCCAATAATCATTTCATAATCTTCTCTAATCACTTTTTTTCCCCCTTAGTTTATTTCTGGTTTTTTACTTCCATATGGAGTATTAGCCTCAAATGTATATGCTGCTTGTAATAATTTTTCCTCATTAAATGGTGCAGCAATAAATTGAATTCCAATTGGAAGTCCTGTATTGCTAAAACCTCCTGGCACAGAAATTCCTGGAAGCCCTGCTATATTTACTGGAACAGTATATATATCTTCTAGATACATTTCAAGTGGATTTGAAGTTTTCTCACCGAATTTAAAAGCTGGCTTTGGTGCAGTAGGTATAATCATAACATCACATTTTTCAAATGCTTTTTTAAAGTCTTCAATTATTAAAGTTCTTACTTGTTGTGCTCTTTTATAATACGCATCATAATATCCAGATGAAAGTACATATGTGCCAAGCAATATTCTTCTTTTTACTTCAGGGCCAAATCCTTCTGTCCTTGATTTTTTATACAAATCCAATAAATCATCAAATTCTGCTGCTCTATGACCGTAACGTATTCCATCATATCTTCCTAAATTTGAAGATGCCTCGGCAGTGGCTATTATATAATATGTAGCAAGTGAATATTTTGCATAATCTAATTTTATATCTACAATATTTGCTCCTAGTTCCTTCATTTTATTTACAGCATTATCATAAACTACTTTTACTTCGTTATTTAATCCTTCTTTTATAAAGTCATTGTCTATTCCTACAGTTATATTTTTTGCATCATTTACTAAGGCTTGTCTATAGTCTTTTTTCTCTAAATTAGCAGATGTAGTATCAAGTGCGTCATGTCCTGCAATTACATTTAACATAATAGCAGCATCTTCTACATCTTTTGTAAAAGTTCCTATTTGGTCAAGCGATGAAGCAAATGCAATAAGTCCAAATCTTGAAACAAGTCCATATGTTGGTTTTAGACCAACTACAGAACAATAAGAAGCTGGTTGACGAATAGATCCACCTGTATCACTTCCAAGTGATGCATATGCCATATCTGATGAAACTACAGCAGCGCTTCCACCGCTTGAACCGCCTGGCACACATTCAGTATTCCATGGATTCTTTGTTTTCTTAAAGTATGAAGTTTCTGTTGAAGAACCCATTGCAAATTCGTCCATATTAGTTTTTCCTATTATAATAGCACCATTTTCCTCAAGTAATTTCACAACAGTAGCATCATATGGAGAAACAAAATTCTCAAGCATCCTTGAAGAACAAGTAGCCTTTACATCCTTCATACATATATTATCTTTTATTGCTATTGGAACACCGCCTAATATTCCAATATCTTCATTATTATCTAATTTTGCTTGTAACTCTTCAGCTCTTTTATATGCCTCATCTTTAAGTATAGTTATATATGCTTCCAATTTAGGCTCTACTTTTTCAATTCTTGAAAATTGACTATCCAATACTTCTTTTATTGTAAATTCTTTATCTTTAATTTTTTTTGCTATTTGACTTAAAGTCATATTATAAAGTTCCATTTTGCCCTCCTATTCTACAACCTTCGGTACACTAACGCATCCACCTGCTTTAGTTGGTGCATTTTTTAATATTAGATCTCTGTCATATGAAGGTTTTACTTCATCTTTTCTAAATACATTCTTAATGTCTAATATGTGATTAGTAGGTTTTACTCCTGTAACATCTATTTCTGATAGAGTGTTGGCAAAATTTACTATATTGTCTAAGTCTTTAGTATATTTTTCTAGCTCTTCGTCTGTAAATTCTAGTCTTGAAAGCTTAGCTATATGAATTATATCATCTCTTGAAACTCCCATTTTCTATTCCCCCTTAAATAACAAAAGTATTATACTTCAAAATTGCTTATATGTCAATTATATATTATTCTTAGAAACCATATTTACTTAGCAATTTTCCCTATATTTTGAAAAATTTTAAATATATTCATATATGATATATTCTCAAATCCAGTTATATCTTTTTGGTATACAACAGCTGTATTAGTAGCGTATATTCCTATACAAGCTACTTCTAAAGATAGTGCGTCAGATAAAGATTTAACATTATCTTTAATATTTTTAGTGTCAGAATTTTTAATAGCTTCAAATTTAGAGTTAATATTTTCATTTATATTTAAATATTTTGAAAGGTACTCTATATCAGGGGTTTCGTCAACTCTTATATTTGCAAGGAGTATATCATAATCTTTTTCATTTATTTTATTTTCTATATTTCCACTGTCACAAAGTACAAGGTCTACTCTTATACCATTTATTTCAGCCATATTTTTTATACTTTCTGCTACATTACACTTAACCTTATCATCGCTGTTTACTAAAAGTTTTAATATCGCTTCGTTTCCTTCCTTTGTATAAATGCCACTCTTTTTTGTCCATCCATTTGAAAGTAGTATATTATTTGCAGCAGTTATATCATATTTGTACATTATTCCAGAATACATATAAGGTAAATCAATTAGCTCAATAAATGAATTATTAAGACTTTTTATTATACTCTCTCTATCTATACTGTAAAGTAGAGCTTGCCTTATTTCCTTTATTTTAAATATATTTGAATCTTTGTTTCCAAATAAAAACAAAGCTTCTCCATCCCTATATTTTTTCATACTATAATCATATTTCCCTATAAGTTTTAACACACTATCTGAAGATATAAAAATGGTATCTAGTTCATTTCTTTTAAATGCTTCTACCATATCTTGAGAATTACTAAAATTAGATATTTCTACACTTTCTAGATTCTTTTCTTTAACATTGTCCATTCTATTGAATCTAACTTTTTCATTTTCAACAGCACACTTAAAATTTAAATTTTTAGCAGTAAGCAAAATATCATCATCGATATATATAGGAAAATCCAAATAATATATAAAATATGGAGCCTCTTCTTTTAATACCATATTAAATTCATAGTCTGAAACTATTTTTATATCTGATAGCACTTGCATTCTATCATAGTATATATTTTCTTTATTACTTAATATTTTGTATATCGTTGACTTTACATTATCAGAAGTTAATTTATAAGAATTATCTAATTTTACGTAATATTCCTTAGAATTTACTTTAGATATGTAAGATGCCAGTTCATATTTTATACTATAATCTGATTCTATTTCTACTAAACTTTTTGTAGCTAAAAAATACGCATCATTAATTATAAGATTATTTGATTTAAATATATTCTTCTCATAATTATTTGTAATTCCAACACTAAGGTTATAATTTTCCTCTAATTTATTAGTTTCATCAAAAAATGCTGAAATTAATGGAACGTTCTCCATTTTTATTATTACTCTTGACAAAATAGCAAGCAAAAAGATGGCAAGTAAAATAAAAAAGATTTTTACAATGGTAAGAGAGAAAATGCTTTCTCTCTTTATCTTTTTTTGTTTTAACTTACCATTTATTCCATATTTATCATTTAGCATTTTTTTCTTTTTATCTATGCTTTTTCTTGTTACTTTTTTATATCTATCTTTAGCAATTATTCTATCGTTCAAAGTATTTTTCACCTACTTGCTTTGTAATATTATTATCATTTTTATAATAAATATTATCTTTAGTTTATACCAAAACAAGATTATTTTTTCTTTTTAGCTTTTGTACTCCTTGGAATACCCAATTTATCCAAAAACACAATACCCTCTAAATGGTCTATTTCATGTTGTAATACTACAGCCTCTATATTTTTAGCACTTATAATTCTCTTTTTTCCATCAAGTCCGATGTATTCAACCTTAACTTTTTCAAATCTGTCAACATCAAAAAATACATCTGGATAACTTAGACATCCCTCTTCCACCTTTACAAGAGTTTTTGATTTCCAAATTATTTTAGGATTTATTAATACCATAGGTTTCTTTTTTGCTCCCTCTTCTATGTAACTTACATCATAAGTTATCATACGAATAGTCTTACCTACTTGACATGCAGCAAGCCCAATACCATCATATTTGTACATAGTATCTAACATATCATCTGAAAACTGTTTTATTTCATCATTAATTTCTCTAATTTCTTCACATACGGTTTTAAGAATTTCATCTTCACCATATCTAAGTTCTAATACTGCCACGTTATTACTCTCCTTTTTCTTCGTTTTGCGCATCATTTTGCCCCATTTTCAATTCTTGCCATTGTTGTTTTGTAACAAGTACTTGTCTTGGTTTACTTCCATCATATCCAGAAATCAAACCTCTCTCTTCCATTTGGTCTATTATCCTACCTGCCCTTGAATATCCAACTTTAAACTTTCTTTGTATCATAGATGCTGATGCCTGTCCCATGTCTATTACCAAATTTATTGCATCTTCTAAAAGTGGATCTTCATCTGATGTTTCTTCGCCAAATTCGTCATCTTTCATTGAAGGTTTATTTCCTTTTCCCTTAAGAGGAGTATTTTCTATAGATTGAATTATATCCTCATTATAACTGTACTTATTATTTTCTTTTATATAATTTACTACTGCATCTATTTCTTTTTCTGAAACGAAAGTTCCCTGCATTCTAAGAGGTTTAGTCTCGCCAACTGGGAAGTATAACATATCCCCTTTTCCAAGCAATTTCTCTGCACCAGCCATATCAAGTATAGTTCTTGAATCTACTTGCGATGATACTGTAAAAGCAATACGTGATGGAATATTTGCCTTTATTATTCCTGTTACAACGTCTACAGATGGACGTTGTGTTGCAATTACAAGATGCATTCCAGCAGCCCTTGCCATTTGTGCAAGTCTACATATTGCATCTTCAACGTCATTTGGAGCAACCATCATAAGGTCTGCAAGCTCATCTACAATTATAACAACCTGTGGTAATTTTGCCATTCCTTCTTTTTCCATACTTTCATTATAAGACTTTATATCTTTTACGCCCTTTGACGCAAAAAGTGCATATCTTGATACCATTTCTTGTACTGCCCAATTAAGAGAACCAGCTGCTTTTTTAGGATCAGTTACTACTGGAATAAGCAGATGAGGTATACCATTATATCCTGAAAGTTCTACCATTTTTGGATCTATTAATATAAGTTTTACTTCACTTGGCTTTGCCTTATAAAGTATTGAAACTATTATTGAATTTATACACACACTTTTTCCAGAACCCGTTGCACCTGCAATAAGCATATGAGGCATTTTGGCTATATCGCCAACTTGAATATCTCCGGCTGCATCTTTTCCTAAAGCATAACACACTTTAGATTTATGATTTTTAAATACATCAGACTCTATAACTTCACGTAAAGAAACAGCCTCTGACACTTCATTTGGTATCTCTATTCCAACAGCTGCACGTCCAGGTATTGGAGCTTCTATACGAATTGATTTTGCTGCAAGATTTAGGGCTATATCATCTGATAGATTTACTATTTTACTTACTTTAACGCCTACACTTGGCGTAAGTTCATATCTTGTTACTGTCGGTCCTTTAGTAATATTTGTTACCTTAGCTTCTACACCAAAACTTGCTAAAGTTTTTTGAAGTTTAACAGCTGTAGCATGGATAGCTTTTTTATCAAAAGTTGCTGCGCCTTCTATCTTCTTTAACAATCTAATTGGTGGGATTTCATAGTTGTCTTCTTCACTTTCTGTTGTTATATGATCTAGCGTTAACACTTCTTTTACAGATTTATCATCCTTTTGCTCCTTTTGTTGTTTAAAAAATTCATCTCTCTTTTTGCTTCCTATTTCTTCTTGTTCAGAAGGTTTTCCGCCAAGTTTACTAAAATCAAATTCCACTTGTTCTGTTTTATCAAAAACTAGATTTTTTTCAGGTTCTTTTGAACCTTTTTCAATCATTTTCTCTTCTAATAAAGCTTTTCTTCTAAGTTGTCTTTTAGTAAGCTTCTCTTCTTTGCCATCACCAGTTATCTCAGAATCTTCATCAAATACTTCGTCTTTTCTAAATAATATAGTAACAGCCCTTACAATTACATTTGCGATAGCTACAAACATATTATAAAGAAAATAGAAAAACTGTTTAAGTGATACATTAAAAATACAAAGGACACTAAAAAATGTAAGTATTGAAACTATAATTTTAGTTACAACAGTTCCTATGATGCTTATTAAAATGGCTGCTAACATCCCTCCTACAAGTCCACAATACTCAAGTTCATTTATAGTATTCCAATAACAATTATCAACACAAAATCTAATAAAGTTATCAAATATATTATATTGCTTTAAAGTATATGCTCCAACTAATATTGAAAACATTACAATTAAAAATATTGCCTTATAAAATTGTTTTGATACTTTAACATGCTTTTCTGAAATTATTAAGTATATTCCTATAATTCCAAGTGAAAGTGGAAGAATATACATTGCAACTCCAAATATACCATATATAATAGTCCTCAATGATTTTATAATTCCACTCATTCCTGAGAATGTCATAAGTATAAACACAATAATTCCTAGTGCAACTAAAGTGCCTCCTAGGAAATCTTGCATAACTGTTTTTTTTATCTTATTTTTTGCTCTTGTTCTTGCTCCACTTTTTGCAGAAGATGAAGTAGATTTTTTTGCAGTTGCTCTTTTTCTACCCATAATACACACACCAACCCCTAATATAGTGCTATTTTAATTCTTTTCTATTTTCGTGAACTATTTGCATAGTTTCTCTTAATACCTCTTCAACTTTGCCTAAAACAGAATCAGCATATTCTTTTGTACCAATTCTAATTTCTTGAGATAGTTTATTTGCACTCTCTAAAATTTCTTCTTTTTGATCTAGTGCTTGTTTTGTTATAACATGCTCATCAACCATTGATATTATTTTATTTTCTGCCTCTTTCATAAGATTTTCTGCTTGAGCCTCAGCATCTGACATTATTCTTTGTCTTTCCTCTTTAACCCATTTGGCTTGTTTTAATTCATCTGGTAATTTAAGTCTTATATCTTCTAAAACTTCACGTAATTCCTCTACATCTACCATAACTTTTGAAGAAAATGGCACTTTAGTTCCAGCTTCTAATATTTCTTCTAATCTTTCAAGTAAAGTAAAAATTTCCATTATTAATCCCTCCACCTATACAGTTTTAAAATAACTGTACCATAAGTTCTTTCGTCAAAACACTCTATGTTTTGAAAACTATCAAAAATTTGTTCATTCTTCATTAGTTTTTTATTTACAAAAGACTTGTCCGTTTCGTACACAATTATACCATCTTTTTTTAAAATTTTCCCTTTATTATCTGATATAAATTCAAGTGACTTAATACCACACTCACTATCATAAGGTGGATCTAAAAATATGATATCAAAAAGATATTCTTCATTTACTATTTGTTTAAGGCATTTGGTATAATCTTTCTTCGTTATTTTAACATAATTTTCAGAATTAGTCAACTTAATATTGTTAACTATAGTAGATATACAAACATTTTGAAAGTCATTTATAAAAGCAAATTTTGCTCCTCTACTTATAGATTCTAAAGCAAGATTACCAGTACCCGAAAAAAGATCAAGCACTGAGGCATCTTCTATTTTATTTGATATTATGCTAAATAGAGCCTCTTTTACTCTGTCTAATGTTGGTCTGGTTGATATTGTTTTTGGACCTTCTATTCTCTTTGCTTTATATTTTCCTGCAATTATTCTCATAATTTATCATTTTCTCCTATTACATCTAGTACATGAGGTTTATTTGCTAGTGCATTTCCAATTTTTTCATCTATATCTTGAATTATTATTCCATCACTTATATAAGAAAATGCCTCTTCAAATTTTTCCCTATCATTATAAAATACTTTTACAATTGTATCTCCCTCTGTAACATATGCGCCAACCTTTTTTACAAACTCAAATCCAACTCCAAAATCTATTGCGTCTTCTTTTCTTAGCCTTCCTCCACCAAGGCATACTAGTGCCTCTCCAATTTTTTTGCTATTAATATCTGTAATACATCCTGTTCTTTCTGCTTTTATTTCTTTTAAATACTTTACGCTATCTTTTAATACAGGATATTCAATTATTGTACCATCCTTTGAGAATCTAACTTCTTTTGTCATTCCGCCTTGAGCTTTTATAAGTTCTAAAAATTTATTATATGCAGTCTTGCTAGTTATAGCTTTTTTTATTTTTTCTTTACATACATCAAAGCTAATGCTTTTATCTTTCATTCTAATCATAAAGCTTGCCATAGCCTCTACTATTTCTTTTAAATCTTTGTGTAAATCTGACTCATACTCAAATTCATTTTGATTTAAAAACTCGATTACTTCTTTGATTTCTAGGGCATTTCCAACCATTTTACCAAGTGGTTCATTCATAGAAGTAATAACAGCGCATGTTTCCAAATTTGCAAGTTTTCCTATCTTTACCATTGTAGTAGCAAGCTTTCTTGCATCTTCTTCAGTTTTAGCAAATGCTCCATTTCCAACTGTAACATCAAGTACAAGTTTATCAGCTCCACAGGCTATTTTTTTACTCATTATTGATGCTGATATAAGGTCTATTGATTCAACTGTGGCGGTTGTATCACGAAGGGCATATATTTTTTTATCTGCTATTGCAATATCTTTTGATTGACTAATTAGACAAATTCCTATATCTTCTACCTGTTTTTTTGCCTCTTCAACTGATAAATTAACATTGTATCCTTCTATAGACTCTATTTTATCTGCAGTTCCTCCAGTAAATCCAAGCCCTCTACCTGACATTTTAAAACATTCTACTCCTAGTGCAGCCACTATAGGAAGTACTATAAGCGTTATTTTATCGCCAACGCCTCCCGTAGAATGCTTGTCTACAATTTTTCCAACCTTTGCTCTCAAGTCTGACAAATCTAGTGTTTTACTTGAATTTGCCATAGCAAATGTTAAATTTACTAATTCTTCACTGCTTAGTCCATTAAGATATATAGCCATAATAAGCGCTGAGGCCTGGTAGTCTGGTATATTATCTTTGCTATATTCATTTATAAAATATTCTATTTCAAGTTTAGTAAGTTCTTTTTTATCTCTTTTTTTCTCTATTATATCGTACATTCTCATAAAAACACCTATATTTCCTTCCAAATTCCATATTTTAAATTATCCATTGCATCATTTTGCATAACTTCTGTAAGATTTAAGCATCTATCATAAACTCTAATTTCATAATAATTTTTCTTTCCACTAACATATATTTTGTTAAATCCTTTACTCTCCGCGTCTATTGCTTTTTTGGATAATAGCTTTCCATTTACATATACCATTCCTGTCTTGTTTGTAGCGTTGTATGTCAATGTTATTTTAGAGTACGAATTTGTTTCAAAATTTACTTTTTCATCTATAAAAGCTGAAGAAGCGTTTAATCCAACATAAAGTTTTTTCTCTGATGTTGTTTTATGATGCATAATAAATCCATCTGAGTATAAAAATGATTTTTGATTTGAATTGTAATAATTACCATATAGTTCCTTATACACAACCTCTACAGTATAAGAAGATTCATCTGCAATATCTGTTTGAATATATGTTGTATTATCTGCAGATGTAGTATTTGATGTAGTATTATTAACATAAAGTTCACTGCCACTATTTCCAGCTACTATCTTATCAGTTGATGCACAAATTAAATTTGCTGTACTTAAGCTTAAATCAAATTTTGCTCCACCAATATATGATAAATCATAATTTACATCTTTTTGATATTCCTCAGTTCCACCAATAAATACCAATTTTCCACCAATTATTCTAACGTTTTTTATATCATCTGATGATATTGTAGTTATAATGCTTTTAATATTTTCACCATCAATTTTACCATCACCATAATAAACACAGTTTTTATCAGCATAAAGCTTGCTTGAATCATATTTTGCACCTTCTACATATTCTCTATCTACTACGTAGTCCTCAAGTTCTGCTCTATAATTTTCTAAATTAGAATTAAATTTCATATTCTCTGTTTTTCCAACATAGTTATTATTTTTTATTATTGCAACGCTAACTCCAGTAAGTATTATAATGATTACTATCGTTATAATAAGTGTTACTAAAGTAATTCCCTTTCTATATTTAAAATAATCCATATAAATATTCACCTCAAAACTAAATATATTTTATATCAATTTTTGCTATTTATCAATACTTTTAATTATTTGCATTTAATATTTGATCAAATATATGAGATTATAGAATATATACAAGCATAAAAAAATATAATTTTTTGAGGTGTTATAATATATATGTGTGGTTTTTGTGGTTATGTAAATCCAAAAGGAAATAATAAAACTATAGAAAAAATGACTTCAAAATTAATAAACAGAGGACCAAACTTTCAAGATACATACATAGACGAAAATGTTGCACTAGGTCATACAAGACTTAGCATATTAGATCTTTCATCTGCTGGCAATCAACCAATGAAAATTTCTTATAATGGAAATGAATATATAATTGTTTATAATGGAGAAATTTATAATCAGGATGAAATTAAAAGTATTTTAAAAGAAAAAAAAATACAAATAAAAACAAAGTGTGACACTGAGCTCGTACTTCTTTTATACATTATTTTCGGTGAAAAAGTTGTAAATTTTTTAAATGGAATTTTTGCATTTTCAATATATAACAAAAATTTAAATACTTTATTTTTTGCAAGAGATCATTTGGGTATAAAACCTTTATTTTACACAAATCCTAATTCAAATTTGCCTTTTGTGTTTGCATCTGAAATAAAAGGAATTTTAGCACACGAAGAAGTTAATGCCATATTAGACAGGGAGGGATTAAAAGAAATGTTTGCAGTCGGTCCGTGTCATACCCCAGGAAAAACTTTCTTTAAAGATATTTTTGAACTTAAGGCCGGACATTATGCCATCTATAAAAATAATACTTTTGAAACGTACAAATATTGGGATCTTCCAACATATGAAATAAAAGATGATGAGGAGACAATAATAAAAAATATCCACGATATGCTAGTCTCCTCTACCAAAAGACAGCTTATATCTGATGTTCCTATATGCACGATGTTATCAGGAGGAATAGACTCTAGTATTCTTACAAAAATTGCAAATGATAATATAAAAGACTTAACTACTTTTTCCATAGATTTTGATGGAAATGATAAAAATTTTGTTGCTAATTCTTATCAATCAAGTAGAGATAGTATTTATGTAGATATAATGAAAAATTATCTTAAAACAAATCATATAAACATCACACTTGATAATTCATACCTATTTGATATGCTTGAAAATTCGTTAATTGCTCGTGATATGCCTGGAATGGCAGATATAGATAGTTCCATGTATGCATTTTGCAATAGTATTTCGAAAAATAATTTCAAAGTATGTATATCTGGAGAGTGTTCAGATGAAATTTTTGGAGGATATCCATGGTTTTACAAAAAACACTTAAAAGAAGCGTTCTATGAGAATAAATTTCCATGGGCACTATCTAACAATTTAAGATCAAATATAGTAAACCCTGAGTTACTAACAAAGAAAGATATAGATGATTATGTAGAACTTTCAATAAAAAATACGTTAAAAAACGTTGTCCTAAATAGTGATGATAAAGATGAAAATTATTTTAGAAGTGTAAATTATTTAACTATAAAATGGTTTATGAATACATTAATTGAACGTACCGATAGAATGTCTATGGCAAATTCTCTTGAAGTTAGAGTACCATATGCTGATTACAAATTTTTTGAGTACATATATAATATTCCAGGTTCACTAAAATTAAAAAAAGAAAGTGATGAAACAAAAGTAGTAGAAAAGAATCTTTTAAGAAAAGCTTTCGAAGGAGAAATTCCAAATGAAATACTATATAGGAAAAAATCTCCTTTTCCCAAAACATATGATCCAGTATATCTAAAACTTGTAGAAGATACTCTAACAAAAATTTTAAATAATGAAAATTCTAAAATTAATAAAATAATAAATAAAAATTTTGTACTTGATATGATAAAAATGCACGGTGAATCAATAACTGAAAACTGGTTTGGTCAACTTATGACATATCCCCAAACTTTAGCATATTTGATCCAAATAGAAATGTGGCTAAACATATATCATGTAAAACTTGATTTTTAATTTTCAATTTTTTCCAGTTTAAAATATTAAAACCTCCACAAAATATATAATGTATTATATATTTAAAGGAGGTTTTTTATGAGTACAAATAATGGTTCTGATAATAATAAATCAGAAAAAGTAGTTCTTGCTATTGTTTTAATTATTATAGCCGCCATAATAATTTATATTATTTATACTATATTCATGACAAATGAAAATCTAAATAATAATACAACAAGAAATGATGATAAGTTAGATATTTATAAAGATGATACTACTAATCCTTCAAATGAAAATAATATCTATACAACATCAACTGTAGAAGAAGAAATTGCAAGTTATACAACAACAATATATGATAAAGATGAAAATAGAGTACATAATATAAGTCTTGCAAATTCCAAATTAAACAATCATATTATTAAACCAAACGAAGAATTTTCTTTTAATAATACGATTGGACCCATGGGCGGCGACATGGGGTATAAAAAAGCTTTAGGTTTCGATTCAAATGGAAAAAAAATAGAAATATATGCTGGTGGTCTTTGCCAAATTAGTAGTACATTATATAATACTGCACTTATTGCTGGATTTGAAATTACAGAGCGACATGCTCATAGTGCAAGAGTATATTATGTTCCAAAAGATAAAGATGCTACAATATTATATGGATCATTAGATTTAAAATTTATAAATAATACTGATTCAGAAGTAAAAATAATAGCTACTAATGATAATGCAAATGTAACTATAAAACTAGTAAAGCTTACACAAGAAACAAAAAAAGTGGAATAAAAATAGAAAGTATAAAAATTATACTTTCTATTTATTTGTATCTATAAAAACTTTTTCATAAGGTTTTACATAACCTAAGGAATCTCTTGCAACTTGTTCTATATATTCATCTGAAGTAGTGTTTTTTGATTGTTCTTTATAATACTCAGACAAACTCTTTTTACTCTCAATTTCAGAATTATACATTTCTATTTGAGAATTATATTTATTTATTTGAATTTGTTGATCACAAATAACATAACAAAAATATAAACAAAAAGCAATAAATCCAAAAGCAAATATTTTATTTTTTTTCTTTTTTACTTTTAACTTTTCTTCTTTTTTCATCTACAACAGACCTCTTTTGTTTTTTATTATTCCTTCTAAATAACTTATAAAATAATGATATAATATAAGAAAACTTTTTGCAACACTTTTTTAGATTTTTTTTCAAAATATGATATATTTTTTTAAATAATATTACTATTAATGTAAAAGGCATAATAAAAAAGTCGAAAATTTTTCTTGATATTTTTATTAAGTATAAAAATAGTTTTATAAATAACTTACTAAAAATAAAAAAATAAATAAAAATTCCTAAGAATATAGCAGCGAAAATGTAAAGTCTTATCTCACTATCTAGTAATAATAATATACCTAATATTAGAACAATAAATATAATAAGAAAATATATTATATCTTGCAGCGTTACCACAAAAGTAGAAACCTTTTTGTTTTTTCTATATGCTCTAAAAAAATCAAAAATTATACCTATTATTCCACCAATTAAAACAAATTTTAAAAATTCTACTATATGACTTGAAAAAGGCATATTATCCCCTCTACTCTATTTGAATAGTTTATTCATAAATCCACTTTTTTTACTACTTACTACATCGCTATATGCTATAGCAGAAATTTGACCTTCAACTATAAGTTCATTGTTTTCAAGATTCAACTTATTCATTTTTAAGTCATCCCCCTTTATAGTTATAATTCCAAGATCAGTTTGTGCTAACACTAGTTCATCATCAAAGCTGTGAATATCAACAACACCAGTGACAGAAAGCTTTTCCCTGTTTTCTAAAATAAGATTTTGATTTGTAATTTTATTTATCTTTTTTTCTTCCATTTTAAAAACTCCTTTTATCTTTTGGTATTTTATACCTCTTCTCTATAATTAATATATATTCCCGTGTTAAAAATATATTCAAAAAATATAAAAAAAATACATATAATTTTTCAAAACTATATGTATTTATATTCCTCTAAATATATTTACTATCATACTTATAATAAGTAATAAAATTATCGGTATTGCAAATTTTTCTAAAAACTTTAGTACTTTATTTTCCAATGTCTTCTTATCTAATACAATATCATATATAATTGACACAAAGCAAAAAATAAAAAATAGAAAAAGTGGAATTCCTAAAATATTATAATAAAATGCACCTATAAAATCAAAATTAATAATTCTAAAAAATGCTCTTGTCATACCGCATCCAGGGCAAGGTATTTTAAACAAAATGTGAAACATACAAGGTATGCTAATAAATCCAAAATATATTAGCATACCTATGGTTACACTTAGTATCAATATAAAAATTTTCTTAAGTCTGTTATTCATAAACATTAATCTTTAAGTAACTTTCCACTAGCATCCTTTGAATCTTTTGAAGAAAGTATCATGATCCCTTCAATAAGTCCCCAAATTGAAGATACTCCTGCTAAAACACCACATGAAAGTATTGATATTAAAAGTTGAGCTACAGCCTTACCTATATATCCTAAATAGAAGTTATGAACGCCCAAAGCTCCGAAAAATATTCCAAAAAGTCCAGCCGCAAGTTTAGATTTTGTTGAATATTCTTGTTTATCTGAACTATATGAAGTTTGATAATTTGTATTATTTCCCTCTTGTGTACTTACCACTGTTATAGGTGTAGTTTCTGTATTTACATCAGGTTCTACGACCTCATTAGTAGTTTTCTCTACCTCTTCTACATTTTCAACTTTTTCAATAACTTCTTCTTTTTTTTCTAAATTTTCTTCTACCTTTGCTCCACAAGAGCTGCAAAATTTTCCAGATTTAATTTCATTTCCACAATTAGTACAAAACACACTAATTCCCCCTTTTATTTTAATATACTACTTTATCTTATAAATTTCAATATTATGCATTCTTTGTCATAGGTGGTATTATTTGTTTCTTTCTTGAAATAACACCAGGTAAAAACACAAGATTATCTTCTAATTTTTTATCAAAAGCTTTTTCAAATATATCGCATCTATCTCCTAAAACTAAAGCCTCAGAATTACTATTTAATATATCTGTTATTAAGAATGCAAAAATCCCTAAACCTCTATTAGAGATTTCTTTATTAATTTCTTCTGAAAGTTTGTCTTTACGTTTTAAAACTTCATCTATATCAACAGTATTAACTTGTGCTACTACTGCCTTAATATCACCAAGCATAAATTCTTTTGCATCTAAATTTATTAAATCTTTTTCACTATAATCAGAAAGTGCAGTACCTGCTTTTAGCATATCAAGTCCATATTTTTCAATATCTACCCCACAAATATCTGCTAAAGTTTTAGCAACTTCAACGTCCTTTGTAGTACAAGTAGGAGATTTGAAAAGTAAAGTATCAGATATAATTGCACTCATTAGAAGTCCTGCTATATTTTTATCAATCTCTACACCATTTTCAAGGTAAAGAGTATATATTATTGTAGCTGTACATCCTACAGGCTCTGCTCTATAGTATAGAGGCTCTGCAGTTTCAAATCCTTTTATTCTATGATGATCTATTACCATTTTTATATTTGCTTTTTCTATTCCACTAACACTTTGAGTAAATTCATTATGATCTACTAAAATAACACTTTGTCCCTCATTTACGCTTTCAATTTTTCTGATGTTATCAACTCCAAAATATTTAAGAACATACTCTGTTTCTTTATTTAGTTCTCCAAGTCTTACAGCTTCGACCTGTTTACCTAATTTACTCTTTAAATTTGCAAGACAAATACTTGAAATTATAGTATCTGTATCTGGACTTTTGTGTCCAAAAATCAATGTTTTTTCCATATAAAAATCTCTCCTTTACATTTTAAATATTTTTTCTTGTCTTTGACATATTCTTTTTATGTTGTTTCTATGCTTAAATAATATGATAAACGTAATTATTGCAACTGGAATGGTATACTCAAAATCCATTACCAATATTAATATAAAATATAGTATTATTCCAAATAAAGTTGCAACAGAAGGTATCCTTGTAAAAATATATACTAGTGCACAAACTATAATGCATACAACTGCACATCTATAATTTAACAAAAGAGCCAGAGTAGTTGCAACTATTACACCTTTTCCACCTCTAAATCCATAATACACTGGAAAACAGTGTCCAAGTAATGCCCCAAGTATAAATGATGACATTAAATACCCTTCAAGTGATTCTCCAAACATTTTACTTATAAGAACTGATGCTTCAAAACTTACTAAAACTTTAGAAACATCTAGAATAACAACAACTGTTCCAAGTATTTTTCCAAGTACTCTCATAGCATTTGCACTACCTGCATTTCCAGATCCAAGTTTTCTTATATCCTGTCCTGTTTTTTTCTTGCATATTATTATGGCAGGATTTATAGAACAAATTAAATAAGATACTACAAAAGTAATAATTACAGATAATTTTAATATTTCTCTTATCATTACTTTTCTTTTCTCCTTTCTCTTATTATAAAATGAAGTGGTGTACCCTTTAATTCAAATTGTTTTCTCAAATGATTTTCAATATATCTTACATAAGAAAAATGCATAAGTTCTTTGTTATTTACGAATATTACAAATGTTGGTGGAGCAACACTCACTTGAGTCATATAATATACTTTTAGTCTTTTTCCTTTATCTGAAGGTGGTTGAGTTATAAGTATTGCCTGAGACAATGTATCATTTAACATAGAAGTTGGTATTCTTAAATGATTAGCCTCGTAAACATTATTTATCATAGCAAACAAATTATTTACCCTCTGTCCTGTCAGGCTAGATATAAATAATATTGGAGCGTAATCAAGGTATGCGAGTTTCTGATATACTATTGCTCTATATTTTTCAAGTGTACCATTTTCTTTTTCAACTAAATCCCATTTATTTATTACAATAATAACAGCCTTTCCGCTCTCATGCGCTATTCCAGCAATCTTTTCGTCTTGCTCTGTTACTCCCTCTGTTGCATCTATTATTAACAAACATACATCAGACTTTTCTATAGAGTTTTTTGCCTTTATTACTGAGTATTCTTCAAGTTCTTCATAGATCTTACTTTTTCTTCTTATACCAGCAGTATCAATAAATAAATACTTTCCTTCCTTATTTTCATAAAAAGTATTTACAGCATCTCTAGTAGTTCCTGCTATATCAGAAACAATTACACGTTCTTCTTTTAATATCTTATTTAAAAGTGAAGATTTTCCAGCATTAGGTTTTCCTATAATTGCTACCTTTTTTACATTCTTTTCCTCTTCAACTTCTGCAACATCACCAAAATTGTCATATATTGCGTCTAGCATTTCTCCAATTCCAAGCTTCTTACCAGCTGAAAGTGGAAGTGGATCTCCAATTCCAAGTTCATAAAACTCATAAATTTCTGGAGGAGGCGTCCCTACTTTATCGCACTTGTTACATACTAAAATCACGGGCTTTTTAGTCTTTCTTAACATACTTGCAATTTCATGGTCTACATCAGTTACTCCAGCTTTTACATCAGTTAGAAAGACAATTACATCTGCCATATCCATAGCAAGACATGCTTGACGTCTCATTTGCTTTAAAATTATATCTTCTGATGATGCTTCAATCCCACCAGTATCAATCATTTGAAATGTTGTTCCTCTCCATGAACAATCAGCATAAATTCTATCTCTTGTAACTCCTGGCGTATCTTTTACTATAGAGATTTTTTCGCCAGCTAGTGCGTTAAAAAGAGTAGACTTTCCAACATTGGGCCTTCCTACTATTGCAACTATTTTCTTATTCAAGGTTTTCCCTCCTTTTTTCGTAATAATCAACATAATTATTTTAACATTTTTTGCGATAAATGTCAAAATTTTATTGATTTTTTTATTTTCAAAATATATAATTCTAACCAAGAGGTATTTATATAAATGAAAAAAAGATTTTTAATACTACTAATAGTTATACTAATATGTATTTTATTTCCGCTTGTTTATTACATAATTAATATTACAAGAGCAACAGATAGCATTAATATTAATTTATCTTCACTTGATTCAAAAACTTTCAAATATGAATATGAATCCTTAAATGATACGTTAGACAAAAATGGTGAGTATAAATATATACCAATTTCAATAGCAGAAAATAATAAATTTAAATATGTAAGCTACGAAAAACTAACATCTATTATAGAGGGGAAAACCGGAGTAATATATCTTGGATTTCCAGAGTGTCCTTGGTGCAGAAGAGTTCTCCCAATACTCGCAGACAGTTGTGAAAAGTATAAATTTGACAGTATATATTACTATAATGCCCTAGATATAAGGGACGAGAAGCACTTAAATTCTTCAGGTGAAATTGTTGAGGACAAAGCCGGAGATGAAAAATATTATAGGTTAATTTCTCTACTTAAAGACTACATCGGTGAATACAAAGGTTTAAATGATAGCAGCATTAAAAGAATTTATTTTCCTACAATAATATTTGTAAAAGATGGTGTCATCCTTGGAGTTCAAATATCAGCCACTGATTCTTACACCAATGCAAAAGAAGAAATGACATCAAGTCAGAAAAATGAATTAAAGCAAATTTTTGATTCTTACCTTGAAAAAATGTATGAGAAAATTCCAAATGATGAATGTAGTGACACTAAAGGAGGATGTTAAAAATAAAGCCAGTAGACATACTGACTTTATTTTCATTTTATATTTTTTGTTACACTATAGCCCCTTCTATAAAATCATTTAATACTTTTACACTATCTTTTTTTACCTTTATGAGACTCACAGAGTTTACAGGATCAAGAAGTTTTTTCATATAATTTAATTCATCTTTAGAGTTCATCTGCCCACCAACAGAAATTATTGCCACGCTCTTATTTTGATATTTACTTGAAACCATAACCTCACACAAAGGTCTTGAAACCCTTTTCATATATATTGGTGTAATATAACAAATAAAATCAAAATTAGAATAATCATAAGAAGATTCCACTGAAGGAAAATTAACATGTACAGTATAGCCTTTTGAATTTAATTTTCTAACTACATTGTCTTTAACTATAGTAGCACTATCATGTTTTGACGGAACGTACAGTACAAGCGCTTTTTTTTCGTTATTACTTTCTCCAATGATTTCCTCATCTGGTTCAAACTCTCTATTTACTAAATATGTATATGATTTTAAAAATGCTAATATTAATATAAGAACTACTGCCACAACAATAATTAAAATAACTGACAAAACACTCACCCTCTACTTTTTTTCTTAATTTTCTTTATGCTCTTTTCATATTTTTCTATTTCTTCATTTATTTTCTTTGTATTTTTTTCATAATCTTTTTTTGTAAGAATACCATCAACAATATTAAGCATTAGTGCCACCAAAAATAGCACTATAGTAACAATTGGAGACGCATTAAAAATTGCTGTATAAATTGCTGATACCACAGCACCAAGAGAAAATATTATAACTACCCATTTTAAATAACTATTTCCAAACATAATTAAACCTCTATTTCAAGTCCTATAGGACAGTGATCACTTCCATACACATCAGTATATATCATTGCATCTTTTATGTTTTTTTCAAGAGCCTTAGATACTATAAAATAATCTATTCTCCAACCTACGTTTTTTTCTCTTGCGCTTGCCATGTACGACCACCAAGTATATTTATCTTTTTCATCTTTATAAAAATACCTATATGTATCTATAAGTCCTGCATCAAGAAGATTTGTCATTTTTTCTCTTTCTTCATCTGTAAATCCAGCGCTATGATGATTTGTAGAAGGATTCTTTATATCTATTTCTTTATGTGCCACATTTAAATCTCCACATAATACTACTGGCTTATTTTTCTCTAAATTTTTTAAGTACGATTTAAATTTATCTTCCCACTCCATCCTTATATCTAGTCTTTCTAATTGTCTTTTAGAATTTGGAGTATAACAATTCACTAAATAAAATTTATCATATTCTAACGTTATAATTCTTCCTTCACTATCTAGTGGTTCTATTCCGATTTTTGCAAAATCAACACTGACAGGTTTTTCTCTTGACCAAACTGCTGTTCCAGAATATCCTTTTTTTTCTGCACTATTTAAATAAAAATTATATCCATATGTATCAATATCAACTTGATCTTTAGATACCTTGGCCTCTTGTATACAAAGTATATCGGGCATACTTTTCTTAAAAAATTCGTTAAAGCCTTTTTTTAATACTGCCCTATATCCATTTACATTCCATGAGATTAATTTCATTTTTTTACCTCCTAAACAAAATTCGCCATATATTTTAAAAATAACATCATATAATAATTAAAGGAGGTAATAAAATGAAAAAAAGAATAATTACCACACTTATATCATCTGTTATTTTAATAACATGTTTTATATTAACAAGAATATAAAACTTATTTTATAAATTCAAATCTATATTTTTGCCCTGTAGGATTTTTCTTATCCTTAGGCACTTCTTCTAAAAACATTTTAATCGGTCTTGCAAACATATCACCATTTTTTACCATCTTATCATCATATAAGGCCCTATATATTACAAGTTCTTCTTCTGTTTCTGTGTGCATAGCTGTTCCTAGCACTTCGTAAATTTTATTTTTTCCTTTAAAATGTCTATATAACCCTTTTTTTATATTATAAATACTTTCCATACTTTTCCTCTTTTTAAAACAAAATATTTATTAAACATATTTTATATATTTTTATAAAAAAAAGCAAGTTAATATCAAAATTATATAAAATAAAAATAAAATGGGGCTTTATTTCTAAAACCCCATTTTATTTTTATTTTATGTCATATACATGATACTCTTTAGTACCATCTTCTTTTTTTACTTCCTTAACCTTTTTTTCCAAATTATTTGGAACTATACATTTAATACCTAAAAGTCCTAAAACTATAACAGGCCAAATAACACTTCCTCCTGCAGTTTCAATGAAACTGATGATACCAGAAAACATAATATGGTCCTCCTTTAAATAAAAAATGTACATTAATTATACCATAGATAGCCGCATTCGTCAATTATGCAAACTTTTAATTTCTTTTATTATCTCATCTATGGCAAAATTTGTGATTTTTTCTAACTCCTCTTTTTTAAACATTATATAATCATTTCTACTTATTTTTTTTGCTTCATCTTCAGTCAGTATATTATTTAAATAATGTACAACTTTTTCTATATCGTCTTTTTTTACCTGCATTTCTTCTATGATTTTGGCACTCTTTTCTAATTTGCAGGTCACACAAAAATTTGGAAGTTTCATTCCAAGCAACATTTTATGAGACAAAAGAGCAAAATCTCGTTGTTTACATATTCTTGCTTCATCACTATTGGCAGATATTTTAGAACCGTCATTTAATATAATTGCAACCGTATTATTCCCACTTTTTATATAATGCTTTCCGAATGCATTATAATTAAATATATGATCTGTTAAAAGATGGCAAAAATACCCGAATATTAATGGTGAATCGAAATTATTGATATACTTTTTCTTAAATGCAATGTAGTCTGGTAACATATATTTATTATCATTAATGTCATATCTACTACCAAAGTGAGATATATCATAAATAATAGTTTTAGAAACGTCTCTTACTACCCAACCACTATACATATCTGGCATAATATTCCCAAACAGGAATTCTGCTTTATTATCTATATCAAGTTTTTCTGCTACTTTTTTTGCAATATATAAATGCGTTCCCCAAGATGGCATATAAATTACTCTCCTCCTATAACTTTTTAAATTTTGCCACAAAAAATCCTTCCATATCTTTTGATGGTAATATTCTGATACATTTTTTTGTTTCTTCAGTAATTCCTTTGATGCTGTCTTTTATGTCAATATTAACCTCTTCTAATTTTAATCCAAGTTCATTTATTGCAAAAGACACTATATCTTCATTTTCATACTCATTTATAGTACATGTGGAATATACTAAAATTCCTCCATGTTTTAATGCAACACAAGCACTATTAATTAACTTTTTTTGAAGTTTTGAAAGTCTTAATACTTCTTTTTTAGACCAACTTCTATAACTTCTAGGGTCTAAAGAAGAAAATCTCCCCTCGCCACTACAAGGTGTGTCAAGTAAAACTTTATCAAATCCTTCTATGTATTTTTTTCCTAAAGCCTCTCCTCTTCCATTCTCAAGCTTTACTATACTTGCACCTTGTGCTTCTACATTATATTTTAGTCTTTCAAATCTCAACTTATCTAGCTCATTTGCGACTATTTCCCCTTTATTCTCCATAAGACAAGCTATTTGCGTAGTTTTGCTTCCAGGAGCAGATGCTACGTCAAGTATTCTCTCATATGGTTTTGGCGATAACACAAGAGGTGGTATCATACTAGATAAACTTTGCAAATATATATATCCCTTTTTATAGATATCTAACTTTTGTAACTCCTGTTCATTAGCGTTTTTTATTATTAAAGCATCCTTGTACCAAAGTACCCTTTCAAATTTTATATTTATTTCTTTAAAATATTGCATCAAATCATAAATATTGTATTTTAAAGTATTTACCCTTATTGTAGTATTTCTCTTGCTTGAAATTCCTCTTAATATATTATCAACTGTCCCATCTGAAAAGTAAGAATATATTTCTTCTAAAAAATCATTTGGAAGTCTATTTTTTATTTCAGTTATTGAAGCCATCTATATCTCCTTACTCTTATTTATACAATCTAATATAAAGTTAACAACTCCATCTATATTTTCTTTGCTTTTACATAAATTTCTTTCTTCATCACTTAGCTCAACTAAATATTTGTTAAATTCTGGAATAATGCTTATAGAATCAAGCGGATATCCAGGATTTCTCTTTGAACATGGAGTACTTACAAAATAGAATTTGTCTTTACTCCAAGTTAGTTCATCACAAGATTTATCTGTAATTACAACCATGCCATATACCCATTTGGCTTGAAGTTTTTCACCATGGTCTTTAACCAAGCGAGTATAATATGTTATCATTTCCTCATCACTAAGTTGTCTTCCTCCTACTCTCCTTACATGAGTTCCTGGTTGCAGACTTTCATCAATTCCATCTATAAATAAATTATTATCCATTCCTATAGTTGGAATTCCTGTTGCATCATAATATGCTTTTGCTTTAATATAAGCATTTTCTATTGCATCTTTTCCATTCTCATCAATATTTAAGTTTATACCAATATCTTTTATAGTAATTAACTCTATTCCATTTTTTTCCAATGATTCTTTATATCTTTTAACTTTAGCTGGATTTCCAGTAGCAAATAAAACTTTCATATTCTCCTCCAAGTTCTTTATAATAATATCACAATTCCCCATTTTTCTCAATATTTTTCATTCTAAAATTAAATTTCATAAATACTCTAAAATATATTTTAATACAAAAAGTGAACTCAATAGTCAAATTTTCAAATTGTCCTATTTAGAGTTCACTATATCTTAATAATATACTATATATTATTTATTTTTTTCCTTATTTCTTTTGTCTTGAATTTCTTCCATTTCTTTATCAGTAATTAAGCTAACATTATTTTCTTTAGCCCAAGCTACACATCCTTTTAAAACTGTATTTAAAAATACTCTTGGTACTTTTACGAGCTTTGAACATGCCTCATCTGTAAACTTAACCTCTGGATCAATTCTTGATGCAGCATATTTTACCGTATCAAGGCTTATTCCCTTCTCCTTTGGAATTGGTTCAGAAATTGGTCTTTTAAACCTAGTATACCAAAAATTTTTACTATCTCTATAACCGTAATCTACTGGAACTTGTGGAAACAAATTAGCAGATACGCCATTAATTATAGCATTATAAAATTTTGGTTTAATCAATATTTTATCTATTTTCAATATAAAATGTGCACCGAATTTACTAGTGATTCCATTAAAATCATGATATGGTGGTAAATATTCTTCTTTAACCATATCATTTTGTGCACCATCAAGTTCTCTTACCCAACTGCATTCAAAAACTTGAAAAGCTTCCTTTACTATTTTAGGAAATTTTTCATTTTCGTTTTCCCTTGCCATTTTACCATCAACTAATGTAAAAATACAACCCTTCATTTTTTCTTCTGTTGTCTCACCTGGATATCCTAGTCTTACAGCCTCTTTAAAATATTTTCTTTTATCTTCTATAAAATTTATTGTACATTTTCCAGTCCTTAAAATATTTTTAGCAGTATTTGAACTATTTCTACAGCAAAGAACCATTGCATAATAGTCTTTTCCAGCTATATAATATGGAAAGCAAAGTGAATATGATCCAAGATTCGTCATGCCATTTTCACTTAATGTTCCTATTTCTGTTGTAGGCATAGGAAAAAAACTAGATGTTTGATAAAAGTTATCAACAATTCTTAAATCTTTAAATCCATTCAATTCTTCCAATTCTTTTTTCATAAATATCAACCCCTCTTTATTTATTATTTAATTCCTTTTCTATCCATTTCATAACTTCCACAATTTGACTTGAAACATAATCATCACATCCTTTATAATCCAATAAGTTATAAAAAAGGTTATTCTTATTATTTTTGAATATAGTAAATATTGTATTTTATCTAGCAATAATTTTATTTTATCAACATATTCCTTTGTATATTTATTTATAAAAGCCTTTTAGCAATCTATAACTAATAGTAATTTTCTCATATCTACTCCCTATTCAAAACTTCAAATAAATCATCATATATTTTATTATTATCTAACTTCTCTACTATTAATTTTGTTACTGTACTAGAATTAGTATAATATTGCAAACTTTCTGATAAACTTAATCCTTTTATTTCTTTTGTTTCAAACCAATTTTTATTGATTAAATATGCAATTACACTAATATCCCATATTACTCTTTCGTTTTTAACACCATAATAACTATCATTTACAAATCTTTTGCATAAGTATTGTGATATTTCTTTATTCATATCAAGCCTTTTCTCTAATTCTTCTTTTTTTATCATTAAATCAACAGCAACATTTTTAGCAGGAATTATTGTCATATTTATATTTGAATTAATCACATTAAAGCTTGCATCTATATCTTGCATAAAATTAAATTCTTTATTATTGCCATATTCAATCGAATTGCCACCAAGCCATATTATTTCAATTTTATTTATGATATTTGGATTTTTATTTATCGCAAGACTTATATTAGATAATCCACCTATTGCTAATATATAAGTCTTATCATTTTTATTTGCTATTTCTATAATCTTTTCTACAGCCTCATTATTGCTAAATCTATATATTTTATTTTTTACATCTTTACTTAAAAGTTTTGATATGTTTATTACTTCATTATAACTTATTTCTTGGTTATCTATTATAGATTCATTTTCAGTATGTTTAAATGGCTCTATTGTTATAGCTTCAATATTAAATAAATATTCATTTTTTAATAAATAGGCTAGAGCAAATTGGTCATCCCATGAATTCCCTATATCTGTGTCCAATATTACATTATATTTTTCTTTCAAAATTTTTCTCCCTATAAGATTTCTTCTGTTATTCCATCATTTTTATATGTTATCCTGTAAGCATTTCGCTCTTGATTGCTCTTTATAATTTTCATATTATCATCAACAATTTCTAATGCAATTCCATCAAGCCCTTTTCCTTTACTACATTACAAAATTTATCTCTTGTATCTTTATCTTTTTGTTCATAATGCACACAATTTACTGCATTTATTATTCCAATACCTTCTAGCAAGTCATAATTTAACTTAAGCCAACAATAACTTCCTGCATTTAACCCAGATCAAACAATACGTTTGTTATATGCTTAAATTAATAGTTTGTCTACACCTAACTCTCTCCATTTTTCAAGCATAAATTTTGTATTTCCACCACCGATATATATGATGCAGTATTTAAAATACTATTTTTAACTTCATTCATATCTAAATTTTCTTTTAGTAATTCTAAATTTGAAACAATGCAACCTAAATCTTCATATATTTTCTTTGTTTCATAAGGTAATTGTATTCCATTTTTTATTCTTGGAATTTCGCCTCCACCGATACAAACTTGCATTTTCACCAAATCGATGTAATGCAGTAATACCAACGGCTTTCTAACCTTCTCTACGACCCATCACCGCACAACACTCAACGCTGCTTGTATGGGGGAACATATCAACAGGTGTTATACTAATTGTATCGTATTTACTTTCTAGTAATTTTAAATCCCTAACCATAGTAGATGGATTACAGCTCACATAACCTATTTTTTTTGCATTAAAGTTAAGTAAGTATTTTATACTCTTCTCATCTAAACCTTTCCTTGGAGGATCTACAACAATTACATCAGGTATTATATTTCTAATTTTAAATTCCTCTATTTTATCTTCTACTGCCCCTGCTATATACTCTGCATTTTTAACATTATTCTCTCTTAGATTAATATTTGCCATTTCTACAGCTGATTTTTCTATTTCAATACCATATATTCTCTTTACATTCTTACTAAGAAATATACCAATTGATCCGACACCACTATATAGATCAAACAGTATTTCATCTCCATTTAGTTCTAATTTTTCTTTAAGAGTTTCATACAGCATTTCTGCTTGTATTGTATTAACTTGAAAGAATGATTTGGGTGAAATTAAATATTTATATTCTCCAATATAATCTGTTATATACTCTTCACCATATATATTTAAGACTTCTTCTCCTAAAATTTCATTTGTCTTAGATTCATTTAGATCTAAGAATACACTTTTTATATTTTTATTTATAGAAATAATTTTTTCTGCAACCTTTACAAATATCTCCTTGCTAAAAATTTCTTTCCTATTTACTACTAAAACAACCATTATTTCTCCAGTATGATACCCGTGTCTTATTAATATGTGTCTTATATCTCCCGTGCCTTCCTCTTCTTTATAACCTGAAAAGTTATTTTGAATCAAAATATTAAATATCTCTTTTGCTAACATATCTATTACTCTATTTTGTATGAAACAACAATTATTTTCTACTATTTCATGAGATCTTTTTGAATAGAAGCCTATCTTAGCCTTTCCTTCTTTGTCTACTCTTACTGGATATTGAACCTTATTTCTATAATAGTATGGAAGACCTTGACCAATTGTATTTTCAAGTAAATTATAATTTACGTTATAGTTTTTAAGTAAGTTCTCTACGTTTTTTCTTTTTATTCTTAATTGTTCTAAATATTCAATATGTTGGGCACTACACCCTCCACATCTTTTATATACTTCACAAAATGGTGTAACTCTAAATCTGCTTTCTTTAACTATCTCATTTATTTTTACTATAGAATAGTTTTTATTTTCTTTAATTACCTTACCAATTATTTTCTCTTCGTTCATAGCATACGGAACAAAAACCACTTTACCATCTTGTTTTGCGATTCCCTCAAAATTGTTGCCATAATCTACTATGTCTAATTTTACCTCTTCATTTTTCAAAATAATCTCTCCTCTTTTTTGATATTATATCATATGCAAGATGCAAATAAAACCCTTTTTATGTCCAACATAATTACAATTTAAAACAAATTTCATTTTATTTTTACATTTATTTGTAACAAAGAAAAATAAGTAGAATATAGTATATTAAATTAGAAATAAAAATCTAATTTAAAGGAGTGTTATATATATGTGCAAAGACAATTCATGTATCTGGTTAATATTACTTATTTTAATATTTTTTAACTGTAATAGTAATGGAAATTCAGCTTCACCATTGAACTTTGATACTTTCTTTGATGTATCAAGTTCAGGTTTATAAAATATAAACCATGTTAAAAAAAGGAGTGAATTTATATGATGGATGAAAGATGTGGATGCGGAAACTGCGGAGGATGCGGATGCAACAATGGTTGTGGCGGATTCGGAGGATTCGGCGGAGGAAACTGCTGCTGCTTATGGATCATACTTATAATCATAGTTCTTTGCTGTTGCTGCTGCTAATAAATTTTAGCACATATATACATAAAAGTGGGTTAATTCTAAAGGATTAGCCCACTTTATTTTTATATTCTATTTTAGCATGTTTTTTAGGAATTTACCTGTATAACTTTCCTCACATTTTGCAACTTCCTCAGGTGTTCCACAAACTATTACGTTTCCTCCAGCTTCTCCACCTTCTGGTCCTAAATCGATAATATTATCTGCACATTTTATAACATCTAAATTATGCTCTATAACAACTAAAGTATTATTTGCATCCGTAAGTCTTTGAAGTATTTTAATAAGCTTGTTTACATCATCAGTATGTAAACCTGTTGTTGGCTCATCAAGTATATATAATGTATTTCCTGTGTCTTTTTTTGAAAGTTCAGTTGCAAGTTTAATACGCTGAGCTTCTCCTCCAGAAAGTGTTGTAGATGGTTGTCCAAGTGTAATGTATGATAGTCCAACATCTACTAAAGTTTGAAGTCTTTGCTTTATCTGTGGTATATTAGAGAAGAATTCAAGTGCCTCTTCTACCGTCATATCAAGAACATCACTAATACTTTTTCCTTTATACTTTACTTCTAATGTTTCTTTATTATATCTTTTTCCTTTACATACTTCACATGGTACAAACACATCTGGTAAAAAGTTCATTTCTATCTTTACTATACCATCTCCAGAACAAGCCTCACATCTTCCACCTGCAACATTAAAACTAAATCTTCCCTTTTGATAACCTCTAGCTTTTGCTTCATTTGTCATGGCAAATATATCCCTTATATAGTCAAACATTCCTGTATATGTTGCCGGATTAGATCTTGGAGTTCTTCCTATTGGAGCTTGGTCAATACAAATTACCTTATCTATTTTTTCTATTCCTTTTATATCTTTACAATTTCCAGGTTTAATTCTGCTATTATTTAATTTTGATGCTACAAACTTGTATAGTATTTCATTTACAAGTGTTGACTTTCCACTTCCAGAAACTCCTGTTACACAATTAAATACTCCAAGTGGTATATTAACATTTATGTTTTTTAAATTATGTTCCTTAGCACCAATTATTTTTAGACTACCTGACTTTTTACTTCTTCTTTTTTGAGGAACTTCTATTTTTAATTCTCCACTTAAATATTTACCAGTTATAGATTCCTTTGATTTTAATAGATTTTCTACGTTTCCAGAGTATACAATTTCACCACCATGTATTCCAGCTTTTGGTCCGATATCAACAACATGGTCTGCCGCTCTTATTGTGTCCTCATCATGCTCAACAACAATTAATGTATTTCCAAGATCCCTCATTTTCTTTAGAGATGCTATTAGCTTTTCGTTATCTCTTTGATGAAGACCAATACTTGGCTCATCTAAAACATATAACACGCCTGTAAGTCCTGATCCTATCTGGGTTGCAAGTCTTATTCTTTGAGCCTCTCCACCTGAAAGAGTCGCAGCACTCCTTGCAAGTGTTAAATAATCAAGTCCCACATCAATTAAGAATTGAAGTCTACTGTTTAACTCTTTAACTATTTGGCCTGCTATCATTTTATTTTTTTCACTTAATTTTTCAAAATTATCATTTACATACTTTTTTATATAAGCTATATCTTTTTTACATAACTCATATATATTTAAATTACCAAATGTCACTGATAGCGATTCTTTTTTTAATCTTGCCCCATTACATTTTTGACATGGAGTAGAACTCATATACTGTTGATAAAATACCTTCATGCCATTTGATTTAGTCTCTATGTATCTTCTCTCTAATATATTTACTACACCTTCAAATTCAGCCTCAAAATTTCTTGATAGTGTCTTAGTTATATGACTAAACTTAATTTTTTCTCCATTTGATCCATAAAGTAAGACATTTAAAAAATCTTTTGGTAAATCTTTATACTTAGTATTTATATCCACGTTATAATGTTCACACAATCCTATAATGTACATAAGACTTATACTATCTGTTGTACTGCCTGACCAACAGTGAATTAAACTTGGATCACATAATCTCTTTTCTTTATCAGGGACTATCCTATCTGGGTCTATACTCATAAGTTCTCCAATTCCCATACATTCTTTACATGCTCCATAAGGGGTATTAAATGAAAACATTCTAGGACTAAGTTCTTCAAGTGATATAGAACAATCTGGACATGCATAATTTGCAGAAAATATTTTTTCCTCATTTTTATCTACTAAATATACTCCTAATAAATTACTTCCATAATGAAGTGCTACTTCAACAGATTGACTAAGTCTTCCCCTTATTTCGCTGTTTATTTTTATTCTATCTACAACAACTTCTATTGTATCTTTTTTGTTTTTTTCAAGTTCAGGTATCCCCTCAGAAAGATCAAATATTTCACCGTTAATTCTTACACGTACAAATCCATCTCTTAATATTTGTTCCAAAAGTTTTACATGTTCACCTTTTTTTCCACGTATAACTGGTGCCAATATAAGAAGTTTTGTTCCCTCTTCAAGTTCTAAAATTTGATCTACAATTTCATCAACAGATTGTTTTCTAATTCTCTTTCCACAATTTGGACAATGTGGTACACCTACTCTAGCATAAAGTAGTCTAAAATAATCATATATTTCAGTAACAGTACCAACAGTTGATCTTGGGTTTTTTGAAGTAGTTTTTTGATCTATTGATATAGCAGGAGAAAGCCCCTCTATAGATTCTACATCCGGTTTTTCCATCATTCCTAAAAATTGTCTTGCATAAGAAGAAAGTGATTCTACATACCTTCTTTGTCCTTCGGCATATATAGTATCAAAGGCTAATGAAGATTTTCCACTTCCTGAAAGTCCTGTAAAAACAATTAATTTATTCTTATCAAGTTCTAAATTTACATTTTTTAAATTATGTTCTTTTGCTCCTTTTATAATTAATTTTTCCATAAAAAATTTCACCATTCCTATTATACTCCATTATTTCAAAAAAGAAAAGTACTTTTGTTCATATAGCAAATTTTGGAAAAAATATAACCTTGAACAATAAAACATTCAAGATTATATTTTAAATTAATTACTTTCCCAACTTAGTATTGGGTAACCGTTTATATATAAATTAGTTATTTTATAAGAGTTTCCATCAAACTCCCCATTAAAGGCTTTTTTATATGATTCTTGTGAAAACTCTATACTAGAAGTAGCATCTCTTCCTCCTATTGGAATAAATTCTTCACCGCTTAAAAGTTCACCTGTAGTTTCATCAAAAGTACATCCTAAATCTATATTATTTATCAAATATATACTTTTCTTACTATAGTCAATTCCATTGTTTACATTCTCAGAGAGTTTTCTTAATCCACTTGCATCACTTATAAAGATTATGTCTTCATCTTCATTTATTAATCCGCCATTTTCTAATTCATCTTGTGATATTGTTCCATCCTCTACCAACATATCACCAAGTGTTTTTCCACCTTCTAACTCATTTTTTAACATCAACTGTGCTTTTAATATGTTCATTTTTTCTTCCATTTGAGATTTATTATGAATTCTTTTGGCCTCTTTTGCCTTCTCTATTGGATTGTTACTTCCAAGAGTAAGTACTACAGCTGCTGCTAAAATTATTATTACAACTATTGTTATTGCAAGCGTAATCAAACTTATACCTTTTTTAGAATTTACTATTTTTTCATATGTTCCCCCTAAATTACGGATATAGTATATTCTAAAAAAAAAAAATGCAACCTTACATAATAAATTATTTATTATTTTTAGATTACATTTTTATGTTTTAACTTTTGATTAATTATTGTCTTATTACCCTAACAGCATGGACTCTTGAGTCTTCTATCTTTTCATCACTACAAACTACTAGTACAAAATCCCCAACTTTTATTTCTCCAACATTTTGAAACATATTTTTTCCGTATATTCTTGTCTTTTTGCTTACATTAACATCTATAAATCCTATACTTCCAGCAGTGTATGTTCCTTTGGTAGAATTTATTGTAAAGCTATTATTTTCTCTTATATTCGTTACTCTACCATATACATAGCTCTTTCCATTTAAAGAATATTTATAATTATATGTATATGTAAAAAATACTACCAAAGATGTTATTATAATTCCAACTATCACAAGTGAAATTATAAAACCTGTTTTACTTTTCTTTGCAATAGTTATCAAAATTTTAGGCAAAAGCAAAATAAATATTACAGATGCAATTACCAAAAGAAACTCCAAACTAAAATATTCTGATATATCCATAAATTACCCCCATTATTTTAAACCTTTCATAGATAGGCTTACTTTATTCTTTTCTAAATCAACTTTTATTACTTTAACTTTTACTATATCTCCAACACTTACTTCATCCATCGGATTTTTTACAAATTTATCACTAAGCTCTGAAATATGAACAAGTCCATCATTCTTAATTCCAATGTCGACAAATGCGCCAAAATCTGTTACGTTTCTTACAGTACCATCTAAAACATCTCCAACTTTTATATCTTCTATTTTTACCACATCTGATTTTACTATAACATGTGGCATGTCCTCACGAACATCTCTACCAGGCTTCTTTAGTTCATTTATTATATCAAGAAGTGTTGGTTCTCCGACATTTAATTTAGTAGCAAGACTATTTACATTAACATTTTCAAGCTTTCTTCTTAGATCATCTTCTTTTATATCCTTTTTATCAATTCCTAGACTATCTATTAATTTTAAAGCTACATCATATGATTCTGGATGAACCATAGTATTGTCAAGGAAGTTATTTGATTCTGGCACTTTTATAAATCCAGCACATTGAACAAATGCTGTTTTACCAAGTTTATCAACTTTTAGCAGATCCTTTCTATTTAAGAATTTTCCATTTTCCTCTCTATATTTTACAATGTTTGTAGCAACAGTATTATTTATACCTGACACATATGAAAGAAGTGAAGGGGTTGCAGTATTGGCATCTACACCAACTGTATTTACTGCATCTTCGACTACACCTGTTAAAGTTGATGCTAGTACCTTTTGATTTACATCATGTTGATATTGTCCCACTCCTATTGATTTTGGATCTATTTTTACAAGCTCTGCCAAAGGATCCTGAAGACGTCTTGCTATTGATATTGCACCTCTTATAGAAACGGTTACATTAGGATATTCTTTTGTTGCAAGTTCAGATGCAGAATATACACTAGCTCCTGCCTCACTTACAATAGTATAATAAACTTTATGTTTTTGCTTTTTTATTAAGTCTGCTACGAATTTCTCCGATTCACGCGAAGCAGTTCCATTTCCTATTGCTATCATATTAACATTATATTTATCTATTAGCCTTGTTAACTCCTTTGTAGCTCCAGCTATATCATTTTGTGGCTCTGTTGGATACACAACTGTGTAATCCAAAAACATCCCCATTTCATCTATTATAGCTATCTTACAACCAGTTCTATAAGCTGGATCAAAACCCATAACTACAATATTTTTAATTGGCGCTTGCATAAGAAGATTTTTTACATTAACCCCAAAAACTTCTATTGCATGATTTGAAGCTTCTTCGAATTTATCAGACATTATTTCTCTTTCTATAGAAGGTTTTATATATTTTTTATATGCCTCTTCAATACACTTTTTTAATTCATCATCAAAAATTGTACTACTAAGAATCACCTTATCTGTTAAATACTTAAGAATTTGTTCCTCATCTACTTGAAATTTTACCTTAAGGGCACCTTCCCTTTCACCTCTAAAGATTGCAAGTATTCTATGGGAGGCTATTTTACTTATATCCTCAGAAAAGTTATAATACATATCATATACTGTTTTATTTTCTTTATCTGACGCTACTGTGCAAATTTTTCCTGTTCTATATGATATTCTTCTTATTTGTTTCCTAAAAATATCGTTTTCAGCTATTTTTTCAACAATTATGTCCATAGCATACTTTATGGCATCTTCTGGAGTATTTACTTCCTCTTTTGGATTTAAATATTTATTTGCAACTTCTAATTTATCTCCAGATTTTAATGTCTGTTTTAAAATCATATTTGCAAGCGGTTCAACACCTTTTTGTTTTGCTATCATAGCTTTTGTTTTCTTTTTAGGTTTATAAGGTCTATATATATCCTCTACTTCTGTTAATATATTCGCGTTTTCAATTTTATTCTTTATTTCATCTGTTAAATTGCCAGTCTGATCAATAAGCCTTATTACTTCTTCTTTTCTTTTTTCTAAGTTTCTTAAATACTCAAGTCTTACGCTAAATTTTCTTAGTATTTCATCAGATAGGTTACCTGTTACTTCTTTTCTATACCTTGCTATAAATGGAATCGTATTTCCCTCATCTATTAGTTTTATTGTAGCTTTAACCTGTTCTTCTTTTATAGAAAGTTCTAAAGCCAGTTGTTTACAAATATTATTCATATAATTTAACACCTACTCTAATGCTTATTATATTCTAAAAAAAAAGAAAAAACAAGAATAAAATAGGTATATATTAATTAATATTTATCACATACTAAATTTGAGGTGTTATGCGTGATAAAAAAAAGAACAGTTTTAATAACTGGTGCGGGTTCTGGGCTTGGAAAAATGGCAGCTATTTCTCTTGCAAGAAGGGGTCACAAAGTTTACGCAACCGCTTTATATGAAGAAGAAGTAAATAAACTAAACGATATAGCAAAAAAAAATAATTTAGATATTATTTCATTTAAATTAGATATACGTATACCAAAAGATAGAGATAAGTTAAATTTCATATCTTTTGATACCCTAATAAATAATGCTGCAATCGGAGATTCTGGTTCAATTTCTGAAATACATATATCAAGAATAAAAAATGTTTTTGATACTAATGTTTTTTCTAACATAGAGATAACTAAAGTAGCTATAAAAAAATTTATAAAAATGGGTTATGGTAAAATTATATTTATAGGATCCATGGCAGGAAGAGTTGCAATAGAATTTTTAGCTCCTTATTGTATGTCCAAATTTTCAATAGAAGCAATCGCAGAGTGTTTAAGACAAGAATTAAAAAAGATAGAATACGCTAATATAAAGGTAAAATTGATAGAACCTGGCGCTTATGCTACTGGTTTTAATAAAGAAAATTACTCGAAAAAATACGAATGGATGAAAAACTCCTCTTATTTTAAGTTTAGACTTGATACACTAAAATATAAGGAAGAGAGGACTTGGAATTTTATCGAAAGTAAAAATTTCAAGTCCATCATAAAAAAATATGTTAAGGCTGTCGAAGCAAACAATAATAAATTTAGATATTCTGCTCCATTTATACAATATATTTTTACAAAGTTAAGAGTATTATTTGGAATTTCATAATTTTATGTATTGCATAAAGGTAAATAAAACAATACCTTTATGCAGAAAATTAATTCATCATTCCCATTTGATTGCAACCGCATTTGTTTTGAGGCATTTGCATCATAAATGGTACCTTCATGTCATATTTACATTCACAATTAGCTTCAAATGTTTTTATATTTGGCATCATACATTTATTATATGACATATTACAACATTCTAGGTTATATTTGTTACCACCGCAACAACATCTATCTGACATATTTTTTCCCCCTTAAGCGTTTTTAAACGCTAATATATTTTATGTTTTAACTATTTCTAAGTTACAAAAAAGACACTAAGTTTTTCTCTTAATGTCTTTTTTAAGGATCTGTACAATCTTCTTTTTGATGAAGTCTCATAGATAGAAATTCTGCCACCGCACAATACTTATCTACAATTCCTACTAAGTAGGTCATTCCATATCTTGGAAAGAAAATAGTAATTGGCCACATGTGCTTTTTTATCATTTCTCTTTCCTTTTCATTTAATGAAAAGTACTTGCTTGCATTTTCAAGAGCAATTTTTCCATGTATTATAGCATGTGAAGATGTAACATTGTGATAACTATTTTTATACTCTCTCCAATCATACAAAAACATATCATGTAAAAGACCTGCCCTTGCAATAGATACATAGTCCCATCCGAATTTTTGAGCTACAAGATATCCGACATATGACACATTAATACAATGGTCATAGCATGAAGTATCACCATGTTGCACAAATTTTTTCATTTTTAAGACTTCACTATGAAATATTATATCTTTTACTACTTCAAGATAAGATTCATCATTTAGTGCACAATTTACAACATGCTTTACTTTAAGCATATGTTCTTCTCCTTTCATTTGAAAATAGATTTGTTATTCAAAACAATAATATTATATACCTTTTTTATTATTTGTCAAATAAACCGTTAAAATACAAAAAACAGGTCAAGTTTAATCCTTAACCTGTATATACATATGAAAAGCGTTTGTTTTTTTACATTTTAATTAACCATATATCACCTTCTATTCGGCTTATCTAAAATCTTTCTAAAGTTATGTTTATATTTTTCATAACTTTTGTATCACCTCCGTTTCATTGACTTAATTATATAATCCAAATGTGTTAATTTTGTGATACCAAAGTTAAAGATAAGAGAAATTAGTTAGTTTCTATAAGTTTTTTTATTTCTTTCATTTTTCTTTTAGTTGCTATATATCCAGCATTCACATATGCATCTGTTTTTGAACAATCAAGTAAAAATCCATTAGCTATCTTAGGTACTACATTTATATCAGCCATTTCTATTTCTCCTTCATTAAGACTTTGTCCCATTATTTCAAATGCTTTTAAAGTTATATTTATAATATTATATTGCTTATTATTCTCGTCTATGTTATCAAAAGAAACTGCGATAACTTTATCTGCTCCCATTTTCTTTAAAATACTTACAGGAGTATTTACTGATGTACCACCATCTATATATATTTCATTATCAAATTCTTTTGGAATAAAAACAGCTGGAAAACTACAACTTGATCTAACAATAGATGCTATATTTCCATAATATCTATACTGTCTTGATTTGTCATTGCTCTCATTTATTTTTCTACTCAAATAATACACAGTTTGCTCATTTTTTAAACTTACTGCTGGTATTGCAAGAGGAATTTTCACTTTAGAAATATCTGTTATACCTTTTTTATAACAATATCTATATAACAAATTTTCTAAATTGTCACCCCTTGAAAATCCTTTAATATGAATTTTCCCTGTAAATAATGATTTTAAAACTTTAAGTGGAATTGATCTATCAACTTTTCCTATATATTTACAATATGTATTGAAAATACGAAGTATCTGCATTGGCGTATATCCCACAGCATAAAGGGTTGATATGATGCTACCACTACTAGTACCTGATAGATAATTAATATGTATTCCCTCTTCTTCTAAAGCTTTTAACACGCCAATATGAGCAGCACCTTTTGCTCCTCCACCACTAAGTGCAAGTCCTATATTCAAAAAAAATACACCTCCTATTCTAAAAAGAATACTTGGTGTATTTTATGCCAAAATGTAAATTTTAGTTACTTAAAACATTTTAAGTTCATCATCTTCTATGAAAACTCTTTTTCCATAAAGTTCTGATACTACATCAGACACTCCAAAGTTTTCATCATAGACTTTTTCGACGACATCTGCCGCTTTTCCTGAAATTTTAATTTCCTTGTTTTTGTCAATCACAAGGAAAAATTCTTTGCTATTTGCTATTAAGCTTAAATCATTATATTCCACATTTTCGTCTGTAAGAGATGCTGCCACATATCCTTCAAAACATTCAAGTTTTTCACTCTGTCGTGAAATATTTATGACCTCGAGATAAGTGCAGACTGCAACTACAAACAGTACCAAAATTATTATTGCACTGAATATTCTAAGCCGTTTTTCTGTAATAACTACTTTCATTTAAAAATCCTCCATTTGTTGAACTTATTATTTTTGTGAGTACTAGAAATTATAGCATATTTTAGTATACTTGTCAACATAAATTCCTATTTTTCTAGCACTACATCACCATTTATACTTATGCTATTTACATCATATGCTTCAATTTCAATATTTATGTCTTTATATTCATTTATATTATTATTTATGCATATTTCTCCATTTTTTCTATCTATACTAAATACACTAAGAAGAGTTTCATCATAAGCCTTAATTATTCCGAATGCAGTATTATTTGTTTTATATATGCCACTAATTTTAATAAAGTAACCGCTCTTTCTTTCCGCACTATTTATAACTTTTATCTTTAACTTTGTATCGCTATCATTTACAATATTTAGTTTTTCTGTATTTATATTAGTAGAGTAAGTTTTTTCTTGGCATCTTTTTAATATATCATAAGTTACCTCCTTAGAGTAAAACACTTTATTTATACCATAATTTATAACACTAAAACCAAGAGAGAAAACTATAATACATGCCGTTAAAAACATTCCTAAAACATCATACTTTATTAAAACGCTTTCTTTTCTTGAATAAAATAGAATTTCACACCCCATTACTATTAATAAAATTGGCCATAAATTTAAAACTACTTTTAGTACATCAAGTGTGAAAAACGTTGCTACTGTAATCATGATTCCGCAGAATATCAAACTAAGGCCAAATGTAAATCTGCCTATTTTAATAACCCTTTTATCTTCCATGATATCTTCCCCCTACTTATCGCCTTTTCCTTTACCAATAAACTTTATACCAAATCCTATAGATGCACCTGCAATTATAATTGATGGTAAATAGTTTAATATCATCCTTATAATCGTTCTCATAAATTCCAATTCATATCTACTTGCAATTGATAAAAGAACATTATTAAGTAATACATAAATTCCTATTAAAATAAATATTACTGCTATAAAATTATTCTTTTTATTAAAATTAATTCCTAGTGATTTAAATCCATCACTTGCAAAGATGTATTCATCTTTCATGCTATTTTCAGTTCCAATTTTATTTCTTATATTATATGTATCAAAAAAACTATATGCATATACTATAAGAGCCGGCATAACAAATATTGGAAGTGAAGTCATAATTGCTATAGATATACATGTTACAAACAAAATACAAATTGATACTCCTCTTTTCATATAATCTTGGTACATTTGACCTGCACCCGGTATAAAACTAAAACAAAATGTTAAAAATAAATTTTTTTTCATTATTTTCCCCCTCTTTCTAAATTAATTGGTGTTACAAAAAACTCATTTATCTTACTTATAATACTATTAATTTCTTCACTATTTTCCTGTCTAGCAGATTCTATTTCCTCGCCGTTTGTTTTACTTACAAATCCAAAAAAGTTCCATATAATAAGTGCAATCAGTGTAAAACACGCTACCTTTAAATAGTCTGTCATCCTAAATTTATTTTGTTTTTTATTATCAGCTTTTTCATTTGTTATTTTACTTAAAATTCTATTTTCAAGTTCTTCTTCATAAGGAATGTCATTATTATTTTCAAGGCTATCCAAATATGAATTAATTTTATTTTCATCTTTTAAAAGTTCTTCAATTTTTAATATACTCATTTCCTCTTTACTCATAATAATTAACACCTCCATTTTTTTCAAGTTCTTCTTTCAACTTTATTTTTGCCCTATACATTTGAGTTTTTACTGTCCCCTTAGACGTCCTAGTCTTTATTGCAATTTCATCTAATGTAGCTTGATTTATATAGTAATCATATACTAAATTTTTATATGGACCCTTAAGTCTATTTATAGCCTCAAGAACTAATTTTTTCTTTTGCATATTAAATATTTTCTCATCCATATTGTTTTCATCCATATAGCTTTCAAGTGCTTCTGTATTTACATCTGTAATATAATTTTGTCTGGTTATTTTAGATTTTAGATAATCCCTACATTTGTTAAGTGCAATCTTACATATTATATTTTTTATTTGGTTTTCATCTAAGTTACCATATTCATCTATATGTTTATAAAAACTTATAAAAGTTTCTTGAGTGATATCTTCTATATCATTTGAAAAACTAAGGGAATCATAACATATTTTATAAACTATTTTAGTATACTTTTTTACGACTTCATTAATATTCAAAAAATTTCCCTCCCTTTGCTTTTCTTTTCACTACTTGTAACGATATTATAACAAAATAGATAACAAAAAAATACCATTATTTAAAAAACAATGATATTTTTATTTGAAATTATTACTTAAGTCCTACCCAAGTAGAAAAAGTTGCATAATCTTCTTCATTATTTCTTTTAGAGCATCTATAAGAATAAAAGTCTTCATTATTGCAAGCTGTACAAATATTGCATACATCAATATTTTCTTCCAAAATTCCAAAATTAATAAAATCCGATTTTATTAATTTTATCAAATCTATATAAAATTTTTTTGAATTTTCTTCATAAGTAATATATTCTTCTTCGTTTTCCCATATATTAGTAAAGTTTTTCTTAAATTCTTCATCTTCACTACTAAAGCAACATTTCCTAATAGAAGGTCCAATACATACTATTAAATCTTCTTTTTTGGAGCCAAATTCATTTACCATTTTTTCTACTGCCTTTAAGTATATTCTTTTTAGTACACCTTTCCATCCAGCGTGAATATTTGCAATGATATTGTTTTTAGTATCATACACCACTATAGGGTTACAATCTGCTGTAGTTACAAAATTATATGTATTCTTTTCTTTTATTATATAAGCATCATACTCTCTAGTAGAAAAGTTAAGATAACTAAACTCATTTTTATTTTCATTATCAACAACAAGTATATTATCAGTATGTGCTTGATTTGCCTTATATACATTTTCTATATTAATATCATTTATTTCACACATTTTTTCTACATTTTTTATTACATTTTCTATCTTATCTCTTCCTAAATTTCTAAAATTAAGGCTTCTATATATTGAGGAGCTTACGCCACCTCTTCTTAAAGTTACCTCTACCATAATTTTATCACTATATTTATCAAGTTTATTAAATGTTAAGTATTCTATGCCATTTTTTTCTCTATGCGTTACAATATTATCACTATATTTCAAAAAATTACACCTCTATTTCCCTACCAAGTTTAAAAGAATATATATATTCTTTTATAACTTTTTTATTAAATAATCTTTCTAAAGCTTCCTTATAAATATCAAGTTGCTTTTTATAAAGTTTTATATACATATTTTCATCTAATATATTATCTGTTTTAAAATCAACGAGTATTATATTTCCTTTATCGTCTTCATAATACAAGTCTATAATTCCCTGTATTGCACTTTCTGAAAAGCTACTATTTTTTAGAATGAATTCTCTTTCTCTACCTATTTTTTGAGACTGCCTTAACTGCTTTCCAATTTTAGAATTTAAAAATATTTCTAGATCTTCTATATTTATATAATTTATATCTCCTTTAGTTATTATTCCTTCTTTGTATTTTTCATCTATAAATTTTTTTATTTGTTCTTTTTCAAAGACATTCTTAAAGTCCAAAATTTGCAATATAAAGTGTATTAAAGTTCCTTTTCTTGCAGGAGTCAATATTGAATCAGAATTCTTTGATAAACAAGATGGCATCTCAACTTTAAGGCTACTTGCACTAAATTCTCCCTTAAGACTACTTACACTTACTCTTTCTGGTATTTTTTCCATTTTATCTATAGACTCTACTAACGATACATTTTCCTGTATATCTCTTATAGCTTCTTTTAACCTTTTTTCATCACATTCACTATAAATAGAATCTATTTTTTCCTTTAGATTATATTCTTCTCTTTCATTTTCCTCAGATATTTTTAATTTTGAAGTAGTTTGTATTACGTTAAAGTCTATCACATCTTTGTACATATCGCCTAGTTTTATTACAGTTAAAATATTTTTAAGATAAGATTCATTCTTTAAAACAACGCATGGATCTACTCTTTCATCTTTTTTTATTATAAATAGATTGCTTACATATTTAAAATAATCTTTTACATTACCAAAAACTATTAACTTCTGTTTAGCTCTTGTAAATGCAACATATAAAAGTCTTAATTCCTCACTCTTTATTTCATTTAATAGTTTTGAGTTTATTGCCTGTTTTATAACAGATGGATAAGAAACATTATATTCTTTATTTACAATATTTATTCCCACACCAAGTTCACTCTCAAAATTAATTTTTTTATTTAATTCTTTTGTATTGTATTTACTTGCAGTATCTGCAAGTATAACAATTGGAAATTCAAGTCCTTTAGATTTATGTATTGTCATAATTCTTACGACATTTTCATTTTCTCCAATTACTTTTGCACTTGCACTTGATGTATCTACTTTATTTGGTAAGTTATCAATATAGTTAATATATTCACTAAGCACACTTCCATTTTCTTTTTCAAATGATACTGCTAAATTTAAAATTAAATCAAGATTAGCTTTTCTTTGTTTAGAATCATCTGCAAGTAAAAATTTATAATATATACCTGTTTCATTATATATTTTTATTAACAGTTCTCCTATTGTCATACTTGAAGCAAAATTTTCAAACTTATTAATTAAATTTGTAAAATTTAGCACTTTATCTTTTAATTCTTTATTTATTCCATTTTCTAAATATTTTTCTAAACATTCATAAAAACTAATCTTTTTATCTTGATTTCTTATTTCTACCATTTCATCTAAATTAAACATTCCCACAACGCTATACATAAGAGCTACCAATGGTATATCTTGAAATCTATTATCTATAACTCTTAGAAAATTTAAAACCATCTTAACTTCTTCACTATCAAATATGCTACTAGAGACATCTGAAAATACTGGTATGTTTAATTGTTTAAATACATTTTCTATTACATTTGCTCTATTTGACATACTCCTTAGCAAAATCACTATATCTTTGTATTCTACATTTTTTATTTTTTCTCCCACAGAAATTTTTGAACTAGCTACTAATTGTTTAATCTTTTTTCCTATATAGTATGCTTCAACTTCGAATCTTTTTAACTCTTCTATTTCTTCTTCACAGTCTTTTTTTTCAACATCTTCCAATGATTCTTTATTATCATTTATATCTATAACATTTACTTCCGTCCTAAAATTTTCCCCATCTATTTTATCATATGTAGCACCACATTTAAGTACTTCTATGCCAGAATAATTAATATCGCCTACTTCTCTTGACATTATATTCTCAAAAATATAATTTATAGAGTCAATTACTTCACTTCTACTTCTAAAGTTTTTTGCAAGTACTATTTTTGTATCATTCTCACTTAAATCATTTTTATTATACTCTTCGTATGTATCGCTTTTTTTAATAAATATCTCTGGCATGGCTTGTCTAAACCTGTATATACTTTGTTTAACATCACCTACCATAAATCTATTATTTCCTCTTGAAATTGTATTTAAAATTTCCTCTTGAATATAACTTGTATCTTGATACTCATCAGTATATATTTCCTCTAAATTTTCTTGAAATTTTTCTGCGACATCAGTTATCTTTCCATTATTTATTAAGATTTCATAAGCTATGTGTTCTATATCAGAAAAATCAATTGCTCCTTTTTTTGATTTTAGTGATAAAAATTCTTTATCAAATTCTTTTAATATATATATAATATATTTTAAATACTCATATCCTATTTTATTTTCTCTCACTATATTTGATGATGTGTCATATATTCTTTTTTGACAAGATGCTATAGTCTCCTTTAATACTTTTTTTCTAAATGTAGCAATTTCTTCTTTAATATCTACTCTATTACCTTTATATGTAGGCATTTTTTTAAATTCTATCTCGTTTAATGCAGTATATAATGCGTCCCAGTTATTTGAAATATTTAAAATAGAGAATATATTATCTAGATCTTCCTGTAAAGTGGAAACTATTTTTTCAAATCCTTCAATACCCTGAATTCTAGATATTTGTTCTTGAAGTTTTATAAATACAAGTCTTAACTCTGATATAACCTCATCATATATTTGTTTTCCAAAATCTAGAGTATATAAATTTTCAACTTCTGATGAACAATTATATTTTTCTGCTTCTTTTTCTAAAAATTCAAATGGCATAGTAAAGCTTCTTATATAGTCATATATTAAAATTAATTGTTCTAAAAGTTCATCCTCTTTATAATTAAATAGCTGTAATAAATTTGTTAAATTTTGGTTTTTCTCTTTTGCATATTCTTTTTCAATAATATTCGTAATAGCTCTTTTCTTTAAAATATTAGTGTTTGCCTCATCTAAAATTTTAAATTCTGGATCAAGCGAAACTCTATCAAAATTACTTCTTATTATTTTCAAGCAAAATGCATGTATGGTAGATATCTTGGCTCTATTTAAAATACGTATCTGTCTTTTTATAAAGCTCTTGTTTGTACCTTCTTCCTTATATTTTTCACTAAGTTTTTTTGAAAGTTTATCTCTAAGTTCAAGTGCAGACGCATTAGTAAAAGTAACCACTAAAATTTTATCTATATCTATTTCATCTATAAGTACTCTATTTATAACACGCTCAATTAATACTGCAGTTTTACCACTACCTGCAGAAGCCGTAACAAGAATATTAGAATTTCTTTTATTTATTGCACTTTTTTGTTCATCTGTCCACTTCATATACACATACGTGGTATATACTAAAAAGTATATACCACTCCTCCTTTTTATAATAATTCTTTTACCTTACTTGTAATAGAAAAATATGTAGTACCCTTAACTGTTATTCCCTTCAAATAATATGCATGAAGAGTATCTGGTGTTAGCACGTAAACATCATTTGCTCCATTTTTATAGTTTCCTCTTGTACTCTTATTAACTCCTATTTTTTCTAAATCTACAATTAAAAATTGATTTTCAAGATTATCACCATTTAGCTCTAATTCTTTTTTAAATTCTTCCTTATTTTTATCTCCTACAAGTTTTAGTATATCATTTTTATCTATAACATCGAAACTTGACAGTCCATTTTCTATGTAACGTGCCCCACATGCATCTTCTACTTCCTTTAAATCGTTTCCAAATGCAGAGATAGAAGAATTTTGCACTGTAGATCCAACTGCTATTACAGAAAGAGTTAACAATACTAAAGCTATTACAATCATAGTTATTAAAATTATTAATGATACACCACTTTTTTTATTATTTTTCATATTAACCTCATTAACCTCTATTTTATATACATAATAGGTCTAAATCCTATACTTACACTTTGAATATTTGATACAACGTATCTTATGCACATTACTCTTTGTGAAGCTTGCAAGTTATACGCTGCTCCTCTTAATACATACGCTCCATTATATTGCTCTGTCGTAATTTCTGATACATTTCCTGCCAAATCGTATATATTATTTGTCTTGTAAGACTCGCTAGCCCCTGTTTTAGCAATACTTGCGCTAAAATTGCCTATTGCTTCATTTCCTTTTAAACTAGAAGACACTACTACCTTATCAACATTATACTTAGAATATTTAAGCCAACTTACTATCATATCATACGCGCTTGAACTCATAAGAGTAGTTTTTATATTTTCATTGCTTGTATACATATTATTTGACATTTCTATAGCTTTTTGGAAAGATATATTAGTCATTGGATCTTTTCCTCTTTGACTTAAAATTATCTCTGAATTTGAAGCATCAACTCCTGCCTCAAAGCGTGCCACATAAAATCCTCCATATTTTTCAACACTTTTTTTAAATTCATCCTCATATACAGAAGTTTCTGAAAATTTGTCTTTGTTATTTAATGTTGAAATAGTACCATTTACATTAAAGATTTTTCTTTCAAATTTAACGTTTTTTCCATCTACTGGAATCCAAACAAATTCATTATACTTAGATGCCCCATTACTAACATCTTGTATAACAAGACCATTTTTTACGTTTCCTTCAATATAAGAAAAACCACTTGGAATATATGGATTATAATATTTTGAATTTTCTTTTATATTAGTTCCTTTTAATATCTCACTTAAATTAAGTTCTATAACTCTGGTATTAGCCCCTGAAGTAACTTTTAAATATACTTTTTCATCTATTCCACTCATATTACTAATTGTAACTGCGCTGCCTGTCTTAAATATCAAGCTATTGTTTGCATAAGATTTTCCATTTGGAGAATAACTTACATTTCCAGATATAACACCTGTACCATAGAACGAGATTATTATTTCATTTTTCTTTAAACTAGTTAGTGAATAATAAATTTCATTTTCAATTTCTGTTTCAAGTTCTATTGCATCTGACATATTTCCTGCATTATCAACTATCACAATTTTAATTGAACTTACTCCTTTTGGAAGGTCAATGGAAATTTTTCCATCACTATCAGGAATTACCTGTCTACCAGCATTTTTTAAATATTCCCTTGTTATTTTACTTCCAGAATAATATGCAACTTTTCCTTCTTTTGAATCGTCTCTATCATATGTTGTAAAATATTCATATCTTACTTCTTTAACTCCACTACCAACATCTGCTACATAAAAAGTTATATTATTTGTCATTTCATCTTTTGTCTCTACTTTAGGTGTTTTAGTAACCTGAGTTGGCCTTGCAATATCAATGTTTGAAAGATCAACTTTAACGCTTGCAAGTATATTTTTATCCTTATCTTGTTTTTCAACTATAATATATTTTTTTTCATTAGAAAGATTGATAAGTGCGTTTTCATCCTCTAATGAAAAATCTTTATTTATTTCTTGTAACGTATTAAAGGTTTTACTAAAGTTTCCTTCACTTGTTTCAATATTTTTCTTCTTTCCATTAAACTGGACTAACAGACTTTCCCCACTTTCCATATAAGTATCTATTTGTATTCCAAGTTCATTTGTCCATCTTTTAGTTTTCTTTGTAACTTTCACATCCCCTGATATTGTTATTTCAGAGTCTTTTTCTTCTTGCCCAATATATTCTTTTCTAACTGCATGTACTCCTGTCATAGCTTGACTAATAGAAAAGTAAATATTTCCTTTGGCTTTAATTCCCTCTAAATAATAAACATGATGTGAGTTTTCTACTATTACAAAACTATTTTCATTATAATTGGTTCTCGTAACTCCAATTTTGTTTAGGTCTAATCTATAAAAATTCTCAAAATTACTATCACCATTTGAGTTTAGTTCTGCTTCAAAACTTGTTTTGTCAGGAACTTCTTCTAATATAGCTGCCTTATTAATAACCCCAGTTTCTGGAATAGATGGAAGTTCTTTATTTTCAAAATAATAAAGTGCAACCGCTTCTTCTATATTTGACATTTCTTCTGCAAAACTAGATATTCTAGAATTTGATATATTATTTGAAATCACTGCGATTGATGTTGTTATAAGTATAAGTGCAATTAAAATAGTAAGAACCAGAGCAAAAAATGTAACACCTCTTTTATTCATATACTCCTCCATTTTTTACATATATTTATGTACTTATTTTATATCATAATCTCCTCTTATGCAATATAAAAAAATATTTTTATAAAAATAAATTCTACCAAAAATATTGGTAGAATCATATTTTACTTTTAAAATGCTAGACATATACGAAATCCATTATGCGGAGCAGGTACACCACTTGCAAGACCAATAAAGAATATTCCAGCATTTGCTATTCCATCTGTCCATCTGCCGCATCTTGTAGTTACAGGGCTACCACTTGTAAGAAATTGATACCAATCGCTGTTCCATCCTTTTGTTTCATTCATAGCATCGCCTTTTTTATTATCTACTGTATACAATGTTACATACTTTGTACTCTCACTTGTAGCAGACGTTGCCATAGCATTATTCCAAGCAGGAGTTGATGCTCTTCCACCTCTTAAGTATCCGGCTGTTCTTTCATATATACAGCCACTCATGTCAAACACTCCTGTCATATTTTTTGTCGTACTAGATGCTACACCTTCTGCAGTATTTGTGCTGCTATATCCTGTAACTGCATATATATATGCTTTATCCCCACTAGTACCATTTTTCACATATATACTATTTGCTAAATTCTTATTATTTGGTACAATTTCGTTCATTGCAGATGCTTTACCATTTAATCCATATTTACTGTGTGCAAGATATGATACTGCGCCAAATTCGCTATTTTTCATCATATGACTGTTGATATTTTTCAAATTGTACATATCTTTTGCATTTTCTATTTCTCTTGAAATCAAAAATACATCTGAAGTACTTATGTTATTATAAACATATGTAAGTGGAGTAAATACCGGATAAGATATCTTTGTACTTGAAACTGTAATCTTACCATAAAAGTTGTTAGGATATGTGCTATTTACTGAAGTATATGCTAGATTTGAATATTTAACTTCTCCAACAGTTTTACCTTCTTGGCCATACTGATATCCTGCAGCATATTTTGCAACCCAAAATCCTTGTAGTTCCTTATCCCATCCACCATTTTCAATATCTGTTGTAAACGCTGGATGTATAATGTATCCCTCATCAGGAGCTGCACCAACATTAATAAATTTCACATCTATGGTTTTATTTTCATCATCTATCTTATATTCATATCTTGGTATCCAAACAAAATACCCCGTAATATTACCATCACTATCTTTTGTTATAGCATTTGCCCAATTTTTTGTATCATAGTTATACCAATTACTCCACTCATCTTTGGTACTTGATATTGTAAGTTCTACCCATTTTTTTGTAGAACTGTTATAGTATACTGGAATCAATCCTGTATAATCAACTTTAGGGATATTTATTCCTTTATCAGAATCCCATCTACCATCAAAATTCGTTGCACTAAAGAAATTTGATGCGTCAACTTGTATTATTCTTACTTCGTTAACAGTTCCACATGTCACAGTAATTCTTACATATATATAGTCTTTAACATTTTCAAGTCCTGTATATGTTACATCAGATATATTTTTTACTGCGCCATGATTTTTTAAGTTCTTTTCTTGATACTTTTCACCATCAGTAGATATTTCTGTTTTAAATGCTGTAACCGTATTAGTTGTCGTAACATTTGCATTGAAAGTTATTGAACTTTCAGTTCCTGCTATAGTTTGATATCCTATAAAAATAGGTGTTTTTGTACTTATTTCAATTAAATTAGTACTATTTAGAGCATTATCAACTACCACATACTTAATGCTAGTCACGTTCTTAGGGAGCTTAATTGAAACTGTCTGTTCACTTCCATTTAATTTTATAATTTTTCCACTCTTTAAAATATTTTCAACCGAATAATCATTTTCACTTTCTAAAAATAGAGTTTCTCCATAGCCATTATCTTTTTTATAATATTCATATCTTAATTCTTTTAAACCACTTGTGCCATCTTTTAAACTAATTGTTATTTCATTATATTTGTCATATGATGATATAGAGCTATTATCGCTGACAACTGGTAACGTGGTTTCATAATTTGACATATCAAGCTCTATTTTTCCAACCTCTTCTGTAAGTGATTTTTTTATTATAGTTATCGTCTTTTTATCCTGTGAAAGTTCACAAAAAGCCTGAGACTCTGCTGCAGAAAATCCTACATCTGTTAGATTATTTATTTTCTTATTATAACTTTGACCCGCTTTAGTATCTAACTTTTTTTCAACAACATTTCCAAGTTTATCTAAAGCATCTATATATAAACTATTATTAGAATCTATAAAAGTAGAAATTTCAATTCCAAGTTGATTAGTCCATCTGTTAGTTTCTTTTTTTACTGTAAGATCACCCGAAGTATAAGTTTTTGATACTTCCTCATCCTCTTTACCATCAATCTTTGTATCACTAATTTTCGAGGAATTTGAAAAATAATAAACCTTTTTTACTTTAATTCCTTTTAAATAATATACATTAAATGAAGGATATGCTACTACATAAACATCATTATCATTTTCTCCACTTCTTGCGGTTCCTCTAATAGTTTTATCAAATTCTAATTTTCCAAGATCCACTTTATAAAATGATGTACTCTCATCTTCACCATTAATTTGCACTTCATTTTTAAACTCATCTGCATTAGATGAAAGAGCTGATATTTCGTCTATACTATACTTTTTTGTATAAAGCATTGGAAGTTCACTATTAAATGTATAGTATTCTTTTATTGCTCCTTCTATATTAGTTATTTCTTCTCTAAAAGCCGTCAGGCTAGAATTTTTTGTAATATTATTTATTGCTACTATAGACACAGAAAGTATTATCGCTGCAAGCACAATTGTAACAATTAATATTAGTATCGTTATTCCCTTTTTTGTTTCCATATAATTCACCTTGATAATATTATACCCATTAGAAAAAATTTTTTCAACCTTTTATATTTAGCTTTTTAAATATTTTACAAATCTAAAGTATTATGTTATAATTATCTAGGTGAAAACGACATTGGAAAAAGAAATAAATAAAATAAAAGATTTAATAAATGGTAATATAAAAGAGATGTTTATAACTTCTTCTTCAATGGAAGATACTAAAAAACTTGGAAAAATATTTGCAAGTCTTAGCACCAAAAATACTTGCATAGCACTAAATGGCGAACTGGGCTCTGGTAAAACTGTTTTTATGAGTGGTTTTGCTGAATATTTTGGAATTGAAGACGAAATATCAAGTCCTACATTTACTATAGTAAATGAATATTCAAATAATATTTTTCATTTTGATGTATACAGAATCAAAGATGAATCCGAATTTATAAATAGTATTGGTGACGAATATTTTGATAGGGGTATCTGCGTAATAGAATGGGCTGATATAATAAAAAATATTCTACCAAGAAGAACTATTTTTATAGATATAACAAAGGACGAAATATTAGAAAATATTAGAAATATACATATTTGGAGGAAATAAAAATGAATATACTTTCAGTAGATACAACAACAAAAGAAGCAAGCGTAAGCTTAAGATCTGGCAAAACTACAGTTACAAATAGCATTAAAAATGAGATTACACATTCAGAAAAGTTTTTACCACTTATAGATAAAACGCTTAAGGAGAGTAAACTTTCTTTGAAAGATATAGATAAATTTGCTCTATTAAACGGACCAGGTTCATTTACTGGAATAAGAATATCTCTTGCAACAATAAAAGCTTTTTGCCAAGTTTATAAAAAAGATATTTTTTCTATCTCTTCTTTAGAAGCATTAGCATATATGGGATATAAAAAAAGTAAAAACGACTATATAGTATCATTAATAGATGCTAAAAATGATAGAGTTTATTTTAATATATACAAAATGGAAAATATAGAAAGTAAAATAAAAATATCACATCAATTCTCTACAAATAATGAGTACCTAGACGATGCAAAAGAATTTATACAAAATTATTTAAAAGAAAATAATATTAGTGATTACTTTGTAATATCTAATTTTGAAAACGATTTTTCAAATTATTGCTACTATCCTACAACAGAAGATTTAATTGAAATTTATTATAACATATATGATATTTCCTCATACACTTATAATTCTTATACTTTAAATGCTATTTATGAAAGAAAATCTCAAGCTGAAAGGATAAAAGAAGATGGAAAACATTAATATCAGGCTAGCAACTCTAAAACAAACAGAAGAAATTCTTTCTATATTAAATAGCTCTTGTGAAAACTTGATATCTAAAGAAAATTTGGAAAACGATTTAAAAAACGAACGTTGTCTATATTATATTACATATTTTAAAAATTTACCTATAGCATATATTGGTACGTCTTACATATGTGAAGATATGGATATAATCGACATTGTAGTAACTCCAAAATATCGTAAAAAGGGAATTGCCACTTTATTAATGAATAAAGTGATATATTTTTGCAAGGAAAATAATATAAAAAGAATTTTACTTGAAGTTAGGCAAAACAATGCCCCTGCTATATCTTTATATAATAAATTTAACTTTACTAAAATATCTACTAGAAAAAATTATTATAAGGATCAAGACGCATATATATATGAATTAAAATTATAGAAAATATTAGTGCTTAATATTTTCTATTTTTTTATAAATTTTGTTGAATATTTTTTTAATATATAATACAATGTAAGAAGTGTTATATTGATTTACTAAAGATATATATTTTGGAGGAACTTATGAATAAATTTAAAGAACTAAAATGGTCTGAATTAAAATCTCAAACAGATGAAAAATTCATACAATTTGACTCTACTAATGATTATGAACCTTTTAATGGTATAATTGCTCAAGAGCGCGCATTAAATGCAATAAAAACAGCTATGCAAATACCACAAAAAGGATTTAATCTTTACGTATCAGGAAGTATTGGAATTGGCAAGACTTCTTATGCCCTATCAATAGTTAATACTTTAGCTAGCAAACAAAAAGTTCCAAATGATTATTGTTATGTATATAATTTTGATAATCCAAATGAACCTATAGCAATAAGTTTAGAGCCTGGTATGGGGCTTGAATTAAAACAAGATATGAATAGATTTATATCTACTCTACTTTCTAGACTTTCAAAAGATCTTGCTGGTGATATGTTTGAAAAGGAAAAGAAAAACATTAAAGATAGATATGCAAAAATGAAAGAACAAGTAATGAAAGAATTTGATGCTTCAACTTTTAACCAAGGATTTAAATGCAGAAATACTGAAGGTGGAATTGCATTCTCTCCTGTGCATAACGGCGTGGTTTTAGACGAAGCAAATTTCAATTTACTTGACGCAGCAACTAAAAAATACTTTGAAGAACAAAGTCCGAAAATTCAAGAACAAACTCTAGAGGTTTTAAAAGAACTTGACTCACTTGATAAGAAATGTGAGAATGTTATAAATGAATGGGAAGCTAATCTTGTAACGTTTGCAGTTACTCAATGTATGAGTGATTTAAAAATTAAATATAAAAAATACTTAAAAGTACAAAACTTCTTGTACTCTATTCAAAGTGATGCAATAAAAAATGTAGACGCATTTAAATTTTATGAACAAAGTCAAAAAAAGCAATCATGTACTAATGTTAATCCTCAACTTATGGCAATGCAACAAAAATATAGACAACCTTGGGAGAACTATAGAGTAAATTTAGTCATAGATAATGATAAACTTGCTTATGCACCAGTAATACTTTCAAAAAATCCTAACTACTTTGACCTTTTTGGGAAACTAGAATTTGAAACTACTCCAACTGGAATAAAAACTAACTATATGATGCTAAAACCTGGACTTATACATAAGGCAAATGGCGGATATTTAATTGTAAATTTAAGAGATTTACTTATGTCAGCACCAACTTGGGAGGCTTTTAAAAGAGTACTTAGAAATCAAGAGTTATCAATAGATAGTTCAAGAGACATAGCCCAACCCGTTACGGTATTAAGTTTAAAACCTGAACCTATACCTATAAATATACAAGTTATCTTAATTGGCTCTGAAGCAAATTATCAACAACTTTGTAATATGGACGTCGACTTTAAAAAATTATTTAAAATAAAAGCTGACTTTGATGACACATATGATAAAAATAAAGAAAATGTAGAAAAATTAATAAGATATCTTTCTTATATTTGCAAATCCCACTCCCTACTTCCATTTGATAAGTCTGCTATTAAAGAAATAATTTCATATAGTTCAAGATGTGCTGCAAACAAAAATAAATTAACTGCTATCATGCAAGATATTCTTGATATAGCTATTGAATCAAACTTTGTTGCCAAGACAAATAGAAACAAAATGGTTACAGGCGCTGATGTTCAAAAGGCTGTTGCTACAAAAAATAAGAGATTCTCGAAATTTAGTGATAATTTAAATAATATGATTTCAGATGGTGATATTATGATTTCAACTTCTGGCGAATCTGTTGGACAAATAAACGGACTTACAATATTATGTAATGGTAATTCTTCATTTGGTAAACCTGTAAGAATAACAGCAAATACTTTTATAGGAAAAAGTGGAGTTGTAAACATAGAAAGAGAAGTTGCATTAAGTGGTACTTCGCATTCAAAAGGTGTTTATATACTATCTGCTTATATAGGAGAAAAATATGCTCAAGATTTTCCATTATCACTTACTGCAAGTATATGTTTTGAGCAATTATACAATGGTGTAGATGGTGATAGTGCTTCATCAACAGAACTTTATGCAATTCTTTCTTCCCTTGCTAATAGACCTATAAATCAAGCTTTAGCAGTTACGGGATCTGTAAATCAAAAAGGAGAAATTCAACCAATAGGTGGAGTTACAGAAAAAATAGAAGGATTCTTTAAAGTATGTAAAGATAAAGGCCTAAATAAAGAAAACGGTGTTCTAATTCCTTACCAAAATGTAAAAAATCTAACTCTAAATGATGAGGTAATTGAAGCTGTAAAAAATGGTACTTTCCATATATACCCTATTTCTACTATTGATGAAGGAATAGAAATTTTAACTGGAATTAAAGCTGGAGAAAAAAATGACGATGGCACATATGAAGAAAATTCGATTAACGACCTTGTATATAAAAAATTAAAATGTTATGCAAATAAAAGTAAGGAATTTGAAAAATAATATAAAAATAAGATCTCACCTAATTTAAAGTGAGGTCTTATTTTATATTAACATATTATATACTCTTACCATTTCTGCATTAGTAAGTATATCGTATCCTAGATCAATATACTTTCTTTTTTTATCATTATAAACTTTCTTAATTCCACCATTTTCATTCTTAGATACGTCTTGTAACAGTTCTTTTACTAGATTATATGCTAGTTTTTGTGTAGCTCTTGTTACACCATTTTGTCTGAAATTGGCTTTCAAGAAATGTGCCATGTACTTTGGATATATGTTTCCATCATACTTTTCAGACTTCTGTGATATTTCCCTTAATCCATAAGGTGTATAAAGTTCTCTAAATATAGTGTCTAAAACTTTAAGTCTCATATTTCCAATTATACAAGGATAAGATAGACTTATAGAGTAAATCATTGATATTGTAGCAACACTTTTTTTATCATTTACATTATTTCTTAATACATTATTTTCACTGTCCCAGAATTCATTTTCAATAAGGTCATCTAATTTTTTATAAGTATTATAGGCTACAATTTCTTCACCTATTCCATGACTTACGATATTTTCATATATTTTAAGAGCATTATATATTAAACATACACACTCTAAATCTTCTAAAACTAATTCCTTATTTTTATTATTTAACGTATCAACAATTATTTCTTTTATTTGTGGTACAAATACATTTATGTCTGCACCTTTAGAAAAAAGTCTATTTATACTCTCAACAAACCATAATTTAAGCAAAGTAATCTCTTTTAAGACATAAGAATCGTCTAACTTTAATCCGTCTACTTCTCTAATAAATCTTCTAATTTTAATCAATACTACTCTTGCCTCTTTTACCTTATTTAGCAACAAATATTGTCCTTCAATAGCTCTTGTTATGTCAGTAACTTTTTTTACAGCACAAAGTATACTATCAAGTCTTATTCCAGAAGAATCTATTATTAATTTAGAGTATTCATTATTATATGGAAGTGAAGGTATTATCTTAGAATCCATATTACATATCTCAAGACCCAATGCTAAGTCTTTTAATTCTATAAACTCTTTTTCAATATTTTTAGTATATTTGTTCTCTAGCCTTTCTTTTTTTTCGAAAAGGTCATTTAAATCTTCATCTAGTTCAAAATCCATTGAGCAAATAAATAAATTTACCTCCCTTGTCTCTCCCTTTTTGACTTGTATTTTAAAATCTCCAGGCTTAAATAAGTCTTCAATTAATTCTTCATCATCTAAAGAAGAAATATGTTTAACATTACATAAATTTTGTTTATTTTGTGAATATTTTAATTCCGGTGATTTCATAATTATATTAGTATTTGTCGTAACACTTAAATTTATTATTACACCTTTTTCAGTTTTTCTCTGATTAAATTTTAATTGATTTTCAAATCTCATGTTATTAAAATCTCTATTTGTTACAAGTGGCAATACTATAAAATCAGCCTTTGAATCTGTATCATTTTCTATAATATATTTTATTTGCATAAGAGAAGTTCCCTTTTCAAAACATATCATTTTTGTAAGTTTTAACCCATTATCTAATATATATTTCCAAATAAGATTTTTGCCGTCAACGCTTTCTATATATTCTTGAGTATTCATTGTTTTAGATTTTGTATTCAAATTGTAAAGTTTATATATTTTATCCCCTACTTCAATTCTTTCAAATACATTAGAAACTAAAACTTTTCCATTTTCAATATATAATCCATGTGATTTTTTTCTAGCCTCAAGTGCTCCAGAAAGAGCCATACATACACTAGAATTATCAGATGCATATATATTTACATTATCTAGCTCTTTTATAGAATTAATGCCCTTTGCATATTTATACAATTATATTACCACCTTTATTATAATTATTTTTTTGTTATCTTTTTATTATTGTTAAGTGAATCTTCAGTTTTTTTCTTTAATTTTTGAGCCATATTCAATATTTTATTCTCTTGTTCTTTTTTCTTATTTACTATTTTTATCTCGTCTTCTTTTTTATAACTTTTTGAATGTTTTTTATTTTTGGAAAATTTCGATAAAACCTTTGATAAGTGTTGTTTTATAACTAACTTTCTTTGTTTTTCTATATGTTTTCTTTTTATTTTTACAATATTTAACTTTCCTATTTTTTTAGATTTTGTTATTGCCATTATTATTTCTGCTATTCTGTCACTATCATGTATAATACTTCCTGGTGCAGTTAATACAAAATCTTCTTTTATTACAGATATAGCTCTATTTTGAATATTTTGTAAATCTATTGTAACAGGATATGATTCTTCTTGATTAAAGTCTTTCATCATTTCTTCTGTTATTACTCCATTGTTTACTATAGCATAATCGAGTACGTGTTTTCCTATATATCTTTCAAGTTCATTTACATATCTTGCAAGCGTAAATCCTGAAGTTTGTCCCGGTTGATTCATAATATTTGATATATAAACCTTTTTGGCTCTACTTTTTATAATTGCTTTTGCAACATCATCAACAAGTAAATTTGAAAGTATTGAAGTATATAATTCTCCTGGTCCAAATACAATTACATTTGCAGTTTTTATTGCATCAATAACTTCTGCAGAAGCTCTTACATTTCCATCTTTCAAGAATATTTGCTTAATTTGTCCATGAGTTTTTTTACTCTTTGATATAATATTTTCTTTTCCAACTATTATTTCGCCATTTTCAAATCCAGCACAAATTTCAAGGTTGTCCGTCGTAACAGGATATATATTTCCCTGAAGTTTAAATATATCTGATAGTTGAGCAACAGCTTTTGAAAAGCTTCCAGTAATATCTATTAGAGAAGATATTACAAGATTTCCTACTGAATGGCTCTTTAAATTAAGTTCTGGGCTTTTATACATTAATAATTTGGCTACTTCAGATTCTGATGTTGAAAGAGCCGCTACACATTTTCTTATATCACCTGGAGTAAGTGTTTCTTTAGGGGTCATAGCTGTACTTAAACTTAAATCATCTTCTGAAATATTAACTATTGCTGTAATATTAGAAGTAAATTCTTTTAATCCTTTAAGAACATTAGCAAGACCACTTCCACCACCAATTACAACTATTCTTGGTCCTTTCTTTAATCTAGGATCAGAATATAACAATTTTCTTACTTTTATATTTTTATTTTTTCTTGAAATATTTTTAAGTGATATATATAGTATATTCTTCTGTGCTATAATAAAAGAAAATAGCACGCCAAAAATTGATAATGTTAAAAGTATTATATATGCTATTAACATTTTTGGTTCTAAGTCATATGTAGATAGTAGTGTGACTAAACAGTACGTTAGTACTGCTACCGACACAATTTGAAGTATCATGTATCTTTTTACTCTTGCACCTGGCTTTAACCATTCTATTATTGTTTTCATTTTTTATTTTCCCCCAATAAACTGTATTTCAGTTTCTAATTTTACATTAAATTTCTTATCTACTTCTTTTTTTATTATTTCTATCAACTCTTTGATGTCACTAGATGTAGCACCACCGATATTTACAATAAATCCCGCATGTTTTTTTGAAACTTGAGCACCGCCTACAGTCTTACCTTGAAGCCCACACTCTATTATCATAGGTCCAACAAAATGTCCTTCCGGTCTTTTAAATACACTACCTGAATTAGGCAACTCTATAGGTTGTTTTGCTCTTCTTGATGCATTATTTTCGTTCATTTTTGCAATTATTTCGTCTTTTTTTCCTGCTTTTAGTTTAAATACTGCAGATAATACTACTAAGTTGCTATTCCTTTTAAATATACTATCCCTATAGCTAAAATTCGCTTCATTTGCAGATATATTACATATTTTTTCTTCCTCATCTATATATTCTATACTCTCTACAACGTCACTTATTTCTCCACCATAGGCACCAGCATTCATCTTTATTCCGCCACCTATTGTACCTGGGATACCACAAGCAAATTCAAATCCTGTTAATCCATTTTTTTGTGCTTCTATTGAAACAAGTGGCATACTTGCACCAGACTCAGCATAAATTTTTTCATTTTCTACTCTTACATTGGCAAATTTATTTGATATCTTAATAACTATACCATCTACTCCCGAATCATCTACAACTAAATTGCTGCCTTTTCCCAAAAGGTAATATTGTATATCATTTTTCCTTGCAAACTCTATTACACTCTTTATTTCGTCTACATCTGTAGGCTCCACTAACACCTTAGCTGATCCTCCAACTTTCATTGTAGTGTGTTTTGACATTGGTTCATTATAAAATATATTTTCCTTTTTTAAGATTTTTTCTAACTCTTTAAACTTTTCCAAAATAACCTCCTACTTATCCTTATAAAATAGCATCTACGAAACTTTTAGGATCAAACTCTTCTATGTCATCAATTTGTTCCCCAGTTCCTACATACTTTATAGGAATACCTATTTCACTTACTATAGAAAATACCACTCCACCTTTTGCAGATGAGTCAAGCTTAGTAAGTATTATTCCATCTATATTAGTTTTATCATAGAAACTTTTTGCCTGTACTACTCCATTTTGACCAGTTGTAGCATCTAGCACCATATAAACTTTTTTATCAAGTTCAGGTAAGTTCTTATCAATAATTCTATTCATTTTTTCAAGTTCAGACATAAGATTAACTTTATTATGTAATCTACCAGCAGTATCACAAATAAGAACATCATATTCTGAGTTTTCGAATTTTTTTGTTGCCTCATATATTACTGAAGATGGATCTTGCGACTCTCTACCAAGTACTATATCAACATTATTTCTATTTGCCCAAATATTAAGTTGTTCTATTGCTCCGGCTCTAAAAGTATCAGCAGCACAAAGTAGAACCTTTTTACCAGAATTCTTATATAACTTTGTGATTTTTCCTATTGATGTAGTTTTTCCAACTCCATTAACTCCAACTATTAATATAACTTCTTTTTTATTGTTGCACTTATTATTCAAATTAGTTTCTACATTTAATATTTCTACCATAGATTCTTTTATAAGTTTTTTTATAGCCTCTTCTGACTTATCTACTTGAAGTTTCAATTTTTCTCTTACTTCGTCGCATATTTTAGCACTAGTTATCGCACCAACATCAGATAGTATTAAAGCTTCTTCTACATCTTCTAAAATTTCTTCTATATCTTTCTTACTCGCAAAAATATTGCTAAATTTCACATCTATATTCTGTCTTGTTTTCTTTAAATTCTCTTTTAGTTTTGAAAAAAACATATATACCATTCCTTAATCTTAATATGCATCATTTAATAAATAATGCTATCATAAATTATATCATATAATAGATTTTTTTCAACAAAATTCTTAAAAGTTAAGTAGAGTTATTTTTCACATCTATTACATATTCTCATACAATATTTAATAGGATGGTGAAATATTATATGAATATCATAGTTCAAAAATATGGTGGAAGTTCTGTAAAAAATAAAACCTCTCTTAAAAATATATGCAAAAGAGCCAAAAGCTATCTTAAAAATAACAATACTAAACTTGTTATTATTGTTTCAGCACAAGGAAAAAAAACTGATGAACTAATAAAACTTAGTAAATCATATTCCTCATCAATCGATTTAAAATCATTAGATTTTTTATTATGTACTGGTGAAATGCAAACGGCTGCACTTCTTTCAATGATGCTAAACGAATCTAATATAAAAGCTGTTCCTCTTACTGGATGGCAAGCTGGAATAATTACTGATTCAAATTTTGGAGAAGCCAAAATCTTAAATATCTTTAGTGAAAATATATTAAGAAATTTAGAAAAATATTCAGTGGTAATAGTAACTGGATTTCAAGGAAATGATAAATTTGGAAATATAACGACTTTAGGACGCGGAGGAAGCGATCTTAGTGCTACAGCAATAGCTTCTAAATTAAATGCCACTTCTTGTGAAATTTATAGCGACATAAATGGAATTTTTACAACTGATCCAAATGTAGAGGCTACAGCCAAAATGTTAAAAAATATATCTTATGATGAAATGATTGAAGCCGCATCATCTGGTGCTAAAGTAATGCATAACAGATCTGTTTTAGTAGCAAAAAAATATAACCTACCAATTCAAGTTAGCAATTCTCAATTTTTAGAAGGCTCAATAGAATCTGGAACAAAGATATCAAACGATACTACTCAAAACGATATAATAGAAGATAATAAAGTAAAATTAATAACCAAAAAAGATAATCTAACACAAGTATCAATAATTGGTAAAATGATAATGTCAAATATTAACATTATAAATAAAATTTATCAAACTGCTGATTTACTTAATGTAAAGATATACATGATTACTTTTTCTGAACTTGCGATACATATTATTACAGATACCTCATCCTCAGAAAAATTTATAACTAGTTTACACAAAAAAATAATAACAGAAACTTAAAAATAAGTTTCTGTTATTATTTTATTTAGATTTTTTTGCATCAACACTTGAAGACTTTGTTTTTTTATTTTCCTCTTCTATTCCATCTACTTCTGAGATAGTAGAAAATTCACTTATTTCAGCACTAAACTTATAATTTAGCCAAATTTTTATTAATGCTATAACAGGAACTGCTATAATCATTCCTACCATTCCCATTAAAAGATTAGAAACTGTAAGACCTGCAAGAACTACTACTGGATGTAAATCAACTGATTTTGCCACAATGTTTGGTTGTAATATATTAGCATCTATTATTTGTACAAGTAAAAGACAAACAAATGTTATTATTGCAAATACTGGTCCACCAATTGTAAATGCATATATAGCCACTATAAGTTCTGATAACAATGCACCTATATATGGAATTAGATTTAATACAAATATTAAGCATCCAAACAAAATAGAATAGTCTATTCCCAGTACTAAACATACTATTGTGGTAAGTACACCAACTAGAAAGCTATCAATTATCATGCCTTTAACATAAGCTGTAAGTGTAGTATCCATTTCATTTATCATCTTATATCTATTGCTTCCTTTTTTATTTCTAGAGAAAAATGTAATTATACCGGCTTTAATTTTATCCATGTCTTTTACCATAAAGAATGAAACTACAATAGTTGTAAAAATACTTATTATTATGTTCAAAATACTTTGTAACGTATTTAGAGAATAATTTAGTATTTTTCCTAAATACTGTTGTACTATATCTAAATTCTTAAGGCTTGATGTTATATCTATTTCTTGTTCAATTCCTAAATTATTTTTTGCAAATTCATTTATCTTATTTACTGCTGTATCATACAAATTAGGTAATTCTTTTATAAGACTTGTAAGCTGTTCTGCAAATACTGGTATTATTATAGCAAATATTGCTATTAGGACTCCATATATTATAATTAACGAAATAATCGCAGACATTCCTTTAGAGAGTCCCAATTTTTTTAATTTATTTGTAAGTGGCATTGAAATCCAACATATTACAAGTCCCAAAAATACAGGCATTAATGAAACTAGGCAATCTACTATTTTATCCATAATTCCCAAGTTTTTCAAAAAGTAAAATATACCAATTATAGCACCTATATACATTACTTTATTTAAAAACTTAAAGTCAAAATTGGTTTTTATCTCTTTCATACTAAAACACATCCTTAAAATAAATTATACGTTATCATTGCATTAAAGTCAATATAAATACTATAATCTATTCTTCTTCGGCAAATTGTGAATTATACAAAGTAGCATATTTTCCATTTAATTTTAGAAGGTCTTCATGATTTCCTCTCTCAACTATTCTACCATGTTCCATAACAAGTATTATATCAGCATTTTTAATAGTAGAAAGTCTATGGGCAATTACAAAACTTGTTCTTCCTTCCATAAGTTTATTCATTGCTTTTTGTATTAATTCTTCTGTTCTTGTGTCTACATTACTTGTAGCTTCATCTAGTATTAAAATTGGACAATCTGCAAGTATTGCTCTTGCTATAGTTAGAAGTTGTCTTTGACCACTAGAAATATTTGAAGCATCATCATTTAATTCAAAATCATAACCCTTTGGTAATGATCTTATAAAGTGATCTGCATGTGCAAGGTAGGCTGCCTGATATAATTCCTCATCCAGTGCATCTTCTCTTGCATATCTTAGATTTTCCTTAATAGTTCCTTTAAATAACCATGTATCCTGCAATACCATAGCAAACATACCTCTAAGATCTTTTCGTGACATATCATATATTGAAACTCCATCTATTTTAATATCACCACTATCAATATCATAAAATCTCATAAGGAGATTAACTATAGTTGTTTTTCCAGCACCAGTTGGCCCAACTATTGCTACTGTTTGACCTGGTCTTACATCAAGTGACCAATCTTTTATCAATTCTTTTTTTTGGTTGTAACTAAAGCAAATATTTTCACATTTAACTTCTCCTCTTACTAGGTCTAGTTTCTTAGGAGATTCTGCCTCTTTTTTCTCTTCTTCTTCATCTAATATTTCAAAAACTCTTTCAGCTGATGCTACAGTTGACTGAATTGTACTTAACATATTTGCAACTTGAATTAAAGGCTCTGTAAATTGTTTTACATACTGAATAAATGCTTGAATATCACCTATACTCATTTTTCCTTCTATAGTAAATTTAGCACCTATGACACAAATTCCAACATAAGCTAAGTTATTTACAACATTTATTATTGGCATCATAATTCCTGATAAGAATTGTGCCTTCCATGAAGCCTTACATAACCTGTCATTTATTTTTTTGAATTTTTCTATTTCAGAATTTTGCATATTAAATGTTTTTACAACTAAATCTGCAGAATAAGTTTCTTCAATTTGAGAGTTTAACTCCCCTAGTATTTCTTGTTGAGCTATAAAGTACTTTTGAGAAGACTTTACAATTATTCCTATAAATATTAAACTTACAGGTATTACTAGAACAACAATTCCAGCCATAACAATATTTATTGAAATCATCATTACAAGTATACCTATTAAAGTAAATATTGAATCTAGTATCTGAGTTAGAGTCTGTTGTAACATTGTGCTAATATTATCGATATCATTAGTTATTCTACTTAATATTTCACCATGTGTATGTGAATCGAAAAATTTTAATGGTAATCTATCTAATTTTTCGTCTACATCTAATCTTAACTTATATGTTACTTTCTGGGAAATGTATGCCATTATTTTATTTGAAATGTACATAAATATTCCGCTAACTAAATACAAACCTAATGTTATAATTAATATTTTTAATATATACGAATAATTAAATTCAGGCTTTTTAAATATAAACACTTCTTTCGCAATGTCTGGTATGTTTGAAGCTTCGCTCTCACTTATCCATCCCATATCAATTAAATCTTTTACTGTCATATCCTTATCAAGGTTATTTTTCATCTCAGCTGGTACGTTATTTAATACTTCTTGTATTTTTTCATATATTGCTCTTTGCATTATATTGTTACCAAGTTCTGTAGTAGCTTTTCCTAAAATTTTAGGTGAAACAACAGAAAGTGCAGATGAAGATATAAGAATTAAAGCAACAATTATTATAAGTTTATTATAATTTCCTATATATTTTATTAATCTTTTTAAACTTTTTTTAAAGTCTTTTGCTTTTTCTACTGGTGCCATTCCACTCATAGGGCCGCCGTGTTTTTTCTTTCCTCCATTTTTATTTTCCATTTGATGTCGCCTCCTCCATTGTTATTTGAGATAAAACAACTTCTCTATATTCACTGCAAGATTCAAACAATTCCTTGTGAGTTCCTATACCTAAAAATTTTCCATCTTCTAAGTATATTATTTTATCAGCATTAAGAACGGTACTAACACGTTGAGCAACTATTATTTTAGTAGCATCTTTAGTATTTTTTGCTAATGCTTCCCTTAGTGTCATATCTGTCTTATAATCAAGAGCTGAAAAGCTGTCATCAAATATAAAATAATCTGGATTTTTCACAATAGCTCTTGCAATACATAAACGTTGTTTTTGTCCACCAGAAAAATTGGTTCCACCCTGAGATACCTCTGAGTCTATACCATCTTTTTGAGAATATACAAAATCATATGCTTGTGCTACTTTAAGAGCTTCGTCTATTTGTTGTTTTGTTGCATTTTTATTTCCATAACATAAATTTTCTCTTATAGTCCCTGAAAATAACATCGCTTTTTGTGGAACATATCCAATTAAATCTCTTAGAAAATTAACTGAAATATCTTTTATATTTTTGCCACCAACATAAATATCTCCACCCGTAATATCATAAAGTCTTAACATAAGGGAAATTAATGCTGTTTTTCCACTTCCTGTTCCACCAATAATAGCCAAAGTTTCTGATTTATTAATTTTAAATGAAATATTATCTAGTACATTTTCGTCTCCATCTGGGAAACTAAAACATACATTTTTAAATTCAATACTTCCTAGGCTATCTAATTCTTCTTTTTTAGTTATTGTTCCATCATCTTTTATAGAAGGATCAATATCTAACACCTCACTAATTCTTTTTGCAGAAACTATCGCACGTGGTATATTTATAAACATCATAGCAACATATATTACAGAAAACAATACTTGCATTGCATATTGTATAAATGCCATAAGATCCCCAATATTTAAGCTTCCATTATCTATCATTGGAGCACCTATCCACACTATTGCAATAGATGAAATATTAATAATAAAAAATATAAGTGGCATTAAAAGTACAATTGTATATGCAGCTTTTAGAGTAACATCATATATATCTTTATTTACACTATCATATCTTTTTCTTTCATATTCTTCTTTTCCAAATGCTCTTATTACTCTAACACCTGTTAATTTTTCTGTAACAACTTGGTTTAGTCTATCTGTAAATGCTTGAAACTTAGTAAATAATGGTAGTACTTTTTTTGCTAGTATCAAAATTACGAGCACCATTATAGGTATTATTACTGCAAGTATTATAGATAATTTTGCATTGGTACTAATTGCCATGATTAGCCCACCAATGCACATTATCGGCGCAATTATCATCATTCTAAGTCCCATTAGCACAAAAGTTTGAACTTGTGTAACATCATTAGTAGTTCTGGTGATTAAAGTTGATGAAGACATTTTCTTAAATTCATAATTTGAATAACTTTCAACTTTTTCATAAACTTTTTTTCTTAAATTTCTACCAAATGCAGTTGATACCCTAGACGCAATAAATGTAGCTCCCACTGCAAACAAAGCTACAAGCAAAGTGATTATAATCATCTCAAGTCCGTAACTCCAAATAGAATCAATATCTTGTTTTATAACACCATTATTCAATATATCAGACATTAAATTTGGTAAATATAAATTTAAAATTGACTGAACAAATGTAAAAATAAAGCCAATAATAATAAAAATTGTATATGGTTTCAAAAATTTTAATATCTTTTTCATCTTTCCTCCTTAACAAAATTATGAAGTAAGCACATGCTTACTTCTCTTTTATTTTCTTTTATTCTGTAATTTAAATGTTTTTAATATATTTTCTACTAAGCAGTAATTAGTAACAACTCCTACTCCGCCTGGAACTGGGGTAATAGCAGCAACTTTTCCTTTGGAACTCTCAAAATCCACATCACCAACAATCTTACCATCTACAAAATTGATTCCAACATCAATTACAAAAGCACCAACTTTTATATTTTCTGCTTTAAGATAGTTTGGTTTTCCTATTGCTACAACTACTATATCAGCATTTTTAGTTTCTTGTCCAACATTACTAGTTTTTGAATGGCAAAGAGTCACAGTGCCATTTCTCGCAATAAGCTCAAGCGCAAGAGGTTTGCCGACTATATTACTTCTACCTAATATAACTATTTTTTTACCTTCGATCACTATACCATAATAGTCAAGTATATCAGTAATTGCCTTTGCAGTACATGGAACTATTTTTTCTTCATTATTTAAAAATAAATTTCCAAGATTTTTTGAATTTATTCCTTCAACATCTTTTCTATAATCTATTTTTTCTATAACAGCTTTTAACTTTTTTGGTAATGGTTCCTGAAACATAATACTCGTCACACTATCATCCTCATTTACCTTCATAGCATACTCTAAAAACTTTGACTCATCATTAAAATTGTTATATTCAACTTCTATTTTAAACTTTGAACATACTTTCTTTATTTTATTTACATAGGAGTTACTTGCAAGGTCATCATTCATAGCTAAAATAGAAAGTTTAGGAACCCTAGAAAATTTTTCAATTAGTTCATCAGAAAGCCTCATCAATTCTTCTTCTTTTTTTTGAACTACACTTTTTCCTTCTAATAGCACCATCCATACCACTTCCTTTTTAAAAATCTATTTTATTTTCTCATTAGTTATTTTTAAAATTTCCTCTTTTAATTCATATGCTTCCTCTAACTTATTTAAGTATTTATTTTTCATCTTCTCTGAATAATTTTCATCTTCTATATTTAACAAATTAATTTTAATATTAGTAACCGATGCTTCTACACATGAATATGACATATATGCAGATATTTCAAAGTCACTTGCCAACATAAGATTCCCTATTTTACTAATATCTTTTGTAAGTTTTAAAACTTCAATAGACTTTTCTAGTGTTTCAAAACTAAAATCTACTGCTCTAAGACATACATTTTCATATTCTCCTTTATTTTCATTTCTTAGCTTATAAGTAGCTAATATTTCTTCTAGTATTTTTTTATCTTCATCTATAAGCGAAAGAGAGTATTCCTTTAACTCTTTGGCCCTACCTAATATTTCCTTTGCTTCATCTTCCACATCAATGTACCTTTTTTTACCTATAGTAAGATTTGCAATATAACAAATTAAAGAACATACAGATGCAAGATTATATCCTATAAGGCTTCCTCCTCCCATTTGTACATTACTATTTTCTAAATCATCTAAAAACATTTCAATTGAACTATCTTTATACATAATATCATCCCCTTGCAAAAATTTGCACTCGTATTATATAACGAATTTAAGTATAATGCAAGGAAAACAGCAGTATTTAACAGTTTTTTTCACATTTCATCTATTCTATATATAATATCTGCACCTTGATATATAAGATAATTAGAAAAATATGAATTTTTGTCTAATATACTATTTGGAATAACTTTTATTTCTTTATTTAAATTTAATGAATTTTCAACTACGTTTACAATTCTTAATTTATATTTTGAGTTTATAATAACTAAAGTATCAAAAACGTAAGAAATAATTTGCCATGCTTCGATATTTGAAAATATATATAACTTTTTTTTATTGTTTGCATTAGTAATATTAAATGTTTGATCTAGCGTTGTTACAACTATATCTACATTTTTTCCATCCTTTGTTTCAACTAATGCGTAACCTTTTCTATTTGCCTGTGCTTTTAGCTTTTCCTCTATTTCTAATATTTCACTTGAATTTTTCTCTGAATAAACAAAATATTTTTTTAGATTAAATATCTTTTTGTTGCCAAAAATAAAAAGTACTGGAATAAAATTTTTATGACTCGAATAATCAAAATAACTTTGACTTGAGAAGGTACTTATAACTTCTATATTTTGCTTTTTGATAAAAAAGTAAAACTTCTTTGATTTTTCTTTTAAATTATCATCTATAATTTCGTCGTATGTTTGTTTAAATATTGATATCTTATTTTTAATAACATATTTTCTAAATTTTTCCTCTTCCTTAGATATTTCATAAAGAACTTTTAAGTCATACGAAAGATTTGAGATAAGCTTAATTAAAATATCAATGTTAATATTTTTCATCAAGCCTATCCATGTAAGATAAAAATCATCTTTCATTTTTATTTTCCTTTTTTCTAAGATATTCTGTGTAAACAATACCAACGACTAAACCAACTAGAGTTCCAGAGCACATTGCAATTGCAATATTACTTACTATAAATTTTCCAAAAACCATGCCTACGCCTAAACCTAAAAGCATAAACAGAATATTGTAATTTAACATTTCTTCTTCGGCTTTATCTTTTTTCTTTTTTGAATTTTCTTCTCTTAATTTTTCCTCTTCATTTAATTTATTTACATCAATTCCATTTATTGATGTAATAACATTTGTACTTGTTACTTCTATATTCTTTCTAGAAGTTTCCTTAAGTTCGCTATTTTCTTGTTCCATTTAACACTCCTCCAAACTGATTTTACCAATTTTGCCATTTTTAAATTCATCTAAAAATAGTTTTGATGCGCGTTCAGTGTCAACCCTTCCACCTGACATTATACAGCCTCTTTTTTTACCTATTTCTTCTAAAATAATGTATGGTTCATCTTCAGAATTTATATATTCTATCTTATACTTTTCTGCCAAAATTTTTCTATATTTTTCATTTGATATCATCATAGCTATTCCAAGACAGGCAAGTTCTTCACTATCTAATATTTCTTGTTTTATGTTGCCAGTTAAAGCTAGCTTTGCTCCTGAATCATTTTCATTTAAGTTTGGCCATAACAACCCTGGGGTATCTAGTAAATCTATATTATTTGCTATTCTTATCCATTTATTTGCTGTAGTAACTCCAGGTTTATTTCCAACCTTTGCTGTCTCACGTTTTGCCATTTTATTTATTAAAGTGGATTTTCCGACATTAGGTATACCTACTATTGCTACCCTATATATTGGATTTATTTTTATAGATTTTCCTTCTATCTTTTCACTATAAATCTCCTGACCAAGTTCATTGATTTTTTCTATTAGTCGATTTACATTTGATGATACATTTGCTGACATTATAACAACTTTATTTCCTCTATTTATAAACTCTTTTTCCCATCTTTTTGTAGTTTCATCATCTGCTAGATCTGCCTTATTTAATACAATTATTTTAGGTTTTGTTTCAAATAAATTTTCAATATCTTTATTTGAACTTGAAAGTGGAATTCTTGCATCTAATACTTCTACTATAATATCAATTAATTTTATCTTAGACTTTAAATCATTTTTAGTTTTTACCATATGCCCGTGGAAACCAGTTAATATTCATTTGATTTTGCATTTCTTCTTTATTTTCGTTCACTTTTTTATTCTTTCTCATTTCTCTTTTTTGATACATATCCATTTTAATCACTTCCATTCTCTATCATTCTTGTTTCATTAATCTCTTCTTTATTATTAAAAGCAATTTCAATCATGCAATACTTACTCATTCGCCCCTTCAATTAATTTTTGATTATCTAATTTCGTTATACCTATTATATTATTATCGCTTGCTAAAATAGTTATTTGTCTTTTAGCAGTTTCATTTAATTTTTCTAATCTATCTTTTTGACCAATATTATTTTCTATCATACTGGCATTTAATACCTCTAAATTAGATAAGACAACTAAATGTAAAATATCTGTATAATCTCTTATATTACCCTCCAATTTTGGATTATTTTCTCTCCACTCTTTTGCAGTCATTCCAAACAATGCTACATTTATTACATCTGCTTCGTTAGCATAAACAAAAACTTTTTGTTTATCTGTTAAAGTAGGAACTAAATTTTCTTTAATACTATCAGTATGTATTCTATAATTTATTTTTGATAAGCTTCTTCTAACAGACCATTCTATTTTTTCTTGATATGTTTCATTATATTTTAATCTTTCAAATTCTTGAATCAAATATAATTTAAATGCGGGATCTATCCAAGACGCAAATTCTAAGGCAATATCTGGATGTGCAAATGTGCCACCATCATATTTTCCTCTTTTACTTACAAAACCCTTAGCATTTGTAGTACTTATCCATCTAGAAGGACTCATTGTAAAAGAATTATTTGCAGAGTCATTTTTAAACTCGCGAGATTCCGCTAGTTTAAAATTTTCATTAAACAGTTCTTCCCAAAGTGAATAAAAATCAAAAGAACTTTTATTGCTCATCCACTTAATAACAACATCCCCAGGATTATCTGGATTTTTGTATCTTGCCAAATCTGTTAAAGATATATAATCTATATTATCAATTCTCATTACGTTTATCAAATTATCTTTTACATTCATTTTTGTTGTAATTTTATTATTCATATATTATCCTTCCTTTCTATTTTATATTTTAGATACTACAAGAAAAATCAAATATATATTAAAAATCAATTTCATTTAATAATTTTTAGTATATAATTAGTATCTAAACACGTTTTTTTCTTATTGTAAAAATGTTAAAAGCCTTATTTAACGGGCTTTTTATTTTTAACCTAGCCTAGAAACAAATTGCAAAGTGTAATTTATTTTGAACTGTTTTAAAAAATTCTTTTGTTATTTCTGAATCTTTATCATAATCAACACTACAAGAAGAATATATATCTGTTATTTTTTGATAAAATCTTCTCTCGCTTGAACGAATGTTTCTAATTCTTTCAAGTGTTTCTTCAAAATAATCCTCGCCAAATATGTAATTAGGATTTTTTAATCTTTCATCATCCATAACTACACCTTTTATCATATATTCTTTTAATATTTTTGTTGCCCAAATTCTAAAGTTGGTTGCTTTTTTTGAATTTACTCTATATCCAACTGCAATAATCATATCAAGGTTATATATCTTTACAGGTTTTTTAGAATTATCAAGGTCGGTTTTTCCGACGGTGTTATTTTCATCAAGTTCACCGCTATTTAATATATTATTAATATGTTCTGTTATTGTACTTCTTCCAACACCAAATAATTCTGCAATTAAATTTTGCGTAAGCCATATATCGTTATTTATTAACATTACACTAACCTTAACATCATTGTTTGAATCCTTATATATTAAAAAATCATGATTAGTTATTTGTAAGTTTTTATTGTCCATTTATTATTCTCCTTTCTTTTAAATTTTTTATTTAATATCAATTTTAACATTTTTATTCTTATTAATATTTAAATACTCGCTTGGAGTTAATATATCATTATCATTTAAAAACTCAGCAACTTGTCTTCTACTTTCGCCATCAAGTATCATATCAAATATTTTTCTAATTATATGTGATACATTTTTATCAATTAAAAACTTATGCTTATCTTTTGGATCTTTTATATATCCGTAAGGAGCTAATTTTCCAACAAATTCACCATTTTGTTTCTTCACAATTAAAGAACTTCTTATTTTATTTCATTTTCAATTATCCATTTTATATCTTCTATCGATTTATTAATATTAAAAATGCCATTACCTACTGGATAATAAACAGGATAAACTTTATATTTGTTTTTATTAATTTCTATTTTGTGACATTTTTTTCTATTTTCAGATACAGATATCTTTTTATTTAAAATA
>OLPF01000106.1_pt1 | contig 95354 bp, 99 predicted proteins | sample 1673121 | NCBI WGS metagenome assembly OLPF01 (sample SAMEA3136756, study PRJEB25190) | human gut metagenome
AAAGGTCATATCAGCCTGAATCCGCTCCCCCGTAGCGGAAGCATACCATGTATAGCTTACAACCGAAACGCCGCCCGGCAGCCCCGTAACCAGATTATTGTTATATATCGGTCTTTCGCCCGCCCACGGATGTGGCACGCTCAAAGACAGATAGTCATAATGAATCACATCCGGTTCCGGTACCAAATCTATTACATATGCCTGGGCGGATGCATCATACGGCACTTCACGATAATTTTCTGCAATGTTGGTATCACTGTACATCCGCAGCTTGACATTCGTGTTGTGATAATAGTGAAATGTAATATCGTACTGCTCCGGACCGTTGCGGAACGTCATCGGATTTTTTCCCGTGCCCACCACCTTGATTCGATATATATAATCGGGATCGATTACGTCGTCGGGGCTTATGCTGTAAACAGTGCCGTTCTTAACCCGCTGTATCTCCTTTATATTCAATTCGAAGTCGCTGCCTTTTTCTTGTATATTCACCCCGCCGACCGGGCTTCCCGCCCGCAATCCGGCAACGGTACCCCAGGCGCTTTGGATTACCTCGGAGGGATGGGAGGCCAGGGACACCCCCATGGACCTTTCATCATTGGCGACACGAACATCTATACTGTCACATTCCCGGTTGAGACCCCGGATCTTGATCTTTGGCGGGTTTTTCTTATCGAATTTATACCCCTCATAGCCGTCCTTGAGATACACACGGATGAAGCGATAATACGAGTCCCCCAACATCGCGGGAACGACGCCGCCTTCTTTAAGGTCCCAATCATCGTGCGTCCAGTAGTCCGGCTTTTCCTCGATGGCGTAGGGAGCATTCCCATCCACAGTGAAGGTGCCGCTTCTAGAATCCCCCTGCACCAGAGGCTGGCTGATATCCAGATAGACGGTGTCGATAGCTTTCGTCCGATCCACCCACTGCGCCACCTTTGCGCCCTTGTAGCCGTGCATAACCGACTTCCTTTCCCCGTTTGCCGTCAGCATAAGGGTAAACTGCAGCTCCATGGTGGTCAGTGTATCCACATTGGATTCATTGATGGTGTAACTCAACGAAAACGGCTTATCCTCGTTGTCCGAGAACTCGTAATGATGAGTATCCTGCCCTTTTATATCCTCGACGACCAGCCGTACATAGCTGGATCCATACCCGGCTCCGTAGGGATAGCTGTATCCGACCGCACGCAGCATGGGGGAAATCGGACGCATAACAAACGTCACCTTGTGCTCATTCTCTGCGGTGGTATCCACCTGGGGTGCGCTGAAGCCTCGCTCGCCGTATTCCATCGGCTCGCCGTCCAGCAGGACCTCCTTCACGCCGTAGGCGTTGGAGATCACCTTGGCTATGCCGCCCTGAATACCCAGCGACGTACCCTGGAAAGCCATGGTCGGCCCGCCGTTTTCAACCGACCGGCGCATATTGCCCCGCACATACCAGTTTCCGTCGTGCACATCGGTGAAGACCGCGCCGTTTTCGCTGATAAGGTGCGGCACCAGGCCCCACATCATAGTCTTCGCATCATCCAGGGTCGCGCCCGGAATATCGTTATAATGTATCTGGTAATCCCAGTTATTGTCATAAAAACTTTGCATCTTCCCGCCTAACACCAGACGGCACGGGTCCAGTTTATCGGTGGTGCGCATGAAATACGCATCATTGATCTGCATGGGAAGATGATCGAAATTGCTGGCATAAACATCCCCGGTCAATATCAGAGCGATAGACTGCCGGAAAAAGCCGCCGTTGACCACCAGCTCGTATTTCCCCCGATTCTCCGGCGTCGGACTGCTGTGCAGAACCACCCGGTCGAAGGTGCCGCCGTTGATAGTAACGCTGCCGCCGCTTTCCGCCCGAATTGCCTGCAGGCGACGGGAAAGATACCGCTCCTCTCTCTCTCCTCCGGGACTGGTCACCTGCGTCAGTACCTCGCCGCCGTTAAAGATCGCCGTACCGGAGACGCTGATGGCACACTTCTGGTACTGATTGTCGGCGGAGGGGCACAGCATCTTGACCGTACCGCTCTCCATCACCAGCGTGCCTCCACTCACATTGATGAACTGGAAGTAAAATTCCTGATTAAACTCGCCGATCAGGGCGCCGCCCCCCACGCTGTCGCGGATGGTCAGCCGGGCATCCTCATGGCTTATATTGATCAGATACCCCTGCGAAACCTCCGAATAGTATTTCACATACGCATTGACGGTGTGTCCGTTCAGATCCAGCACCTTGTCCATGGCCATCGTCATGAAGATGATGTTGTTCTGATGCAGACCGGTGTGTCCGTTGAGGTCTTTTGTTTCAATATCCGCGATAACCTTCACCACCGAGCAGTTCGTTGTATAATCCAGGGCTCTTTTCAACTCATCCCAAGTGGAGACCTCTACCGTGACGTCCTCCGCGCCTGCCGTCACCGGCGAGAAAGAAGCCGTTGACAGCAACAGCACCACCGCCAGCAGAAAACTCAGCATTTTTCTTTTTTTCATTCTGGTTTACCCCCTCATCTCTTCTCAATATCTCTGTCACATCGCATAAATCTGATCCATCAGATATTCGGCGGTCATGGAGCCGTAGAAAAACTGATCGATGAGGCCGTTTTTCTTCGCATCACGGATATCCTTTGCCGCCTGTTTTTCGGTGTTGGAATCCACGATAAGGGCTATCTTGCAGTCGGGACACGTCGCCTTTACCTCGTCCCGCAGCTTCAGCCTTTCGCTGAGCAGCCAGGGCGTATAGGCGGTAACCTCCATTACAAGTACAAACGGTTTGTACACACGGCACAGTTCGACGGTATCCTGCGGTGTCTCCGCACGAACCACGTCGATATCATAGTTCGAATTCCTGAAAGCAGCCGCTATGGAATCGGCAAACAGAAAACTCTGCATATCGACCACGATTTTTTTCATCGAACCATTCCTCCTTTTCCTTCAAGATATATCCGATGAATCTGCTTCATCTATTTTTTCACTATCATTATAGCAAGATAAAAAGGTTCTGTCTGTCCTCAAAAGTGAGGACAAATGCAGCTCTAATTGTAAACAATTTGTAAACAAACACTGTTTTTGCTTCAGACAACAGCAAAGCCGCCCGGCTTATAAAAAGCCGGGCGGCTTTGCGCGAATACATATAAATGCATGTACTACATCGTTTCTTGCATATATATCAGGTCTCGTTGTGTTCTTCCAGCCAGCTCCCGGGTACCACCATGCGTTTGCCGACGGCTGCGATCATCAGACGGTTGCGGTTCGTATAGCCTGTTTTTTCCAACATTCGGTTGATGTAGGTCCGCACCGAGGATTCGGCCACATTCAGTTTTACGGCGATCTCGGCATTGGTTTTTCCCTCACAGAGCAAGCGCAAAGTCTCCATCTCTCGGTCGGACAGCTCGCAGGAAAGCGTATTGCCGAGCCGGACAGTCGGAACGCTGTCAGGCCAAAAGCGTTTACCCGAAAGAGTGCCTTCAATCACGCTCACAAGGTCACCCGAAGGTGAATCCTTATACCAGAAGCTGTCGGCGCCGATTTTTTTTGCCCGATCGAGAAATCGTCCCTCCAACATAGAGGTCACCATAACGATCTTTATCCTGGGATAGAACTTCTTGATCGATTCGGCAGCGGTCAGACCGTCCGAATCACTTTCGGTGCATATATCCATGAGAATTAGGTCGATGTGACCCTCGCCGCAGCGGCAAAGTGCTGCATCAGCACGTGTCAGCGTGCCCGCGACCTCGCAATCGGTACACTTTTCCACGCAGGAGCACAGATAGGCTCTCGCCAGTGCCTGATCTTCAACGATCAATATTTTCCTTATAGCCATAGGTTACCCCCCCCGAATTTCCATGCTTCGGCATCTCGATCACCAAAGAAAACTCCGGTAAGCTCTGTACTGTCATCTTTCCGCCCGAATTTTCTATCCTGTGGCGCAGATTGGTAAGACCACCGCCCTCGGTGATCTCCTTCTCCGGCGGCTTGCCGTTATTGCGTATCATGACGGTATAGCTGTATTCGTTTTCCCAAATATTCGCAGAAACCTCGGTCGCATTGGCATACTGAATGGCGTTGGTTAAACAGACCTGCATGGCGGTGTACATCAACTCCGCCTCACCGCCCGTCGGTTCTTCGCCTCTTATCCTCACGGTCACACCGCCGGTCTTTGCACTGTCAAGCAGTTTTTCCTTTGCCGACAGCCGGATAACATCCCGAAAGGCAATGACCTTCTCCCATTCACGGCACACAACATCCGCATCAATACCGTCAAATTCTCCTGTTATGTACTGCTTCGTCAGTGTAATGCAAGCGGCAAGGTTGTCGTGCATGGCGGATTTTGCGTCAAGCCGCTCCTTTTCCCGCGCTAATGCCACGACATTATCGGAAAGCTGTTTCAGCTTTTTTGAATCCTCCTCGATTTTCTTACAGTCATCGGCGAGCTGCACCGAAGCACGCTGCAGCTCGGTAACATCGGCGGCGGTGAGCTGTATATACCTCTCCCCGTATTTGTCGGTAACCTCTGTTTTTTCAAATCTCCATACGGTGTTGTCGGGAAAGCGAAAGATATTCTCTACGTCCGGAATCCGTACAACACCATTCGGAAGATGATGGAGCGCTTCCACGACCTCGCCCAAATACTGCATATCGCTGTTAAGCAGATATTGGCTCAATTGATACATCTGTCGGTTGCAGAGAACGATACTGCCCATGCGATCAAAAAAGCATACGGCAGTGGGAAGTCGGTCAAAGCTCTCTTTGATGGCATTAAAGCCTAAGCGTTTCATTCTATGCACCGTTCACTCCTCCTATCATCGTGCGAACAAGCCATAAGCCGTCCTCCTGCTTAACGGTTACATTTGGAGAAACGAGGAATGACAGATCCGCAGCACACTCCACCGACAGATCCATCTCACTGTCGGACACGGAGATAAACAGAGAATGCAGCTCGTTTATCGTGGCCTCCTCAACGGTTTTCAAAAGGTCGAACAGCCGCGCCACCTCTGCCGAAAGCATCGGTTTTGTTGTGTGATAGACCACACTGCACTCCGTGCCGCAAACGGTCATGACCCGCACGGCCTCGTCTATTGTCAGCCGAAGCTCCTGCTGCGGCAGAAGCTCATATTCCAGGCTGAGAAAATACAGATTAGCGCCGCGCTTGATGTAAGTGCCAAGCAGAATAATTCTTTTCAGCAGGTTTTGTATTTCGGCAGGCTCTGCACCCTCACATTGTTTCAGCAGTTGACCGATCCTGGCTATCTGCTCTCCGTACTTTGTTTCCAATTCGTCATAAATCCGGTTTTTTTCGGTCAACTCATTCAGCTTTTTCTGTATGAGATAGGCTTCCTGCAATTTCTCTTTATTGCTTCTTATTTTGGCCTTGTTTTCGCTTAACTTTGCGCGAAGCTCGGTCAGCGGGCGCACGTTATCCTGCCAAACGGCATATCCTCCGCTGATCGGTGCCGAAGAAATGCGTATTCCGTCGGGACGGATGATCTGAAGTCCGTTTTTCGGGCAAACCATATCTTCGTCTGCAGCCCGGGAACGGAAAACGATATTTCCGGTGCGGTCTGCGATACATGCTGCCAGTGTCGTTGCCTCGAACAGTTCGACATAGCCTGTATTGGACTGTATCATCCGGCAGCGTATACAGCTTTCATAAATCGCCGCATATAAAAGGCAGAATGTCACATTCATATCACCGAGCCACCAGCGTACAGCCGGCAGGCCCGACAGATACAAAATCCCGTACAGAACCGTTGCGCAGCCTATAACAAACGGTGCAAGCCTCTTTTTTTTGCTGCACGGGACACGGCTTTTCTTCAAAAGGAGGATAAGTGAAAAAAACATGCAGGTCACCGTCCAACCGAGGTAGCAGAAGTAAACGGGACCGTAGGAATAGGAATAATTGTCTGGTCCTCCCGGCACACCGCTGCTGAATGAAAACACCTGCTGGTGCAGGTCGTTGGTGATCACCAACAAAAACAGCACAGCCGGAATGATTGCCAAAGCGCCGATCCTTCCGGTCAGGCGGAATTTCTCCGATTTCCCCAGAGACAGCGCAATATACACTCCCAGCAGCGGTATAAAAAGCATTGGCAGATAGTAAAGATACCAAATGTACCGCGCCACTGTCAAGTCGGTGACAATCTCATATTTCAGCGTACGCAAAATAAGCCACACCAGCATCAGTGCCGCGGTCAGGCGCAGGCAGTGCAGTGCCTGTGTCTGTATAATGCGTCGGTCAAGGGAATAGCCCCACAGGGAAAACAGCAGCAAATACAGTGCCGCGCGGATATAACTCCCCCAAGCGCCGCCGATGTCGAACATGGCCAGCATCCGGCAGGAATAGCCCGCCGCAATGATCGTAAAAACCAGGATCATAGGGATCAGCTGTTTCGTATTCCGTTTCATAGGGGAAATCTCTCGCTTTCTCTCACAGGCAAAGAATGTCCTTTGGCAGTTTTATTTGCTTCTCGGCAGGACGATTCCGAATGTGCATTTACCAAAGACAGTATACTAAAGCATTATCAAATCTCGCTGTCGGATGCGAATTCCATTACGTCATTCGGCGTACAGTTCAATGCTTTGCAGATTTTTCCCACGGTTTCAACCGTGACATTTTCATTCCTGGTCATTTTGGAAATGACATAGTTGCTGATGCCCGCAGCCTTTTCAAGGTCTTTCTTTTTCATATCCCTGTCGATCAGCAATTTCCAGAGCTTTTTATAGCTTATATCCATACCGTCAGCCTCGATTCAAACAGGATTTACTCGGAAAATAGGAACAGTCGGTCTTGACTGTTTAGAATATAATATCATATTTCCTGCAAAAATGCAACGATTTATAAAGCGATGAATTTAATTCTTGCGTTTTTGTTACTTTCCACGGGGTACGGGGTAGGGAAATAAGGCATGACGATCGGGGACTCTTATTAGCCCCTGATTTGGGCTTCTGTTCAGATCGGTATGTAATATTGTTATATAACAACAGCCGGAATGGATTGAACAGTGCCTATTTTCTGCTCACTAAAAAAACACCGAAAAGAAGTTACCACAGTTAGGTAAAGCTGCTTTGTGGTTTTACGCTCTTTTTACTCAGCACATACTTTTGCCACAATATCCTTCAATGTCACAAACGGACACACCCAATACCTCGAATCGGATGAAGAAGCCTTTGCCGAACTGCTTGCTCAAAAAACAGACAAGAAACTGTTGAAAGAAAAGAAGCACGACGAAGATGAGCTTCAAAAAGCAATCGTCCGAAACGAAACCGTATCCAATCTATACGAAAAGCTATATGAGGACAACGCCACCGGCAAGGTAATCGACGAATGGTTTATGCAGTTATCTCACAAATACGAAGTAGAACGCTTGGAACTGAAAGCAAAGATAAAAACTCTCCGTCAAAAGCATTCCAAGTGCGGACAATGCGAAAAAGACCGTGAAACCTTTACATCAGCAATCCGCAGGTTCATGAGAATGGACAGGCAGACCGCACCGCTTCTCAGGGAACTCATTGACCACATTGATGTGTTTGAAACAGAGGGTACAGGCAAAAGCCGACACAGAGAATCGTTATCTACTACCGCTTTGTCGGGTATGTGGAAATCCCCGAGGTATCTCAAAGACCTCGCATCAAAGCAGACACCCGAAAAGGTGTTGCCGTGGAGTATCTTTCCGAGCCGCTGCCGGCATAGCAAAAGAGCAGGCTTCCCGCCTGCTCATACATAAAACCGTATCAAGATAAAAAATCGAGTATTCGCAAGTGAAATTCCTTATGAATACTCGATATGGCAGGGATGGCAGGACTCGAACCTACGCATGCCAGAGTCAAAGTCTGGTGCCTTACCGGCTTGGCTACATCCCCGTATCAAATTTATCGGTCTCACGGTCACCCGCGAGACTGTTTGTAATTATAGCATAATACGGAGACGATGTCAAGCAAATGAGAAGTTATTTAATAATTTTGAGCAATTTTCAGAAATCGAGCGTCTCGACGCGAGGCAAGACTTCACGCAAGCATTCGGCGCATTGTTTTCAAGAGCCTGTTTCAACATTTCGATTGAGCGTAATTGTGAAATTTTACAGAACTAATTACCTTTTCTCTTTCATCGAAAGGAAATTATTGCTATAATAAGAAAAACCGAAAACAATGAACGGAGAGAAGATATGAGCCACGACATTCTCGGCGATATAATCGAAAAAAGAGAAAAGATCCGAAACACTCATATCCCGACTTGGGACGAGTTGCCGACGCTTAATCTTTACATGGATCAACTCATATTCATTCTTTCCGAAATCTTTTCGCCTTACACGGACGATGTTCCGAAACTGATCAACAAAGCGATCATCAACAATTATGTCAAACTCGGTTATATCCCCGCACCGATCAAGAAAAAATATTCAAAAGAGCATATTGCATACCTTGTTTTCGTTTGCAGTCTGAAACAGGTCATGCCTATCGGCGCGATCTCCGCACTCGTAAAATCTCTGACGGAAGAGGTCCCTCTCTCGGAATTTTACGACAGTTTCTGCAAGGCGCGCGAAAAGGCGCTGATCGCCGCATTGAACGAAGCGGAAACGGATATAGGAGACCCCGAATACCCCAAAACGGCGCAAACAGCGCTTTCTTTGGCGATCTCGGCGCAGGCATACAGCATTGTTTCCGCATCCGTTGCACAGTCGCTTATCCCGGAAGACAAGGAAAATGCAAAAAAAGACTGATCGCCAATTTTAAAAAAATTGTGTTATTTTAAATATTTGTAAAAAGGTATTGCATTTACCGAAAAAATATGATATAATCAGCAAGTAACCAATTCCGACCGATTAGGAGGTGCATAGGTGTGAGAGAAGGTATTCATCCCGAATACGTTGATTCTGTTATCAAGTGTGTGTGCGGTAACGAGGTCGCTACCCGTTCTACGAAAAAAGAGATACGAGTAGAAATCTGTTCTAAGTGCCATCCCTTCTTTACGGGCAAGCAGAAGTTAGTTGACTCTGCGGGACGCGTTGACAGATTCAAGAAGAAGTTCAACCTTGAATAAAAAACAAACAGGGTGTGCCGTGGGCGGTACGCCCTGAAACATTATTCGGCGGAATATTTCCTACCTGCCGAAAATATATCGGAGGAAAAGCCATGCTCGATTTTTCACAACATCCCGAATTTGAAGCGGTCAAGTCCGAATACAACGGTCATGTTCGCTACGACTTCAAGGTGCTCGGCAAAGACGCAATAATCGTTTTTCCCGACAACTTCGTTCCGAAGAACAAGTGGGTTTGGAGAGCGGAATTCTTTGACGCTTTCCCGATCGTTGACATTGATCTTCTTGAACAGGGTTGGGCGTTGACGTATATAGGCATCAGCGATATGTACGGAAACGACGAGTCTGTCGAGATCATGAGACAGTATCAGGAATTTCTTGTTGACGCTTTTGATCTTGAACCGAAGGCGACGATTTTCGGTTTCAGCAGAGGCGGATTTTACGCGGTCAACTATGCCGCAAAATATCCTCAGAATGTCGGATGTCTTTATCTTGACGCGCCCGTTCTCGATATTCTTTCATGGCCTGCGGGCAGAGGAAAGAGTTTCGGCGGACAGGGTACGCCGGCAGATTGGGAGATTTGCAAAAAAGTTCTCGGTCTGACGGAAGAGACCGCCGCTGACTACAAAGGAAGCCCGAAATATCACATTGCGGAACTTGCAAAAGCCGATATTCCTCTTATTCTCGTTCAGGGAGATGCGGATATCGCCGCCCCGATGGAGGAAAACGCGCAGCTTCTTATTGACAATTACGAAAAACTCGGCGGAACGAAGTTCAAAGCCATCATCATGCCCGGCAAAGGACATCACCCGCACAGCGTTGAAGACCCGAAACCTGTTTCCGACTTCATCAAAGCAGCTTACGAGAAATAAAAACAAAAAAAACATGCGAACGCCGCGGACAGAAAAGTCCGCGGCGTTTTGATATTCTGTTATTTGCCGAGAAAATCGGAAACGATCCCGATCTGTTTTTCAACGGACTCTTTACCCGTTCCGCCCGCAGAAATTCTCGAACGGACGCAGTTAAGAAGGTCTATCGCGTCATAAACATCCTCGCCGATATCGGGACAGAGTTCTTTGTATTCTTCGGGAGACACCGTTTCAAGAACCAACCCTTTTTCGATACAGTATGCGACGGCCTGACCTGAAATTTTATACGCCGTGCGGAAAGGAATGCCCTTCTTTGTCAGATAATCGGCAAGATCTGTCGCATTGATAAAGCCCTTCTGTGCCGCGGTGAGCATATTGTCTTTCAAGACCTTCATTCCCGAGATCATCGGCGGGAACACATAAAGACACTGCTTGACGGTATCGACTGCGTCGAATATCGATTCCTTATCCTCCTGCATATCCTTGTTATACGCGAGAGGTATGCCCTTCAGGACGGTCAGCATCGCCATCAGATCGCCGTAAACTCTTCCTGTCTTTCCGCGAACGAGTTCCGCAATATCGGGATTTTTCTTTTGAGGCATAATGCTTGAACCGGTAGTGAACGAATCGTCAAGTTCGATGAATTTGAATTCCCAACTCGACCAAAGGATTATTTCCTCGGAAAAGCGTGACAGGTGCATCATGACGGTCGCAAACGCCGAAAGCAGTTCAACGCAAAAATCGCGGTCGGAAACCCCGTCGATGCTGTTTTCCGTTATGCCGTCAAAACCGAGCGCTTTCGCGACCTCTGCCCTGTCCGTGCCGTAAGTTGTTCCCGCAAGTGCACACGAACCGAGCGGACAGTAATTCATCCTTGAGACCGCATCACCGATTCTGTCAATGTCGCGCATGAACATCATGCAATATGCGAGCAGATGATGCGCGAAAGTTATCGGTTGCGCCCTTTGCAGATGTGTGTAGCCGGGAACGATCGTGTCCCTGTTCGCTTTCGCTTGTTCAAGGATCGCGGAAAGCAGCTGTTTCAGTCCGCCGACGATCTCGGAGGCTTCATCGCGAAGATACATACGCAGGTCGAGCGCGACCTGATCGTTTCTGCTGCGCGCGGTATGAAGTTTTTTTCCGACGTCGCCGATACGCTTCGTCAATTCCGCTTCGACAAACATATGGATATCTTCCGCCGACGGATCTATCGCGAGTTTTCCGCTTTCAAGATCGTCAAGGATCGAGCCGAGTCCCCCGACGATCTTTTCTGCGTCGGACGGGCTGAGGATTCCTTTGGAGGCAAGCATCGTCGCATGAGCGACCGAGCCCTTTATATCCTGTTTGTACATTCGAGAATCGAAGCGCACGGAAGAATTGAAATCGTCTGCGCGGCAATCGAGGGACTTATGAAAACGTCCCGCCCACATTTTGTCCATATCGGTATATCCTTATTTGTTCTTGTTTTTCTCGTTTACCTGCGCCTGAACCTTGATCGGAAGCCCGAACAGATTGATAAATCCGCCTGCGTCCTTCTGATCGTAAACATGATCTTCGCCGAATGTCGCGATCTCTTCCGAATAGAGAGACCAATCGCTCCACGCTCCGGCTTTGATTATATTGCCTTTGTAAAGTTTGAGCCTTACTTTACCGGTTACATGCTCCTGCGTCTTGGTCACAAACGCGGAGAGCGCTTCGCGAAGCGGAGTATACCACTGACCGTTATAGAGAAGATCCGCGAAGGTGATCGCAAGTTCCTGTTTTTTATGCATCGTCATCTTATCGAGACAAAGCGTTTCGAGATAATTGTGAGCGAAATAAAGGATCTCTCCGCCCGGAGTCTCGTAAACGCCGCGGCACTTCATGCCGACAAGACGGTTTTCGACGATGTCGAGCAAACCGATACCGTTTGCTCCGCCGACCTCATTGAGTTTGAGAATGATCTCTTTCGCGCTCATCTTCTCATCGTTGAACGCAACGGGAACGCCCGCTTCGAAATCAAGAGTAATATATGTCGGCTCGTCGGGCGCGTCGATGGGCGAAACGCCCATTTCAAGGAAGCCTTTTTTCTCATAAAGAGGCTCGTTCCCCGCATCTTCGAGATCAAGTCCCTCATGGGAAAGATGCCACATGTTCTTATCTTTTGAATAATTCGTTTCACGGTTGATCTTCAGAGGTACATTATGCGCCTCTGCGTAATCAATCTCTTCTTCGCGCGATTTGATGCTCCATTCGCGCCACGGCGCAATTATTTTCATATCGGGCGCGAAAGCCTTGATCGCAAGTTCAAAACGAACCTGATCGTTTCCTTTTCCCGTGCAACCGTGACAGATCGCATCCGCTCCCTCAGCCTTCGCGATCTCAACAAGCCTTTTCGCGATTATGGGACGGGCAAGAGACGTTCCGAGAAGATATTCCTCATACTTCGCGCCCGCCTGAACGGTCGGAATTATCATCTCATTGACGAATTCATCGGTAAGATCTTCAATATAGATCTTCGACGCGCCTGTCTTGATCGCTTTTTCTTCAAGCCCTTCAAGTTCGTCATTCTGTCCGACATTGCCCGAAACAGCGATGATCTCGGGATCGCCGTAGTTTTCTTTGAGCCAGGGAATGATAATTGAAGTGTCAAGTCCTCCGGAATATGCGAGAACTACCTTTTTTATACCGTCTTTTTTCATGTTGAGCCTCCGTTTTTGCATAAATATATGCTTTTTCTGATTATTTATACCGTAATTATAGCACAAAATGCAAAAATATGCAATAGTGTTTCCTGTTTTTCTGAAACTTCTACCTCTTGCACAAAAAACGCCCCTGAGTCGGGGGCGTTTTGTGTATTTAACCTAACCGACGCTTTCGCCGATCGATTTATACGGATCAAGTATCCGAATATCCGGGAAAATTCCGTCAACCGTATCTCCTATAGAAAGAGACCTAAACCGCAAAATGTTTTTTCAGCTCGGACAGATCAGATCTTCGGCATAACGTTTTTGATAAAGAAATCTTTCGCCGTTTCCGGGGTGACGGAACAGACATCGTCATCGATCTTGACACAGACGCCGCGCTGACACTGTCCCGTGCAAAAAATCCCGCAAAGTTCGACTTTATCCCCGACATCGTTTTCCTGTATCATATACCTGAACAGGTCAACGACTTGCTGAGACCCTTTAACGTGACATGATGAGCCTATACAAACGGTGAGTTTCATCTGCAATTCCCTTTCAAAGGCATTATGCTATTGCTGTTTTGCCGCGAGTTCCGCCGCTTCATCGAGTTTCTTGTTTCTGAAATAGAGCCCGACGTCGATCGAGATCTCAATGAAGTTCAAAACATAGAAGAAGAATGCCAAGTAGAACAGAAATCCGGATTCTCCGCCTATCGTCTGAAGAATCTTCCTCGCAATACCGCAGGCATAACCGATAAGCAGGAATACTTCAAAGAAAAGACTCTTTCCCTTCGCCGTTCTCGAAACGACGGATTTTCTGATTGATATAGGCCATGACAGACCGAAACAGAATATGGTTAACGCTTCAAGTAAATCTAACATCTCTTTTTCCAACTTTCCTTACAAGAACTGTTATTTCTGTCTGCGGTAATCAGGCAGAAGTTTCGGAGAAACTGCGTCGGTCACGATACCTGCGTCCTCGCGCTCCTTATCAAATTTCGCGATATGTTCAAGCGTCAGTTTTCCGACAGTCACATCCTTCGATTTCGCGGAAGCGTGCTGTCCGGCGTTTCTTCCGAAAACAATGACGTCAAGAAGGGAGTTACCCATAAGACGGTTGCGTCCGTGAATACCGCCGACAGCTTCTCCCGCAACAAACAAATTCTCGACCTTTGTGGACATTCCGTCAACGTTGATATCAAGACCTCCGTTCTGATAATGGAGCGTCGGATAAACGAGAATGGGTTCCTTTCTTATATCTATGCCGTAACTCGCAAACATACGCATCATCGCGGGAATACGCCTCTCGATCGTACCCTCTCCGCCGATCGCTTCGATCATCGGAGTGTCGAGCCAAACGGCTTTGCCGCTTCCCGTATCAACGCCTTCGCCCCTGTCGGAGCATTCTCTGATGATAGACGCCGCGGCGACATCGCGCGTTTCAAGCGGATGCATAAAGACTTTTCCGTCGCGGTTAACAAGTTTCGCTCCGAGAGAACGAACCTTTTCGGTAACGAGCGCTCCGAATATCTGCTGAGGAAACGCAGCGCCCGTGGGGTGATACTGAAGAGTATCGGCATAAAGAAGTTTTGCGCCGACACGGTAACCGAGAACGAGTCCGTCCGCAGTCGCGCCGTAGTGGTTGGAGGTCGGGAAGCCCTGATAGTGCATACGCCCCGCTCCGCCTGTCGCTATGATAACGGTCTTTGCACGGGCGACCATGAGTTCTTTCGTCTCCATATTCATAAGTACGGCGCCCGCCGCTCTTCCGTTTTCGTCAAGAATAAGTTCGATCGCTGATGTGAAGTCAACAACGGGAATGCCTCTGTTCAGGACTTCGTCGCGAAGAGTTCTCATTATCTCGGCACCGGAATAGTCCTTCGCCGCGTGCATACGCTTGCGGGAAGTTCCGCCGCCGTGAGTCGTGATCATCGTTCCGTCGGGAGCCTTGTCAAATTCAACGCCGAGATCGTTGAGCCACTGAATGGCCTCGGGCGCATCGCAGACAAGTTTTGCGAGAAGTTCGCGCTTTGCCGCGTAATGTCCCCCGCCGTAAGCGTCAACAAAATGGATCGCAGGCGAATCGTTCGGCTTGTCCGCCGCCTGAATACCGCCCTCCGCCATCATCGTGTTCGCGTCTCCTATGCGGAGTTTTGTCACGATCATGGTCTTTGCGCCCGCGTTATCCGCTTCGATAGCCGCGGAAGCACCGGCGCCGCCTCCGCCGATAATCAGAACGTCAACATCGTAACGAACGTCATCAAGATCGACGTCGGATGCCTTGATACGGCTGTGCGCCTGCAACATCTCACAAAGTTCGTGAGGAACCGATTCACCTTTATTGGGTCCGATTTTAAGAACGGAAAACTCGCTCTTTTTATAATCGGGATGATAAGCCGCGAGAAGATCGTCCTTCTCCTGAGCCGTCATGCGTGCGGGTTCATAAGCGATGTTTGCCGCTCTTGCCGCTTCGACAGCTTTCAGCGACGCTTCAAATTCCTTTGAATACATAAACGATCCCTCCTTACTTCTCGATCTCTCTGTTGTTGTAAAGTTCTTTAAGTTCTTCGACAGGCTTGCCCATAAGAGCTTCGATCAGATCGCTGAACGTTCCGTCCTTGATCTCTTTCACACGGTCCTCGAGATGCTGTGACTTCGGAGCAAGATACTTGCCGTTCAGCCTGCGCGCAAGCATTGCGACCTGAGGATGGGAGATCCCGGCGGGGCAGCGGGAAGAACATACGCCGCACATAACGCAGTCGAAAGACTCCTCCGCACATTTGTCGAATTCGCCTCTCTGAGCGTATGCGATATACTGCATTACGTTCAAATTCTGTGTGCAGCTCTTTGTACAGGCGTTACAGCCGACGCAGGCATATATCTCCGGATAAAGCTGCATCATGATCTGTTCCGTCGGTTTGATCTTTTCAATGTCATATACCTGCTTAACAAGCGGGAAGAAAGGCAGAGTCGCAACATACATGTCGTTTTCGACTTTGGTCTGACACGCAAGGCACGTTTTCAGTTCTCTGTCGCCTTTAATTCTGTATATCGTCGCGCACGCGCCGCAGAAACCGTTTCGGCAACCGCATCCGCGAACAAGCTGATAACCCGCGTATTCCATCGCGCGCATGATCGTCAGATCGTCGGGAACGCTGTATTTCTTTCCGAACAGGTAAATATCAACCATTTTTTCCATGTTCTGTTTTCTCCTTATCAGTATTCATCCGGAAGTTCGTCTATCTCGTCGCAACGGAAAACGGGGCCGTCTTTGCAGACGTATTTCGATCCGATATTGCATCTTCCGCATTTTCCGATTCCGCACTTCATACGAAGTTCCATCGTCGTATAGACCTGAGTTTTGTCAAATCCGAGTTCCTGAAGCCCTGCAAGCGTAAACTTGATCATGATCGGAGGACCGCAGAGAACGGCGATCTTGTCAGTCGGGAAATTCAGTTCCTTGACATAGTTCGGAACGAATCCGACATGACCGCTCCACTCGGGCTGTTCGCGGTCGATCGTCAGATGAACGTTGACGCCCGCGTCGTTCGACCATTCATCGATTATCTCTTTATAATCGACAAGATCCTGCATACTGCGCGAACCGTATACAATATCGATTTTCCCGTAACGGTCGCGGTAATGGCGGCAATAGTTAATGACGGAACGGAGCGGAGCAAGTCCGATACCTCCCGCGATAAAGAGCATATCGTGACCCGCGAACTCGGTGTCGACCGGGAACGGTCTTCCGTACGGACCGCGGATCGTTATCTGCTGTCCGACTTCCATGGAATGAAGCCACTCGGTGACGCATCCGCACTTTTTGATCGAGAATTCCATAAACTCGGTATTCGTCGGTGATGATGTTATTGAAAACATTGCCTCGCCGACTCCGGGGATCGAAAGCATTGCGCACTGTCCCGGCTTATGCTCAAAAGCCTTTTTGCCGTCGGGAGTGACGACGCGGAAGGTCTTGACGTCGGGGGTGTCGATGCGTATATCGGTAACAACGCCTACCGCCGGAATAAGAGGTTCCTTCATATCAAGCATTTTCGCGACCTCCCAACTTCTTCATTACTTTGACTATATTCATTTTGATCGGACATTTCTGCATACATCTGCCGCAGCCGACACAGGAGAAAAGCCCGTCGTTGTTCGTCGGATAGTAAACAAGTTTGTGCATAAAGCGCTGCCGGAAGCGTTCAAGCTGTGTCAACCTCGGCTGTCCGGCGGACATCTTGGTGAAATCGGAATACATGCAGGAATCCCAGCAACGGAAACGCTTAACGCCGTGTCCCGTGTTGAAATCCTTTATATCGTAGCACTGACAGGTCGGGCAAACAAATGTGCAGGTTCCGCATCCGAGACAGCTTTCGGAAAGTTCTTTCCACTCGGGCGCATTGAAAAATTCGGACGTTTTGCCGCTTCCGAATGCGTCGGCGGACAGTGTTGCAAGCGGAAGACGAGCCATTCTTTCGCGGATCGTCTGTTTCTGCTCCTCGACGGCTTTACCGTCCGCCTCTTCGGTTACGGATGTCAGTCCGTCAAGCAATTTCGCGCCTTTATCGGTCTTCGCGTCGAGATAAAGAGCGTCCTCTGTTCTGTGACATACGATATCGCCTTCGGGATCGGCGGCATCGATGCCGAAAGTCCCGCAGAAGCAAGTCTCAACGGGCTTCGTGCAGGCGATCGAGACGATAACGCCGTGATCGCGGCGGTTCTTGTAATACGAGTCAACGGGATCGGCGAGAAAAACGCGGTCGAGGACTTCAAAACTTTTCACATCACAGGCGCGAACTCCGAAAATGACGAAGTCTTCGCACTCGCTTCGCGTATCGATGATCTCGATGTTTTTCCCTTCGGTTTTGAAATCCATCAGACTTTCGGTCTGCGGGAAGAAGAAGTCTTTCGCGCTTCTGACGGTGTTCAAAGCGTCCGAAAGCACTTTTCCGTTCTCCCATTTTTCAAACTTCGCTCCGGATACCGAGTCAACGGGGATATACAAAGCATTTGCCTCGGAGATGGCGGAAAAAAGTCCGTCAAGTTTGTCAAGAGATACTTTACGCATTTACGTCACCTCTTTCGACTGCCTCCGAAGGTTCGGGGTCTTCTTGCTTATAATCGACGATCGGAGCGCGGCTTCCGACCTCGGCTCCTGCCTGATATTCGCCGTAAAGTTCATCTATGTCTTTGATGAACTTACGGTTCAGCAGGTGCAGAGGAATATGCTGAGGACAAACGCGGGAACATTCGCCGCAGTCCGTACAGCGTCCGACAACATGAAATGCTCGGATGATATGGAACATCTTTTCTTCAAACGAGTTGGAAGCCGCCTTGTTCTCAACGCCGGAATTCGGATTGTCGAAAACGCATTTTTCGCACGTGCAGGCGGGACATACGTCGCGGCAGGCATTGCAGCGGATGCAGCGGGAAAGTTCGCCCTGCCAGAAAGCAAAGCGCTCGTCAGGTGTCATTTTTTCGATCTTTTCGACCTCGTCGAACCTTCCGCTGTCGATGACCTCGCCGTCTTCTCCGAGCAATTCGTCATACGCGACGTGTTTTTTCGATTTGCAGTTTCTGCATCTGTCGGGAAGAAGATCGGCTCTGCTCAAAGCCACCGTTCCGTCAAAAAGAGTTTCGACAATGACCGTCTCCCCTTCTTCCCTTACGGCGGCAACGCTTTCGACCTTGCTCTTGATCTGCTCGACATCGAGCATTCCGTTGCAGGGTACGCCGACAGCGTAGACCTTTTCTCTGTCGAAGCGGTGTTCGGTCAGAAGCTGATTGAAACTGTAAGTATCGCAGGGTTTGAGAAAGACAAGAACTTTACTGTCGCTCTTCCCTGTTTCTTTGATAAGGTATTTGGAGAAATTCGCGCCGCAGAAATCTCCCCACACGAAGTTCTTTTCAAGATCCTCGGCGGAGTTGAAAAGTCCGGGCGTTACGTCGTAATCAAAATCTCCGGATTTCCAACCGAGGACTCTGTCAACGGTTCCGTTCGCAAGGAGTTCAGAGGCTTTTGATATGAGTGTTTCGCGTGTTATTTCTTGCATCTCAGATCCTCCAATCTCTTATTTTCTCCGAGCGCCGCGACCGTTTCGGCAAAATCGCTCATTGTCGCGGCAAACTTTGCGCCTTCCGCGGCGCTCACCCACTCGACGCGGGTGCGTTCTCTTTCTATGCCGAGATAATCGAGCATCGAGAACAGCAAAGCCATACGGCGGCGGGTATAATAGTTACCCGAAGTGTAATGGCAGTCGCCGGGATGACATCCGCAAATGATAACACCGTCGGCGCCGCGCTGGAACGCGCGAAGAATGAACATCGGATTAACTCTGCATGAACAGGGAACCCTGATGATCTTTACATCGGCGGGATAGTTAAGTCTGTTGTTTCCCGCAAGATCTGCGCCCGCATAGGAGCACCAGTTGCAGCAAAAAGCCACTATAAGAGGTTTATATCCGTTTACTTGCATATCGCATCCACCTCCGCCATGATCTGTTTGGAAGTAAAGCCGCGGAGATCCATCGCTCCGGACATACAGGCGACGGTGCACGCGCCGCAACCCTGGCAAACCGCTTCGTTAACGGATGCAACACGGCGTACTTTCGTCGTTCTGTCGGGCATTCTGAATTCTTTCTCTATATAAGTGATCGCGCCGTACGGGCAGACCTTTTCACACGTCGAGCAACCGTTGCACATCATTTCATCGGAATGAGCGATACACGGGTTGCCGGTCAGTTTATCTTTGCAGAGAAGACCGATGACCTTCGATGCGGCGGCTCCCGCCTGCGAAACGGTTTCGGGGATATCCTTCGGTCCCTGACAGGTGCCGGAAAGATAAACGCCCGCGGTCGGACTTTCAACGGGACGCAGTTTCGGGTGCGCTTCCGTGAAAAAGTCGTTGGTGTCCATGCTCGCGGTCAGCATTGTCGCAAGCGGACGGGCGGATCTGTCAGGCTCGATCGCCGCGGCAAGTACTACGAGATCGGCGTCGATATGCAGTTGTCTGTTGTCAAGAAGATCGGACGCCTGAACTCTGAGTTTTTTGCCTTCCGGCGAAACCTTGCCGACCATACCTTTTATATAATGAACGCCGTATTCCTCGACCGCGCGGCGGTAGAACTCATCGAAGTTCTTGCCGGGAGTACGCACGTCGATATAGAATACGTAAACATCGGTGTCGGGATACTTGTCGCGAATGAGCATCGCGTGTTTTGCCGTGTACATACAGCAGATTTTTGAACAGTACTCTTTCCCCTTCTGCGCACAGGCTTCGCAGCGTGAACCGACGCACTGAACGAACACGATCGTGTGCGGATGCTCTCCGTCGGACGGGCGAAGAAGCGTTCCGCCTGTCGGACCTGCGGCGTTCATAAGTCTTTCGAGTTCGAGCGACGTGATGACGTCTTTCGACTGAGAATAAGCGAACTCGTCGAACTTTTCCATCGAGATCGGGTTGAAGCCCGTCGCAACAACTATCGCGCCGTATTTTTCTTCGATTATCTCATCCTGCGCTTTGTAATCTATCGCGCCTGCGGTGCAGACCTTCGAGCAAACGCCGCATTTTCCGGTTTTCAGCATCGTGCAGTAATTCGGGTCGATCGTGGCGACCTTCGGAACCGCCTGCGCGAACGGGATATATATCGCTCTGCGGTTGTCCATACCGAGGTTGAACTCGTTCGGCACTTTTTTCTGAGGACATTTCTCGGTGCAGAGTCCGCATCCTGTGCAAACATCCTCTTTGACATATCTCGCCTTTTTCCTGATCTTGACGTCGAAATTGCCGACGAAACCGCTGACTTCGGTCACCTCGGAATAGGAAAAGATTCTGATATTCTCATTCTGAGCGACGTCTACCATCTTCGGCGTCAGAATGCAAGCGGCGCAGTCCAAAGTCGGGAATGTCTTGTCGAGCTGAGCCATTTTTCCGCCGATCGTCGGTTTTTTCTCAACTATATCGACGGGAAAACCCGCATCTGCGATGTCGAGAGCGGTCTGAATTCCCGCAATGCCTCCGCCGATAACGAGCGCGCGTTTAGTGACGGGGCTCTCTCCGGGGGTGAGCGGCGCGTTGAGATTGACTTTTGCGACAGCGGCTTTCGCGAGGATTATCGCTTTTTCCGTACCTATCGGCATCTCTTTATGTACCCACGAGCATTGCTCGCGGATATTTGCGATCTCGACCATATAAGGGTTCAGCCCTGCGGCGGCTGCCGTTTTTCTGAAAGTCGCTTCGTGCATACGCGGAGAACAGGAGCAGACAACAATACCCGTCAGTTTGTTTTCGGCAACGGCGGCTTTGATCATATCCTGACCCGCTTGGGAACACATATATTGATAGTCGGTGGAGAAAACGACGCCCGGTTCGTTCTTCAACGCCGACGCAACGGCTTTTACATCAACCGTTCCGGCTATATTCGTGCCGCAATGGCAAACGAAAACTCCGATCCTTTGCATGGTTCGTTTCTCCTTTCTTACTTGGAATACTTGCGCAGTGCGCTCATGATCGCCTGCTGAGGCATATCGTCATCGAGCAAAGCGGGTATATCGTCCGGTTTCATGTGATTCGCGCCTTTTTCACGAACGACGCAAAGTCTGAGAGCCTCAACGAGTTTCGCGGGCTCGACGCCTCGCGGGCAACGGTCAACGCAGGCGAAGCATGAAAGACATTTGTATATGGACTCCGATTTGAGAAGAGGTTCAAGTTCTCCGTTCTCGACCATATATACAAACTGGTGCGGATGATACTCCATCTCGTCATACGAAGGACAGGTTGCGGAGCATTTTCCGCAGCGCATACATTTCAGAGGATTGACTCCGCTCATGCGAAGGATCTGCTCTTTCATACGTCCGTTTTTATTCTCCATCACGATCGTCCTCCTTCACACCGAGAGCCTCGGCAAGAAGTTCCGTGAAATACACAACGGGAACCGGGCTTCCGTTCTTAACGAGATTGTACATACAGAGCGGACACGCTGTTACGAGAGTATCTGCCCCGTGAACCTCCGCGCTGTGGCATACGGCGGTGCTCTTCTTTTTTGCGGAAGCGGCGTCTTCAAGTGCGACATAGCCGCCGCAGCATTCGTTGCGCATCGGATAAACGACGGGATCGGCACCGAGCGCGCGGATAAAGTCCTCAATTATTTTCGGATTTTCGGGATCGTCAAACGCCATTACCTTTCCGGGGCGAAGAAGCAGACAGCCGTAATAAGCGCCTATCTTTCTTCCCGTAAGAGGGTTGACAACGGCTTCTTTGATCTTGTCGAAGCCGACAACGTCGCGGAGAAGTTCAAGATAATGAAGAACCTGCGTTTCTCCCTCGTACGGAGAGGTCGGCTCTTTGTCCTGAGCCATATATGTATTCACCTTTGCGGTGAAATCGGCATCCGTCCTGACCGCGTGATTTGTTTGTTTGATTACGTTGTGACAGGCTGAACATACCGTGACCAAAGGCTGTCCCGCATCTCTGGCGCTGACAAGAGCGCGCACAGACGGAAGTTTCGACGCGATCTCATCTTTTGCGGTGACGAAAACGCCGCCGCAGCATTGCCAGTCCTTTATCTCGCAAAGTTCAACTCCGAGTTTTTCGGCGCATTTGCGGGCGTAAAGATCGAGTTTTTTCGCTTTGGTTCGGAGAGTACAACCGGGAAAATAACTTACTTTCATCGTTTGCCTCCAAGATTTCGGTATCAGACCATCTGTTCGGGATGGAATACTTCATCGAATTTTTCCGCTGTCAGGAAGCCGAGTCGGACACAGGCCTCTTTCAGCGAAATATTGTCTTTATATGCCTTCTTCGCGGTTTTCGCGGCGTTCTCATATCCGATGTACGGATTGAGTGCGGTCACGAGCATAAGCGAATTATGAAGGTTATGATACATCTTTTCTTTGTTCGCGGTTATGCCGACTGCGCAATTCGTGTTGAACGACACGATCGCTTCGGCAAGAAGTCTCGCGGATTGCAAAAAATTATATATAATAACAGGCATAAACACGTTAAGTTCAAAGTTGCCCTGAGACGCCGCAATGCCTACCGCCGCGTCGTTTCCCATAACCTGTACGGCAACCATTGTAACTGCCTCGCACTGGGTGGGATTGACCTTGCCCGGCATGATCGAAGAACCCGGTTCGTTTTCGGGAATATGTATTTCTCCGAGACCGTCACGCGGACCCGAAGCGAGCCAGCGGACATCGTTCGCGATCTTCATCATATCGCAGGCGGTCGCTTTGATCGCGCCGTGAGCAAAAACTATCTCGTCTTTTGAGGTGAGTGCGTGGAACTTATTTTCCGCCGTGACAAACGGTTTGCCCGTCAATTCGGAAACTTTTTTCGCAACAAGCTCGGAAAAGCCCTTCGGAGCGTTGAGACCCGTTCCGACCGCGGTTCCGCCGAGCGCGAGCCCGTAAAGAGGTCCGACCGCGAGCCTGAGAAGTTCAACATCTCTTTCGAGGCTCGAACGCCAGCCCGATATTTCCTGGCTGAATTTGATCGGCGTCGCATCCTGCAAGTGAGTGCGTCCCGATTTAACTATTCCCTCGTTTTCCTCTTCAAGCCGCTTAAAAGTGGCTATCAGCGTTTCGATCGCGGGGATAAGTTTATCTTCGATCGCGATGACTGCCGAAATATGTATCGCCGTCGGGAACGTGTCGTTCGAGGACTGGCTCATATTTATATCGTCGTTGGGATGGCACAGTTTTTTGTCCGCGATCTGATTTGCACGGTTTGCTATGACCTCGTTCGCGTTCATGTTCGACTGCGTTCCCGAACCTGTCTGCCATACGACAAGCGGAAAATGATCGTTAAGTTTTCCCGATATGACTTCGTCGCACGCCGTGCATATCGCCGAAAGTTTTTCGGAAGTCATCTTCTCCGGTCTTAATTCGGCGTTTGCGAGAGCCGCCGCCTTTTTGAGAATACCGAAAGCGTGAGTTATTTCTCTCGGCATCGTTTCGATATCGACGCCTATCTTGAAATTCTCGTGACTCCTCTGGGTCTGAGCCGCCCAAAGACGGTCTGCGGGGACTTTGACCTCGCCCATGGAGTCGTGTTCAATACGATAATCCATATTTATTCCTTCCCTTTATATTTCAAGCCCGTTGATAACGCCATTCAAGGTATCGGCGCTGAAACGGAGCTTTGCGGTCTCTTCGTCTGTCAGCGGAATATTTACCTTTCCGCGCGCGCCGTTTTTGCCGATGATATTGAGTGTGCTGAGACAAACATCACTTATGCCGTACTCGCCGTGAAGCATCGTCGAGACCGTCATCGTCGTGTCAATGCCGTTCAGTATACATTTGCAAATATGACAAACTGAAATGGAGACGGCGTAAAAAGTCGCGCCCTTGCGCGCTATAACACGCGCTCCCGATTTTCTGACATACTGTTCGACTTCATCGAAGTTAAGCGGCGGATTGGATATTCCGGGAGTTGTAATAAGCTGTTCGCATTCCGCAATGGGAATATTGGAGATATTCGCAACCGACCACGGGATAAAGGATGAATCTCCGTGTTCTCCGAAAACATAAGCGTGAACATTTCCCTGGTTGATATTATAATACTCGGAAAGCCTTGCACGAAGACGCGCTGTGTCGAGGATCGTGCCCGAACCGATTATATGGTTTTCGGGAAGCCCCGAAAGTTTGAAGAAAGTGTAAGTCAGAATATCGACAGGATTGCTGACGATTATGTAAATCGCATTCGGAGCATATTTTGTGATCTCCGGAATGATCGACTTGGTGATGTTGACATTCGTTTGAGCAAGTTCAAGCCTCGTCTGCCCCGGTTTACGCGCCACGCCCGAAGTCACGACCACGATATCGGAATTCTCCGCGTCGCGGTAACTGCCCGCGTATATCGAGCAGGGCGGACAAAAAGGCGTTCCCTGCCTGATGTCAAGAGCCTCGCCGAGAGCTTTTTCATTGTTGATGTCGATCATAACGATCTCGGACGCAATGCCCATAACGGTGAGAGTATAAGCGATAGTCGAGCCGACGCTGCCCGTACCGATAATGGATATTTTGTTCATAAATGCACCTTCCTGTATTTATAAAACTGTTTTTTTTCTCGGAATTTCCCGATCGTTCCCCATTTTTCGATTTATTATAACATAATTCGCGCGCGAACGCAAGAAGAAGTTTCGCATATCGGTATTGTATTTATCGATATACCTCATTTTGATTTATTGCGAAGCCGCGCTTCCGCTCTCGGCAGGAGCAAGTTTTACATATTTGTCGATATTGTCGATCCATCGGAAACGGTTGACTTTGACCGCCGCGACCATACATTTCAGAACCTGATCGCTTTTCAGGCAAATGAAAACGACTGTCGGAGAAAGATCAAGCCAAAACGCCGCCGCGAATGAAACTGGAAGAACAAGCAGCCACATAAATATAAGGTCATTAAACAGAACGAATTTGGTGTCTCCCGATCCGCGCACTATACCGGTCAGACACGCGACCTGATAACTCGTTCCTATTATCGTCACGGACAGAACACAGATCAGCGAGTCCGCAAGATCGCGTGTCTGATCCGCTATGTCATAAAAGGAAAGGATTGCGTGTCGGCTGAAAAACAGCAGTGCTCCGGCGGCGATTCCTATAAGAAGAAAGAGCATCTGCAAAGTGACGGAATACTCTTTCAGTTTGTTTCGCTTTCCCTCACCTATCGTTTTTCCGATAAGGACGCTCGTCGCGTTTGCCGCGCCGTAAGAAAATACGCTGACAATACTGAAAACAGTCGTTGCGACAGAGTTCGCGGCGATTACGGAAACTCCGTTGCCGCCGGATTGGAGATGTCCGAGTATAGCCGCCTGCATAAACATAGCCAAACCCCAGAAAAAGCCCGATCCGACCATCGGTACGGACGTTTTTACATACGGTTTGAAAAGTTCTTTTTTGAAAGTGAACAAAGACTTGACGGTCATCCTTATCTTTTTGTCAAAGAATATCAGATAAACGATGACTACGCAAAGTTCGGCGGCTCGGGCAGTAAAAGTCGCCCAAGCCGCTCCGACGGCGCCCAGACGGGGCGCGCCGAATTTCCCGAAAATCAGAATATAGTTAAGCCCGACATTGACGACGAGAGCAATGCACGAGACGACAAAGCCCACAGCCACGGTCTCAACACTCCGCAGACTTGCGAGAAGAACGGTCGTCACGGAAAAGAAGAAATAGGTAAAGCAAACGATCTTCGCATAGGCGCAGGCTTCCGCGACCTCGGCGGGATCGTTGCTCAGAACGGAAAACACCTGTTCCGGGAAGAAGAAAACCGCCGCCCACATCACCGCAGCGATCAGAAGACCGCATTTCAGCCCGACGGAAACGACATCCTTGATCGGATCGAGCGTTTTCTTTCCCCAGAAACGCGAGCAGAGTATGACAACGCCTTCGCCCACGCCCACAATGACCATTTGCAGCAAAAACTGTATCTGGTTGACGAGCGCCACGCCGCTCATCGCCGACTCACCGTAACTGCCGAGCATTATGTTGTCGGCGAGATTGACGGCGTATACGATAATGTTTTGAAGGGCGATAACGGATGTCAGACGAAAAAAGGACTTGTAAAAATCCCTGTCTCGGGTTATATATCTCAATTCAAAGACCTCAGATCAAAGTGGTTTGCTCTTTGTTGTCCGCATCGCGGAGAAATGAACCTGCGGCGGGAATATTTTTCGTCCGATAATGATCGGGATCGGTAAACATACCTTCTTCAAGCGGTTTGACGGACGCAAGAACAGTTTTTGCTTTCAGTGTCATCGTATGCACTCCGGAAGTATTTTTCGTCGTCTTGACCGAGATCATTCCGCTGTTCACGATAAGTGTCCGCGAATTTGATGCGGTCAGCACGAAATCCGTGTTTTCGGTCACGCAGAACATCGCAACGAGCTCGGACGCGTCTGAATACGCATTCACGAGTTTCTTTCTGTTCAGTTTCGTTACAAACGAAGCAAGATCGACATTGGAGCACTTTCCGTTGCGGAAGAAAGAAAGAATATTTCCTTTATAATCGGTCGTAAAAGCAACGTAAACGACTTTTTCCCCGTCCTGCATTTTCAACGCCTGAGGAAGATAATCACCGAGAACGCTGATCTTTGTGTCGGCAAAATCGCATACGCGCGATTTATAGCATTGATGCATATCCGTGAACACGAGCATCTCGGCGGCATTCGTTGTTTCGACAGACTGCGAAAGCCCGTCGCCCTCCTTGAATTTCTGCTCGCCGCTCATGCGCAGAGACAGCGCGGTGACTTTTTTGAAATAGCCCTCGCGGGTCACGAACACCGTAACGGGATAATCCGGGATATCCTCGGAAACGGCTTCATCGGAGATCTCATCAAGATAAAGGAGTTTTGTTTTCCTCGGTTTTCCCTCTTTTTTCGCGATCTCCGTCAGTTGCTGAACGATTATTTTTTTGACTCTCGCGGGCTTTGCGAGAATGTCTTCGATATCCGCGATCTCAGACGCGAGTTTTTCAAGTTCGGATGTCTTATTCAGAATATATTCTTTGTTAAGATTGCGGAGTTTTATGTCGGCGACGAATTCCGCCTGCGGCTTGTCTATTCCGAAACCGATCATAAGATTGGGAACGACCTCATCGTCGTCTTCGGTCTCGCGGACGATCTTTATCGCTTTATCTATATCAAGAAGGATCTTCTGAAGGCCCGTAAGGAGATGATACCTGTCTTTCTTCTTGGTCAGATCAAAGAACAGCCCGCGCTTAATGCATTCCGTCCTGAACGCGATCCACTCCGTGAGTATTTCACGAACTCCCATTACGCGCGGAGATCCCGCGATCAGAATGTTAAAATTGCAGGCGGTCGAATCTTCAAGCGGGGTCATCTTATACAGTTTTTGCATGAGTTTGTCGGGATCGACGCCTTTTTTCAGTTCGATCGAAATGCGGAGACCGCTCATATCGGAAAGGTCTCTGATGTTGTTTATCTCCCGAAGTTTGGAAGATTCGACAAGATCCACGACCTTGTCTATTATCGCCTCGATCGTCGTCGAATACGGGATCTCGTAGACCTCGATCGTGTTCCCTTTTTTCTCATAGTTGTATTTTGCGCGAACCTTGAACGAACCGACGCCCGTGTCATATATACGGCGCAGTTGTTCCGCGTCGTAGACGAGATCTCCGCCCGTCGGAAAATCGGGAGCGACCAAAGTCGTCATCAGATCGGCGTTCGGGTCTTTGATCAGCGCGATCGTCGTGTCGCAGACCTCCCTGAGGTTGAACGAACAGATCGAACTTGCCATTCCGACCGCAATACCCTGATTGGGATTGACGAGAACGTTCGGAAACGCCGTCGGAAGCAAAACAGGCTCCGTCATTTCCCCGTCATAGTTCGGCACGAAATCAACAACGTCTTTTTCAATATCGGTAAAAATGTACTTGCAGATATCGTCGAGTTTTGCCTCCGTGTATCGCGCCGCGGCGTAAGCCGTATCTCTGGAATAATGGTTGCCGAAGTTTCCCTTTGACTCAACGAGCGGATGCAACAGCGCCGCGTGCCCGCGTGTCAGCCTGACCATCGTTTCGTATATCGCCGCGTCCCCGTGGGGGTTCAGTTTCATCGTTTCGCCGACGATATTTGCGGACTTCGTTGTCTTTCCTCCGAGAAGTCCTTTTTTATACATAGTATAAAGCAGTTTTCTGTGCGAAGGCTTGAAGCCGTCAATCTCGGGGATCGCCCTGCTGACGATGACGCTGACGGCGTAGGGAAGATAGTTTTCTTTTAATGTGTCAACAACTTGTTTTTCTTCGTAGTTTTCCGACATCTCCGAATCACCTCCTACGATATATCGGCAAGATCGAGATAATCTCTGCCGTATCTTGCAATGATCTCTTTACGTCCCTGCAAATCGTTGCCGAGAAGGACATCGAAGACCTCCGCGGTCTCCCGTGCGTCGGACGGCGTTATTTTCTGAAGACGCCGCGTGTCGGGGTGCATCGTTGTCAGAGACATCATTTCGGGTTCGTTTTCACCGAGACCTTTTGAACGCTGAACCGATACCTTTTTCCCGTCCAGCTTTTTAAGTATCTCCGCTTTTTCCTTTTCGGTATAAGCGAAATACGATTTACCGCCCGACACGATCTCGTACAGGGGCGAGACTGCGATATAGACCTTGCCCGCGTCTATCAGTTCGGGCATAAGTCGGTATATCATCGCAAGAACGAGAGTTCTGATCTGATACCCGTCCACATCGGCGTCGGTGCAGATTATGACCTTCCCGAATCGAAGATTGTTTATGTCGAACTCCGACACGGATTTTCCTTTTGTTTTCAGATCCATTCCGCAGCCCATGACTTTGACGAGATCAAGGATTATGTCGCTCTTCGCGATCTGATTGTTATCCGCTTTCAGACAGTTCAGTATTTTTCCGCGTATCGGCATGATTGCCTGAAAATCGGCCTGCCGCGCCTGTTTGCACGAACCGAGAGCAGAGTCGCCCTCAACGATGTAAAGTTCGCGTTTTTCCGTGTCGCGGCTTCTGCAATCGACGAATTTTTCAACTCGGTTGCTCATATTTATATCGCCGGTAAGTTTCTTTTTCAGTTTGACACGGCTCTTTTCGGCATCTTCGCGTGAACGCTTGTTTATAAGAACCTGTTCAACTATCTTGTCGGCTTCGGGCTTGTTTTCGATAAAGAAGACTTCGAGTTGATGGCGCAGAAACTCGGTCATCGCGTCCTGAATGAATTTGTTTGTTATGGACTTTTTCGTCTGGTTCTCATAAGAAGTCTCGGTCGAATAAGTATTCGAGACAAGAACAAGACAGTCCGCGACGTCCTGAAACGTTATACGCGTTTCGTTTTTATTGTATTTATTGCTCTGTTTTATATAGGCGTCAATACCGTACACAAATGCGTTTCTCACCGCCTTGTCGGGAGACCCGCCGTGTTCGAGAAAACTCGAATTGTGATAATATTCAAGCATCTGAACCTGATTGCTGAAACAGCACGCGACATTCAGTTTTACATTGTATTCGGGCAGATCCTCGCGGTCTTTTCCGCGTCTTTCGCCCGACCAGAACTGAACGTCGCACAATGTCGGCTTGTCCCCGACGGTCTCTTTGACATAATCGATAATGCCGTTTTCGTAATAATACGTCTGCGTTTCAAAAGTTCTGCCGTTTTCTCTGTCCTGCCATCTGAAAACGATCGTCAGACCCGAATTGCAGATAGCCTGTTTGCGCAGAGTTTCCTCAAAGAACGATTTCGGTATGTCTATTTCCTTGAACACTTTAAGATCGGGACGCCATTTGATACGCGTTCCGCTCTTATGCTTCATTTCTTCTTTTATAAGTTCCTCTTCGTATGGGCGGACAGGCTTTCCGTGCTTAAAATCAAGTTCATATCTGTATTTGCCGTTATATATCTCAACTTCCATGTATTCGGACGCGTACTGAGTTGCGCAAAGTCCGAGTCCGTTCAAGCCGAGCGAATACGCATAATCGGAATTCTCTTTGTCGTATTTGCCGCCGGCATACATCTCGTTGAAAAGAAGATCCCAGTTGTATCTGCCCTCTTTTTCGTTGAACTCAACGGGAATTCCTCTGCCGAAGTCGGTAACTTCGAGAGAAAGATCGGCATACGAAGTGACGATTATTTTATCTCCGTAACCGCCTTTGAACTCGTCGATCGCGTTCGCAACGATCTCAAAAAGAGCATGACAGCACCCCTCGATGCCGTCAGAGCCGAAAATGACTCCGGGACGTGTACGGACGCGGTCCGCGCCTTTGAGAGAGGATATACTTTCGTCGTTATATTCCTTTTTCTTAGCCAAGATCATTACCTCCGTTATTGACAAGTTCACCGAGACAGCTTTCACCGTCGGCGGATATAATGCGAACAGGGAGCACCGTATTTGAAATATCTCTTTCGTCTTTGACACGGACTTCCGCATAATCGGGAGTCAGCCCGACGGACAATCCGTTTTTCCTGTGTTCAAAAAGTACGGATTCTTCTTTTCCGACCTTTGAACCGTAAAAAGCCTCAGAACTGTTCTTTGCAACTTCAAGCATTTCCGAAGTGCGCCGTTTTTTCACGTCGGCGGGAACCTGATCTTTCATGTCGTACGCCTTCGTTCCCTTCCTCGGCGAAAACGGAAAAACGTGTATTTTTGCAAAGCCGACCCTTTCCGCAAACGCCAGGCTCCGCTTGTGAGCATCTTCCGTCTCCGACGGGAACCCCGTTATTATATCCGTCGTCACCGACACTTCTCCGAAAGAGTCCCTGAGCCTCCGGACGGCGTCGAAGTATTCCGCTGTCGTATAATGTCTGTTCATCGCTTTCAGAACATCGTCCGAACCGCTTTGGAGCGAAAGATGAAAATGGGGACAAAGCGTTCTGAGCCTGCGAAGTCTTGCGACATTTTCTTCGCTGACAAAAAGAGGTTCAAGCGAGCCGAGACGCACTCTTTCAAGCCCTTCGAGCCCGTCGAGACATTCAAGCAGATCGCAAAGCCCGAAACGTCCGTGTTCTTTGCCGTAACTGTCAAGATGTATCCCCGTCAGCACGATCTCTTTATATCCGTTTTTCACGATCGAAGCCGCTTCTTCGACAGCCTCGGTCATCTCTTTCGAGCGTATTCTCCCTCTCGCATAAGGGATTATGCAATACGAACAGAAATTGTTGCAGCCGTCCTGTATCTTTATCTGCGCGCGGGTGCGCTCCCCGCGATCGGTCTTCATCGGCTCGAATTCATTTTCGTGAGCCATGCTTTCAACGGCGATCACACGGCGTCCGCTCATCAGGAACTCGTCGACAAACCGAGGAACGCTTCTCTTGAGTTTGCTTCCGACGATAACGTCCGCCTCCGCAAGTTTTTCGACACCTTCCGTCTGCGAAAGGCATCCGACAACGACCGTCACCGTTTCGGGAGAGATTTTCTTCGCGCGTCGCATCATCTGTCTTGACTTCCTCGCGCTCTCCTCCGTCACAGCGCAGGTGTTGATCACCGTCACATCGGTCTTTTCTCCGAACGGGAGGATCTCGTAACCCCGCGCCGTAAAATCCTGTTCCATTATAACGGTCTCATACTGATTGACCTTGCAGCCGAGAGTGCAAAAAGATACTCTCAAACGTTTCACCCCAAAATATGTAAAATCTTCCGAATAGATTATACTATATATTGTGCCGAATTGCAAGGTCGGTCAAAAAAATATCATTTTTTATTTATATATTTTTGGCTGTGTTTTTATTGCAAAAGAAGTGCCGTAACACTTTTCGGAATTTTACATAGCCTGTAATGAGGTGATCAAAATGTTTTTTAACAACGGTTGCGGCAATAACAATAACTTCTGGTGGATTATCATCATCGCCGCTATAGTGATCTGCTGTCTTTGCTCCGATAACACAAATACGGCATCCAACTGCTGCGAACCCAATCCCCCCTGTTGCTGCTGAAAAGCGCGAAAACGGCGGTGTATTTCGCACCGCCGTTGTTTTTTTGCAGTTCCGAAGGACACGCTTTGCGTCGATCCGGACAAAAGAACACAGGCTCCGACTTGAACGAAAAAAATATTTACAGTCAAATTTTGTATACGCTATTGATTTCGGATACGTTTTCTGCTATAATTGTAATATAATTCGGATTATGCCGTATCACGGGAGTATGAAAGATGAAAATAACCGTCGCATCCGATATCCACGGATCGGATTTTTACTGTGAAAAACTGCTTGAAGCGTTTGACAGGGAGAAGTCCGAAAAACTGCTTCTGCTCGGAGATATTCTCTATCACGGGCCGCGTAACGACCTGCCGAAAAATTACGATCCGAAAAGCGTTATCGAACGGCTGAACGCGGTCAGAGACAGAATACTCTGCGTGCGCGGAAACTGCGACACGGAAGTCGATCAAATGGTTTTGAAATTCCCGATACTTGCGGATTACTGTATAATATATATCGCGGAACGCATGATATTTGCGACGCACGGGCACAATTTCAACGAGGACAACCTTCCGCCGCTCGGCAACGGAGACGTTTTGCTTCACGGACATACTCACGTTCCGAAATGCACGGCGCACGACCGTTATATTTATATCAATCCGGGTTCGGTGTCCATTCCGAAAGAAAATTCGCCGCACGGATACATGACGATCACGGACGGTCTTCTCGAATGGAAGACTCTCGACGGTGAAATTTATATGACGCACGATCTTCGGGAGGACTGACAAATGAACATTTTACATCTGAAATATGCGGTCGAGATCGCAAAAACGGGATCGCTGAACAAAGCCGCGGAAAATCTTTACATGGGACAGCCCAATCTGAGCCGCGCGATCAAAGAACTTGAAGCGTCGCTCGGAATAACCATATTCGACCGTTCCGCAAAGGGAATGGTCGCAACGGCGGAAGGAGAAGAATTTCTTCAATACGCGCGGAAGATACTCGCGCAGATCGACGCGGTCGAGGCAATATACAAGACGGGCGTTCCGATAAAAAAGAAATTCTCGATCTCCGTTCCCCGCGCAAGTTATATCGCGGAAGCCTTTACGCAATTCACGAAGCAGATCGGAAAAGACGGTTCCGCGGAACTGTTTTACAAGGAAACGAATTCATCGCGCGCGATAAAAAACATCATCGAAGCGGATTATAAACTCGGCATCATCCGTTATGCGGAGTCTTACGACAAGTATTTCAGGGAAATGCTCGATGAAAAGGGACTTATCGGAGAAGTGATCACCGAATTTACCTATGTGCTCCTCATGAGCAAGGAAAGCCCGCTGGCAAAGATAAAAGACATCAGATTTACCGATCTGAAACCGTATTTCGAGATCGCTCACGCAGATCCGTTCGTCCCCTCGCTCCCCCTGTCGGCGGTCAGAAAAGAAGAACTTCCGAAAGACATCGACAAAAGAATATTCGTTTTTGAACGCGCAAGCCAGTTTTCTCTTCTCTCGGAAAACCCCGACACGTTCATGTGGGTCTCCCCCGTTCCGGGCAAATTGCTCGATCTTTACGGACTTATTCAAAAGCCGTGCAGAGACAACGGAAGAAAATACAAGGATGTTCTGATATATCACAAAGATTATCACCTGACCGACCTCGACAAACTGTTTATCACAGAGCTTTGCGACGCAAAGAGAAAGTATATGTAAACATCTCAAAACGCCTGTGACACAGGCGTTTTTCTTTTGATTACAGATATATCGATAAATACAATACCGATATGTGAAACAGGCTATTTACTTTTGCCGCCGATTATGGTATGATATATACTGTAAGAAAGGCGGTGAATATGTATGCGCGTGCAAAGCGTGCCGAAAGCGACGCTCGGAAGACTTCCGGATTATCTGAGATACCTGAAAACCGTAAGCACAGAGTGCAAAAACATTTCTGCAACGACCGTGGCGAAGGCGCTGGGATTGGGAGAAGTTCAAGTCAGAAAAGATCTGGCGTCGGTCAGCGGAGACGGCAAACCGAAAATCGGCTATGTCACAGACGAGTTGATAGAAAAACTCGAAGAATGCCTCGGACAAAACAACAAACATCAGGCGGTCATAGTCGGAGCGGGAAAACTCGGATGCGCCCTGCTTGACTACGAAGGTTTTTCGGACTACGGGCTTGAGATCGCGGCGGCGTTCGACATTAAAGCCGAAAAAGTCGAAAGATCGGAAGCGGGAAAACCGATATATCCGATGAACGAATTCGAGGGCTTCTGTTACCGAAACGATATTAAAATCGGAATCATAACGGTTCCGAAAACTTCGGCGCAGGAGGTCGCCGACCGAATGGTAAGATGCAATCTCTCCGCAATATGGAGTTTTGCTCCCGTGGCGGTCAAAGTGCCCGACAACGTTTTGATCGAGCATGAAAACCTCGCCCTTTCGCTGGCACATCTTGACAAACAGATATGAATCATACTTTAATAATGGAGGAACGAACATGGATGTAAAAAACTATGAGATAGTTGACGGCGTCGAAAAGCTCGAGGAAGCCGTTCGGCGCGTCAGAGAAGCGCAAAAAATCTTTGCGACCTTTTCGCAGGAACAGGTCGACAGGATATTCCTTGCCGCTGCCTCCGCAGCAAATAAACAGCGTATCCCCCTCGCAAAGCTTGCGGTAGAAGAGACAGGAATGGGAGTGGTTGAAGACAAAGTCATAAAGAACCATTACGCTTCCGAATATATTTACAACGCTTACAAACACACAAAGACCTGCGGGGTCATTGAAGAGGACAAAGCCTTCGGAATAACAAAGATCGCGGAACCCATCGGACTTATCGCGGCGGTCATTCCGACAACGAACCCGACTTCGACCGCTATCTTCAAAACTCTTATTTCCCTTAAAACCCGCAACGGCATAATCATCAGCCCTCACCCGAGAGCGAAAAAGTCGACGATCGAGGCGGCGAAAGTCGTTCTTGAAGCGGCGGTTGCGGCAGGCGCGCCTGAAAATATCATTTCATGGATCGATGTTCCGAGCCTCGAAATGACAAATATGATAATGAAAGAAGCCGACATAATTCTTGCGACGGGCGGCCCGGGAATGGTCAAAGCGGCATATTCGAGCGGCAAACCCGCGCTCGGAGTCGGCGCGGGAAACACTCCCGCGATCATCGACGATTCCGCGGACATCGTTCTCGCAGTCAACTCGATCATCCATTCAAAGACCTTTGACAACGGAATGATCTGCGCTTCCGAACAGTCGGTGATAGTTCTCGACAAGGTTTACGATGCGGTCAAAGAAGAATTCGCGCAGCGAGGCTGTTACTTCCTTGACAGAGAAGAGACTGAAAAAGTCAGAAAAACGATAATCATCAACGGCGGACTCAATGCAAAGATCGTGGGACAGAAAGCGTGCAGGATCGCCGATCTTGCGGGCGTGAAGGTTCCCGAAGGGACAAAAATCCTTATCGGGGAAGTCGAAAGCGTCGATATATCCGAAGAATTTGCACACGAAAAACTGTCCCCCGTTCTGGCAATGTACCGGGCGAAAGATATAAATGACGCGTTTGACAAGGCAGAACACCTGATTGCCGACGGAGGTTACGGGCACACTTCGTCGATCTACCTTAACGCAACGACCGAAAGAGCAAAACTCGCGGAATTCGAAAACAGAATGAAAACCTGCCGAATTCTCGTCAACACACCTTCTTCACAGGGAGGTATCGGAGATCTTTACAACTTCAAGCTTGCGCCTTCCCTGACCCTCGGCTGCGGCTCATGGGGAGGAAACTCCGTCAGCGAAAATGTCGGAGTCAAGCATTTGCTCAACATCAAAACGGTCGCGGAGAGGAGAGAAAATATGCTTTGGTTCAGAGCCCCCGAAAAGATATATATAAAGAAGGGCTGTCTGCCCGTTGCTCTCGACGAACTCAAAAACGTCATGGGCAAAGAGAGAGCATTCATTGTTACGGACAACTTTCTTTACAGCAACGGATACACGAAACCGATAACCGACAAACTTGACGAAATGGGAATCACGCACGCGACATTCTTTGACGTTGCGCCCGATCCGACTCTTGCCAGCGCAAAAGCGGGAGCGGAACAGATGAGAGCATTCCGACCGGATTGCATAATCGCGCTCGGCGGCGGCTCGGCGATGGACGCCGCGAAGATCATGTGGGTCATGTACGAGCATCCGGACGCGGACTTCATGGACATGGCGATGCGTTTCTCCGATATAAGAAAGCGTGTCTACACCTTCCCGAAGATGGGAGAAAAAGCATATTTCATAGCGATCCCGACATCCGCGGGAACAGGTTCGGAAGTCACTCCGTTCGCTGTCATAACCGATGAAAAGAGCGGTATCAAATATCCCCTTGCGGATTACGAACTGCTTCCGAATATGGCGATAATCGACACGGACTTCCACATGAGCGCGCCGAAGGGACTCACCGCCGCCTCGGGTATCGACGCCGTTACTCATGCGCTTGAAGCGTATGCATCGATGCTGGCGACGGATTACACCGACGGTCTTGCTTTGCAGGCGCTTAAAACGATATTCAAATATCTCCCCCGCGCTTATGAAAACGGACAAACCGACATTGAAGCACGCGAGAAAATGGCTAACGCGGCAACAATGGCGGGTATGGCGTTTGCAAACGCATTCCTCGGCGTCTGCCACTCTATGGCGCACAAACTCGGCGCGTTCCACCATCTTCCCCACGGAGTTGCCAACGCGCTGATGATCGAAGAAGTCCTTCGTTTCAACGCGTGCGAAACACCCGCAAAAATGGGAACATTCCCGCAGTATGATCATCCGCACACACTTGAACGCTACGCCGAAGTTGCGGACGCGCTCGGCATAAAGGGAAAGAACGACACGGAAAAGCTTGAAGGGCTCATCAAAGCGATCAACGACCTGAAAGACCGCGTCGGGATCAGGAAGACCATCAAAGATTACAACGTTGACGAGCAAGATTTCCTCGACCGTCTCGACGAAATGACCGAACAGGCGTTCGACGATCAGTGCACGGGAGCAAACCCGCGTTACCCGCTCATGCAGGAGATCAGGCAGATGTATCTGAACGCATATTACGGGAAACATTTTTCCGAAGAAAACAAACCGTACGCGGACACGGGGCTCAGAAGCGCGGATGACGACGACGTCAAGAAGCCCTATGTGAAGGCCCGCAACCGTAAATAGAGAAGGAGGCTCAATTATGAATCTGGACAGAGTAATAGCAGTCAGAACCTCAAAAACGATCTATCGAGACGGAGCGTTCTGTATAAAAGTGTTCAACCGTGAATATTCAAAAGCCGACGTTCTCAACGAAGCGCTCAATCAGGCGAGGGTCGAGCAAACGGGGCTTAATATCCCGAAGGTCGAGGAAGTTACGACCGTTGACGGAAAATGGGCGATCGTATCCGAATTTATCGAGGGAAAGACGCTTGCAAAACTCATGGCGGAAGAACCCGAGAAAAGGGACGAATACCTTGATCTTTTCGTCGGGATCCAGCTTGATATTCTCTCGAAAACCGATCCGAACCTGACAAAACTCAAAGATAAGATGAACAGAAAGATCAGTCAGGCGGATCTTGACGCTACGACACGCTACGATCTGCACACAAGGCTTGAAGGTATGCCGAAGCACAACAAACTTTGCCACGGGGATTTTGATCCGTCAAACATCATCATCACACCCGAAGGCAAGCCCTATATAATCGACTGGGCGCACGCCACGCAGGGCAACGCTTCCGCGGACGCCGCAAGAACATATCTCAGGTTCTGGCTGAACGGAGACATTGAAAACGCGAAGAGATATCTCGACAAGTACTGCGAAAAGAGCGGAACACCGAAAAAATACGTTCAGAAATGGCTTCCGATAGTTGCCGCTTCGCAGTCGGTCAAAGGAAACGAAAAAGAGCGCGAATTTCTGCTCACATGGGCGAACGTAGTCGATTACGAATAATATACGGAGGACAACAGAGATGAAAGTTACGGTATGTATTGGCAGTTCTTGTCATTTGAAAGGCTCGAGACAGGTCGTTGAGCAGTTGCAGTATCTTATCGCCGAAAACAAGCTCGAAGATAAGGTCGAACTCGGCGGCACATTCTGTATGGGCAATTGCCGTGAAGGAGTATGCGTGACCGTGGACGGAAACCTTTTCTCGGTCAACCCCGAAACGGCAAAAGAATTCTTTGAGACAGAAATCGCGGCAAAGGTGTGATTTCAGATGAATGTTCTTATATGTGTCGGAAGTTCATGTCACCTGAAAGGATCGCATGAGCTCGTTGAGTTGTTTCAAAACGCAATAGATGAAAATCACCTTGAAGGGATCGTTTCGCTTTCGGGCAGTTTTTGCACGGGCAAATGCAATCGCGTGGGCGTCACCGTGACGGTCGACGACGAGATATACCCGGGAATAACGAAAGAAAACTTCAAAGAGTTTTTTAACGATAAAATCCTTAAAAAAGCGAAAGGAGGCGCTTGATCTTGGCGGACTGTCTGACCCTGAAAAAATCAAACTGCAAAAACTGCTACAAGTGCATCCGGCATTGCCCCGTAAAATCGATCAGATTTTCGGGAAACCAAGCGCATATTATCGGAAACGAATGTATCCTTTGCGGACAGTGTTTCGTTGTCTGTCCTCAGAACGCGAAAGAAATAGTCGATGAAACCGAAAACGTAAAAGTTCTTTTGCAGAGCGGAGATCCCGTTATCGTGAGCATCGCTCCGTCCTTTGTCGCGAACTACGACGGCGTCGGGATAGGCGCCATGCGCGAAGCGCTCAAAAAACTCGGATTTTACGATGCGGAAGAGACCGCATTCGGAGCGTCGATCGTAAAAAGCGAATACGAAAGAATGCTTCATGAGGACAAGAAAGATATAATCATATCATCATGCTGTCATTCGGTAAATCTTCTCATTCAAAAATATTTTCCGCGTGAGCTTGAATACCTCGCAGACGTTTTGTCACCGATGCAGGCGCATTGCAGAGATATCAAAAAACGTTACCCGAACGCAAAAACCGTATTTATCGGTCCCTGCGTTGCGAAAAAAGACGAGGCTTCGTATTATGAGGGCATCGTTGACGCGGTCCTCACGTTTGAAGAACTGACCAAATGGTTTGACTCCGAAGGAATTGAACTGAAAAACGAAATGGACAGCAACGAAAAAAGCCGGGCGAGGTTCTTCCCGACAACGGGCGGAATACTCAAAACGATGGCGCAGAACGAACCGGGATATTCTTACGTCGCGATCGACGGAGTGGAGAACTGCATCGCCGCGCTGAAAGACATTGAAAGAGGAAATATACATAACTGTTTCATAGAAATGTCCGCGTGTACGGGAAGCTGCGTCGGAGGACCCGTTATGGAGAAATTCCACCGCTCCCCTGTCAGAGATTATGCCGCAGTTGCCAAATTTGCGGGGAAACTCGACTTTGAAATTGGGGAAAGAGATCCTCTTGAACTGCGAAAGACATTCACCGTTATCGAAAAGAAACTTCAGCCTCCGACGGATGAAGAGGTCAATGCGATACTCCGTCAGATGGGCAAATACAAACCGTCCGACGAGTTGAACTGCGGTTCGTGCGGATATGACACCTGCCGAGAAAAAGCGATCGCTATTTACCAGGGCAAGGCAGAGATCTCGATGTGTCTGCCCTTCCTCAAGGATAAGGCGGAAAGTTTCTCGGACAACATCGTCAATAACACGCCGAACGGGCTCATCGTTCTGAACGAAAACCTTGAGGTTCAGCAGATCAACAGCGCGGCGCGCAAGTTGATGAACATCCGTTCCGCTTCCGATGTGCTCGGCGAACATATCGACAGAATACTTGATCCGAAGCCGTTCACCGACGTTCTCAGCACGGGAAGAAGCGTCAGAGATCAGAGGATGTATCTTGCCGAGTATGACAAATACGTCGAGCAGACCGTCATATTCGACAGAGATTACCGTCTTCTTATTTGCATCATGCGTGATGTGACGGATATAGAAAAAGAACGTGAAAAGAAGGAGAATATCAGCCGTCAGACAGTTGAGATCGCGGATAACGTCGTTGACAAGCAAATGCGTATCGTTCAGGAGATCGCATCTTTGCTCGGAGAGACCGCGGCGGAAACAAAGATCGCCCTGACAAAGCTGAAAAAGAGTATTTCCGATGAATAATCTGTGCGCTGACGTTGGATACCAGAGTATCAACCATTACGGAGAACAGCTCTGCGGAGACCATGTCGATGTCGTTGAACAGGGCGAAAACTCGACCGTCATCGTTCTTGCGGACGGGCTCGGAAGCGGCGTCAAGGCAAGCATTCTTTCGACACTCACGTCGAGAATAATATCAACGATGATGTCGGAAGGATTGACGCTTGAAGACTGCGTCGAGACGATAGCCGCCACTTTGCCGATATGTTCGGTGCGCGGCGTTGCGTATTCAACCTTTACGATAATACATCTCATAAACAACGAGACTGCCGAACTCATGCAGTTCGACAATCCCCTCGTCATTCTCATTCGTGACGGAGAACATTACGAATACAAGAAAACGGAACTTAACATCGGCGGAAAGAAGATATACAACTCGACCGTTCAGCTCCGCGAAAACGATGTTTTTATCGCGATGAGCGACGGATGCCCTCACGCGGGGATCGGAACGCTGTATAATTTCGGTTGGAAACGCTCGGATATTATCACCTTCATGGAGCCTCTCGCTATGGCGGGATATACGGCAAAGACACTTTCGACCTTGCTCATCGAGGAGTGCAACAATCTTTATCGCGATCAGCCGGGTGACGACGCCACGGCATGTGTCGTTCGCATACGCCGCAGATCTCCGATGAATCTTATGTTCGGACCTCCGTCAAACAGAGACGACTGCGACAGAATGATGTCTCTTTTCTTCTCAAAAGAAGGCAAGCATATCGTTTGCGGAGGAACGACCTCGACTATCGCCGCGAAGTTCCTTCACAAGCCGCTTATCGCAAGTCTCGATTTCGTTGAGGCCGACGTGCCGCCGATCGCGAAGATAGAGGGAGTGGATCTTGTCACCGAGGGAGTCATAACGATCAACAAGGTGCTTGAATACGCAAAAGACTATCTCGGGGACAACAAAGAGTACGAGAAGTGGAGCATAAAAAACGACGGCGCTTCTCAGATCTGCCGTCTGCTGTTTGAAGAAGCGACGGATATCAACTTCTTTGTCGGAAGAGCAGTCAATCCGGCACATCAGAACCCGGAACTTCCTATAAACTTCAACATTAAAATGAACCTCGTCGAGGAACTCTCAAAGTGTCTGAGACGTATGGGTAAAAGAATCAAGGTAAGTTATTTTTAAAGAAGGTTAAATATGCGGAAATTCGACACAAAGGTACAGCATCTTAAATACAAGGTATTGAGAGAAGTCGCCAGACAGGCGTGGAAAGACACTCTTTACGATAACCTGCTTGACATTCCGAAATTGATCGTTCCCGGAAAAACGCCGACGATGCGTTGCTGTGTTTACAAGGAACGCGCAATTCTGACGGAAAGAGTCAAACTCGCAATGGGCGGAGATAAAGACAATCCGAATGTCATCGAAGTCATTGACATTGCCTGTGACGAATGTCCCGTCGGAGGGTATGAGGTCACGGACGCTTGCAGAGGATGTCTGGCTCACCGTTGCGAAGATGTCTGCCGTTTCGGAGCGATCAGTTTCGATTCCAACCATGTCGCGCACATTGACAAATCAAAATGCAAGGAATGCGGCGCTTGCTCGAAAGTATGCCCTTATACCGCGATCGTCAGCAGGATACGTCCGTGTCAGAACGCTTGCAAGATCAAAGCGATCTCCATGAACGAGGACAAAGCCGCCAAGATCGACAATGATAAGTGCATTGCGTGCGGAGCGTGCGTTTATCAATGCCCGTTCGGAGCGATAATGGACAAGTCTTTTATGATCAACGCGATCGATCTGATCAAAAAGAGTCAGTGCGGAAAGCATTACAAGATATATGCGGTCGTCGCACCGTCAATATCGAGCCAGTTCAGATATGCAAAACTCGGACAGGTCATAACCGGGCTGAAAGTCCTGGGATTTCACACCGTTGTTGAAGCGGCGCTCGGCGCGGATATGGTAGCGCAGGCGGAATCGAAAGAACTTGCGGAAAAAGGTTTTCTGACAAGTTCGTGCTGTCCCGCATTTGTTTCGTATATCAAAAAATCTTTTCCCGAACTTGCTCAGTATGTGTCTCACAATCTTTCACCGATGGCAACCATCGCGAAGTACATAAAAGACACAGACAAAGACGCAAAAGTTATTTTCATAGGTCCGTGTACTGCGAAAAAGGCGGAAGTGCAATCGGAGAGCGTCAAGCCCTACGTTGACGCGGCTCTTACCTTTGAAGAACTTCAAGCCTTATTCGACAGCCGTGACATTGACATAACGACGCTTGAAGAAGGGGTGCTTGACAACGCCTCATATTTCGGAAGAATATTTGCGCGTTGCGGAGGACTTTCGGACGCTGTTGCGGAAGGGCTGAAAGAACAGGGATTGGATGACTTTGAGTTAAAGCCCTGCTCGTGCGACGGAATAGAAGCGTGCCGCGTTGCCTTGATGAGAAAATCGAAAAATCTCCTTGACGCGAACTTCATCGAAGGAATGGCATGCGTGGGCGGCTGTATCGGCGGAGCGGGATGTCTGACCCACGGTGAAAAGAACAAAGCGGAAGTTGACAAATACGGCCGCGAAGCGATGGAAAAAACAATCGCGGACGCCGTTTCCATGTTGAAATAGCCGTTCGGAAAAGCGAAAAATATCTCCCGGGAGCATATCTCCCGGGAGTTGTTTTTTATTCATTTCGCAAAAGTTCGGCATCCTCTGCCGACATGAACGCCCCTGCGTAAAATTTTTCGGATGTTATCTTACGCGCTTTTCTGTCAATGAGCACGGCAAACAGATCAAACGAGTATTGAAGCGAATCCGCATCGACGCCGAATTTTGACCGCAGGATCTTTTTGTAATCCTCCGCCATCAGAAGATAACGGCGCATCTTATCTCTTGTCAGATGAGATTCGGGATAAAACGGGGAATTCGCATCGGAGGTTTTGACCTCGACAAAATGGACGCATTGATTTTTCATCGCAACGATGTCGATCTCGCCCCGCCGACAGACAAATTCCCTTTCGAGAATGCGGTAATGCAGTTTTTTAAGGCATTCGGCGGCATGCGCCTCACCGACATCTCCGATATAGCGCCTGTCATTCTCCTTATCCGGAATTTTCTTTCCGTTTGGAGACTTTCCGTTCCCGATAATGCGGATCACATCCTCTTATCACGGAAAACTTTTATCATTTTTCGAGAACTTTCAGTTTTCCGCAGTTTCTGAGTTCTTCAACAAATGCCATGATCTGTCCGTAATCTCCGAGCCAATCGGAAAACGCGGTAGCGCTTCCGGAAGCAACGGCGAAAAGCAATGCCTCTTCGGGATCCCCCGTCAAAAGAAATCCGTGCAGAAAACCCGCGAGTGCGGAGTCTCCCGCCGCAACGGAGTTAACGGCTGTACCGACCGGTACGGAGCAGAAATACGCGCTGTTTTCGGATGTCAGAAGAACCGCGCCGTCACCGCCGAGAGAAACAAGCACATTCTTTGCTCCGAGAGCGCGAAGTTCTTTTGCCGCCGCAACGACCTGTTCGAGAGTATCGCACGGCAAGCCGGTCGTCTGCGCGAGTTCTTCCCTGTTCGGTTTAATGAGAAACGGCTCATATCTGAGCGTTTCACGAAGCAGGTCGCCCGTTGCGTCTATGACAACGCCGACGCCGCGCTCGTTGCACTGTTCGGCAAGCGTCGAATAAAACGTCTGCGGAATGCAAGGCGGAACGCTTCCGGAAAGGCAAAGGATATCCCCTGTTTTTGCCTCGTCGATCTTTGACAAAAGCATTTTGAGATACTCCTGCGGTATATCCGGACCGTCGGTATTCAGGTCTGTCTCCTCCGCCGCGCGGATCTTGACGTTTATGCGGGTCATTCCTTCGGGGAGCATTATAAAATCCGTGTTTAATCCCTCTTTTTTGAGGAGTCTGTCCATTTCCCTGCCCGTAAAGCCGGCAAAAAAACCGAGAGCAACCGTCGGATCGCCGAGGATCGTCAGCATTGCGGAAACATTGATCCCCTTCCCTCCGCAGATCACCTGTTCGCGACAGTGCTTGTTGATCTGTCCGATTTTCAGGTCATCGAGATGAAGCGTATAATCTATCGCGGGATTAAACGTAACGGTATATATCATTTCAGCACCTTGTTTGCATGGACTTTTTGATAATCATTTCCTGCCAGTCGCGGTTCAGAGTCACAAAGCGCGCCGACCAACCGGAGACGCGGACGGCAAGCGTCGGGTATTTGTCGGGATGCTCGCGCGCGTCAAGAAGAGTCTTGTTATCAACGATATCTATATGAACGAATATACCGCCGACGTCGATAAATGTCTTATAAAGTCCGACCAAAGCGTTGATACCGTCCTCACCTTTGACGCTCGACGGTGCGATCTTCATGTCAAGTGCCGTGCCGTTGACGAGCGACGACAGATCGAGCGCGCCGAGAGACTTGATAATGGCGGTGGGACCGTTTTTGTCCGAACCGGGCGTCGGGGTGATGTTCGCGGCAAGGATCTCATGGGCAAGATGACCGTCCGCCTGAGCCGCACGCTGAGGCGCGAAGCCGATCTCTCTTCCGAAAGTCGATGCTCCCGCGGGAAGAAGAACGCCGTTATACGATCTTCTTTCACGCTGGAACCAAGAGAAATCATGAAGGACTCTCTTACCGAATGCGTCTATCTCGGGATCGGCGTTTCCGTATCCGATAAAATCTTTAAGAATCTGCCGTCTGAGATCCTCGTGCCCTTCCCAGTTGTTGCGAAGGTATCCGACGAGTTCGTCAAGCGTCAGTTTCTTCTCGTCATAAACGTATTTTTTGATCGCCCAAAGCGAATTGATAACATTCGGAAGTCCCGATGCGTGCGGGCTGAAAACGGTATATCTCGCGCCGCGGCTGTTGTATCCTGCGGCGTTCTCAACGCAATCTTCAATGAAAAGCGAGACGAGTGTGTTGGGTCTGCCGTCCGTTCCCCAGCCCTTGGCATAATTCTCTATGATGTTTTCCGCCGCTGCTCGGTTATCTTTGACCCATGCCCGATAAAGATCTTCGAATTCGGGATAATCGGGAGTTTCTTCACCGTCCGCTCCGAGTACGTGGTCAAGAATGGTAACAACATCGTACGGCGAATATATGAAGCATGTTTTACCCGGGATCTGGATCTCCCAGCAACCGTCGTTCGCAAAATCGCGTGCTTCACGGATGTCATAGCCGAAATCAACAAGATTTTTGATTATGAAATCGTTGTTATAGATAGCAACCGTTCCCGTTCCGAGACGCTGAACCTCGGCGACGCGGCGGAACAGTTTTTCGGACGAGCGCTTGCTGAGTCTGACTGCTATCGGGAAGTCGCTGATAAGCGTTTCTTCAACAACGTCAAGGACGAGGAATGTCACTTCGTTTTCGACATCGTTTCCGTCAACATCAACGCCGGAAAGTATGATATTCTGATAATGCTGACCGTCTCCTGATCCCTCGAAAACATCTCCCGCGCCGATCCATTCGCATCCTTTGATCCAGAAATGCGCGATATATTCTCTCGCCTCATCGAGAGTGATCGTTCCTTCGGCAAGGTCTTTTTTCAGATAGTCGCCGAGGAAGACATCTATTCTCCCGATCCCGGGCCAGTTACCGCACTGACGCTGGAAAACGAACTGGAAAGTCAGCGACTGAACCGCCTCGCGGAAGTTGGTCGCAGGATTCATCGGCACGTTCCGTGCGTATTTCTTGACCTTTTCGTAATGCGCTTTCTGCTCTCCGTCGCTTTCAAGTATAAGTTTGTCGAGCAGTTCCATATAGCGGGCATGCCACTTTTCAAACGAGTCGAGCGTCTGCAAGCATGCTTCAAGAAAATCGATCTTATTCGGGTCGCTCAGATCTCCGCGCTGAAGTCTTTCAAGCGTGTGTCTGCGCAAGCCGTTAAGTCCTGTTTTTATGACGGTTGCGAAATCGAGCGTTACATGCGAAATGCTTCTCTCTGCGGGAACATCGCAATCGGGACGGCGCACGGGAACGACATGATACGCAGACTCTTTCAGCGTCGCCGCGCCGATCAGAAGTTCGTCGGGATCGATACGTATTTCTCCCTCTTCCGCGATATGGCGAACGCAGGCGGCGTACATCTTATCGCGATTTTGATTGTACTCTTCTTCGGTCAGGACAAGCGAGGTCGGTTTAAGTTCTTGACCCCATTTGCCGAGCAGAGCCTCTTTCGCTCTGTTCAAAGTCTTTTCAGACAGTTTGTTTGCCATAGTCTTCTCCTATAATTTCAATCTTGAACACTTGATCTGACATGCGGCAAAATGCTTGCCGCGATATCCGTCAGCGTTTTCATTTTTTCTTCTGTCGGAAGTTCGAAAGTTCTCCCGAATTTCATGTTCAAAGATTCAAGTTTGCCCACGCCGAGATCGTGATATTCCAAGAGTTCATAATACTCCAAATTCTTGAAATCCGCTATAAAACGGCAAATATCGGAGATCTCTTTTTCCGTGTCGTTGACACCCGGAACAACGGGGGTTCTGACAATCAGTTTCAATTTTTCCGCGGAAAGTTTTTTCAGATTTTCCTTGATACGCGCATTATCCGTTCCGACATACATTCGGTGCGCATCCGGATCAAAGATTTTCAGATCTGCCATGACGATATCCGTATAAGGCAAAACCTTTTCGAATTCGCTATACGGAACATTAGCCGCAGTCTGTATACAAACGCTGATACCGCTTTCCATGCACAAACGCGCGCATTCGGCGACGAAATCGGCTTGTAACATGGGTTCACCGCCGGAAAAAGTCGCGCCGCCGCCGGAATTTTCATAAAACAAATCATCTTTCCTGATTTCATCGAAAACTTCGGACGCGCTCATTTCTTTTCCGCAGAATTCTCTCGCACCCGTCGGACAGACCTCGGCGCATTTGCCGCAGGAAACGCATTTTTCAAAATGCAGACTTCCGTCCTTCTCAACGGCTCCGAACCGACAGACTTCCGCACATTTGCCGCAACCTATACAGAGTTGAGGAAAATAACGAAGTTGACCTCGTTTTTCGAGGGATTCGGGATTGTGACACCAAAGGCATCTGTTATTACAGCCTTTCAAGAATACCGTCGTCCTGATTCCGGGGCCGTCGTGAGTCGAAAACTTCTGTATATCGAAAACCGTTCCGCGCATAAAAACCGACCTGTAATTTTACTTAAATATTAGTTTTATTTTATAGATGTAATTTTCCAATGTCAAGGTTTTTGCGAAACATTTTACATTTTTTTCAGTTTGTTTTTCTTGTCTTGACCAACAGCAGCAGTACAGTCACGGACACGACGGTTGCGAAGGTGCAGATAAGGGTATACGGAGATATATCCGCGGTTCCGACAGACGCTGATATAGCGTCTTTTGTATACGAAGGAACAAACAGCGAACACAGATATGTCAATGAGGTTGCGAACACGGTCTGTAATATTTTTCCGATAAAATACGGCTTGGGAGAAAGACCGCCGTCGCAGATATAAGAAAGCACCTGACAGTGAACGCTGATACCCGCCCAACCGATTACCGCGCTTGTTACGGCAAGATTGCGAAGAACGGGAGCGGAAGCGCCTATACGGCTGACTCCCGTTGTCATCTCAAACACACCGACAAGCACGTTTTCTACCGTTTCTTTCCCGAAAAAAGGAAAAACGGTGCAAATTGCTTTTGCGATCGCGGGGATCAGTCCCGTATGCAGAAGAAGAGACACAACGACGGCAAAAAACACCACGAAAGCGCTGATATAAAGAACCGAAACCGCGCCTTCTGTGACGGATGAAAGAAAAATACGAAGATGGCTTTTGCGCTCTGTCTGCGGGCTTTTTCGGATTTTCACGGGCTCGGGCGCGTTCCCTTTCCAGATACGGCCGACGATCACTCCGACAAGCAGAGACGCGACGACCTGTATGCCCCACAACAGCCAGCCTGTTTTTCCGCTCTGCCATATCCCGACGCCGACGGTTCCCAGGATGAACGACGGTCCCGCGTTGTTGCAGAAAGCGAGCGTCCGTTCGGCTTCGGTTTTTGTGCAGTCTCCGTTTTTGTACAGCGTCGCAACGGTTTTTGCTCCTACCGGAAACCCGGAAATCAGTCCGAGCAACATTGCGGAGGAGCAGGCGCCCGAAACGCAAAAAACTTTGCGGGTAAAAGGTTCCGCATATCTTCCCGTTTTCTCCGCATATCCGCTTTTGATAAAAATTCCCGAAAGAACAATAAACGGAAACAGCGTCGGGATAAGAACGGACAGGCATATTTCGATCCCCTTTTCCGCGGCATCGCAGGAAACCTCCGGAAAAACGAGAATCCCGACGATACCGCAGACGGTCAGCATAAAAACGAGGATGCTCCTGATCCGGCTTCGGGCTTTTATTTTCATTTTATTCCCCTCGGCTATTGCTTTTTCGGTCAAAATGGTGTAAAATATGATCGGTGATGTATTTTGTTGAATTATGTTGAAATCAAAGACACGGTTTACAGAAAGATCGACGGAGTTGAACTGAAACTCGATCTTTTCGTTCCGCGCGAAAAAAATGAAGAAAAGATCCCCTGCTGCGTGTTTTTTCACGGAGGCGGATGGATAGAAGGCGGGAAAAAAGATGTTGAGGGCTTTCCGCTGATAACAGACAAAATCGTCGGGAGCGGCGCGGCTGTCGCGTCCGTCGAATACAGGCTCGTCGGCAAAAACGGCGGAGGGTTTCCTCAGAGCGTTGAGGACTGTCTTTATGCGCTCAAATTTCTCGACGAACAGAGTATTTGCCCCATAAACAGATTTCGAAAAGGACTTTTCGGTATTTCCGCGGGCGGATATATGGCGCTTATGGCGGCGCTTGCGCAAAATGAACTTGGAGTTTTTTCTCCCGTGGCGGCGGTCGCGGATATGTGCGGCATCGTTTGGTTCGGAGGCAAAGACGGAGTTTTTGACAAGATAAAAACGCCCGAGACGACATTGGGCTTTATCCGCGATTTTCTCGGAGGACGTTCGCCCGAAATGACCGCGCCCGTCGAATTTCTGACATCCTCGCCGCAAAGACCGAAACTGCTTATCGTACACGGGGACAATGACGAATGCGTCAACGTGCTTTCCTCACGCGAATTTTACGCAAGGGCAAAAAAAGCGGGATACGACGCCGAATATCTCGAAGTGAAGAATTCAAATCATACATTTTATCCGGTCGGCGGAGCCCTTATCCCGAAAGCGCAGATCCTTTTCGACAAAATAGGTGATTTTCTTGCAAAAAGCATCTGAATGCTTGACATAACCGGTCGTTTGTTATATAATTTATATACAGCGACCGTGCTGACGATATGAAATAAAAGAGGTTTGATATATATGAGACTTTCACTTGTCGTTCCCTGCTACAACGAACAGGACAACGTCGTTGATTTTTGCAAAGAATGCGTCCGCGTTTTTTCAAAAGGCGATTTTGAATACGATTTTGTTTTTGTCAATGACGGTTCGACCGATAAAACCCTGAAAACGCTCAAAGAAATATATTCTCTCGGAAAGCTGAACATGACGATCATCAGTTTTTCGCGCAATTTCGGCAAAGAAGCCGCGATATACGCAGGGCTCAAAAACGCAAAGGGAGATCTTGTGACCGTTATTGACGCGGATCTTCAGCAGCGCCCCGAAGTCGTCATGGAAATGATCGGGTATCTCAGCGAGCATAAAGACTGCGATTGCGTTGCGGCATATCAGAGGGAAAGACACGAGAGCAAGATCCTCAAATTTTTCAAGAGTTCTTTTTATAAACTCAGCAATAAAATCATGCAGACCCAACTTTATCCCGGAGCGAGCGATTTCAGAACTATGAGAAGGCAGATGGTCAACGCCGTTCTTCAAATGACCGAGTATCACCGTTTCTCGAAAGGTATCTTCTCCTGGGTCGGCTTCAACACGCACTATATTCCGTATCATGTCAGAGAACGCAATGCGGGAACATCCAAATGGTCGTTCAAAAAACTCCTGGAATATGCGATCGAAGGTATTGTTGCGTTCACTACGAGACCTCTGCGCATTCCCGTGTACCTCGGCGGACTGTCGCTCTTCGCCTCATTCGTTTTTCTGATCTATATGATCGTGAAGATCTGTCTCGGAACGTATATAACGGCGCATCTTGCGGTATACCTTATTCTTCTTATCGGAGGATCCGTTCTTGTTTCGCTCGGAGTGATCGGTGAATATCTTTCCAAAACATATATGGAAGCAAAGGGTCGCCCTGTCTATATAATCAAGAACAAATGGACGACAGAGGGCAAATAATGGACGGGCAGAACACAAATAATAAAAAGAAAAACTTAAAAGAGATAGTTCTTTATCTGATTTTCGGAGTTGCGACGACTCTCGTCAACTGGATAGTATATCTTCTTTTCAACAATCTGATATTCAACCGTTTCTTTTCGGAAAACACCGCGATGACAGCCGCAAACGCCGTCGCGTGGTTCTTGGCTGTTCTGTTCGCTTTTGTCACGAACAAACTCATAGTCTTCAAAAGCAAAGAAAAAACGGCAAGAATACTCATTCCGGAACTTCTTTCCTTCTACGCTTCGCGAGGACTTACGGGACTGCTTGAAATATTTGTGCCCACTCTTCTCGTCAACGCCGGTATAACATTCACGCTCCTCGGCGACGGAGGGATATTCCCGAACGCATTGCGGGACAGCGGGTTCATTTATACGACGCTGTCGGACAGAGGTCTCGTTCCGAAAATGATCGTTGCGGTCGTCGTGATAATTCTGAACTACGTTTTCAGCAAACTTATCGTGTTCAGAAAGAAGAAAAAACAGTAATAATTTCCCCGTCTTCGTAAAAATGCGAAGACGGTTTTTTTGTATACAATAATACCACCAATAAAAACATTGGTGGCAAAGTGTAGGGTTATAAAAAGCGGTATCGAAATCTCCCGCGGCGGAAACTTTAATCATCTGAATGATCTTCTTTCTCAGACCGTTCTGCAATATTTCTACCCGAAACGCAATTCGTACCAAGCGGCATTGTTCTGTATGAAGATCCGTAAAAATACGGTATCCGTTCGCTGACCTTTCGGGTTTCGGAATTAACCCCGATTTTTCATACAGGTGTACAGTATTCGGATGTACCCCGACGGTCGCCGCGACCTCGGACGTTTTATAAATTCCCGCAGACCGTCACATCTCACCGTTAAAATAAGTTATAATCAAAAATCTTTTACCGAAACACAGGCGCACCGCATTCACGGCAGAACTTATCGCCCTTTGTCAGTTTCCGGCCGCATTCCGAGCAGAAGTTCTGCGTTTTCTGCTCCTGCGATTCTGATTCATCTGCTATGATAAACGTATAGATTATTGCAAAAGGCGAATCGTAAACTTGCTCTTTTGCATAAACGGTGAATTTCTCGCCGTATTTTACGGTTACGGGACGTTCGGTCTCCTTTGTTACCTGAGTATCCGCACCTTCGAAGTATGTTTCCTGATACAGAATGGCGACTACCGCACGATCTTCGCCCAGTTCTTTTATTCGAAAAAGTCTTTCCGATTGTTTGGCAGGACCGGCGGAAACTTTCTTTCGGGTGATTGGTTTTGTGAGATCCCTTGCGGCAGGAAGCACTTTAATTTGGGAGAATTTATCAAGAATTATATCCCCTTCACCGACAGGAAGTTCAAGACCGTCCTTTTCATCGTTTTCAGGACTTAAATCTACCCTTTTCAAAACATATTTTGCTTTCATGACTCCTCCGTTTGCCGATCGCACTCCGATTATCCCCGAAACAATGATGAAAAAGAAATGTGTGTTCGCGGAAGTATCGTTTTTGACGGTATATGTTCGGCGAGGTCTTTTCAGCATATTCTGTTCGTTATGAAATTTATTACCATTTCCAAAGCAACAAGATTATGCCCGCCCTCGGGGATTATTATATCCGCGAATTTTTTGCTCGGCTCGACATACGCCTCGTGCATCGGCTTGACCGTCAGCAAATACTGATCTATGACGGAATCAAGCGTTCTTCGCCTTTCGTTCACGTCGCGGCGAATTCTTCTCAGTATCCGTATATCGGCGTCCGTATCGACATAAAGTTTCAGATCCATGACCGCACGGAGTTTCGGCTCCGCAAGTATCAGAATTCCGTCGATGAGCAGGACTTTCGTCGGCTCAATACGCTTGACGGAATCACTGCGGTCATATTCTTTATAATCGTACACGGGACAGTCGATCGCCTCGCCGTTTCGCAAAGCGCGGAGATGCGCCGCCATAAGTTCCGTGTCATAAGCGTCGGGACAATCGTAGTTCTGCTTTATTCTTTCCTCGAACGGCATTGAATGCTGTTCTTTGTAATAGTCATCGTGACGAATGACCGTCACATCGTCTCCGAACTTATCCGACAAATATTTCGTGATCGTGCTTTTTCCGCTTCCCGAACCTCCGGCGATCCCTATTACAAGCATGTTATTCTCCTTTTATGACCTTATATATCAAGGGCTTTTTCTTCGGCGGTTCGTTTCCGAAAGTTAAGGAACCGATATACCTCTTTTCGGCTTCCGCGACAGCGGACGCGTCGTTCGTGTGAAGTTCGCACAAAACATCGCCCCTTGAGACTTTATCTCCGGTCTTTCCGCGAATAACGATACCTGCCGAGTAATCGATCGGATCGCCTTTTGTGAGCCTGCCCGCACCGAGTATGACGCTCGCGTTTCCGATTCCCTCAACGTCCATGTCATGAATATATCCGTCAGACGGACTCCTTACCTCATGTACGGTTTTCGGACGCGGAAAGCGTTTTGTATCTTCAATACAGCGAACGTCGCCGCCCTGCGCGGAGATCCATTCCTTCATTTTTTCATACGCCGCGCCGCTGTCCAACGCGCTTATAACCCGTTTTTCAGCCTCCTCTGTCGGGAGATCGAACGTGAGCGAAACCATATTGGCGGCAAGACAAACGCATACATTGCGCAGATCGGATATATTTTCGCCGCGAAGAACAGCGACCGCCTCGGCGATTTCGAGGCTGTTACCCACAGCGTGCCCGAGAGGGACATTCATATCCGTCAGCACAGCCGCAGTCTTTCTGCCGCAGCCTTTGCCGATTTTTACCATCTCCGAAGCGAGTATTTCCGCCTGTTCCACGGTCTTCATGAACGCGCCGCTTCCGACCTTGACGTCAAGGACGATCGAATGAGAACCCGCCGAGATCTTCTTTCCCATTATGCTCGAAGTTATAAGCGGAATGCTGTCCACGGTCGCGGTTACGTCGCGCAGAGCATAGAGTTTTTTATCAGCAGGGGTCAGATTTCCGCTCTGACCGATAAGCGCGATGCCTATCCGCTCAACCTGTTCCAAAAACTCTTCGGAAGACAGCGTTGTTCTGTAACCGGGAATGGCTTCGAGTTTATCGACGGTTCCGCCCGTATGTCCGAGTCCCCTGCCGGACATTTTCGCGACTTTTGCGCCAAGAGCGGCTACGGTCGGTGCAACGATCAGAGAAGTTTTGTCTCCGACGCCGCCCGTGCTGTGCTTATCGACCGAAAGCGTCCCGAAACGTGAAAGATCAACCGTGTCGCCAGACTCGGCGATACATTTTGTCAGACAAACCGTCTCCCGTTCGCTCATACCTCGGAAATAGATCGCCATGGCAAGCGCCGAAGCCTGATAATCGGGAATCGTTCCGTCCGTGTAGCCTTTTACAAAGAACTCGATCTCGGTGTCGGAGAGTTCCTCTCCGTTTCGCTTATTGCGGATAATATCATACATTCTCATAAAAAAACACCTGCGAAGAAATATTCAAACCGTCGGCGGGTATTTGTCGCCCGCCGACGGAACAAAGTCATCGTTGCCCTTTGTCGTACGGAATACCTTCCGCTTTCGGAGCTCTCGAATGCTTTGAAGTGAAAGCAAGCACGACGAGAGAAATGACATAAGGCATCATATTGTAAATCGAACTGCTTATATTCAGCGACGCGAGAATGTCTATTCCCGAATATACGTTTGAAAGCGCGCGGAAAAGACCGAACAGGAGCGCCGCAAGAGCGATGCGCATGGGTTTCCACTGACCGAAGATCATAACCGCGAGTGAAAGGAAGCCAAAGCCTGCCACGCCTTCCTCAAACTTCCATTCGCTTACGCCCGCCGTGATGTATGCGATTCCGCCGAGACCGCCGAGAACGCCCGAGATCATTACGCCCGCATAGCGCATTTTATACACGCTTATGCCGACGCTGTTCGCCGCCTGAGGATGTTCGCCGCAAGCCATGAGGCGAAGGCCGAATCTCGTTTTATAAAGAAGAATAAAAGCGGCGACGAGAAGGATCAGGGTTATGACCATGAACCAGTTCAGTTCAAAATCGCCGATTTTCGTCACGAACGCTTTCTTTCCCTCATAATAAGTGATGCTGGAAGAAACGTTGTCAACGTTTTCGGACGTATTGACCGCTCTGGCGATGATGACGGATGCCGCAAGACCGAGCATATTCAGAGCCGTGCCGACGATCGTCTGGTCGGCATTGAATGTGACGCAAGCCACACTCAGAAGCAATGAATAGACAAGTCCCACAAAAGCGGCGACAAGCACCGCGGAAAGCACGATCAGAGCCGCAGGCGCGGTCGGCCACGCCGCGCAGAGATATTTCAGTGTCAGCGCGCCGCCGAGGGCGCCCATGATCATAATACCTTCAAGCCCGAGGTTTATAACGCCCGAATGCTCCGAAAAACATCCGCCGAGTGCGACGAGGATAAGCACGGAAGCATAGATGAGCGTATATTGAATAAGTAATGTCATTCCGCATCTCCTCCCTTCTCAGTCTCAGATGAAGCCGCAACCTGTTTCGCGGTTTCAGCCTTTCTCGCCGAGGCGGCGTCTTTCGTCATCAGCCACCTGTTGAGCGCTGTTTTCGCGAAGAAAACAAAGCCGCAAAGATAGATGATTATCGCAGAGATAAGATCGGATATCTGCGACGAATAGACCATTTTGTCGATATATGCTCCGCCGCTCGTTATGTGCTGGATGAAATACGACGAGAAAACGGATCCGATCGGATTAAGACCGCCGAGAAATGCAGCGGCTATGCCGTTAAAGCCCATGGCGGGAACGGAGGATTCGCTGCAAGACCATTGCATGATACCCGTCAGATAATAAAGAGCCGCGCCGAAGCCCGCAAGCGCGCCGCCGATGATGAGCGTCACGACGATATTCCGTTTTTCCGCCATACCGCAGTATTTTGCGGCGTGTCGGTTATATCCCGTAGCCTTCAACTCATATCCGAACTTTGTCTTATCAAGTATTATCCATATCACAATCGCAACAATGACCGCCATGGGAATTGCAATCGTAACGTACTGGTTGCCGTTAAACAGTTTATCAAGTCCGAGCGAGGGGATAATGGCGCTTCTGTTCACGCCGATAATGCTTTTCGTATACGGGCTGGTAGGCTCTTTCACATTCGTCAGAAGCATATTGACACAGTAAAGGCTTATCCAGTTCAGCATAATTCCGCTGATAACCTCATTCACATTGCAATAGGCTTTCAGAAGTCCGCTGACGGTTCCGAGAACCGCTCCTGCGACGATTGAGAGCAAAATACACGCATACCACGGAAGTCCCCATGCGAGCGCGGAATAAAGCGCAACACCTGCACCGATGACATACTGTCCCGCAACGCCTATATTGAAAAGACCGGCTTTATAGCAGAACAGGATCGAAAGCGAACAGAGTATCAGAGGAACGGTCGTCACGAGTGTCGTTCCGAGGTTCTTTATCCGAAGCGTTGACCGAGAATATGTCATAAAGTTTTTGAGCATATCGGCGACAGCCTTGAACGCGCCGTCCGGATTTATGCAAAGAAGAACGACATAACCGATCACGAGTCCGATAATGACGCAGAGAACGGAGGCGACGATCGTCTGGAAAGCATTGTTGCCGACAAGTCGGCGACCGAAACTTTTCTTAGGCATCATGAACCTCCTCTCTTTTTGCACCGGACATATAAAGTCCGAGTTCTTCAACTGTTATATTCTTCGGATCAAGCTGTCCTACGATTTCACCCTCATACATCACAAGAATGCGGTCTGAAACGCTCATGACCTCATCGAGTTCAAGAGATACAAGCAAAACGGCTTTATCCTCATTCCGAAGTTCAACAAGCTGGCGGTGAACATTTTCGATAGCGCCGACATCGAGACCTCTCGTCGGCTGAACCGCAATAAGAAGATCGGGATCGCAGTCTACTTCTCTGGCAACAATGGCTTTCTGCTGATTTCCTCCCGACATCGTTCTCGCGATCGTAACGCTTCCCTGTCCCGAACGGATATCGAAACGCTCTATCAGGTCTTTTGCGTACCCGCGTATAACGCGTTTTTTCAAAAATCCCGCCTTGTTTGTAAATCTCGGAGTAAAATAGCGTTGAAGAACGAGGTTGTTTTCAAGCGAATAGTCGAGAACGAGCCCGTGTTTATGCCTGTCCTCAGGTATATGGCTCATTCCGGAGACATTTCTCTTTCTGACAGAAGCGTGGGAAATATCCTTTCCGAGAAGAAGTATTTTTCCTCTTTTAAGTTTTTCAAGCCCCGTCAGCGCATAGACAAGTTCCGTCTGTCCGTTTCCGTCGATTCCCGCGATCGCGACTATCTCTCCCCGACGGACTTTGAACGAAACGTCCTTAACGGCGTCTTTTTTATGAATACGGCTCTGCGCGTAAAGTCCCTCGACTTCGAGAACGGTCTGTCCGACGGGATGCGCGTCTTTTTCAACGACGAATTCAACGTCCCTTCCGACCATCATGCGCGAGAGTTCGTTTTTGTTCGTATCTTTTATATCGACCGTTCCGACGCACTTTCCTTTACGCAACACGGTGCAACGGTCGGAAATCTCCATGATCTCGTTCAGTTTGTGCGAAATGAAAAGTATGGATTTTCCCTCGGCGGCAAGATTGCGCATTATCTGCATCAACTCCGATATTTCCTGCGGAGTCAGAACCGCCGTGGGCTCGTCGAAAATCAGTATTTCATTCTCTCTGTAAAGCATTTTAAGGATCTCCGTCCTCTGCTGCATTCCGACGGAGATATCTTCGATTATTGCGTCCGGATCGACGCTGAGACCGTATTTTTCCGAAAGTTCAAGCACTTTTTTTCTCGCGGCGCGTTTTTTCAAAAAGCCCGCTTTGGTCGGCTCAACGCCCAGAATGATGTTGTCAAGAACGGAAAAACACTCGACAAGTTTGAAATGCTGATGCACCATTCCTATACCAAGTGCGTTCGCGTCATTGGGATCTTTTATGCTGACCTTCACTCCGTCCTTGTAAATTTCGCCTTCTTCCGGATGATAAATGCCGAAAAGGACGGACATAAGAGTAGATTTTCCCGCGCCGTTCTCGCCGAGAAGCGCGTGGATCTCGCCTTTTCTGAGTCGGAGAGTTATATCGTCGTTCGCCGTTATACCCGCGAACCGTTTCGTTATATGCAACATTTCGATCGCATACTGTTCCGTCATAACATCTCCCCCTTTCTTACCGTTTTCTCCTGTTTTTTACGAAACAGGGGTGTCCGCCTCGGACACCCCTGCAATATTTCGGGGAATTTGATTTTCAATTCCCTGACCGTCAATGATTAGCCGATGATACTGCCCTGGTTGGAAACATTCGTATTCGTAACTGTCGGGAAAGCCGTTATGTCGTCGGAAACGGTAATTTCGCCGTCGAACATCTTCTTAACGAGAGCGGTGTAGTCTTCTTTCGTGAAGCCTTCGCCGAACTGAGTGGAATCCATGGGAAGCTGAACATAGTTCAAAGTCGGATCGTCGCCGCTTACAAGACCGAGCGAAGTGATCTTTCCTTTGTATTCATCCCATTTGCCTGCAACGATCGCAGCAAGCGTGTCCTTCGTTGCGGGAGCAAGACCCTTCATTGCGGAGGTAACGGTTATGCCGTCGCCGTAGCCTCCGTCGATAATGGGTTTCTGGTCGGTGTCAACGCCGATAACCTTCATGCCCTTCTTCTGAGCGGCTTCCGCTGCGGAAGTATAGATACCGCCGCCGCATGCGAATACGACTTCGGTTCCGCCCTGATACCATGTGTCCATAACCGCGGTGATAGCGGGATCGCCCGCAAACTTACCGCCGTATACATAGTTCATATCGATCGTGATGTCAAGTTCTTTTGCCGCAGTATCTGCGCCCTGGACATATCCGTATCCGAAACGGACAACTGCGGGAACAGCCATACCGCCGAGGAACCCGAGTTTCGTATAGCCGAGTTTAACGGCAGCGTAACCTGCCATGTAACCGCTGAGTTCTTCTTTATAGATAGCGCTGTAAATGTTGTCAAGATTTACGTACTTCTCGAAATCCCAGTTATCGGGATTATAGTCGTATTCCTCACCTGCGAGTTTAACGCCCGCTTCGAGGAAGTCACCCTTCGCAACGTCGAGAGCGAAGAATTTAACATCGGGATAGTTGGGAGCGCATTTAAGGATAGCGGTGGCAAACGCATAGCCGGGCATTACGATTACGTTGTAACCCTTGTCTATTGCGTTGTCGATCATTGCCTCACGCGCGGCGTCGGTGTTGTCTGCGGGCTTGAAATACTCAAACGGGATATTGTTAGCCTCGCCGAACGCTTTGCACGCTTCATAGGTGGTCTGGTTGAAAGACTGGTCGGTGATGTCGCCGTAGTCGGTGATCATCGCGATCTTATAGTCGGAAGCAGCGGGCTTGTCTGCGCTTCCGGAAGTGCCGGAAGGATCGGTATTGCCTTTATCGCTGCACGCGGTAAGAGCAAAAAGGCCTGCTACCATGACTATTGCCAGGAAAACAGCAAGAAACTTTTTCATAAAAGAACCTCCTAAATTTTCATGCAGTATTTTACTGCCTGTTCGCAGAAATTTTACCATATTTCCCTTTCAATGTCAATGGTATTGATATGTTTTGTACAAACTGCACAAATCAATTTGTGACAAAATTCGGGTAGAAGGCATTCGGAAGAATTTCTCCGAGAGTGTGTTCCTCAAACTTCCCGTTTTCACCGACAAACAGAACGGGAAAATCTGCGGAGCAGAACTCCGCCATGACCTGTCTGCAAACGCCGCACGGAGGAAACTCACCTTTGATCTCTCCGCCTTTTCCTCCCGCGACAGCGATCATTTCAAATTTGCGTTCACCTTCGCTGACCGCCTTGAATATCGCCGTCCGTTCGGCGCACACGGTCGGAGTAAAGGAAGCGTTTTCGATATTGCAACCCGTATACACTTTCCCCGAAGATGTCAAAAGAGCCGCTCCGACGGTAAATCCCGAATACGGGACATACGCATTTTTCATGGCATCGACCGCGAGCGCGCAAAGTTCTTCTTTCGTCATTTCGAGCCCTCCTTTTATTCCGCGTCGAGGGCGACGGCTGTTGCGAGAGCGAGTTCCATCATCTGCGTGAATGAATTCTGTCTTTCGATCGCGGGAAGATTTTCGCCTGTCAGGAGATGGTCGGAAATCGTGCAGACCGCAAGCGCGTTGCCTCCGCATCTGGCGGCGTTCATGTAGAGCGCGGCGGCTTCCATTTCGATCGCCATAACGCCCATTTTGCTCCATGCGGGCGTCGATTTCATGCTCTCGGGCAAACCTTCTTCATCATTGTAAAAAGTGTCTGACGAAAGAAGATTTCCGACGTGATACCTCAACCCTGATTTTTCCGCGATCTCCGTGCAGTGACGAAGCATTCCGTAACTGCAGATCGGAGCAAACGTTCCGGGAAGTCTGTATTGGTGCGCGAAGTTGGAATTAGTGCAGGCGCCCATGCCGATCACGATGTCGCGAACCTTGATGTCCGGATCGATCGCTCCCGCAGAGCCTATCCGCATGATGTTTTTCACGCCGTAAACGGTATAAAGTTCATAGGAATAAATACCTATCGACGGCATACCCATGCCGCTCGCCATAACGGAGACTTTAACTCCGTTGTAAGTTCCCGTATAACCGTGTATGCCTCGGACATTGTTGACAAGTTTCGCATCCTTCAAAAAATTGTTTGCGATGAACTCGGCGCGCAGAGGGTCGCCCGGCATCAGAACGGTTTTTGCGAAATCACCCAAAGACGCTTCGTTGTGAGGTGTAAGATTTGCCATTGTGATCTCCTCCTGTTTCGTTTTCGGAAAGCGGAGATTTCATCCGCGTCCGCTGTTATCGGTTTTACCCGCTTTTTGTTTTTCTATCTGTTCACGATAGCATTTATAGCACATTCCGACGTAACTTTCATTTCCGCCTATCATGACCTGAGAACCTTCCGTCAGAATATTGCCTTTCCCGTCAAGTCGCGCGTTCACCGTGGCTTTTCTGCCGCATCTGCAAACGGATTTAATCTCGGTTATGCTGTCCGCGATCTCAAAAAGCCTTTTGCTTCCCGGGAACAGTTTTGTTCGGAAATCCGCGCGAAGCCCGAAGCAAAGAACAGGTACGTCGTAAATATCCGCAAGATCTTTCATCTGTTCGATCTGCTTTTCGGTCAGAAACTGGCACTCGTCGCAGATAATAACATCCACGGGTTCCGATCTGTTTCTTTCGAGATACATTTCGATTATATCGTCGTTCTGCCCGACTGTCACGGCAGGCGCGGAAAGACCTATGCGGCTTTTGACCTCCGCGACGGTGTTTCCGTTCTCGTCCACCTTGTCGTCGCGGTTATCCGTTGAGGGTTTCATGAGAAAAACATTCTTGTTCTTCTCTTCATAATTGAATTTTGTCATCAGAGCCTGAGCGCTTTTTGAACTTCCCATCGCTCCGAACTTAAAATACAGTTTAGCCATGACAGATCATACTCCGACAGCGTTTATTTTGCATATATAAAAATTATTTCCGGGGAAAAGGCGGAAATCTTCATAGACAAGCCGAGCCTTGCCATAAACTGAAACTGCAAGGAGGGAAATAAAGTATGCTCGGTTCTTTACTCGGTCTGTTTCTTCTGATCCTTCATATCGGTCAGACGGGGTCGTTTCCGCCGCCGCTGTCCGAAAAAGAAGAACATGAACTGTTGAAAAAAATGGCTGAAAACGACGAAAGCGCACGTGCGGAACTGATAGAACATAACCTGAGGCTCGTCGCGCATATCGTAAAAAAATACTACGCGAACGCAGACGATCAGGACGATCTGATCTCCATAGGAACGATAGGGCTGATCAAGGGCGTCGACAGTTATAAGCCCGAAAAGAAAGTCAGGCTCGCGACTTATGCGGCAAAATGCGTGGAAAATGAGATCCTCATGTATTTCCGAAAGAAAAAACGCACGGCAAACGAGGTCTCTCTCAGCGAACATATCGACACGGACAAAGACGGCAACGAACTTTCGCTGATCGATGTGATTTCCGAAGAAGACCGCATACTCGACACGGTATGCCAAAAAATGCGGGTCGAGCGTCTTCTGGAAGGCATACGGACGCAACTCGACGGACGGGAGCGAACGATCATCGAACTCCGTTACGGTTTGACTGAGCCGCCGATGACGCAAAAGCAAACCGCGCAGAGGCTCGGAGTTTCTCGCTCATATATCTCGCGGCTGGAAAAAAAGGCTCTTCTTACGCTGAGAAAGTATTTACAGACAACGCAACTGTGATCATTTCAGATCCGACGGATAGGTCACTTTTATATTGCAACGGTCGCATTCGACAAATTTGACGGGATATCCGCACGCTTCCACAAGTCCCGAATCGTCGGTGAAGCTCGGAAGCAAGTGTCTCGATCTTTCGAGCGCTTCGCGATAGATCCCGCGCCTGAAAGACTGAGGAGTGAACACGGAAATGACACGTTCCCTGTCAACGGTTTCATCGATGAAGCCTTCATCGGAAACGGTTTTGACGGTGTTGACGGCGCGGACACCGCAGACAGCGGCGCCGAATTCGGCGGCGGCGGCGTTTACGCGGTCGATATCCGCGGGCAGAACAAAAGGCCTCGCTCCGTCGTGAACACAGATGATCTCCGCTTCCGCAGAGGCCGAAAGAAAACCGTTGCGAACGGATTCCTGACGGCAATCGCCTCCCGGTGCAAAGACGATCCGTTTTGTAAAATTTTTATTTCCGATTATATTTCTGACGTCGTCCGAACGGGTAACAACGACGATTTCGCGAACGCTTGCTGCTTTTTCAAACGCCGCAACCGTCTTCGCTATCAGAGGTTCTCCGCCGACAGGGAGCAGCAGTTTGTTTCTTCCCATTCTCGAAGAATTACCCGCGGCGACTATTATTGCGGACACAAAAGGTATATTCATGACGTTTTCCTTTTCCCTTCTTTGATATGATTATAATACATTTCGGCAAAAAAAGCAATATGCGAAAAAAATTATTTTCTACTATTGCTTTTTGCGCAAAAACGGTTTATAATAAAAAAGATATGACATTCGGGAAAACACCGCGTGTCAAAAGGGAGACTGACTATGAAATTCATTTGCTTGGGAGACGTTGTAGGCGAGATCGGAACCGACGCCGTCCGAAAGGGACTGCCGTCGCTGATCGGAAAATACGGCGCGGATCTTGTCGTTGTAAACGGAGAGAACGCGAACAAGTACAAAGGAATATCCGCCGAAGACGCTCAGGAACTTCATTTCTACGGCGCGGACGTTATAACAACGGGCAACCATGTCTTTCAGCAAAAATCGGTTTATTCCCTGCTCGATGAGGCAGATTATATCATACGTCCCGCAAATTATCCCGCATCTGCGCCGGGAACGGGCATGACAGAAGTTGCCACGCCCTTCGGGAAGGTCGCCGTCATCAACCTTATGGGACAGATTTTTACAGACGATGTCGACAATCCTTTCACGACCGTTGACGGGCTTCTGAAAAAGACGGACGCGGATTTCATAATCGTCGATATCCACGCGGAATCAACGAGCGAAAAACGCGCGATGGGTTTTTACCTTGACGGAAAAGTCTCGGTTTGTTTCGGAACTCATACGCACGTTCAGACAGCGGACGAGCAGTTTTTGCCGAAAGGGACCGCGTATATCACCGATCTCGGGATGTGCGGGGCGCATGACTCCGTGCTCGGCGTCAAAAAAGAAAACGCGATCGAAAAATTCAGAACGCGTATGCCCGTCGTATTTGAAAAAGCGACCGAAGACATAAGACTGTGCGGTATTTTCGTCGATACCGACAACAGGAAGATAGAAAGAATAGGAGAGAAGATATCATGAAAATTTCCCCTTCGATACTGAGCGCGAATTTCGCTTGGCTCAGAGATGATGTGATGACCGTCAGCAAGTCCGATTATCTGCATATCGACGTTATGGACGGGCACTTTGTTCCGAACATAACCTTCGGCCTGCCCATAGTCAAGGATCTCAACGACTGCGTCGATATTCCGCTTGACGTCCATCTGATGATAACCGAACCCGAAAAATATATCGAACGCTTCTGCAAAGCGGGCGCGGATATAGTAACATTTCACATCGAAGCGACCGACTGCCCCGAAAAATGTATTGAACTGATAAAAGAGAACGGCGCCGTTCCGTCCGTTTCCGTAAAACCAAACACGCCTGTTGAAGATGTTTTTCCGTTTCTCGATGAAATCGGTATGGTTCTTGTCATGACCGTCGAACCGGGTTTCGGCGGACAGAAGTTCATGCCCGACTGCCTCGAAAAATGCAGAAAACTGAAAGATGAAAGAGAAAAAAGAGGTCTTTCGTTTATGATACAGACCGACGGAGGAGTCAACAGACAGACAATCATCGATTGCAGGGATGCGGGCGTTGACTGCGCGGTCGTCGGCTCGGCGCTTTTCGGAGCGGAAAACAGAGCGGAAGAATTAAAAGTTCTGCAATCCGTGTGACGGGGAGACGGAAATGAATATCAAACCGAAATTGTTTCCGATGAACGGTGTTCGGAAACTGATAGAAGAAGTTACGGTCGATATAAAAAAACTTTCTCTGAATCCCGAAAAGACCGCGATCGTCAATATCGACATTATCGGAGGTTTTTTCCTTCGCGGAGCGCTTGCCTCTCCGCGTCTCGAAAAGATCATTCCGAAAATCGAAAAAGTCAACGACAGTTTTGCGGCTTCGAGAAAAGTATTTTTTATTGACTCTCATTCGGCCGTAAGCGCGGAATTTACCGCATACCCCGCTCATTGCGTAAACGACGAAGAATGCCGTATAATTCCAGAGATGGGGCGATTTCTGTCCGACGCGGAAGTGATAAAAAAGAACTGCACGAACGGATTTCTCGCGCCCGATTACGTCAAATGGCTGGCGGCAAATCTTCCGACGCTGGAAAACATCGTTGTCACGGGCGGAATGTCCGATGTCTCCGTCATGCAATACGCGCTGACCCAGAAAGCCTACTTCAACGAGATCGACAGCAAGGCAAGAATTATCGTTGTCGAAAACGCGACTCAAACATTTCATACCGAAGCGCATAACGGGAACAGTATGCATTCTTTCGCAATGTATAATCTGTATCAGAACGGCGTTATGCTCGCAAGGATATAAAACAGCACCGATTTCCGCTCTTTTTCGGAGATCGCATCGTATAATGATTTCATGCAGATGACGGAACAGTTTTCGTCATCTGTTTTTTGTCCGCCGTCGGGGAGAAACGTATCCGTTCTGTCCGAGCCTTCCGATGTTTTCATAAACATATCCTACGCCGTATATAATAAAAAATTAATATATTACCTATTGACAAAAATACCGTCCGATAGTATAATAAAAACGAGCGTTGCAAGACGATTGTTTTCGTACGTTCCGCAAGAATTTTCAGGAGGAAACGACATGCCGCCGAAACCCAAATTCACAAGAGAAGAGATTGTCGGTACAGCCCTCGATCTTGTCAGAGAAAAAGGTATAGAAGCACTGACAGCTCGGGAACTCGGAGCAAAACTCGGAAGTTCCGCAAGACCGATCTTCACCGTTTTCAGAAATATGGAGGAATTGACAAACGAAGTCCGCAAGGCGGCAAAACGCGAATATGACGAATATGTCTCGACGGCTTTCGAGTACACTCCGTCTTTCAAAGAATTCGGTATTCGCATGATCTCTTTTGCGACGGAAGAACCGAGACTTTTCCGGTTTTTATTTATGCGGGAGCATGACGGAAAACCGAATTTCGATGCCGTTCTCGGTGAATTGGGCGACATTGCGGAAAAATGCGTAAATCTGATCGAAAACGACTACGGGCTCCCCGAACGCGAAGCGCGGGAACTGTTTCGGCAGGCATGGATATACGCTTACGGAGTCAGTATGCTTTCCGCAACGAGAATGTGCATTTTCACAAAGGACGAGCTCGTCCAAATGCTTGGGAAGGCATTTATCTCAATGCTGATGTATATCAAAACGGGACAGCTTGACACGCAGACTCCGATTCCTCGGAAAAAGGATAAAAAGTAACCTGTCAACGGGAGAAAATACATGGAACATATAATTGAAATCGAGCATCTGAGCAAATCGTTCGGAGAAGTCAAAGCGGTTCAGGATCTTTCTTTTCAAGTCCGCAAAGGCGAACTTTTCGCGTTTCTCGGCGTCAACGGAGCGGGCAAGTCAACAACGATCTCCGTTATATGCGGGCAGTTATCAAAAGACTCAGGTTCAGTGACTGTGTGCGGAGAAAACACGGACAAAGGAATGGAAAAGATATGCCGAAAGATCGGTGTCGTTTTTCAGAACTCCGTTCTCGACAAAGAACTGACCGTCAGGGAAAATCTGCAGAACCGCGCCGCGCTTTACGGAATAAAAGGCAAAGACTGCGCGAAAAGAATTTCGGAACTTGCAAAACTTCTTGATTTTGAAAAGTTCATAAACAGACCGTTGAGCAAACTTTCGGGCGGACAGCGCAGAAGGATAGATATTGCCCGAGCGCTGATCCATAAACCCGAACTTCTGATACTCGACGAACCTACGACGGGGCTCGACCCTCAAACACGCAAGCTTCTCTGGGACGTCGTGCGCGATCTTCGTATTAAGGAAGGAATGACCGTTCTCCTGACGACTCATTACATGGAGGAAGCGGCAGACGCGGACTACGTTGTTATAATCGACTCAGGGAAAATATCGGCGGAAGGGACTCCGCTTGAACTGAAAAACAAATATACGGGAGATTTCATCACTCTTTACGGACTGTCGAAAGAGCAGATCGAAGGACTCGGACTTCCCTATGAGACGGTACGCGATGCCGTCAGAATTTCCGTTCCGAATACTGCGGCGGCGACGGAACTGATAATAAAACATCCCGAATTATTCTCCGATTATGAGATAACAAAGGGCAAAATGGACGATGTCTTTCTTGCCGTTACGGGAAAGAAACCGGAAGGAGCGGAAAACAGATGACGGGATTCGGAAGCCTTACAAAACGCGGGCTCAAACTTTTCTTCAAAGACAAGGGCATGCTTTTTTCGTCGCTTATAACGCCGATCATTCTCCTTGTTCTGTATATAACATTTCTCGCAAAAGTATACAACGACAGTTTCGTTTCTTCGCTTGAAGCGGCGCACTTTTCTGATTTTCCGCAGGAACTGATCGACGCCACGGTCGGAGGTCAGCTGTTCTCTTCCCTGCTGGCTGTATGCTGTATCACGGTCGCGTTCTGCTGTAACATGATAATGGTTCAGGACAAGGTGTCGGGCGCGCGCAAAGACCTGATGCTTACTCCTGTCAAAAGATCGACACTCGCGCTGAGTTATTATCTGTCAACATTCATCTCGACATTTATAATATGCCTTATCGCCGAGGGTGCAAGTTTTATATATCTTGCAAGCGTCGGATGGTATCTTTCCGTCGGAGATATACTTCTGGCTCTGCTCGATGTTTTTCTTCTCGTCATGTTCGGGACGGCGCTTTCGAGCATCGTCAACTTTTTCCTGAAATCTCAGGGACAGATCTCCGCGGTCGGAACCGTCGTCAGCGCGGGTTACGGCTTTATATGCGGCGCGTATATGCCGATCTCTCAGTTCGGAGAAGGTTTGCAGAAAGTTCTTTCGTTCCTTCCCGGAACATACGGGACGGCGCTGATAAGGTCGCATTCGCTGAACGGCGTATTCAGAGAGATGTCTGCACTCGGTTTTCCCGACGAAGTCGTTGAAGGCATAAAGAAATCAATAGATTGCAGCGTATATTTCTTCGGAAATAAAGTCACCGAAGGCGGTATGTACGCTGTTCTCGGAGGATCGGTCGCGCTGCTTATCGGCATATATATTCTGATGAATATTTTTATTAAAGACAAAAAATAACAGATACACATAAAGGATAGAAACGGAAAGAAACCGAATGAAAAAAATATTTACACCGCCGAATATCTGCACTTTTATCAGGATCGCGGGAACGGTTTGCCTGTTTTTTACGGAACCGCTCTCTGTTGCGTTCTTCATAGTGTATTCGGTCTGCGGCGTCAGCGACGTCGTTGACGGCACGCTTGCGAGACTCACGGGCTCCGAATCGTCCTTCGGGGCAAAACTCGACAGCATTGCGGATATTCTTTTTTACGGAGTTATGATACTGCGCCTCTTTCCCCTGCTCTGTCAGACGCTGAACGCTCCCGTTTGGTGGCTTGTCGCAATTGCGGCGGCGGTCAGAGTCTGCGCATACGCGGTCGGCGCGGTAAAATTCAAAAAATTCGTATCTCTGCACACGCTGATGAACAAACTCACGGGGCTTGTCGTTTTCCTCGTTCCGTTCGTGCTCAAAGCGCCGTTCGCTTTCTGGTACTGTTTCGCGGTCGTACTGACAGCGCTCGCGGCATCTGCGGAAGAATTGCTGATACATATCTTCTCTTCCGAATGTCACACGGGAAAAGGCGGTCTTCCGGGGCTGATATCGCAGAGATTTGAAAGAAAAAGAGCAGAAAACAAAAAGAAAGAAACCGCGAGCAAAGCCGATGAAGAAGAGGCTTCCTCAAATTAAGGATAAGCATGAACATAAAACTCCACTATGAAGAAAAAGGCGACGGTTTTCCGCTGATCCTTCTCCACGGCAACGGCGGCAGCCTTGAGTATTTTGTAAACCAGACGGATCATTTCTCAAAATTTTACAGAGTTATCGCGATCGATTCGCGCGGACACGGAAGATCCGAACGCGGAAAAGCCGAATTCAGCATAAAACAGTTCGCGGATGATCTTTACATCTTCATGCGATCACACGGCATAGAAAAGGCGCATATTCTCGGATTTTCCGACGGAGGCAATGTGGCGCTGTATTTCGCGCTGTCACACCCCGAAATGGTCGAAAGACTTGTTCTGAACGGGGCAAATATCGATCCCTCGGGAGTAAAACGGAGATATCAGGCACCGATCGAAAAAGATTACGCGACAGCGCTCGCTTCCGCGGAAACGGACGGTGAAGCGAAAAAGAATGCCGAAATGCTCGGACTCATGGTCAACTGGCCGAAGATCAGGACGCAGGAACTTTCCGCGCTGACAATGCCGACGCTCGTCATCGCGGGGACGGACGATATGATCAAAAAAACACACACGCGGATCATTGCCGAAAACATACCGGGCGCGAAACTCGTCTTTCTCGAAGGCGATCATTTTATCGCGTGCAAAGTACCCGAGGAATTCAATCGCGTTGTCGGAGATTTTCTTTCGGGGAGGGATTTTTCGGATGAATGAAAATATTGAACGCATCAAATACGTTCAGGCTGTATTCAAAAAACGAAGCGAATTTTTTAAGATATAACAAGAAGATCAAACAAGGAGATACATTGACTATGAAAATCATTTATAATGACGGAACCGTCGCCGAATGTCCCGAGGAAGAAGAACTCCATGTTATCCGCCACAGCGCGGCGCATATCATGGCGCAGGCGATAAAGAGGCTTCATCCGAACGCGGATTTTGCATACGGTCCCGCAACGGAGACCGGGTTTTATTACGACGTCGATCTCGGTGACGAAAAACTCGGCGAGGAGGATCTTGCCGCGATCGAAGCGGAAATGAAGAAGATCGTCAAGGAAAATCTTCCGATAAAGCCCTTTACCCTTCCGAGAGAAGAAGCGATCGAACTGATGAAAAGTCTCGGAGAAAAGTATAAGGTCGAGCACATCGGAGATCTCGATCCTGACGCGCAGATCAGTTTTTATAAACAGGGCGAATACACGGACATGTGCGTAGGTCCTCATCTGTGCTACACGAAAGCGCTCAAAGCGTTCAAGATAACGGGGCAGTCCGGAGCATATTGGAAAAACGACAAAAATAACAAGATGCTGACCCGTGTAAAGGGCATCGCTTTCAGGACTCAGGCGGAGCTTGAAGAACATCTGAAAATGCTCGAAGAAGCCGAAAAACGCGATCACAGAAGGATCGGCAGGGAAATGGGACTTTTTATGCTCTGCGACGAAGCGCCGGGATTCCCCTTCTTCCTGCCCAACGGAATGAAACTCAAAAACGCTCTGATCGACTATTGGAGAGATCTCCACACGAAAGCGGATTATGTCGAGGTCTCTACCCCGATGATAATGAACAGAAAACTTTGGGAGACAAGCGGACACTGGGATCATTACAAAGACAATATGTACTCGACGGTCATTGATGAAGATATTTACTGCGTCAAGCCGATGAACTGTCCCGGCGGAGTTATGGTATACCGCAGCCGTCCGCACAGTTACCGTGAACTTCCGCTCCGCGTCGGGGAACTCGGACTTGTACACCGCCATGAACTGCGCGGCGCGCTTCACGGGCTTTTCAGAGTCCGTTGCTTCACGCAGGACGACGCGCACATCTTCATGCGGAGAGATCAGATAACCGACGAGATCGCGGGCGTCGTTCATCTTATAAACGAGGTATACGGAAAATTCGGCTTCAAATACGCGGTCGAACTCTCGACACGTCCCGAGAACAGCATGGGAAGCGACGAGGACTGGGAAGACGCGACAAACGGGCTGAAAGCGGCGCTTGAAAAACTCGGTATGCCGTATACTGTCAACGAAGGCGACGGAGCATTCTACGGACCGAAGATAGACTTCCATCTCGAAGACTCGATCGGACGTACATGGCAATGCGGAACGATTCAGCTCGACTTCCAGATGCCTCTCAATTTCGGGCTTGAATATATTGACGAAAACGGCGAAAAACAGCGTCCGATAATGATTCACCGCGTCGTATTCGGCTCGATCGAAAGATTTATCGGAATACTGACCGAACATTATGCGGGCAAATTCCCGACATGGCTCGCGCCGTTGCAGGCAAAGGTTCTGCTCGTTTCGGAAAAGAGCGCGGAATACGGAAAGAAGGTTTACGAAACCCTTCGCCGTGCGGGTGTGCGCTGTGAACTCGATCAGAGGAACGAGAAGATCGGTTATCTTATCCGAGAGGCGCAGGTCACGGACAGAGTTCCGTATATGCTCATAATCGGACAGAAAGAAGCCGAGGAAGAAACCGTTTCCGTCCGCACACGCGACGGCTCTGAAAATATTACGATGAAACTCGATGAATTCGTCTCCAAGATCACGGAGGAGATCAAAAACAGAGTTTGATCCCTACCCTGTCTGTGATTCGGGAAAGGAGGCGAGGAAATGTATAAAATGCTAATCGTCGAGGACGACAATGTCATCGCGGAAGAGATCAGATCTCAGATAGCACCGTGGGGAGTCGATGCCGAAAAAGTCAACGATTTCAGAGATGTAATGGCAGACTTCGGGAAATTTCAGCCTCATATCGTTCTGCTTGACGTTTCGCTGCCGTTTTTCAACGGTTATCATTGGTGCGCGCAGATAAGAAACGTCTCAAAAGTGCCGATCATTTTCGTTTCCTCCGCCTCCGACAACATGAATAGTAACTTACGGCGGGCTCTTATATCTCGGCGCAATTCTAAGCGCAGTCTTCATATCATCAGCCGTACTTATCATCTACTACAAGCAGATAACGGAAGGATACGAAGACCGGGCGCGTTTCGGTATCATGCAAAAAGTCGGAATGACGAAAAAAGAGATACGGAAGAGCATTAACTCGCAACTTCTGACGGTTTTCTTCATGCCGCTCGTTTTCGCAGCGATCCATCTTGCCTTTGCCTTCCCCATGGTCAAAAAGTTGCTCGCGCTGTTTAATCTTCAGAACACGGCGCTGTTCGCGGCGGTAACGGTCGGGACATTTATAATCTACGCATTATTCTACACACTCATCTATAAGATCACCTCAAACGCTTACTGCAAGATCGTCAGCAACGCAAAACAAGCATAACGCACCTTTTATCATATACTCCTTCGGATCGTCCCGTAACTGCAATTCGGGACGATCCTTTTCATTTTCAAACCGAAAGCGGGATCTCTTACATCTTTGACAAAATATATTTTCAGCGTTCCCGTTGACAAAACGGGTATAATGAGTTATAATATTGATATTAGAATTATTCTAAATACAAAGAGGTGGTACGGATGACGAAATATGCCGAGGAGATCTTACGCATTATCATGACTGCGGACACGCATCCGACTGCCGAGCAGATATATATGCAAATGAAGATGGATAATTCAAAAATATCTCATGCCACGGTTTACAACAATCTTCACACGCTCGCGGAAAACGGCAAGATCATAAGGATCTCCGAACCGGGATATCCCGACAGATACGACAACACATCCCGCCACGATCACCTTATATGCACGGTTTGCGGAAAGATTTCCGACATATATTCCGACGACCTCACGTCCGAAATAGAGAAAAATCTCGGACAGCGCATTGCCTCATACGATCTGCGGGTACGCGGCGTATGTCCCGATTGCAGAAACAAAATTCAGAATTAAATTTTATTAAAATATCGGAGGATAAAACAATGGATGAAAAAGTAGCGGCACTGCTCAATCAGCAGGTAAACAAGGAGCTTTACTCGGCGTATCTGTATCTGGATCTTTCAAATTACTATGCGGCGGCGGGTCTTGACGGTTTCGAGAACTGGTACAAGGTTCAGGCGCAGGAAGAAAGAGATCACGCGATGCTGTTTTATCAGTATCTGCTGAACAACGAACAGAAAGTCGTTCTCGAAAAGATCGACGCTCCCACATGGGAGAAGGGCGACAACATGACGCCGCTCAAAGTTGCGCTTGCTCACGAAAAATATGTTACAGGCCTTATCAACACGATCTATGCGGCGGCATACGACATCCACGATTTCAGAACGATGCAGTTGCTCGACTGGTTCGTCAAAGAACAGGGCGAAGAGGAAAAGAACGCGTCTGACATGATAACGAAAATGGAACTTTTCGGAAGCGATTCGAAAGGTCTTTACATGCTTAACAGCGAACTCAAATCCCGCGTTTACTCGGCTCCGTCGCTCGTTCTTTAATATTATCGGAACGGTACGCTTCCGCAGTATTTTGTGCGAGTCTTTCACTTTGCGCAATGTTTACGAAACCCGATCTGAATAAGTATCAAAAACCGCGCCGCAACAGGTAAAACCCCTGTTGCGGCGTGATTTTATATGTTATTCGGGAAAAAATCCCGAATATTATTTTTCGCGGTTTCCGTTCGGATCTGATCGCCGAACGGAAAGCATATCACGGTTTTTTTGAATATATGAGGACATGAGAGTCCGCATTTCCGTCCAAAACATACGGAACGGTGCATTATTCATCCGAAAACATTTCATATCCGTCGGGGATGACTATTCCGAAAAGATCACCCTTTCTCACGGTCTTGGAGAGAACCTTTTCCTTTTCGGTGTTCGGATCGAGAACAACGGTCAGAATTCCCGCATCCTCCCGCGCACCTGTCGGAAAAATATTTTCACTCACAATTTCCGTAACGGAAAAATCTTTTGCGTTCAACTTAAAGGTGTTTTCTTTGGCACAGCCCTCCGAATACCTCTCGCCGTTTTCTTCGTATACTCTTCCTATCTCGTCGACGCACGGCGGAAAAGCGCGGCGTAAAAGGCGCTTTTCCGAACCTTGCGCAAATAATAAAATGTGTTTTGCTTTTCCGAACCGTTCAATTATTCCGCCCGATCTTCAATAAACACGCCCTCACCGCTTTCAAGCGTAAGATGCACGCATCCGACAGCGTCTTTTTCAAGTTTTTGCGGCAAACCTTTAATATAAGCGACGGCGTCCGCGCGCGGGATAAAACTGAACGATACGTTTTGATGATCCTCAAGACGGGACATATTCGTAACAATATATCCTTTTCCGCTCGGGCTCTCAAAACATCCGACCAAAAGACAACCGTCGGAATTCAGCGCGCTTAAACTCTGAGCGTCCGCTGTTTCCCTGAAAGAAAGGTAATCGGGAACATCTTCGGTCTTATAAGAGTATGTGCCGATATAATCATACCGCTCATAGATTTTTCGGAAAGCACGGAACTCATAATTCACGGTTTTGCAAAAATGCCACAGCGGTGTTTTTTCTCCGTAAATATCCGTCATCGCATACGGGAACTGCTCTGCGCCCGACGGCGGAGTCGCATAGCAGAAATGAAGAATTTTTTTCGCGCCGAAAGCAAGCAGGGAATAAAATTCAAAACGGATGTCCGCTTCCGACGGCGCACGGCGGACAATATTGAACGGCATGGACTGAATAAAGCACCAGAACTCTCTTCCGTACCGTCTGCACGCATCCGCAACAACAGACAGGTTGTTTATGTAATCCGGATGCAGATACTCTCTGCCGTTATCGACGACCAAAGGATATATATCCACGGATATAAAGTCCGAGTTGACCTTTTTCGCATACAGTTCAACATATTCTTCGTAACTCGAAGCGCCGAGTCTTCCTGTATCATGTATGAGCGGCAAAAGATTCATATATGCGAGTTTATCCGGGAATCTTGCTTTATACACACTGCGGTTATGCTCCAAAGTATCGTACAGTTCACAGTTGGGCTCGTCAAACAGCGCGTGACCGAGAACCGCGGGGCTTGAAATGTGATCAAGTGATTGCTCCACCGTGTCGGTTCCGTACCGTTCGGGTCTCTGATAGTATTTCCAATCAAATAGGATAAGCCCGAGCCCGTATTTCTCACACGATTTCAAAATCTGCTCGGAGCGTTCGTCGTGATTATACCCCGTGAATACAAAATCGATCCCGCACTCCGTTACCGCCTGTATGCGGCGGTCGTCATAATACTTATCGTCAACCCCGTACCAAGCGCCGATTGCGGCTTTGCCCTTTTCAAGCATTGTATGCCCTCCCGTTGCAAAAATGCCTTATATGTTTTCCGTTAAAATATGTTTCATAATTTAATTATTCGGTAACGGGCGAGCCGTTTTTACAGTAAAACCGTTCTCATAAAAAATCCGTCAAAAGGACGGTATTCCGACCGCCCCCGCGGAATCGAAAACGAAAGAACACATCCGCAAATACCGAAAAAAACACCGACACGCATAAACGAATGCGTGTCGGCATCTGAAAATGGCGTTCCCGAGGTGATTCGAACACCCGACCTACCGCTTAGGAGGCGGTCGCTCTATCCTGCTGAGCTACGGAAACAAATTCTGCAGAAAAATGTTTGAACCGAAACGCGCAAACACTTGTGATCTGTATAACGAGTGTATTATATCACATCATTTCCGCCATTTCAAGCCTTTTCCCGAATATTTTCATTTTTTGACAAAACACGCCTGTTGACAACCGGCTGGGTTTGTGGTAAAATATATTGCACAAAAAAATATGGGGGCGTACCGGTTTTCGACGGGGGCGCCGAACCTTGATAAGCGAGTAGTGTCGGGCAATCACTTAAAAGGCCTAAACTTAAAATTAAACGCTAATAGAACAGAATTAGCAGCTGCCTAACACGGCAGCCGTCCTCTCTTTGAGTACCGCGGCAAAGAACAGGGCGTCGACTCAGCGGTGAACGGCAAGGGAGGATATCGGGACTCCCCTGCGGCTTAATCCCGTTTATAGCGCATGAGGATCTGTTTGTCGTTCCTCCCGCGCCGAATCCGAACGATAAACTACACTCGTAGAAAGTCTCGGGAACGCGTTTTCGGACGGGAGTTCAACTCTCCCCGCCTCCACCATCAAAAAATCCCATAACCACGGCAAAAAACCTGCGGTTATGGGGATTTTTTTATCCTTGTGTTCCTCTCAAAATGACGCCTGTCACTATGTTTTATGATAATTTGTGGCAGTTTTTGTGGCACTTTTTATCTCAAAAACTTCGTTTCAAAATACCCCTATCGGACTCAGTCGCCATGTTTTTGATAAAATTACGGTGGATTTTTCTATTGAAGATTATATTGAATATTATATGGTTCTATTATAAGATACAATTAGTTTGTCATATTGAATTTTTCAGAAGAAAGAGAAACAAAATGTCAGAAGAAACGATGTGGCTGGCATACCGCGCGCAACAAATACAGCCCCAAGCAAAAGGCATGATATATGGAAGTCCGGGGCGGTAAACTTGCCGACGAACTTGCAATCTTGTTCTCACGGAAATAAAGGCCGCGACTTCAAGAACAAAACTCGCCCATGAAACGGAAGTTGCGTTTTTAAAAAATTTGAAGATGTATATCCGTAAGATTCTTTCCGGTTATAAAAAATGAGTGTCTGATTTAAACATAACCGATATCTTGATTTTTTTCTTATAATGTGCTATATTTTATATATACAAACATTAACGCATAAAGGTATCCGTTTACACCCATTGCCTCTATCTGAAAACAGTAATCAGATAATTTAATAAAACGGCTATTTAGGAGAAAGAAAGATATGACCGAATATATAAGAACAGAAAAAAACGGCGGTACTCTTTTATCTGCTGAAAACAATGCCTCTTCGCCCATACTGACAATTATGACTGCGGAAGAATTTGCAGAACGGAAAAATGAGTTTTTGCATGTCAAGGATGTGCTGCACGGTAAAGGCGCCGCAAGGTATTGCAAAGCGGATGTTTTCGCAAACTGTATTTGGGGAACAGTCAGAATACCGAACAAAAGTGACGACACAAAACCGCCCGTATCATTTCTTTTTTATTTGGTTGATAACAAACTTGTTTTGATTGAAGATGTCGGAAACATCAAGCAATGGATAAAGGTTCAAGCCGAAAAGCTCTGCGATTTCAACAGTTCCGACACGCTGCTTTTCAGGATCATTGAAAGTTCATTTGAAAACGATTTGATGTATATTTCCCATATCGAAAAAAAGATTGAAAATCTTGAAGATTCCATTTCGGTAAATCTGCCGAATGACTTTTTTGACAAGATTACAAAAGAACGCAAAAAACTCTCAGAAATGCACGCATTTTACGAACAGATATCCGATATGTCCGATATACTCGGGGCATACGGCAAAACACAAATAATTAAGGAAACCGAACTTTGGTCAAGACTCGGCGGCAGAGCCGACAGGCTTGGAGACCATATTCGACTTCTGCAAGAAAACATTCTGCAATTACGGGAACTTTATCAGGCAAAGCAGGACGCAAAGCAAAACAAGGTTATGTGCATTCTTACAATAGTAACAACCTTATTCTTGCCCTTGACACTTCTTACGGGGTGGTACGGAATGAATTTCAGAAACATGCCTGAACTTCAATGGGAACACGGTTATCTCGGGGTTATCGTTATCGCCGTCGTTTCCGTTATACTTGAAATCATATATTTTAAAAAGAAGAAAATGTTTTAGCCGTCAAAATCAACGCATAAATGAGTATTTCCCGTCATAGTTATTACCAAAACGAATTTTTCGGAGGTAAACTATGACGGGAACCGATATTTACAGGGATATATCGACGCGCACGGACGGAGACATTTATATAGGTGTCGTGGGACCTGTGCGCACGGGTAAGTCCACATTCATCAAATAATTTATGGAAGCGCTTGTAATTCCGAACATTGACGGAGACTACAAACGCGACAGAGCGGTTGACGAACTGCCGCAATCGGCGGCGGGACGAACCATAATGACAACAGAGCCGATGTTCATTCCCAACGAAGCGGTCAATATATGCGTTGACGACAATGTTGATATGCGCATAAGGCTTATTGACTGCGTGGGATATATCGTTCCGAGTGCGCTCGGATATATCGAAAACAATTATCCGAGAATGGTCATGACACCGTGGTTCGACGAACAGGTACCGTTCAATATGGCGGCGGAGATAGGCACGCAAAAAGTTATAACCGAACATTCGACGATAGGGCTTGTTGTTACCACCGACGGCACAATAGGAGATATTCCGCGTGACGATTACATAGAAGCGGAGACGCGCGTCATATCCGAATTGAAAGACCTCGGAAAGCCGTTTGTCGTACTGCTTAATTCCACGCAGCCGGAATCCGAACCGACAAAACTTTTGGCGCGTTCGATGGCGAACGAGTACGGCGTAACGGTCATTCCCGCAGATTGTCTGACACTCGGCGAAGAAGAGATAAAGTATATTCTCGGGCATATACTTTGTGAATTCCCTTTTCGGGAAATAAGAGTTGCCGTTCCCTCTTGGGTTTCATCGCTTGAAGACGGGCACGCGCTGAAAGAAAGCGTATATAAAGATGTGCGTGAAGCGACAAAAGACTGTTGCCGCATAAGCGAAGTTTCAAAAATTGCGGAACGGCTCGAAAAGAACGAATACATTTGCTCCGCGAAGTTCGAAAAAACAGATCTCGGAACTGGTATAGTGCGAATAACGCTCGATCTGCCGAAACTGCTCTTTTATAAAGTTCTCGGCGATGCAACAGGAGTAAAACTTGAAGACGACGGAGACCTTATTTCGCTTGTAACACAACTTTCGCAGTCAAAACAGGTGTATGACAAACTCTCGGATGCACTTGAATCGGCTGACGCGACCGGTTACGGCATCGTAACTCCGAGCATTGACGAACTGACACTCGATGAGCCTGAAATAGTAAAACAGGACAACAGGTTCGGCGTTCGACTTAAAGCGTCCGCGCCGTCGTACCATATAATCAAAGCAGATATTCAGACCGAAGTCTCCCCCATTGTGGGCAGCGAAAAACAATCGGGAGAACTTGTCAGATTTTTGCTGACAGGGTTTGAAGAAGACCCGAAAAAGATATGGGAGAGCAATATTTTCGGAAAATCGCTTCATGAACTTGTCAACGAGGGGCTGAATGCGAAGTTGAACAAAATGCCGCAGGAAGCGCGCGGAAAAGTTCAGGAAACGCTTCAAAAAATAATCAATGAGGGCGGCGGCGGGCTTATCTGCATTATTCTGTAAATCACATCGGGAATCTCTTGACGGGGTTCCCGATTTTTATTCATACGATTTTTCTTGCAATCAGATAAATTTTATGATACAATAAGAAAAAAAATAATTGAATGTCTGGAGTTACAAAATGTCGCAGATAACGAAACGGGCGCTTGAAGCGTCCCTGAAAAATCTTTTGCTCAAAAAGCCGCTGAACAAAATAACTGTCAACGACATAACCGAAGACTGCGGAATTAACCGAATGACATTTTATTATCATTTTAAGGACATTTACGACCTTGTGGAATGGTCTTGTCTGGAAGACGCGTCAAAGGCTCTGAAAGAAAAAAAGACGCACGACACATGGGAACAGGGTCTTATTCAGATTTTTTATGCGGTCAGGGAAAACAAGCCTTTCATAATGAATGTTTACAGATGCGTCAGCCGTGAGCGTGTCGAAAGGTACCTGAACCCGCTTACCGACGACCTAGTTATGGGCGTCGTGGAAGAGCAGTCCGCAGGAATGTCCGTGCGCGATGAGGACAAACAATTTATTGCAAAAATATATGCATATATATTGGTAGGCGTTATGCTGGACTGGATCTGCAACGATATGAAGGAAGACCCCGAACAACTTGTCGAAAGGTTGGTTCTTGCCATTCAGGGCAATATCTCATCCGCGCTTGAACGCTTCAGAACAGATAAGAGAAGAGCATAATCTTATCAAATCGCCGAAGATGATAAATTTTTTTACAGATTATATCCCCGTGATAAGTTCTTTATCACGGGGCTTTTTTTGTTTATTGTAATTCACCGAAAAGGAAGTATAATAAAGACAGAAAAAATAAATCGGAGGTAATCCATTATGTATTATTCGGCAGGTAACTATGAATCTTTCGCCCGTCCGGAAAAACCGGAGGGTGTAGACAAAAAATCGGCTTATATCATAGGCACGGGTCTTGCGGGACTTTCCGCTGCGTTCTATCTTGTCCGCGACGGACAGATGAAAGGCGAACATATTCACCTTCTCGAAAAACTCGATTTGGCGGGCGGCAGCTGCGACGGGCGCAAGGATGTAACAAAAGGCTTCTATATGCGCGGCGGCAGAGAGATGGACAACCATTTTGAAGTTATGTGGGATATGTTCAGAGACGTTCCCTCCATTGAAACGCCGGGGGTTTCCGTTCTCGACGAATACTATTGGCTCAACAAGCACGACCCGAACTATTCGCTTTGCAGAGCGACCGTAAACCGCGGCAAAGACGCGCACACGGACAAAAAATTCGAACTTGACAAAGAATCCGCTCTGGCGCTTTCAAAGCTCTTTATGACACCCGAAAAAGACCTTGAAGACAAAAAAATCTCGGACGTTCTCCCCTCTTCATTCTGGTCAACAAACTTCTGGCTTTATTGGCAGACGATGTTTGCGTTCCAGCGTTGGTCGAGCGCGCTTGAAATGAAGAGATACCTTTGCAGATACGTTCACCATATCGACGGCCTTCCCGATTTCAGCGCGTTGAGATTCACAAAATACAACCAGTACGAAAGTATGATTCTTCCCCTTGTAAAGTATCTTGAATCGCACGGCGTTACCATTGAATACGGTATGGACGTCAGGAATGTTATAATTGAAGACAACGGCGACAAAAAGGTTGCCAAACAGATAGTTTATGTCAAGAACGGCAAAGAGCAGACCATTGACCTTATCGAAGACGACCTCGTATTCATCACAAACGGCTGCTGCACGGACACTTCCTGCTACGGCGACCAGACCCACGCACCCGATATTTCAAACGTTCGCAACGGCGTCGGAGAGTCTTGGGATCTGTGGAAAAACATCGCAAGACAGGCGAAAAACGGCGAATACGGCAATCCGGACAAATTCTGCAGCGACTTTGAAGCGACCAACTGGATGAGCGCCACCGTTGCGACGGCGGATGAGAAAATCATCGGCTATATAATGGATATCTGCAAGAGAGACCCGAGAGCGGGCAAGGTTACGACAGGCGGTATCGTTACGGTTAAAGACAGCACGGACAACTGGTATCTGTCATGGACCATAAACCGTCAGCCGCAGTTCAGAGCGCAGGATAAAGACACGGTTCTTGTTTGGGTATATGCGCTGAACACAAACAAAGAGGGCAACTACGTCAAAAAGGCAATGCGCGACTGCACGGGCGAAGAAGTCTGCCGCGAATGGCTTTATCATATCGGCGTTCCGACAAACGAAATTGACGAGATTGCAAAGAATGCCTGCAATACAACGACCTGCTTCATGCCGTTCATCAACGCATTCTTCCAGCCGAGAAAAGAAGAGGACCGTCCGCTTGTTGTTCCTCACGGAGCTGTCAACTTCGCATTCCTCGGTCAGTTCGCGGAAACTCCGAGAGATACGATATTCACCACGGAATATTCTATCCGTACCGGTATGGAAGCGGTCTATACTCTGCTCAATGTTGACAGAGGCGTTCCAGAAGTCTGGGGCAGCAAATACGATGTCCGCGAGCTGTTGAGAGCGTGCTACTACGCGATAGACAAAAAGCCCATAACCGACGTAAAACTTTCATTTGCGGAAAAAGAGGCTCTGAAACTCGTGATGAAGAAAGTCAGGGGCACGGATATCGAAATCCTGCTCAAAGAAAGCGGACTTATTCAATAATTCAGCAATAGAAACTGCACAGCGACAGAGAAATATCTGCCGCTGTGCAGTTTTATATTGCGTTTACAAAATCAATTAAACGGTTTCTCCGTCTTTGCATTTGGCAATGATGGCTGCCGCACTTCCATAGCTAAATACACAGTATTTTCGCACAGCCTGCCACTGTGCCTTTGTGCCGTCATAATTGATAACAATAACGTCTCCATGTCTATAGCTACGCTTTTCTGCAATTAACGCCTCAATTTCAGAAGAAAAATCATTGCATTTTAGTATTGAAATCCTCACTCGGATGTTTCCATATAAATGTACTGTTATCCCCCTCGTATTTGATAATGTCTGCTATCTGCGCCATATAATTACCTCCCTGTATTAAGCAACATAATCGGTATTATGTAATGTTTTGGTCACAATAAAACCGATTTTAATAATTTATTATAGCACACTATAAATAATTCTACAATAGTTTGCAGTGTAAAAAGTGTGATTTGTTCGAAAATTGTCGTTTTTTCATAACACAAATAAGCCTTTTCAAATCGTTTTAAGAAAGGCTTGTTTTGTTATGCTCATTTTTAGCACAACATATTTAGATTTTATTAAAAATAGATTTTTGTTTATGTAAATCTATTACATAATACCGATTATGTAGCAGTCGCCGTTTTCGGTGGCTATTTTTCAATAAGGCGAAGTTGTCATTCAGCGAAGCTATATTATCAATCGCATATTTTCCATACGCTGACGGTGTTCATTTCCGGTAGTGATAATATAAATTCGTGTGGTGTTAATACTGCTGTGTCCGAGAATGTCTGCGAGCTTCGCAATGTCCTTTTCAATGCCGTAAAAGGTACGGGCAAATAAGTGACGCAGGTTATGCGGAAACACTTTTTTGGAGTTCACTCCTGATTGCTCACAAAGGTTTTTCATTTCACGCCAAATGTTAGTTCGGCTCATGGACTTGCCGGTGCGAGTTATAAATATTTCACCTGATGATATTTTCTGCTCTGCTGCATAGCGGAGCAGTTTCTTTTGCAGTTCACGGACAATAAATACGGAACGTGTTTTGCCTTTAAGCGAAACCACCGCTTCGCCGCACTTTACTGCTTCAACCGTGATATATTGCAGTTCGCTGACACGGATTCCCGTTCCGCATATCGTTTGAATCAGCAAATTCAAGCGTTCATTGCCTTTTTGCTTGGCTGTATTTACAAGTCGCAGGTATTCCGCTTTGGTCATTTCCTTTTCCTCGGGGCAGTAGATCTGCCGTTGGAGCTTGATTGATTTTACCCTGCAATCTGCCCAGCTGAGAAAAGAAAACAAACTGTTGAGAGATGCCAACATCGAATTTATGCTCCGTGCGGCGTAATTATCGGTTAGCAATTTGTTTTTATAGACAATAACCGTTTCCTTCGTTATTTCCGCTTCTCCAATGTAAATGGAAAACGCCTTCACATCACGGATATATTTATCACAGGTATTTTTGCTTTTTTCCTCGCTTTCAAGATATACGGCAAAAGCCGCTATTTGAGTTTCTGTTAAAAATCTTCCTTTCATCGTATTTACCTCCGTATAGTTTTAATAATATTTTACACGAAAAGTATGATTATAAATTGTCAACATAATTTTGGTATATGCGACTGACAATTCGCATGTACCGATTTTCAAGAATAATAATTGCCCCGTTGGAAACGCAGTAATTTCTGCATTTCCAACGGGGCTCTTTCACAAATTATGTTTTTCAAAAAACGGTATTACGCTTTTCTGTATCCGCATTTCGGGCAAACGCCGTTCTCGTTCAGCGCAATTCCGCAAAGCGGGCAACGCGCTATGCTTTTGCTCGGCTGATATTCCTGTGTCGCGGCATTTACTCCGCTTGTAAACGTCAGTTTTGCAATGTTAAGTTTGTCCTTCAGCAAATCATAAACGATTTTGATCATGCCTTCGACAGTCATGGTCTCTTTCGTAACTACCAAGCGGCAGTCGGGGTATGCGGTAGCCAATTCGGTTTTGAAAGCGGGACCCTTCATTTTGTTGGTCGGCGCTCCGTTTTTAATTCCCTGCTCCTCATAAACGGAAAGTATAGCCGGAAGAAGAGGATCGTCTTCTCTCAGGATCAAAGCGTGGTCAAAATTTTTCAGGACTTCCCAAGCGGTTTTCTGTATCTCGTTACAGGGGAAAACCATGTTTACGCCGGGTTCAACGCAATCCTCGACCTCGATAGTCAGAACTCCCGTATGTCCGTGTAAATACTGCGCCTCACCCTTGAAGCCGTAAAAACGATGCGCGTACTGCAGATCCAATGTTGTAATACTTCTCATGATGTACTGTACTCCTTTTCAATTTATATTTACGGGCGCATATCGCCCGCATTGTGCTTATATACGGTTGCTCGGATCACTTATCCCCGTCGGACGATACACGGCAGTCGGGACAAATTCCTCGAAAAAGGATATCGTATCCGGTAATTTCAAACCCGTTACGGTTTTCGACACGGTTCTCCAAACCGTCGATATACGGGATCTCAATATCAAAGACCCTGCCGCATTTTTCGCATTTTACATGACAGTGCTCTTTGCATATATGATCGAAACGGTCTGCTCCTCCCGGAATTTCCAATTTTCTGATCATTCCCATCTCCGACAGCAAATTCAGATTTCTGTATACTGTGGCTTTGCTGATATTCGGGTGTGTCGCGGCAACCTCCGCATATACCTCGTCAGCCGTTGCGTGAGATTTAAGTCTGTTGACAACGTCCAACACCAAAGAGCGTTGGATAGTATTATGTCGTGTCACAGATGATCCCCCTTACACTACGTTGTTATTGATATTATATACTAATTAGTATTAAATGTCAATAGTTTTACGAAAACTTTTTTGTGTCACTCCTGCAGGGAGTTCTGCTGAAGCAGAAACACTTGATCCGCGGCTGCGTACGGTTTTGCAGACGAACGGCGCGAATGTTTCCCCTGTAAATGAATACCATAACGGAGCAATTGCGCACTCACGGAAAAATCCGACGTTCGGAAAACTCTTATCTGACAGAATACAATATATAAATCCGAACATGGGGAAAGCGCATCCGTTGCGGATGCGCTTTCTTTGTAATTGCCGTTTATTCTGAAATATTATTGCTGTTTGTCCGAAAAAACATCGGCATAGAGGTTGTAAAGTTTGTAATACTCCCCTTTTCGCTCCATAAGTTCTTTGTGCGTCCCCGTTTCCTCGATCCCGTTTTCTGTCAGGACGATTATAACGTCGGCATTTCGGATAGTCGAAAGTCTGTGCGCGATAATAAAAGTCGTTCTTCCTTTTGAAAGTTTTTCGAGAGAGGTCTGAACGACAAGTTCGCTTTCGTTATCGAGCGCCGAAGTCGCTTCGTCAAGGATAAGAACGGAAGGATCGCGAAGAAACACGCGGGCGATACAAATCCGCTGTTTCTGACCGCCCGAAAGCCGTACTCCGCGCTGTCCGACATACGTGTCGTATCCGTTCTCAAGCGCCATGATAAACTCATGCGCGCCGGCGAGTTTTGCGGCGTTTACGATCTCTTCATCGGTCGCTCCGGGCTTGCCGTAAGCGATATTGTCGCGCACCGTTCCGACGAATATATAAACATCCTGCTGAACTATCCCGATATTGCTTCTCAGAGATTTCTGAGTTACGTCCCTGACATCTTTTCCGTCGATCAGAACTCTGCCCTCGGTCACATCGTAAAACCGCGGAATAAGACTGCAAAGCGTCGTTTTACCGCCTCCGGAAGGTCCGACAACGGCGACATTGGTACCTGCTTTCACTTCGAGATTTATATGATTCAGGACTTTTCCGAGATCCTTGCCGTAAGAAAACCCGACGTCTTCAAATCTGATATTACCTTCAACCTTGCCGATATCGACGGCATCCGGTGCATCCTCGATCGCGACGGGGGTATCCATTATATCGACATACCGTTCAAAGCCGGTCATCCCCTGCTGGAATTGCTCGGTGAACTGAACGATGCGGCTGATCGCAGTCAGCAAAAGAGAGATATAGAGTACGAAGGCGACAAGGTCTGCGGGATCGATCTTTCCGAGAGTTATGAACGTTGCACCGAAGACGACAACGGCGAGATACATGAAAGCATCGAAGAAACGGATACCGCTGTGAAACACGCCGAAATAATGATAACTCAGTTTTTTTGCGGACAGAAACTCATCAGACGTCCTGTCGAATTTTTCACGTTCGACATTTTCGTTCGCAAAAGACTTGACGACGCGCACGCCGCTCAGACAATCCTCGACGTTTGCGTTTATATTCCCTATCTTTTCTCTTCTGAGTTTTGCCGCGCGGCGCATTTTTTTGTTGTACACGAATGCGAACAGGCACATAAACGGAAGTATCGCGAAGATTATCAGCGTCAAAGGCACGCTGACCGTGCAAAGGATCAGGAAAGCGCCCGTAATTTTAAGTCCCGCGAGATAAAACTCTTCGGGACAGTGATGTGCAAATTCCGTTATATCGAACAGGTCTGTCGTTATACGCGACATGATCTGACCGACCTCGGTCTTGTCGTAATATGAAAACGAAAGGCTCATAAGCTTATCAAAAAGCTTCATGCGCATATCCGTTTCCATATATGCCCCCATGATGTGTCCGCGAGACTCTATATAATAGTTGCAGAACACATCGAGAACCCTCATCAGAAGAATCGCCGCGCCTGTCAGCCATATAAACTGCAAACTCGCATGGACTTCCGTCTCGGTCGAACTGTTGAGAAGCATACGGACAAGCATGGGAAAAACGAGTTCAACGGCGGCGACGACCGTCGCGCATGCGAGGTCACGGGCAAATATACCCTTATACGGCTTGTAATACGGCAAAAAACGTCTGAGATAAGATTTTTCCTTTTCCTTTTTCATCAGAGGTTTCCGTCTTTCAGAATGGATTTCAACTCTTCCATAAACGTGTTTATGTCTTTGAACTGTCTGTACACGGAAGCAAAGCGGACATAAGCGACATCGTCTATGTTGCGCAGTTTTTCCATTGCGAGCTCTCCGATACGGCTCGACGGTATCTCCCGTTCAAGCTCGTTGAGAAGCGTGCTTTCGATGGAATCGACGGCTTTTTCGATCGTCTCATAAGAAACGGGTCGTTTATTGCAAGCCCGAAGTAGGCTGTTAAACAGTTTCTCGCGGTCAAATTCCTGACGCGCGCCGTCTTTTTTCACAACAACTATCGGTGCGTGCTCAACGGCTTCAAAAGTCGTAAAGCGTTTCTCGCATTTGAGACATTCACGGCGTCGTCTTATCCTGTCCTCCGCCGGACGGGAGTCGATGACCTTACTGTCCTCATATCCGCAATAAGGGCATTTCATAATTCACTACATCCTTTCAAAAAGTCGGCTGAGTTTTCGATATGAATCAAGGATCTCGCTTCTGTCGGAATAACTCTTTGAATAGACCTCGATCGTATACATTCCGTCATAACCGTTTGAAAGCAATCGGTCTCGGAAGGATAAAAGATCAAAGGTACCGTAAAGAGGAAGCAGACAGTCGCAGACCTCATTGTAATCGTTGCAATGAACGAGTTTCAGTTTTCCCTTGACCGCGTCGATAAAATCAAACGGGTCGAACGCCGCGCGGTGCGCCTGTTTTATGTCGAGCGTGAAGCGGACTTCATCGCCGCAGGTCTTCGACATATATCCGAGAAATTCGGGGCTTCGGCTGTGACAGCGGCAGACATTCTCCTGACAAAAGAAAACGTCCTCGCGGAGAGCCTCTCGGTAGTAGCGGACGTAAACCTCGCAATACCGTTCATCGGAGACTTCCTGTTCAAGTCGCGGACCGTGAAAATTCACGACCTCTGCGCCGAGCAACGCGGCGATCTCAAAAAAACGTCTGTACTTATCGAGCGCGTCCGCCTGACGGCGCGGATACGGACAGAAAAGATAGTAATAATCGCTGACGGACAAAAAAGGATGCACGGAAAAAACGCGAACGCCGTTCAGATCCGCAATGCGTTTCAGTTCGGAAACGAACGACGGAGATAGTTCGGAGTCCGTATTGAAAAATATCTCAGTGTTTTTTATCCCGCTTTCCGCAAGAAACTCAAAAGCTTTTTCCGTTTCAAGCGGATAAAGGCAAGCTGTCGATACGCCTATCATCTATGTAAAACTGTCCTTTCTCCGTCCCTGTTATCGATTATACATAATTATACAATTTTTTCTTTGCATTGTCAAGAAACGCAAGCAAAACCGATCACTTTTTCCGCGAATTTTTCAATCTTATAACCAAATACGGGCAAGCGACAGCCATCACGGCGGTCATACAGCCGCCTCCGAACAGTTCGACCGTCGCGTCATAATTCTGCGGATAAAAGAAAACGGAATATACCATCTGGAACACGGCAAGAACGGAAAGCGTTTTCAACAGATAAAGATAGCCCTTATCGCGCTTGAAAATGCAATCCGAAAGTTTTTTGAAAAACCTGTACACAGTATCACCTCCGTAAAAATACATAATCGATTTTCACGGATATATGATACCATACCCTATTGTATGATTCAACACACAAAAATCAGCAATCGCGGCAATCCTTTCCTCATTCGGAACGCTTTCTTTCGGATATCTTCGTAACGGCAAGAAGAGGTATATACGTCAGCACTCCGCACGCGACCGAGGTAACGGCATAAAACGGAAGCAGATCTAGAACAGCCGGAGTCTGCGTGACGAATACGGCGGCGACGAGTTGTCCGAAAACATGAAATACGGAGCCTGAGACATTAACTCCGAGCATGGAAAACATTCCCGATTTTTTCGCCGCGCCCATTGCGATGACGGCAAAAGCCATACCGGTCAGAGAAAAGATCACAGACGAAAGTCTTCCGAGAAAAATCAACGAAAGAACGCTTCGCGTAAGTCCGAAGCCGGCGGCGGTCGGAAATCCGTATTCGTAAAGAACATAGGTCAGAAATACGTTTCCTATACCTATCCTGACGCCCGGAACGACGAAATTCAGGCTGATAACGCTCTCGACGTATGAGAGAATAAGCGCGGAAGTCATAAGGAGAGCAAGGCGGACGAGTTTTTTCACCTTATCCGACAACGGCGTCTACCTCCTCTCCTCCTTCAACGGTTACCGCGAGGCGGTTCGGGAGGCACACCACGGAATTTCCCGATGCGCTTATCTTTCCCATTTTTTCGCACAGCCTGTCGGGGCAGGTCATGTCCGTCACGAACGCTTTTCCGTCCCTGACAACGACTTTTCCGACGCCATCGATAACAAATTCGGCGTCTGTATCGAGCGGCATGGTCTGAACCGTTTTTCCGTCTAAAACGACAGCCACGCTCTTCGCGGGCTTTCCGCGCAGAAATATCCACGGAAGAAAAGCGACGGCGACGAGCGCGGCGATCAACACGAAGTCCGCGATTCGGACATGCGTTTTATTCATCTTTCACAAAATCCCCGGAAGTCAGTTCAAAATCGATATCGCCGAAAACGCTGACCCGACAGCGGGTATTTACAAGAACAGCGCCCTCGATATACCCTTTCTCGATCGCGGCTTCTATGTATGCCGGACTCTTTTCATATCCGAGAACGACAAAAGCCGTCGCAAGGGCATCGGCATAAGCGCCGTCCTTCGAGACCACGGTCGCGCTGAGAACGTCCGTTTCGGCGGGATAACCCGTCGATGGGTCTATTATATGATGATATCTCTCGCCTTCATACTCAAAAAATCTTTCGTATGTTCCCGATGTTACAACGCTGACATCACGGCAACGTATTGTTCCGAGATACTCCGAAGCGAAATCGGCGTTGAGAGGACTTTTGACCGCGACCGTAAAATCGCCTCCGTCGGGTTTTTCGCCCCATACGACGACATTTCCTCCGAGCGAAAGAACGCCTGCGTTGCACCCCCCTTTTTTCAATGCATCGACGGCGGCGTTTCCGGCATAGCCCTTTGCGATACCGCCGATATCGATTCCGCCGAAAGATTTGAATGTGACCGAATGTTCCTCATCGTTGAATTCAAGTCTGTCAGAACCGACGTAAGAGAGCATCAACGAGATCTCCTCGGCGGCGGGAGGTGTTTTTGAGTCGGGAATATTCCAAAGATAAGAAACGGGAGCGATCGTCATATCAAAAGCGCCTGATGTGAACTCATATATCTCAACGCCCTTTTTCAGAAGAGCATAGCGGCTTTCGGTCAAGGAAAGAGTATCACCCTTTTCGGCGATATATATGTTATTCCCGTTCTCGAAAAAATTGTTGACGGAAGCCACTTCATCGGCTGCTATCTCGGCGAGGCCTTCCGTTTTCTCGTAAACGGTCAGTGAGCAGTCGGTGTCAAGCGCAAAGAACGAATACTTTTCAACCGTATTCGTTTTCTGTCCGTCTTCTTTGTTTCCTCCGCAGGAAACGAGCAAAGAGATCGCGAGAGCCGCGACAAGCACGGCGGAAACCGTTTTTTTCATCAGTCAAGATCACCTATCTTCCAATCGACGGGTTCAAGCCCGTGTGAAACGAGAAAGTTGTTTGCCGCCGAAAACGGACGGCTTCCGAAAAATCCGTTATACGCCGAAAGAGGCGACGGATGCGCGGATTTGATTATAAAATGCTTTTTGTCTGTTATCAGAGCCTCTTTTGACTTCGCATTCGCACCCCAAAGAATGAAAACGATCGGTTGCGGACGCTCATTGAGTTTGCGTATGATGTTGTCGGTAAATATTTCCCAACCCTGTCCTTTATGACTGTTAGGACTTCCTGCGCGGACCGTCAGAACGGTATTCAGCAGCAGAACGCCGTTATCCGCCCATTTTTGCAGGCAACCGTGATTCGGCGGATCGAAGCCGAGATCGTCTTTCAGTTCGCGGAAGATATTTACGAGCGACGGAGGCGGCTCGACCCCCTTGCGGACGGAAAAACACATACCGTGCGCCTGTCCGGGACCGTGATACGGATCCTGTCCGAGAATAACGGCTCGGACGGCAGAGTACGGAGTCGCTTTCAAAGCGTTGAAAATATCGTTCATCGGCGGATATACGGTTCGCGTAAAGTATTCGTGTTTCAGAAATTGGCGCAGTTTCAGATAATACTCGCTCCCGAACTCGTCTTTCAGAAGTTCATCCCAATCGTTTCCGATATTAACCACGTTTTCCGTCCTTTCCGCTCCTGTATACGGCGCTGTATGCGACAGCGACGGAAGTTCCTCCGACAATATTGCCGAGCGTGACGGGAATAAGGTTGCGAACGAAAAAGTTTTGCCAACTCAGCATATTGAGATTCAGAACGGACGCCGCCTGTTCGAGCCCGAGCGAGGACTGAGCAAAAAGCCCGGCGGGGATATAGTACATATTTGCGATGCTGTGCTCAAAACCGCAAACGACAAAGACCATTATCGGGAAGAAAAGCCCCGCTAATTTTCCGCCTACCGAGTCCGCTCCGAAACTGATCCAGACGGCGGTGCAAACAAGAATGTTGCAGAGGATTCCGAGCACAAACGCCTGTCCGAAACCGAGCGCGCACTTGTTTGCCGCCGCGGTAACGGTTGTCAGAGCCACTTTGCCGCCGAACATACCGAGTTGTCCGGAAAGAGTTATCAGCGCCGCGGTCAAAACGCTTCCTACATAATTGCCTATGTAAACGAACGCCCAGTTTTTCAGCATTGCGCGGAGTTTTATACGTCTGTCGAAAAGCGCAACGCACATAAGGCTGTTTCCCGTAAACAGTTCGCTGCCGGCGCAAAGAACCATTGTCAATCCGGCGGGAAAGACGCAACCGCTGACAAGTTTTGCGACGCTCGCGTTTGTTATGAGCGCGGAAGCGGTATTAGACGCGGCGCCCGCAAGCGCGATAAAAACGCCTGCCATAAATCCGAGGACTATCATTCGCGGTATCCCGAGTTTCGCTTTTGTAACTCCGAGATCCGATGTAAATACGGCTATTTCGGCAGGTGTTTTCATAAAATCTTTTCCCTTCAACTTCTTTTTGTATATTATAGCACACCGCCGAGAATTTTTCAATAAGAAAATGATGATAAAAATGTATCAAAAACCGACGCGCGGAATACATATCGAAAGAGAGGTGATAAAATGAGCGAGTGGCTGAGGAAAAAAATGTTTCGCCGCACCGTCTGCGTTCTGACGGCTATATGCCTTACATGCATGATCGCTCTGAAAAATCCGATCTTTTTTGCGAAAGAAAACGAAAGTGCGACCGTCGTCATACTCATGTACCACTCTCTTTTGAAAGATCCTGCCCGTCATGGAAAATACGTTGTGTCGCCCGATCTGTTTGAAAGCGACCTGAAATACCTGAAAGAACACGGATATTCGTTTGTCGGAATCCAGGAACTTATAGATTTTGTTTACTCGGGGGCTCCCCTTCCGAAAAAGAGCATCGTCATAACCTTTGACGACGGTTATTACAATAACTATCTTTACGCATATCCGTTGCTCGAAAAATACGACGCGAAAATGGTTATCTCCGTCATCGGAAAATACACGGATCTTTATGACGGCGAAAAACCTAACGCCTACTATTCACACGTTACATGGGATATGATAAACGAAATGCTCGCGAGCGGACGCGTCGAAATCGGAAATCATACTTATTCGATGCACACAAACGGCGAGCGCAGAGGTTCAAAAAAGATCAAAGGCGAAACAGACGAACATTATTCAAAAATTCTGACCGAAGATATCGGGAAACTGCAAGCCGAGATGTTTGAGCATACGGGGACGTATCCGAGCGTTTACACATATCCTTTCGGCGCGATAAGCAACGCATCGTTCGGCATAATTGCGGACATGGGATTTCTCGCGTCACTGTCCTGCGCAGAAAAGCCGAGCACGGTTACACGAGGAAAGCCCGAAAGTTTGCGCTGTCTCGGAAGATTTCTTCGTCCGACAAAAATATCGAGCGCGGATTTCTTCGAGAAAAAGATCAATATAGAGGAGTTGTTTGAATGAAACTGCCGAAAATCGGTAAACCGAAAAAACTCATAAAACTGCTTCGCTCATTCAAGCCGAGCGGGATCGAAGCGATGATCGCGTGCGGACTTGTGTTCGCGACGGCGGTCATGATCGCGATACTTCCCAAAAACGGAAAAACCGCCGCACCTGCCGCAAGCGAGATAACGGATTGGGGGCTGAACTTTTCACGGGGAAAAAACAAAACTCCGACAGGAAACGTTTCACAGAAAGAACTTGACAAGTACGGGGCGTTTTATTGCGACGACGAAGGCGAAAAAGTCATTTATCTGACTTTTGACGCGGGATATGAAAACGGATGCGCCGGACAAATTCTCGACGTTCTGAAAAAAGAACAGGTTCCCGCCGCTTTTTTCCTTGTCGGAAACTATTTCAAAACTCAGCCCGAACTTGTGCGCAGAATGGTCGAAGAAGGACATATCGTCGGCAATCATACGACGACGCACCCCGATATGAGCAAGATCTCCGATCTGTCCGATTTCAGAAAAGAACTCGAACAGACGGAAAACCTTTACAGAGAAGTGACGGGAAGCGAAATGCCGAAATTCTACCGCCCGCCGCAGGGCAAATTCAGCATTTCAAATCTTCAGCAAGCCCAAATGCTCGGATATACGACGGTCTTTTGGTCGCTGGCGTACGCCGACTGGGACAATACAAAACAGCCGACGAAAGAATTCGCGCTCGAAAAGTTGAATTCGCGCATACACGACGGGGCGATCGTCCTGCTTCATCTGACATCAAAAACAAACGCGGAAATACTTGAAGAACTGATCAAAGGCTGGAAGGAACAGGGATATACATTCAAGCCGTTGACAGAGCTGAAACACTGACGGGATATCGAAGCGAATGCGCGCGGAGTCGTTGGCTCCGCGCGCATTTTCATATTATTTTCCGTATCTGCGAACATATTCAAGCGCAAGTATGACGGTCTTCGCATCGGTTATCTGTCCCCCGTCAATGCGTCGGATGACCTCGTCGACGGAAACGCGCTCAACCGAAAGAAATTCGTCGGCGTCGAGATGCTGAGTTCCGTTCAGCGTGACCTTTGCGAAATACAGATGTATTATTTCACCGCAATAAGCGGGGCTGACGGGCATAGGCATAAGATAACAAAGCCCGTCGCAAGTCGCGCCTATCTCTTCTTCGCACTCGCGGACGGCGCATGCTTCGCCGTTTTCGCCCGGATCGACCTTGCCTGCGGGAAATTCCTCGGTATATCTGCCGATTCCGTATCGGTACTGACGGACAAGATATGTGTACCCCTCGTCATCTATAGGCATGACGCATGCGGCTTCGCAATGTTCAACGATCTCCCTGACGCATTTAACGCCGTTCTCTTCGACCGTGTCAACGCGCATATTTACGATCTTTCCCGAATACACGCGCTCGCTTGACAGCACTTTTATTCCGTCCATAACGTTCCTCCGCTAATCAAGTTCGGCGACAGCCGCCTTCGCCCTGCTTCTGAGCAGTTCGGAAGCGATAAAGAGAACGAATATGCGGATACATCGGTGCAAAAGTTCCTTTGCTCCGTCGTACGGCGGAACATAATCGCGTATAGTTTCCGATATTGTCTCGTCGATCTCCTTTCCGGGAGCAAGTTCGCCGTATTCGACCTTTTCGGACGCATCGGCAAAATACTCATAGAAAAGCGCGTCTGAGATTATCCCCTTTTTGGAGCCGTCCACGCTCCCGCAGACGGTATCAAGCACCTTTGATATGTTTTCCATGCTCGTAACCTGCCGCAAAGCGTTGATTATAAGTATCCGCGCGACATGGTCAACGGAATATTTTTTATGTACGGGGCGCTTGACCCATCCGCGATGCACCCAATTCTGAAGCGTCGGAGTGTCAAGTCCCGTTATACTTCTGACGGTCATAAGCATTATCCCGTCCGAGCCGACAAAAATACTGTCAAAAAGCTCTTTCGTGGGACGGCCGTTTTTTTCTGTTACGGTTCCCGGAAAATACTTCATTTTTTCCTCCGAGTGTTATCATATTTATTGATATGACAATTGTATCACACACTCAACGGAATGTCAATATCATTCGGGAAAAATTTCCTTTTACCCGCTATTTCAGAATTTCCGCGGGATCGATATATGCGCCGTCCCTTATAACAGCAAAATGAAGATGCGCGCCCGCTTCCGACTCGGCGACGGCAGTTATTCCGGTGCGACCTATAAGATCGCCGCAGAGCACTGTCTGCCCTCTGATGACCTCGACGTCTTCATCCAACGACTGATAGACCGTTCGCGTTCCGTCCGAATGTTCGATAACAACGCTTTTTCCCATCACGCCGTCGCTGTAAACATCCTCAACTATTCCGTCCGCCGCCGCATAAACGTTTTCGGGGGTATTGGTGACGTAATCGACGCCCTGATGCAGTCTCCAATCCCGCATTGTTTCCGAAAAAACGGGAACGGAGCCCGAAAAACCCTGCGAAATATCGCATTCGATCGGAGCCTTGAACTCCGCCTTTTTTACAACGACATTTCCGTTATTTGCCGCCGTTGTTTCTTCCGTTCTCTGGGGAAAAGTTATCTTCGGCTTTTTCTCGTCCTCCCTGATGATCCTGACTTCATCGCCCGTTTCGTTTCCGCGGACTTTGAAATACGCGAACGTGCCGACGACCGCAAAAAGCAGGACAACGGCGATATAAACTCCCTTACGGCGCATATATGAGAAGAACGCTCCGTGCTTATTTCTGTAAAAATCGGACATAATCCCCTCCGCACATTTTTTTTCGAGAAAAGTTTTCCCACACGGAGAATATTTATTCGATCTTTGAAAAGAGGAAAAGATATACAGCATTCTGCACAAAAGTGTCACATATAATTCGTACAGATTTTACAGAGCCGATATTGACAACGAACCCCGAGTATGTTAAAATAATAACATAAATAATATGAAAGAAGTGGATTTTCTATGCTGTACATTATAGACACAGCCAATGTGGATCAAATCAGAAGATGCAACGAGTTCTTTCCCATTGCCGGAGTAACGACCAATCCGACAATAATCTCAAAAGAAAAAAGAGATTTTGTTGATCTTATCAAAGAGATCAGATCCATCATCGGTCCCGACAAGATGCTCCATATTCAGACGACGCAGGAAAAGTGCAGCGATATTATAGCCGAAGCAGAGGCTCTCCGCGATATTGCGGGAGATAATTTCTATGTAAAGATCCCCATAGGCCCCGAAGGTCTCAAAGCGACCATGGCTCTTGCAAAAAGAGGTATAAACGTAACCGTCACGGCGATATTCACTCAACAGCAGGCGATGCTCGCGGCAAGCGCGGGAGCAAAGTTCGTCGCTCCTTATGTCAACAGGCTCGACAACCTTCTGAGCGACGGTATTCATGTCGTTGAAGAGATCGAGAAGATGTTCAGAACAAACCATGTTGAGACAAAAGTTCTTGCGGCAAGTTTTAAGACTATCGAGCAGGTTCACAAGATCGCGATGGTCGGCGGTGATGCCGTCACTATCAACCCCGAACTTTTCGATCATCTTATCTATCACCCGCTCACACAGTACGCGATAGACGATTTCAACTGCGACTGGAAGAGTGTTTACGGAGACAAGAAGATCCTCGACTTCATCAACGAATACGAAGGCAAACAATAAGAACAGCCG
>OLPF01000107.1_pt1 | contig 95136 bp, 99 predicted proteins | sample 1673121 | NCBI WGS metagenome assembly OLPF01 (sample SAMEA3136756, study PRJEB25190) | human gut metagenome
TTTCGGGCATAGAAAAAGTCCACCGTAATTCTATCAAAATTACGGTGGACTTATGGCGGAGAGTCAGGGATTCGAACCCTGGGTCCGGTTAAGGACACAGCATTTCGAGTGCTGCACGATCGACCACTCTGACAACTCTCCAAAGGTGTTTTGAATTTGTTTGTGCCGCTGTTTTGTTCAGCGAACAGTAATAAGTATACATGAAAATCAAGCGGGTTGCAACAATTATCTCCATGATCTCCATAACTTTGAAACCCCTTGCCTCTAAAGTCCCTCCGGCACAATAAACCTGAAACCGTCCGGCACGACGGAAAACTCCACCGTCTTCTGGGTCGTTATCTCTCCATCAGTACAAAGCCTCAGACTTTCTCCGTTCGCAGTGATCTTCAAGATCTTTTCCTTGCTGTACTGAATGATTTTTTTTGCCTGGATCTTGTGCTTTTGCATATGTGTTCCCTTTGCATAACTTGGAAACAGCGTGAGAAAACACATGCGTGAAATATCTTTGACTACGCTGACATCCATAAGCCCGTCATCCAGTTTGCAGTACGGAACGCCTTTGACGCCGCCTCCACAGTAACAGCCGTTCGCGATAGCGATCAGCAGGATCTTTCCATCCAGTACCCTGCCATCATCGTATTCGATCCGAAGATCTGCGCCTTTTTTTCGGATTAGGATCAAAAAAACAGAAACGAGATAAGCCAGCGAGCCTCCCACCAGTGGCCACCGCTTGACCCGTGAAGTCAGATCCACCACATTGCAGTCAAATCCTATGTTGAACATGTTGGCACAGTAACTTTCCGTAATATTATTATCGTAAACCGCGCGAAAATGGATCAGATCGCTGCTGACTGCCCGGCCGCGCATCTGCCGCCTGATATCCTTGAAATCAGTGGCTTTGCCGTAGTTTCTTATGTAATCATTGCCGGTACCCATAGGGATCGCACCGATTTCCACACCTTCATATCCAAAGCAGCCATTGACCATCTCGTTGATGGTACCATCACCGCCGCAGCCATAGATCCGCAGCCGGGCAGTCTCTGGTGCTCTGTCAAGATCACCGGAGCGTTTTGCATCCGCTCCAGCCCTTTCGAAACCTTTGCAGTACTTCTCACAAAGCGCATGTGCATACGCACCGCCGTCGCCCTGTCCTTTCGTAAAATATATTTCATAATCAGCACCAAGCTGGCAAGCCGCCTGCTCGATCGCCGTCACGATCTTTCTTCGGCTCCTCACCTTGCCCGATTCCGGATTCATGATAAAAACGTGCTTCATAGATGCCTCCAAAAATAGTTACCCTTTTAAAAATACCACATTCAGGGTATAATATGCTACAGAAAAGATATAAATTTTCAGATATATTTCAGGAGGTTATGACATATGGATCCAAGAATCGTGAAACTGGCCGATCTACTGGTCGATTATTCCTGCCGTGTGCAGACCGGCGATAAAGTACTCATAGATTATGAAGGGGACTGCTGCAAAGATCTGGTGCGTCAGCTGATCAAGAAAGTTTATGCAAAGGGCGGTCTGCCTTACGTGGACATCCGTGACAGTGCAATGACACGCGAACTTCTGCTCTCCTGCAGTGAAGAGCAAATCGCATTTATGAACGAATGCAGTCTGCAAAAGATGAAAGGCATGCAGGCCTACATCGCCATTCGTGCAGGTGGCAATACAGCAGAACTTTCTGATGTTCCATCCGACAAGCTGAACATGTACTACCGACTTACCAGCCCGACTCTCGACTATCGCGTCAATGAAACAAAATGGGTCGTGCTTCGCTATCCGAACAACTCCATGGCGCAGCTGGCAAACACCAGCCTTGAAGCCTTCGAAGACTTTTATTTTGACGTCTGCACTCTGGATTACAGCAAAATGGATCGTGCCATGGATGCGCTTGCTGCTCTGATGGAACGGACGGATAAAGTACACATCAAAGGACCTGGCACCGATTTGACCTTCTCCATCAAAGATATCCCGGCTATCAAATGTGCCGGCGAATGCAATATCCCGGACGGCGAAGTCTACACCGCCCCGGTAAAAGACTCTATGAACGGTATCATCTCATACAATACACCGTCAGAAGAACAGGGCTTCACCTATGAGAACATCGTTTTTGAGATCGAAAACGGCAAGATCGTCAAAGCCACATCCAACGATAACGACCGCATCAACCATCTGCTGGATACCGATGAAGGTGCTCGATACTTCGGCGAATTCGCCATTGGAGTCAATCCATATATTCTCGAACCGATGAAGGACACACTATTCGATGAAAAAATATGCGGCAGCTTCCACCTGACGCCGGGAGCTTCCTACGAAGATGCACCTAATGGAAACAAATCGGCAGTACACTGGGATCTGGTCATGATACAGCGAGCCGAATACGGCGGTGGAGAGATTTACTTCGACGATGTGCTGATCCGCAAAGACGGGATCTTCACTCTGCCGGAGCTTGCCTGCCTCAATCCGGAAAACTTAAAATAGTACTGCTTTTACCATCTATCATCGTCAGGCCAGCGGTCTTCCTGGTCTTCCCATTTTGCAGTTTCCTGCTCGAAGTCTCCCTTGTGGAACATTCTCGTGTTACGGCTTACCGGCTCTGCATCCGGTTCCAGAACCATCGTATCTGTACTGGCTCTCCGATGCTCTTCTGCGGCCTGCGCCGCCTTTGCAGCGATCTCGGAGCTGTGCAAGCTTCCTGATCCGCCCAGATCTTCAGGGCCGTTTGGACCTTTCGGACCTTTCGGCCCTTTTCCTTTGCCGCCGCGCTTCTTTATAAGGACTGCTGCGATCACAGCGATAATAACTGCCAGCACAGCTGCAGAAATGATCAGAAGAAGATATCCGCCTGTCATCTCACCTTCATCGCCTTTTTCATCCACACCGGATTCCATAGTTTCGTTGATTGCAGTCGCTTCCTGGGTCTCTGCCTGAGTCGCCTGTATCACATCGTCTGAATCTGCACTGCCGATCACCTTGACGGTTTTCGTTGCTGACGGGGTATCCAATGCGTTATCGTTCACATCGTACATTTCCGTCGTATCGACTTTAAGCGTAGTGCTGCCGTCACCTACTGCCTGAAATTTGATCTGAAAAGAAATGGAACCGCTGCCCATCTCCTTCATCTGGATGTATCCCGTATTGCCGCTGCTGCTGCCTCCGGATAAATAATTCAGCTTGTTCGTATCATAGGTCATGCTTCCGTTTACACTTCCGATCTGAGCGCCACTGTAGGTGACTGTTACTGTAAACGTTTCGCCACCCTTCACCTGATCGCCTCCGGAAATGGAGACGGTGGACGCTGCAAAAACGCGAGGCGTCAGAAGCGGCACTGCGAAGGCTGCCACCACGAGAAACACGATGATCCTTCGCAAAACCCTGTCATGAAATTGATCTTTTTTCTCACTGTAAGTCATAAAATCCCCTCTTTCTGCTGCTTCCAGCCCTTACTGCCGGCTGCCTGTTTACGGCAGCGGACAGATCGAAGAAGGCATGGAATTATATACTGGAATTTCGAAAGTAACCGCTGAACTTGAATCGCTGCCGAAGGCTTTGCGAACCAGAGTCCCTTCTCCGGCCGCACCCTGCACATTCGTCATGTACTGATGGATCGCAACGGAGGATAAACCGTTATTTACGTTAAACTTCTTCAGATAATATGTATTCTGCTTTTTGGATACGTAATCTCTGTAATAGAAATCCGCACCGCCTTTGATAGAACTGTATACGCTGTTCCATCCATGGTTCTTGGCATAGATCAGACCATTGGTGATCTTATTGTGCGACGGCGTTTCGTAGGCATTTACATTAAAGAAATTGTAATATCCTTTATAGCCCCTGACGGTACCGGAAATCAGAGAGCTCGTCCCCTTGCTGCCCTGTTCCTGTACGATCATTGCTGCCAGGACGTTCGGATTGACATTGGATGCCTTTCCTACCGCATTGATAAGAGAAGCGTAATTGCTGTAACCACCACCCGGCTTTCTCGTCTCCATAAAGGTTCCCTTCACTACTGCCGCTACCGTATTGGCATTCTGATTGCTGCCGTCATAGCTGTGAGTCATGAACTGATAAACGCCTGTATCATTCAAGAAGTTTCTAGGATCCATATAATATGCGACGACCTTCTTGCTTGCCGGATACCATCCGCCATCTGCCCTTGACCACGTCTTTGTGGAAGAGTTATATGCTCCGGCTTCAGTGGAGCGATAGCGGACCGGAGAAGACGGACTCACCAGATTCGTATGCGGCTTAGCCGTTTCCTTCGCCAGCGCATCATTCCAGCTGATATTGAGTTTCAGTGCCTTGAAGGTCCAGTTCGGATGCATCGCATGAAGAACGCGAAGCCCGGATTTATAGGATTCCGGGAAGCCTTGCGCTGTCATATAGCTTTCGAAGTTACTGTCAGACGTCACTGTCTGAAGTTTCACATAATCAGAACAGATATAGCCGTCCTTCGAAGACGTGAACTGGTACTTGTACCAAGCTTTGCCGTTTTTATCATTGACAGATCCTGTTACAAGGACTGTCGCGCCCTTGGCCAGCGTCCCCAGCTTGCTGTAAGAGGAACCTGCACCGCTGCGTACATTTAATGGACTGCTGGAAGTCGTCACCGTGCCGACCTGGAATGTGATTTCATTAGAATCTTGTCCGGGATCTGTGGTGCCGCTATTATTGGAAGATCCGTCAGTCGCCTTCACGTACTGAGAAGAAACGAAGCCCTTCTTGCCGTTATAGTTCAGCTGATACCAGACCACGCCTTTGCTGTCAGAAGCCTGTCCTGTAATATCGAATGTTTTGCCCTTGGCCAGCGTTCCCAGCCTGCTGTATGTAGCACCTGCACCGCTACGGACCGTCAGAGGGTCTGACTTTGTATTTACGGTCCCTTTTAAATTGGCAGTCGGTGTCACGGTCGTACTTTCTGAACTTGAAGAACCGGTAGAACTTGTCCTCACATAGGAAGAAGAAACGTATCCGGTCTTACCGTTGTAAGTCAGACGGTACCATATCACCCCACTGCCGTCGGTTGCCTTGCCGGTGATGTCAAAGGTCTTTCCTTTTGCTAAAGATCCCAGCCTGCTATAGGAAGATCCTGGGCCGCTGCGAACAGTCAAAGGGCCTTTTTTCGTATTGATAGTCCCTTTCGTGCCGGAGACCGCGGTTACAGAAGGCTGTTTTATGTAAACGTATTTCGAGGAAACGTATCCGTTCTTCGAACCATATCTCAGCTTGTACCACGTCACCCCGGACCGATCCTTTCCTGTTCCAGCAACAGTGAAGGTTTTTCCCTTTTTCATGCTGCCGATCTTCGAATAATTGGTGCCTGGACCAGAGCGTACATACAGCGAACTTGCAGTGATCTGGCCGGTTTCACCCGTTCCATAAGCATAACCGTCACGCTGCAGAGAAAGTACTGTAAACGCCGCGGAAAACATTATTACAGCCAGTATGATCGTAAAAATCCTGAAAATCTGTGCATTTTTAATAGTTGACATAATTCTCTCCTTGTTTGCCCTGTTTTTCTATAATAAATAATGTGAATTTTAGTCGAATTTTATGCCTTATTATACCGCATAAACGTTGAAATGTCAATGTTTATGGCGTTTTATGTATAAATAAAATCAGCATAATTAATATGCTGATTTTACAAAAAAACAAAAATTATCTATATTGTTTCACCATCGAGTGTACGATCGGCAAACCTTTTTGCGCCAGCACCTTTGCAGCCGCCCCCCCATCGGCAGGATCTAACAAAACCGCGAAGCTGCATCCGCTTTGCAGTATCACCGGTGACTTGACGACCCGCGCAGGAATACCGTACTGCTGCAGAACATCCGCCGCTCGCTCCGTCGCATAGTATCCGGCAAAAAACAAGTAATAATAGTTACCGCTCACAGGGATTCCTCCCCTCCTGGATTCATACGAGATTCTTTATCATGCGTATGTAAAGGGTCATGAATCCGGCTTTTTCAGCATCTCGGTCGGACACCAGCGGATAGGATGCGATTTTCTTGTTCCCGTCATAGATGTGGATCATCCCTACTTTCTCGCCTTTTTTCACCGGGCATGCCACTGACTTATCGATGGAGATTTTTTTAGTGATGTTCGCTTTTTTTCCTTTTTTCACTGTCGCTGCGATAGTCTCTTCCGGCACGGCCGCTACTTCCTGCTGATCGGATTTTGGCAGGGTGATAGTCCGCAGCTTCTGGCCTTTTTTCGCTACAGGTACCGTTTCATACGATGCAAAGCCGTGGTCGAGGAGTCTGGCCGTCTCTGCGAACCGCACCTTGCTGTCTTTGCAGCCGAGTACGACTGCGATCATTCTGGTAGAATCACGCTGAGCCGCTTCCGCCAGGCAGTAGCCTGCATCCTGGGTGAATCCGGTCTTGCCGCCGATGGCTCCCTTGTATGTCCGGATCATCTTGTTGGTGTTGGTCAGGGTAAAGTCCTTTTCCTTCCCCGGCAGTCCCACCTTGATATCCTCCTGCCATGCGGTGAACCAGTCGCGGGCGAATTCGTAAGTCATCAGCTGCCGGCATATCATCCCTATATCATATGCACAAGAATAATGTTTTGCCACAGGAAGCCCGTTGGTGTTGACAAAATGGCTGTTTTTCAAGCCCATTTCAGCCGCCTTGGCGTTCATATCGTCCACGAACTCCTCTACGCTGCCCGACAGATGCTCCGCTAAGGCCACAGCTCCATCGTTGGCGCTGGCCATGATCACGCCTTTTAACAGTTCCTCCACCGTGTGCTGCTCCCCTGGCTCCAGGTACATCTGGCTTCCGCCCATGGAGGCTGCGTTCTCTGAGATGGTCACCTTGTCGTTCGTGGCGATCTTTCCCTTGTCGCAGGCATCCAACAATAAAAGCAGCGTCATCACTTTGGTGACCGATGCTGGCGGCAGGTGTTTTTTCGCGTTTTGTGCAAAGAGTACCCGTCCGCTGTTTCCGTCGATGAGCACAGCAGCTTTCGCATCGATTTTCATGCCGCCTTCGGTGGACGCTTTTTGCGAGCCTTCGGCACCAGCCTTTGCAGAAGTCTGCTGCGCATCCCCACCTATGATCTGCAAAGACCGCTTCTGCGGATGAAATTTCTCCACTCCCAAAAATCCCCCGCCTGCCAGCACCGCGACCGCAGCAGCCGTGCATAAAATCTTCTCCCATACCTTCCGTTTTTTCTTCACAAAAAAACCTCCCTTCCCCTTTCAATGTATGCGGGGCGGGAGGGAAAAAGACGAGGTTTGAGGATCGAGGCGGGATGATATTGTGGACGAACTGCGGACGAGAATCTCCAGCATGATTATTAAGGCGACCAGGCATTGACGCGGGAAACGTCGTTATATCGATTTCATCCCAATACTCCCCCGTACTCTCAACCTGCAGGATGAAATCACAAGAAAACAGTAGCGTATACCGTAAAATATCGGCTTTATTCAAGCTTTTACTGTACCAGTCAGGAGAGCTTTCATCCCAAAACGCCCGCAACACAGCTTATAGGATGAAGCTGTTCAAAATATTCCCATCTATATCTCGCTGCGCCTATCACCACACCTCTTTTTCATCCCGTGCTAAAAGTCTTCGGGGGAGTTTCAGGATGAAAACAGCGTGACGAAATTTCCAATGAAGTTTAACGAAAGCTGTCTCATTTTTGGTCATTCTATTCAATGGATAATGAAAATAGATGTTTCGAAGTTGTTACAGGTGTAGAAAAATCCCAATAAAAAAGACTGCCGCCTCAGCAACAGTCTCTTACTCTAAGCTATTTCCTCTCTCCAATAAACGCTGCAATATTATCAAACTCGATGATGGCTCGCTTGATCATGGATTCCTTCGTTGCGAAAGCAACGTGCGGTGTCACCACGGTGTGCGGCGTGTGAAGCAGCGGATCCGCCGGATCAAGCGGCGGTTCTGCATCGAACACGTCGATTCCGGCGCCTGCGATTTTTCCGGACTGCAAAGCGTCCGCCAGTGCTTTCGTATCTGCCACCGGGCCGCGGGCTGTATTGATAAGGATTGCCGACGGCTTCATCAGTGCCAGCTCTTTTTCACCGATGATCCCCTTCGTTTCTGGCGTCAAAGGTACGTGGAGAGAAACGATATCGGATTTTTCCAGCAGCTCTTCCAGAGCTACATAGTCCACATCCTTGACCTTGCCCGGTGTCCGATTGTATGCCAGAACGTTCATGTGGAATGCCTTGGCCAGCTCGATGACTCTGGCTCCGATGGCTCCTGTTCCTACCACACCGATGGTCTTGCCTTCCAGCTCGAATCCCACCAGACCGTCTTTCGTGCCGCCTGCTCTGGCCGCTTCGTCGCACGGTAAAATATTCCGGTACACGTCCAGCATCAGCCCGAAAGTCAGCTCCGCTACGGCGGTCGTCGCATATCCGGCGCAGTTCTGGACTTTGATGCCGCGTTCTTCGCAGTAAGCCAGATCCACGTGATCCAGACCTGTAAAGGCTACTGCCAGCATCTTCAGGTTCTCGCACTGTTCCAGCACCTCCCGCGGGAACGGCAGATTGCCCAGGGCAATGATATCTGCGTCTTTGCCTCGCTCGCCAAGCTCTTTCACATCCGTCGTGCGTGTATCATAGCAGACGATTTCATGCTCTTGCCCAACAGCCGCCCGCGCGATTTCAAGGAAACGCTTTTCCTCTACCGCCAGCGGCTCGATCACTACGATTTTCATAATCTCTTCCTCCGTATTTCAAACCTTTAGTCTTCCAGCAAAGTGATTTCAATATCCTGTGCCCCATCGTACAGTACCTTGCGGCCGAAATCATACAGATCATCCAGTCCCTCGATGATGGTCAGGAAATGATTCCCCGAAAGCTGTCCGTGCTGGCTGGCAAACATACATCTGCCGTAGGACATGATGATTTCCATTTCGCTGATGCCGCCTGGATACAGGAGCATCTCTCCCTTTGCAGGATGAGACGTATGGTTTTCGTAATCCAGACCCGTCCGCAGATCGCCGTATGGGATCCAGATGCCTTCACCGCTCCAGCGCACGTGGATGAACTGGCTCTTCAGCGGCAGCATATTTTCAAATACGCGACACGTTTCCGGCGCTTCCTCTGTCAAAAGCTTTCCAACAAAACGAAATTCACCTGATTTGATTTCAACTTTTTTCATGATGAGATCCTCCTTAACTACTTAACTGTAAGAAAAATACTTTCTAACAGTTCAAGTATACTTTAGATGCTGGATCTGTGCAAGGTGCAATCTTTTACTGCTTACTCCACCAGCCCCTTTTCGTGCATCCGACGCGCCAGGTAGACGAACGGAGTGTCGGCGATACTGGTCACGATAAAGATCACGTAACTGGAAAGAGCGATGCTGATCAGCGTCGGGATCTCGTACATGCCCCAGAATGCCCCGAAGGTATAGAGGATCGTGTTGAGCAGCTGGGAAATCATCGTCGATCCGTTGTTTCTCAGCCACAGTGCCCGCCGGGAATCGCCGTGAAAGCGCTTCTTCGTCAGCGCCCACCACTTATGATCCGCCCATACGTCGAACCGCTGGCAGATCGCGTACACCAGCACGCTCACCAGCATCAGCCGCGGTGTATTGGAGAAGATCTCACGGATCGCCGGCTGCGCCCAGTCGCTTGCTGCCGGATGATACAGCAGCCAGGACTGGGAAACGATGATGAAAAACACCGAGGTGAATATCCCGATGTTGACCGCTTTCTTGGCCGCTTTTTTCCCTTCGATCTCACTGATGATATCCGTTACCAGGAAGGTGGATGCAAACAGGATATTTCCCAGCGTCTGCTCCATGCCGAAGGCTTTCACCATGATCAGCACTTCGATGTTGGCGGTGATAGTCGCGATGGCCGTAAAGCAGTACAGCCCGCTCTTGCCAAACAGCCGGTACGCCAACAGCACGCATCCGTAGATCACAAATAAACTTGCCACTAATAATATCTCATTCATCTCGTTTTCCTCCTACTCCAAAATCCGTATTTTCCAGCAAAATATCTACTCGCGGATCATCCTTGTACATCTCGTAAAAATTATCGACAAATATCTTGATCACCTGTGGATCCGGTTGGATCTGCGACGTGTTCTCCACCATGATGTTGATGCAGATCCGTTCGAAATACCGAAGCCCTGTCTCGATGTCGTATCGCATGGACTGCGCCGTCTGCCCCGTTACGCCAAACAAAAGGCAAACCTCATCCGCTACCTTTGCAGCATCCTGCGGTGTGACACCTTCCATACCCTTGTCGAACACCTCTTTTCGGAAAGCGTCGTCAAACGTCTCCACGCCCATTTTTATTTTTACCGTGATCCCTTTTTCTGCAAAGTGCTCCCGCCACTTTTTCACATGCTCCCGGTACATCCAGTGGATCTCAAAGCGCAGCTGAGTGATGTGTTTTTCCAGACACACCCGCTCGATCCTTGCCATAGTTTCTTCCGAAAGCTCCAGGAAACTGCCCGAATTGATGACTTCCAGGCTGTGATACTGCCCTGTCACATGGCTGAGTGCCTCTTTATTGATGCGGTCATTTGCCGCCTGATCCTGCGAAGAATCCAGATGATAGTCACAAAAACGACACCTTAAAAAACGGCAGCCGCTGCCTCGCAGCATGACGATCTCCCGCGGATTTTTCTCCGTGATCACGCTGTAGCGAACCGGATTTTCCATCTGTCCCATACGTCGTCCTTTCTCTCTATTGGTATGGCGACCACCTATGTTTTCTTTGTGCAAAGCAAGGGAAAAGCGTTTTCAAAACGCCGAAAGAACCGGGATCTGCGGAAGTGTCTTTGCAGAAAACCGGTAAGCACCGGCAAAAGGAACTGCAGACCCGCAGAAAAGCCGAAAAAAAGAGACGCCCGCAAGGCTGACCCCGGGAACATCTCTTAGATCTCAAAAAATATTCGAAATAAAATCCCTAGTTTTGTTTATAGACAGGATGGTCACGAACTGTCTTTCTCTTACCTGATGTACTTTAACAGATTTTCATAAGGATTGCAAGAGGAAAATAGAAATTTAACGGTATCACTTTTGCAGTAAATTCGTTGCGCTTTTCCTATGCTTCGGCCTTAAGAAGCCAGTCCAGCACATGAATTACACGGATGCCATCATAGTTTCCGAGAGTCAGTTTATCCAGTGTCAGAACGATCTTTTCATAATTATCCCGGATAGCGTATAGGGGTTTCATTTCCCGATCAAAAGTATCCTTCGTCGTCATTTCTGCTGTAACTTGGATATAAGTGAAGGCTCCCTGTTTTTCCACCACAAAATCAACTTCCGTATTCTGATATTTGCCGACTGCAACCTTGTAGCCTCTCCGCAGCAGTTCAAAGAAAACGACATTCTCTATGGAAAATCCCAGATCATACTTTTTTCTCGGTAAAATGTGATTGCGGATGCCTAAATCTGCCATATAGTATTTTTTATTTCCCGTGAGGATCTGCTTCCCAGCAATATCAAAACGTTCCGCAGGATAAAACAGAAATGATTCGGTCAATGTCTCCAGATAATCATTGACGGTATTAGGCGAGATTTTCCGCCCGGAGGAGATCAGATAATTGGTGATTCCGCGAATAGAAACCGGGCTTCCCAACACACTTGCGAGATACTTGGCGATGGTTTTCAGCAAAACGATATCGGTCACCTTTCTTCTGCCCGAACTCTCACTTTGACGATTCTGACGGTCTTCGATATCTTTAATGATGACGGTATTATAAATGCCCTCCAAATAAGTATCGATTTTATCCGGAGCATCTTTCATAGAAGCCACAAGAGGCAGTCCGCCAAACTTCATATAATCTGCAAAAGCATCTTCTTGAGGCTTTCGATTCAGCTGACAATACTCCTGAAAAGAGAACGGAAGCATGGAAATTTCAACATATCTGCCGCTTAGCAATGTCGCCAGCTCCCCTGACAGCATATAGGCATTAGAACCTGTAATATATATGTCTGTATCAGATTTTATATAGAGGCTGTCGACGACTTTTTCAAACTGCGGCACTTTCTGAATTTCATCCAGGAAAATATATGTGGTCTTATCAGAAAGCAGACGTTCTTTCAAATAATCGTAAAGAACTTTATATTCGCACAGTTCCTCATACTCCAGGTCCTCAAAGTTGATGGCTATGATCTGGTCATCCTCTACGCCGATGGATTTTAAATAATCCTGATACTGCATGAGTAATGTGGATTTCCCACAGCGTCTCATTCCAGTAACGACTTTTATCACCTGTTCATCTTTCCACTGTATTAATTTTTGCAAATACTCTTTTCTCTCTATCATAACGCTGTATCCTCACTATAAAGTATTTACATTATAGATCATTTTATGCAAAAAGTCAAAAAGTGTTCTCATTTGAGAACACTTTTGAAATTATTGTAGATTTTCTTCCTATTTCGGAACAGTATTTAGATGTTCCCAAAGCACACTACTTGTCCCCCTCGATTTCAAATCTCTTAAACAGTGCTTCCCGCGCGCTGTTTTCCAGAGTGTCATCCAGCGGCTGCAGATCCGACATCTGAAATCCGGGATCTTTTTTCTGCAAAGCTTTCGTGATCACAAAATCAGCGATCTTCGGGTTTTTCGGCAGAAGAGGTCCATGAAGATACGTTCCCAGGACCTTCCCGTCATAAAAGCCTTCCGATAAGAACAAATTCCAGATATCCGAAATCGTATAGAGTCTTTTCTTACTATCGTACCAGGTGTCATTTAGAAAATGACGCAGTGATGTGATACTGGCAACATTTTGAATTTCGCCTATGATTTTTCCACCAGACTTTAACTTTTTCGATATCTTTTTTAAATATCGTTTAGGATTTTTCACGTTCTCTAAAGCATCGCCAATTAAAATTAAATCAAAGTCATCTTCTTTGACGGCATCTAGTTTGGATACCGTTGGAATGAGTAACTCACATATTTTTCTTTTATTGGCATCTTTCTCTACACCGACAACATTTACATCTTTTAACTGATAACGAAGCATCAGTGCTGTCACACCGATACCAGAAGAAATCTCTAACACTTTTTTAGCATCCGTTATAAGTGGCATGGAGTAATTTTTTCCTTCATCGAAGGCAAAAGTAGAAAACTTCCATTTCTGATAAAAATATTTTCTATTTTCATTTAAGATGCGATAAAATTCTGTCCAATCTTTCCGAAATGACGTTCCTAGTTCATGATGAATAAAAACGTTGTGACATAATACCAAGCGATAGCCAAGTTTGAGGATTCGTAACGACAAGTCATTATCTTCGATGTATCCTGGACTGTAGCCTTCGTCTAAAGTACCAATTTGATGCATTACTTCATTTTTAATTAACAGACAAAATCCGATTAAAAATACTTTGTCTTCCAACTCTTTTTCGTTCGTTTTTATGTTGTTTTGTTTGGCGATTTTTTGCATTTCTTCTACCGAAGTGTACGTGAATGGTGCCCCTTGGCGATTATCATTATGATTTGACATGGCTCCTACAGCACCGATTTTCTCATCACTTTCTAAAGCATTCTGTAAATTTTCTAACCAATTCGTCGTAACAATCGTATCGTTGTTCAATAACAAAATGTGATTTTCTGGATTCGCTAAGGAAATTCCAATGTTGCATCCTTTGGGGAAGCCTTCATTTTTTGAATTCAACTGATAGATGATGTCTTTCTGGTCTTTTAACCAAGCAGGTGTGCCGTCAGTTGAGGCATTATCTACAATGATCAATTCATAGCAATTGGGATTGGTATACTGTCTGATACTTTCGATACAGGCTTTCGTACACTCCAGCTGATTATAAGTCAATATAATAATCGATACGTTTCTTTTCATATTTCATCTCCCTATGATAAAGTATGAAAAAAAGAGTCGTTTTGACTCTTTTAACTATCTTTAAATAATCGAACTAAAATTGGTTTTAATCCTTCTAATACCAAGAATGCTAGAATGTTGATACCAATTACTAGTGCTACTTGCCATACTTTTACGATAACTAAGCCGAACAATTTGCCAATTGGGGTAAAGAATACGATGGTCTGAACGACTAGAAGTACAAAAATACCTAAGTTTAGATGTTTATTAGAAAAGATTCCGCGTTCAAAAATTGTCTCTTTTAATGATCTACAGTTGTATGCAAAGACAAATTCATTGATTACGATACTCAGTAGGGCCAATGTTTGAGCAAGTTCTGTGCCTTGACTCTTAAATAAGAAATATACCAATAGACTGATTCCTGCTTCTAAAATAACGGATGTTACTAAGAATGCCGTAAAAAATTGGGTAAATATTGGTCGGTTGATTCCATTTGGTTTCCGTTTCATGTTATTTTTGGATGATTTTTCAAATGCGAGTGCAATCGATGGAATCGTATCTGCCACTAGGTCGATATATAAAACATGTAGGGCTGAGATAATATTACTACCCATGAACATACCAAATAAGATAATAACAATTTCGGTGAAGTTTGAAGATAAATTATACAATACATTGATGATGACATTATCGTAAATTCTTCTGCCTTCTGATACTGCTGTCGTGATGGTACTGTAACTATCATCTAACAAAATGATGTCGGCAACGTTTTTGGTTACATCGGTACCAGATTTTCCCATGCCGACACCGACGTTAGCTAGTTTCATTGCTGGGGCATCGTTTACACCGTCACCAGTCATAGCAACTACTTTTCCCATTCGCTGTAATGCTGTTACAATTTGAACTTTTGCTTCTGGACTTACTCTTGCAAAAACTGAATATTTATTGACGTACTCTATCCAGTCATCTTTGCTTAAGTGCGTTAGTTCACTGGCATTGACTCCTTCGTCATCCGACGAGCAAATCCCTACTTCTTTTCCAATCGATAACGCTGTCTCTAGATTATCTCCCGTTATCATAATCGGTCGAATGTGTGCTTCTTTACATTCTTGAATGGCTGCTTTGACATCTTTTCTAGCGGGATCTTTAAAGCCCGTTAGGCCGACTAAAATCAAATCGGATTCTTCTTTAAAATATTCTGCTTCTTCTTTTCTGTCATGAGTGATTTCTTTCGTTGCAAATGCTAGAACTTTTAAAGCTTCTTGTGATAACTGTGTTTCCATTTCTTCGTACTCTGCTTTTATTTCAGCAGTTAACGGTTTTATCTTACCATCTATTAAAACCGATTTGCATCTTGGAAGAAGGGATTCTAAACTTCCTTTTGTATAGATAACTTTCCCATTATTCTCTTCATAAATCGTACTCATCATCTTACGTTTCGAATCAAACGGCAATTCTAAAACGCGTTTTTTCTTTTTTTGAAGTGTTTCGACATCGATCTTCTGTTTTTCTAAGTATTGATTTAATGCAACTTCTACAGCGTCACCACGATACTTACCATCGTCATCTTTCGTCGAGTTATTACAACATAACATGATATTAATAAACGTTTGATAGTTTTTGATATCTTCTAGTGGAATTAAATTACCATTCGTATAAACTTTTAAGATTTCCATCTGGTTCGTCGTTAACGTTCCTGTCTTATCGGTACAGATGACTTCCGTTGCTCCCAAAGTTTCGATGGCTGCTAGGTTTCTAACAATCGATTTCTTCTTTGCCATTTGTGAGACACCAATCGATAACGTTGCTGTAATCGCAATTGGTAAGCACTCTGGAACACTCGCCACAATCATGGAAATACAAAGCATGACGACATTTAATAGCGTGTAATCCATAATGAGACCGTAACACAATACGAATGCCACTAATATAGCGGCTACACAAGAGATAAACGTACTGATTTTATTTACTTTTACTTGTAACGGTGTAATCGGCTCTTCTTTGCTATCCAAAGTAGAAGCAATTTTACCTAGTTCTGTATTCATTCCCGTATCGGTAACAACAGCTTCAATTTTACCAGCCACTAAAATCGTACCAGAATATACCATATCGGTGCGCTCGGCAATTAGTGCCTTTTTCGTAATTGTCTCTTCGGTTTTATCGACACTCATACTTTCGCCCGTTAAGATGGACTCATCACATTTAGCAAAGTAACTTTCGACGATTCTAGCATCGGCAGGAATTTTATCACCGGCTTCTAAAATGATGTAATCACCACGAACTAAGTCCTTGGCATCGATTTCCGTGATGTCGCCACCACGTTTTACCTTAGCCTTAGCGGAAGAATAATTTTTTAGTTTTTCTAGGGCGTCCTCGGCTTTGGACTCTTGAAAGTAACCCATCAAGCAGTTGATTAAAGACGTACCTAGAATCACAATCGGCTCTAGAAAATCTCCCGATGTAAAAATGGCATAGACGAGTGACATGACACCAACTAACAGCAATAAAATTACCATGATGTTTTTAAACTGACTTAAGAAAATCTTCCATTTACTTTTCTTGTTCTTTTGAATTAAAACATTTTTTCCAAATAAACCAAGGCGTCTTTCTGCTTCTTTATCAGAAAGTCCATCTTTATTTGTTTGGTACTCACTATAAATTTCTTCTATTGTTTTTTGATATGCTTCTTTCATCTTCTCACCTATCTTCTACATCATTATAACGCACTTTATAGATAAAAGATAGGCAAAGAAAAAAAATACTGTCAACTTAGTTGGCAGTACTTTGATTCGTTGTGTGTAAATCTGTATATTCTTGATTGAACTGATTATACTTCATGCCGATTTTTTCTTTTGGAGCACATTCTACTGGATACCAGCCTCTTTGAAACATCAATTCATACGTTTCTCTTTGCAAAGAACTGATTCCATCAAAAACTTGTTTATATGTTTGATAAAGCGTTTCATTGCTGACTTCTGTCAAAGCAACTGCATAGTTTTTAACGAGTGCTTTTAAAGAAGAAAGCAAGCAGTTCATATAATCTTTATCATTTAACATCATTCCTTTTGAAACTTCTACTTTTGGATTCGAAATCGTTTGATTATTCATTTTGTCCTCCTTCTAAAATTGTCAACACATTTTGTAAATTTGTGTCAAAAAATGTCGCACATTTCTGTAAATGATTTTTTAGCACTTCATCTTGTACACTTGGGATTTGATTCATCGTCTTTTTGTAAGATTCATACATCCAGTTAAACATATCACTTAGATAATCCAAGTCCTTTCCTGAAATTACATTTGGTACTTCTTGATATTGTTGTTGCATATTTTTCATCCTTTCTTTTTCATTATGAGATTATCTGTCTTCTTTTATACACTTTATAAATATTTTTTCAATCCACTAATGGCATGTTGTTGAAAAGTACAAAAGTTTTTCGCAAGTTTTTCGTTTTCTTTAGACATTTTTCCATGATAGTCTTTTAGTTTTTTCTCCATTTCTAAACTTCCCATTGAGATCCCTTGAATTAACATGCTGGCCATCGATGCATCGCTATTGTCGTCATTTACCTCTTTTTTAATTCCCATGGCAGACATCATCTTGGCCATACCGTTTTCTTCTGTCGCATGAATGCCGTTCTTTTCTAAGATTTCTTTACTTTCCGTTGCGTATTTTTCATACTTATGTAATATTTCTTCTAAAGATCCTTTGATGTGATTATCTTTGTCTTTTAGTTCTGTCATCAATTTCTTTAGGGTGTATACGGCCATCGTAGCATCTTTATGCACATGTTCTAACAATTCATATTTTTCTTCCATAATCGTTCCTCCTTTTTTATTTTGAGTTACAGTCAGAATTTTTATACAAAAGAAAAAGATTCGATGAGTTTTTCATCCAATCTTTGAAATACTTGGAATATAAGCATACTGCTCATCATGATAAGATGCGATATCGTCATATATTTTTTTTGCTATCTTAGAACATGTATCAATTCTCTTACTAGCCGTTTTTCTCTGCACCAAGGGAACTACGTTTCTTTTTTTAGATTCTACAGATACAAAAAATTGATTTGGTTTTTTATTGCTACTTGTTAAGTTCGTTACATGCTCAAATGTCGACCAAGAAGAAATATGTTCGCGCAAGATAGATACAATTTCGGATTCCTTTTTTTGATATAGGTCAGAAAGAGTTATTAAATTCTGCTCTGCTACTTTCTTTAATGCCTCCGAAATATATTTCATGACATATTTATCACGATTTCCTTGTAATTCTTTTGCGTACGTTCTCGTCATTCTAGCAAATGAATTCGCATATTTTAAATTTTTAAAACCGAGTTCTTTCCTACCATCTTCATTTTGTAAGACGATGATATCATCATAGACTTCTTTAATTTCTGATAATGAATTCGTATGTAGCCAAATGTAACAAGTATGAAGAACTCCATCTAAACGATCTGTACAAAGTCGTGGCGAATGATTTTCCAAAATCGGAAATTGTTCTAAATTGGATAAGTCTTCTATTGGAATATCATCCTCTTTTAAATAACGTTTTAATTCTTCATCTCTTGCAATTACATCGGAGAGTGTCTCTTCTGAACTTTCTTGATTTATGGAGTCTCCTAATAAAAAGTCAATAGTATGGGCAAAACAAGGTGTTCCAATATCGTGTAGAAGTGCTGCTAGTGTTTCTTTTTTATCGTGAGTAAAGTGCCATGTCATGTGGGCTACAACCAAACTATGATCAAATCTCGTATACAAAAACTTAGGCTGATAAAGATTCGTGTAATCACATCCACAAAACTGGGTTACATACTTTAACCGTTTCATCGTTTTGGTAATTAAGTAACGATTTAAAAAATCTGGGTACTCTCGGTCAACAAAAAGATTTAAATACTCGGTCATCATTTTTAATATTTCTTTCTTGCGTTTCGTCCACTTCTAAATGCCATATCATTATTTTCTTTTACTCTAGCTCTTATTTCTCTATCACAACGTTTCTCTGACTCTACCATATCATGGTATAAGGCAATGTGCACTACATAAGCATCCACCATCGATAATTGTTCATATTGCCCTGGACTTAGTTTTTCTTTTAAATACTCTGTTTTTGCTTCTGTATCCATTGCTTCTATTGCATGTAACCATTCTTTAGCTAGTTCTAAGTCTTCCTTTGATAACGTACGTTCCATAAATCTCACAATCGAATTGGTTTTTAAAAAGTCATAGACTTCCATCGCTTCATCAGCAGATGCCACCGAGTTTCTCACATGATTCAAAGACGCCAATATCTTTTCATCTTGAACATAGTTTAATAAGAACTCCAACTCTTTTGCAGAAAGAAAATCTATATCTTTCTGTTTTAATTCGCTTACTTGTTCTTTTCTTTGAAGTAATGAATACGTAAGCCATTTAATCCACTCGGCATCTTGTTCTAACTTTCCTAAGTTCATTTTTGGAAATGCTTTTACAGTAGAAGAACCTGCAAATTGTTTTGCTATGATTCTAGATAAATTCATTTTATTCCACCTGCCTTACATTTGTTGCATGATTTTATTTTAACATATTAACCGATTCTTTTCATTTATTTTTATTTGTATCACCTCAATAGAATCCAAAAAGCATGAAATTATGCAATCTAACCGATTATATCCGAAGTCAAATTTACTATTTTTAGAGAATTCAATACGCATTCTCTTCTATCTATATTATAATGATTATATAGGAGGATTTTGGAATGAGTTTAAATTTAATGAAAAAACGATTGTTGTCTTTATACCTAGAATTATATGGTAGAGAGTACGATGTCAATGATACTAGAACTTACGAAAATTCTAAAGAATACCTAAAAAGTAACGAACTACAAACCACTTACTTATTATTTCAAAGGGCAAATGTGTTATATCCAAACTATCATTTTATGAAAGGCCAGCATGGTGTATATTCTACTCGCGTACAAACTACTATAGACCATTTAAATCAGAGTGAGCAAGATATACAAAATTTTTACCAAACGTACGAGAGTGTTAAAAATGGGGATTACTTCAATTATTATTGTCAGTTATTATCTACTCTATATCCCTACTTTCCCGATTATCAAATCTATAAAATTACTCTTACCGGATATTTGTTTCAAGATATTGTAAATCAAGCAAACGGTACGGAACAATTAGGCAAGATTCTGTTAGCGACGCAAGATATTTTTTTCTCAAAAGGTTTGACAGAACTACAAGATTCTTTTCTACAGAATCATGATTCCATCGACAGTTCCTTACAAGAAGCGACTTGGAACCGATCAACCATACAAGAAGCGACTTGGAACCGATCAACCATACAGGAAGCGATTTGGGACAAATTAACCATTTTAGGAGTGATTCCGATGGAACCTGATTATCATAAATCCAATACCAAACCAGTTCAAAAGACAATTGGAACGATTTCTAAAAAAAGTGTTTCTCAAGAAAACTGAGAAACACTTTTTTATTTTGATTTTACCTTGTTCATTTGATCTATTTTTTCTAAAAAGCGATTAGATCCTTTGTACCATTTATAGATACTCTTTTTATGATTGGCATAATCATTTAATTCTTCTTGGGAACAATTTGGATGTTCTTTTTGATAGCGATTCAAACATCTTTGGTAACAATTATCAATACTCGTTCGCATGATAACCATCTTTCCCTTTAGAATACTAGGTTCTTTCACGCAATGAAATTGAGCACAATCAATGACGATAGGCTTATCATATCTTTTACAGTAGTCTAAAATATCTTGATAAATTAAGTCAAAATCATTTCCTAGAGTTGGCATTGTTTCGTACTTTTTACGGAACATTTGCCCTAATTCATGATTAATTCCTGTCGCATGATGGAATCTATCTTCATTAAAAATATCATCCGTATCGACAATTACATATTCTTCTGGATTATACTTACGGGCATAGGTCGATTTACCACTACCGGATTGACCTGTCAAATTGATAACTGCATCATCCGTCAAATCCTTTTCATATGGTTCCTTATCGATTGGTATACTGATTAGCAAATCACTTTGAATTTCTTTTAAAACATCTAATATTCCATAATATACCTCTTCATTCATACCTTCGCTATGACCAGGGCGATTAAAATCTTCATACTCGGATATTACCAAATCAACATTTTCTTTTGTTACACGATCCCGTATCAACTGTAAACACGGTTCTTTGAAACCTTTCATGGCCATTGCTGCCATTGTTTTGTAATAAGTTAGTTCTGGCATAGCAGACTTTTTATATAATTCCATCGCTAGTTCATCGGTCATCTTTCTAGGATTTGTCACAATAATTTTACCAGCCCGAAATATGCCGTGTGGCGTTTTAGAATTTCTGACATCTAGTACTTCTTCTCCCTCTGGAATGATAACATCATACAGTGTATCTCCTCTAGCAAGCCACCGTAAAATATTTTCCTCATTCGAGAAATTGAAACCACCTTGTTCATCCCAATCTGTCGCTTTAGGATTCCACTTCGCGGCAACGTTTACTTCATCCAACTTGTAATGAAAATTTCTATCTAACCCAGATGCAGTGCCATAAATTAATTTCACATATTTCATATACACCTCTCATCTTTTATTTTTTAAAATTTCTTTTATGATAAATTTACAACTTTCTGTAACCAAATTGGAATCTAATGCTTCTTCTTTTTGAAAGAAACGATAACCAATACATTTCTCTGGTTCTAATCTTTCCAAAGTACCACCAATGTAGAGAACTGGATAAATGATAAAAATCCAATTGATATCTCCTTTTTGCCAATGTCCGATACCAATCGACTGGCCTAGTTCATATTGAATGTTATTTCCTACTTCCTCTGAAATTTCCCGAATCATCGCAGCGCGAAACGTTTTATCCGTATCTTCTACTTTACCACCAATATCTTCAAAAAGACCATTCTCATCACGAGATTTAATTCCTCGTTGTTGTAATAAAACTTTTCCATCTAGTGTTTCGATGTGTGCAATAACACCTACTTTTTGATTGGAAAAGTGAAATTTTCTATATCTTCTACCGTTGCTTCATGATCTATTAAATAAAACTCCATAAGTATCACCTTTTTCTATTCGTTTTTTATTTTGGGGGATGAAGCACTAAAACTTTAGGATTTTCTTCTATCGTAAAACACGTTGAACTTCTTGGCTTGTACTCTTCTGAAATTACAATTTCTTTTGGAGAAGACAAATTTTCTTCAATCACCATTTTGTGATAGTCGGAAAAAATGTTTCTTGGCAATTGAACATCTAATGCTTTCTGCAGTGATTCATTTGTTACTAATCGATATTTTGGCTTATCGATTGGCTTAATAGCACTCAAGCAAAGCGTATCTTCGAATCCGGAATATGATAATAACATACCTTCTGCCACAAATGACTGCTCGTAATTCGGCGTTGTTTGCATAACTACAACTCCGTGATTTTTCAAATCTTGAAATTCTTCTGTAAATACCATTTTTCTAGCAAATTCTGACTTACGTAATAAATCGGCACGATGCGCAAACTCTTCTTTTGCCTCATCCTTTACTTTTACAAAAAACCTTTCTTGATCAGATTTTATTACAGAACTTGATGGGTGATACATTCCTTGTTCGTCACATACCATTTTCATTGTATTTTTTTTGTATGGAACGATGCCAAGCTTCCGCAAACTTTTCTCTAATTCTTGCAGAATCGTGCTTCTTTTTTGTTTGATACGGATAATTAAACCGGCATCCAATTGGCTATTAAAAAATGGATAAAATAGAGAAAGTTGATAATCGTATTTCCCATTTGAGTAATTCTCTAGCATTTGGTTTAATTCATCCAATTCTTTTTTGGCCTTTAAATATTCATTTCGAAATCCCACTAACAGTTGTCTAAGTGTATAGGTATCTTGATTCATATTTTTTCTCTCCTAATTCGCAATATTTTCGATAAAATTAGTATATCATGATATTATGTTTTTTTGAAAGCAAATCATGATTTCTTCTATTTATGACTATATAACAAAAAAAGCAATTCTATTTCTAGAATCGCTTTCTATAGTAGTAAATTGAACCTGAGTTCAATTCAATTTTCGATGGTGCCTGAGGTGGGACTTGAACCCACATGGTATTGCTACCACCGGATTTTGAGTCCGGCGCGTCTACCATTCCACCACTCAGGCATAAGTAGATTATATCATATTTTTTATAAAAATCTACTATAAAGTTTCAATTTCATCAGGAATTTTTACAGGTTTTGGTTGATTTTGTTCCATTTCTGTATATTTGGAGTGATATAAATCTGTTTCGTCATCCTCATCTATTTCCTCTTGCTTCGTAAATTGTTCGATTGGAGGAAGGTCATCGATTGTAGAAAGACCAAAGAAATCTAAAAATTCACTCGTCGTTCCATATAAAATTGGTCTACCTGGTTGATCACTTCTACCTAGTTCTTTAATGAGTCCTTTGGCCAGTAACTTTTTCATCATCTGGGAACTGCTGACACCACGAATCTCGTCGACTTTTAATCTCGTAATTGGAGCATTGTATGCAATGATTGCAAGAGTTTCTAACGCTGCGTTCGATAGCACATTCGATTCTGGATTTTCAATCAACTTCTGGTAATATGGTTTGTGTTCTTTTTTGGTCGTTAACTTAAATGTATTGCCAAGAAAACCGATTCTGATACCTCGTGTAGGTTCCTCGTAATCCTTCTGCAACTCACTAATTAGTTCTTTTGCTTCGTCACTATCAATTTCTAAAATATCTTTGATTTGGTCCATTGTTAAACCGTCGTCTCCCACGACGAACAACAGCCCTTCTAATATTGCTTTCTTATTCATACTGCGCCTCACAATAAATTTCTGAAAAATTATCTTCTTGAGTAATGGTCAATGCATGTTCCTTGGCCATTTCTAAAATTGTTAAGAATGTTACGACGATATACTCTTTTGTATATACATCGAACAGTTCTAAAAAGTTTACTCTCTTTTTCTCTTTTAGAATGCGACTGATATCGCGTTTTCTTTCTTTGATGGTTATTTCTTTTCCTGTCACTTTTGTATGTAATGGCTTTTCACTTTCTTTTCGTTCGATGAACTTTTGAAAAACCTTCAATAAGTCATCTAGTGTCACATTACTTTCTAACACCGTGTTCTCGTCGGCATACTCTTTCAAGGAAGTTGGACTTTTGGTGTAGATTTGACTGCGGATTGCTTCTAGTTCTTTTAATCCGGCCGTCATATCTTTATATTTTTGATATTCTACTAAGCGATTGATCAATGCTTCTTCTGGATTTTCCTCTTCGGACTCTTCTTCTTTTTCTTTCTGTCTTGGAAGTAGTTTTCGTGATTTAATCTCTAAAAGTTCTGATGCCATTACCAGGTATTCACTGGCAATATCTAAGTTCATCTCTTCCATCCGATTGATGTATGCTAAATATTGATCTGTGATATCGACGATGTTAATTTCAAAAATATCCATCTTGGATTCTTTAATCAAGTGTAAAAGTAAATCTAATGGTCCCTCAAACTCGTTAATTTTAATATCGTTCACTCTTATCACTTCCTAATTTCCGCATAACCATTATACCAAAGATAGCGAAGATATGCTATAATTTTAGTGGTGAGTGCGATGAAAAAGTTTCAAATGAAAGATGAAGAGTTCACATGCATCGTCTGTGGTAAAAAGGTTCCGAAAGCCAATTATACGGCACGAGACCATTGTCCCTATTGTTTATCGAGTCTTCATGTCGATATCATGCCAGGGGATAGAATGAATCCTTGTAAAGGTGTTTTAAAACCGGTTGGCATCGAAAAGTTTCGCGATACATATAAAATTATCTATCGCTGTGAGAAATGTCATGAACTTCATAAAAACATCATGGCAAGTGACGATAATATGGATCTTATTATTGAATTATCTACACATCCGGATTCCATTAATGAATAGCAACAAAAAAGTAAACACATCTTTTTTTGTGTCTACTTTTATCTTACAACTTCACAAAAAAGTTGCTTTTTTTATGGCAACTTAATCTTTTGGTTTAAAAAACAAACTGAAGAAAAACGTGAAAATGATGGCAGATGTAATACCAGATGCTGTTAAATCAAACATGCCCATCAACAACCCAATAAAACCTAGGCCCGATGCTTTTTCCATTGCACCATGAATTAATAAGTGTCCAAAACTTGTAATGGGTACTAATGCTCCACCACCAACATAGGTGATGATTTTATCGTAAATACTAAACGTATCTAAGAAGGCACCGATTACTACAAACATACTCGTGATGTGACCAGGAGTTAGTTTCGTGTTGTCTAGTATCAATTGAGCAATTAAACAGACGGCACCACAGAATAAAAATGAATTTAAGTATAACATTAAATCGCCTCCAAACTAACGGCATGGGCAATCGCTAAAATCGGTTCTTTTTGAAATGCAAAGGTTGGTGAAAACAAGGCTCCGGTCGCTATCCACAATACTCTTTTTACTTTTTTCGTCTTTAATAAATTGAAAATGTACGATGCATTGACAAGGGCACTGCAAGTTGGACCACTTCCACCTGCTTTGACATCTTTTTGTTTATCTAAATCGTATAGCATCGTTCCGCAATCGTTATAAGTTGTCTTCTCTAAGTCGATTTGATATTCTTCTTTGACGTAGTCTTTAAAGATTTCTTTGCCGATACAACCCAAGTCTCCCGTTAAAATCATATCGTAATCTTCTACGGTTCTGTCTAAATCACTCAAATGTTGATGTAGTGTTTCCGCGGCTGCTGGAGCCATCACAGCACCCATATTGAGTGGGTCTTTCTGATCCATATCTACTACTTTTCCGATGGTGCCAGATTCAATTTTGACACGATTTGTCTTCTCGTCGCTTACTAGCATCGATACTCCTGCTGTGGCCGTAAATGTTGCTGTTCCTGGCTTTGGAGCGCCATATTCGGTCGGATTGCGGAATTGTTTTTCACTCGTCATATTGTGAGAAGATGTTCCAACAATCACTGTGTTCATCTGGCCTGCTTCTACTAAATTAGCGGCTATAATCAGTCCTTCTGTAGCAGTGGCACAAGCGGCATAGATTCCTAAAAATGGGATGTTATACTCTTCCGCTGTATAGCAAGATGGTGTAATCTGATTTAATAAATCTCCTGCAATCAAGCAATCGACCTGTTCTTTTTTTAATTTACTTTTCTTTAGTAACAAATCGATGCTATGTTTGAAAAGTCTCACTTCTGCTTTTTCCCAACTTGCTTCTTTGCAATGAAGGTCACTGTAACTAGCATCAAAATACTTTTTTAGCGGTCCTTTTTTTTCATAAGGACCTACTACTGTTGCAGTTTGTTCTAAATATACATCATGATATGTAAACGTCATATTATCCTCCCATAATCAGTAATCGTAAGAGTCCAAAGAACCAAGCTGACACGACTCCATAAAGAATCACAGATCCGGCCAACTTAAATAGATTACTTCCGATTCCTGTAACTAGTCCTTCTTCTTTATATTCAATTCCGGCACTCATCATCGAATGAGCAAAGCCAGTAATGGGAATAATCAAGCCACAACGACAGAAATTTACCCATTTATCGAAGAACCCTAAAGCAGTGAATAAACATGCTAAGAAGATAAGTGTTACAATCATAAATACCGAAGCATCTTTCGTACTAATATCCAACGTATAAGTATATAAATCGATTAGTCCTTGACCAAACATGCCAACAATACCACCACTGATAAAGGCAATGATGGCATTCATCCATCGGTTTTCTTTTGGCTTATGTTTCTCTACAATTCGTTTGTATTTTCTCTTTTCCATTGTATTCACCCGTTTTTATTATGAGATTTTTTTACTTCAACTATACGAAAATGCGAGTATAATTTGATTTTTTTTAAATTTTGTGGTATAATATGCCCAAATTAAGGGGGGAATGGTTATGAGTAATCAAATGGAAGATCGTGAGTTTGACAATTTTATTCAAAAAACCGCAGAAGAACAAATCGCAATCTTAAAAGAACGTTGTAAAGACTTTGATACGACGATTCAAGATTTACAAATCAAACTACAACGCCTGAAAGAATTAGAAGCCAGAAGGCAGAAAAGAAAACAGATTGTAAAAAAGGCTAATGCAGTTGACTCCGTTACGGAATCCAATATACCATTTACCGAGAAAACAACAAAGCCGAATCCTGTACAACCTTATTTAGACAAAATTCATCACATTATCGATACTGATGGATACAATTTTGAACAAATCGTTCAAGTATTGCCAGCCAAAGATTCTGTAGATTTTACTTCTATTATGAATGCAATTATCTTAGATATCCAAAAACAGTATTCATTCTATACAACGTACTCTTTGGAAACACGTAATTCTTCTCAAGAAAAGCTATCAGAAGAAGAATTACAAAGTATTGCAAACTTAGAAGATTTACGAGATATGTTAATCGATTACCGCGACGAAGAAAAAGAAAAAGAGCAAACTCCAAATCAGAATGAGACTAGTGCAGTTATCATTCCACTACTCTCTCGAAATGGAAACAACTTACTAATAAACGATTTAAAACAATTAACGCGCGAACAATATCCATACATCTTGAAATTATTGCAAGAATTGGAAAGAGAAGATTTCACCCATTCCAAGCAATTGAGTACCAACAGTGAATTGAGTGGATACCGTGAACTAAGAAATTTAACTTTCTACATTCGTATTTTATATAAAAGTTTGGGAAATCACCAATATGCTGTACTCGGTCTTTTCTATAAAAACAGTGACAATATTATGGGTTTAATAAACAGTATGGATCAAAGAGCTGGTCTATTTGAAACACAAAAAAATCGTATTGAAGAATTATTACACAATCAAGATAGTGATTTTATGACGGTTATGAATCAAGAATACACAGATCTCAAAAAACATTTAGGAGAGGAGAATGTCTATGGAACAAGAATTAATGGAAGAGAAAAAAGTATTTCAGGTTAGTACGGATTTAGTTTTAAAAAATCTTCAAAAACGAATTGATGGACTTGATAAGGAAATTAGTTTTTTCAATCTTGTTTCACCAAGTTCCATGCTAAAAAAAGACACATCTTATATTCCACCAAATGATGTATTTAAACTTACTGATATTAGTCTTATCGATTATGCTATCGCTCTATATCTTAGCAAGTTATCTTATGAAGAGGCACAAGAAAAATGTCAATATCTACATGAGATAAAATTTGCTTTAAACAGTGTGGATGCACAAACTTTAGCATCCAGTCTTAGAAACCAAAGAAAATTGTCTAGTGTGCTAGAAGAGCAAATTCGTGCCAATTATAAAGAACTCTTTGATCAAGAAGAACGAGGAAAAGATATGGATTCCGTCTTAGAAATTATTACCAGTAATGATTTTCTTAGTTCTTGTCAACAACTTTTTTCTCTAGTTAAATTACAAGATGAGATTGAGAATGCGAGAGAAGTTGCTAGAACAAATAAATTCAACAAGGATGACTATAAAAAAATGCAACAACAGATTTATGAATCTGTCCACAAAGCAGGATTTTTAAATGATTTTGAAAAAATTACTTCCAAATGTAGCGAATGGCAACAAAAAGAAAAGAAAGAGAAAAGTGCCCTTCAAAAAGAAAAAGTGACATTATCTAACATATTGGATCAAATTCGTTATCATACATTTGAAGGAATCACAGAGAAGGACGAGCAATTTCTTAGTGAACTCGATATTGTAATTTTATATACCTATTTGACGATGCAGAAGCAATTTACTATTGATCAGTTAAATCAACAAATTTCTGAGTTATCCTATTTGGAAGATGAATATAAAAATGAGGAATTATTAGCACAATATCATATCGACACAAGTAAGATGACGGAGGAAGAAAGAAGTGCTATCTTAGAAGTAAGTAACGACGTATTCCAAAAATGGATGGAAGAACTTACGAACTTAAATATTGCGCCCTCTTCTCTAACGCCTGATGGTTTAAGACAAATTTTACAATACGGAAATATAGAAACAGTTCCAGAGTTACAAGTTGCAGTTACCCGTAGCTTTGCCTCTCCTACTTTCATCAAAGAACATCCTGGTGTTTTCGTAACAGATGAAAACGAGGAACTAAAACCATTATATGAAACTTTCGTTCATAACCGTGATTTACTTGCACAGACAAATATCGATGTACACGATGAATCTTATCAAGCAGAAATCTTATTAACAAATCCAGCTGATATGGAATCTAGACTTTCTCTTGCTCGTCTATATCAAGTTGACTTATCGAATACTGCTAACATGATGAAATATTTATCTGGTGAAGTTTCTTTCGATACCATCGATACGATGATAGAATCCAATCTAACTCCAAAGAAAATCGACATTGGAAAATTAAAAATGTCGCAAGAAGAATTTGAACGATTCCAAAAGCGAGTTGCCATTGCAAAACAGATTGGATTGTTTGGTACACCATCGCAAGGAGTTAGTACCAACACATTATTAACAGGTGCAAAATTCCAAGTTCCAACTTCTGAACTAGATGAATTTACGGCCAATGCAACAGTATACTTTTTAGATACTGATATGGCAAATGTGTTAAAGAATAGCAAACGAGATCATTATCCACAATGGTTACCAATTCATGCTTTGAAACCTTATGAAAATGGTCTGACTTATCAAATCGGTACGACTACGTTATCAGCACCAAAAGTAAAACGAAATTTACAAGCATTGAGTGATGCTGGTTACGATGGAGAAGATGCATTATTTCAATCTTGTATTTACAACAGTATTTTAACTCTTCCACAAGTCGAAGAAATCCAAAATGCTATTTATCCACCAAAAGAAAAAGTCAAAAAATAAGCAAGCGCCGGCTTGCTTTTTATGTGAGTCTATTTTTTAGTTTGGCCAGTACTTTACTTTCTTTTCTAGAAACTCCTACTTGAGAAAGTCCTAAACTTTCCGATGTCTCTTGTTGCGTTTTATCTAAATAATATCGTTCGTATAACAATTTCCTTTCATCTTGATCTAAGTTAGACACTTCTGTACGTAAATCCTGAATTTCAGGACGATAACTAATCTCATCGATGCCAATAGAATCATATAGCGACAAGTTCTTATCGTCAGAGTCTTCGTTTACTGCATAATCTAGACTTCGTACGAACTCTTTGGAGTTTTCAGCTTCTCTAAATGTCTCGTAATCGATTTCTAGAAACGAACAAAGTTCAGCATCCGTCGGTGTATGCATCAAACGTTGACTTAACACTTCCCTCGCCCGATCGATGTGATGAGCAAGTCTCGTCAGTTCTTTGTTCACTTTGATACTTTTGTCTTCTCTAATATACTTTAAGATTTCCCCTTTGATATACGTGTACGCAAAAGAAGAAAATTTCGTATCGTAACTGTCGTCGTAATGTTGAAATGCTTTGATGAGGCCCATCATACCAACCTGTTTTAAATCTTCTACATCATAGTAATTTTTAAATTTTGCTACTAGCGAATACACTAGTTTTGCATAATCTGTCACTACTTGGTCCATTGTCATAGAATCCCCTTCCTTTTCTCGATATTCAATATAGATTGTTTTTTTTGAAATTTATACAGGTTCGACAAAAGTAGAAAAAAAAAGTACCTAAACTTGATAGGTACTTGTCAACTGTTTAACATTTATTTTTTATAAATAGTTTGATAACGAAAGCCATTGCTGTGGCAATGCGATAAATATCCATTATAACGCATTAGAAGTTCTTCTCGATCGTTCTTAGTGTTTTTCTTTTTCATTCTTCGTCTAATACGTTTCTTAGTTTGGTTCTGCATTAAAATATACAATCTTTTATCACGCAACCGAAAACGATATCCCAAAAATATGACACCAGTTGTTGATAATTCTGTAATTTGTGTTTTATGATTTAATTTCAATTTTAAGTTTTTTACTTTTTCTTCAATTTGACACAAACAGTACTTTAAATATTCTTTATCTGGATGAATTAAAATTAAATCATCCATATATCGTATATAATGATGAATTCTTAGTTTTTCTTTAATGAAATGGTCCAAATCGTTCAAATAAAAAATGGCCATAATTTGACTACTCATATTACCAATTGGTAATCCTTTTCCCTTCTGAAATTTAGGTATTCTATTTAATTCATTCCATTTCATTTGTTTTTCTTGATTGCTAATTTTTAAAGATTGAATTCTTTCTCTTTCGTTTTTGATTTTATCAGATAGTAATTCCTCTACATATTCATAATCCGTACTTTCTACAATTGTCTTCACTAATTGATAAAGTTCTGAATCAAAAATTATCTTCTTTAGTTTTGTTAATAAAATCTCATGGTCAATTGAATAAAAATACTTATGGATATCACATTTTAACACATATATTTTTTCATAATTTTCTTTTAAATGATTAATATACCTTTTCATATATAGCAATGCCTTTTTACTTCCTTTTCCCTCTCTGGTTGCTACGTTTGCTTCAATTAATTTTGGTTCAATCAAAGGAAATAAAATATATTTGCTGACTAAGTGATTGATGATTTTATCTTGCATACATTCACTCATGATAACTCTAATTTTAGGTTCGCGAATTAAAAAGATATTGTATCTTTGATGAATGTAAGTACGATTTTTCAATACCGTATATACCTGAATTAAATTGGATGATAAAAAAAGCTCGAACGAAACAATTTTTTCTTTGTGCTTACTGTTGACACGAATCGTATGATAAACATCTTTGATTTTTTGAATATCTAAAATATAATTATAATCCATCTTGAGCATGGTTCATGTTTTTCATTATCGCATAACTCATCTTTTTAATTTCCAATAAATTTCTTCCAAGTATCTCTAACTGGCGTTGACTAATAATTCTCTTATCAAAACTAATATTGGAATAGAAATCTATCATAGATAGTTTGACGATAAAATCCTTCAAATATTTTTCTTTAATTCGTTCTGTTTGATTGATGTTATATGCATACAAGCATTCTACCATGTCATACATTGCACGCTCAATATTTTGTTTTAAAACGGTTTCTTTACCTGGAAAATTCACCAATAATCTATTGTAATACTCAATCACTTTTTGACATTTTGATAATATTTTAAAATTAGAGTTCATCGATAAATTTTTTAATTTTTCCATAGTTGTCAGGATTTTGTTCTAATAAAAAATGAATTCGGTCTAACAACATTTGATTCATTGCATTTTCATATTCTTTTTTCTTTGCGTGATTCAAGTATTCTACATAGTGATTTATTTCTTCTTCATATCGTTCTTGTTTTTCGTCATCTAATACAATATAGTGAATTTTCTTTGTCTTTAACTCATTTTTAACTTTTTCTATATTTTTAAGTGGAAATCCAATTTTTCCACTTGTGATTTGATAAGAAAATAAATAGTTCATAATAATTGCATCTTGATCAAATGTTATATAAAAACTGCCTGATTTTATTAATACAATGTCGTTTAAGTATCGATTTTTAATACTCGAAAATCTATCTTTCAACTTCATCAGTTTACCCTCCAAATGTTTATGATAGAAAACTATCATAAACCAATATAGCGATAGCAATAGAAAGAGTCCCTCGTCCTATTACGTCTATACTATGTCTTTAGAAATGATGTCATTTCTTGGATCAACCTTGTTTCCAATCTACGAATAGACTATAATTTCTGCTAAAAAAATTATTACTTCCTCTCACTATAAACCGTAATCTATAGTACTCGGTTCATTAGTATTTTACTAATTTGTAGTAGGAATCTGGGCGGACGCCGAGCCAAGTCTGATTGACCCAATTCGCATTCAGGTTGCCATCGGAATTCACGTTCCAGACGTTCGCACCGGTGTTCCCAGTATAGAAGTTATACGGCGAGAGACCGACGTACCCTACGAATTATGTACAGATTAATCCTTTTTCATTGTAGCATATCTTCTTCAAAAAAAACACTAGAAATTTCTAGTGCTTTTTTCTGTGATATCATTTTTACTTTCCTTTTCCAATTGAATCATTCTTTTGAATGAAGATAGCGATTTATTATAGGATGGCATCGCTTTAATTTCAAATGGAATTCCTTGTTGCTTGATTACTTGAGCCAAAAATATATTGACGGCTGTACTCATATTCATTCCTAAATCATTTAATATTGTTGTTGCTTCTACTTTTACTTTTGTATCCACATTGATGTGAATAGTACTTGTATGATTTGACATTTACTTCTTTTCCCCCAAAAAATATTTTTTGCCCGCTAAAATGAAGAGTCATTTTAGCGGATTATTTTATCAATTTTCTTGCAGTGTTACCACATACGGATTGTTCGCCGTTCCTGTTCCGCCAGATATTAGAATATCAGATGACAGATTAACAACTGGGCGGACGCCGAGCCAAGCATGATGGACCCAATACGCATACAGGTAGCCATCGGAATTCACGTTCCAGACGTACGCACCGGTGCTCCCAGTAGCGAAGAAACACGGCGAGAGCGTCCAATAGCTTTGACCGGTGTATAAATAAAACAACGAATTTTTTTGACCATTTACCCCCCCCGCCATAGCCACTTCATCAATTGTGAGTAATGCGACTGGGTAAGTTAATTTGCCATTAGAAACCGAAAATTCATCTTCTTCTCTAGGACATTGTAGACTTGGTGTTTTATGGGAAGCATTTCTATTGTATGCACCATATAATGTAGTTGTATTCAATGTTTCGCCATCTCCTGATGTGACACTTCTATCATTGCAAAATGGAACATCTGCTAAATAATCACTATAATAATTTCCATTTTCATCTTGACCTGTTGCAATATTATTTGCATACCAGTAATCAATTTCTGTTTTAATATTACTATCTACATCATCTTGATAAGTACTTTCATACGACGTAGACAAGTACCCAATATATTTTACTCTAGCTTGCGTCGGATGTACTTCACCATTCAATGAAACCGTGTTTTGAATTTCTGATATAATTGGGCACGTTCCATTTTCAGAAGTACTCCAACAAGTATATTTATATGGAGTGTTACCATTTGCATCATTTCCATTTAGGATGGTATTATTTTGACTTGCCCATGTTCCACTTATTTTATTTCCGGTCAATCTACATTGCTTAGTTTCATCGTCGCAACTATAAGAATCTGCATAATAGTAATTCGAGCTTGCCGCAATATTTGAATACGTCAATGTACTAGTGGTCTCTTTTAACGTTAAATTTAATCCATATTGGTAACCTACATATGCAAAATCACGATATTCCTTGTTAAATGGAGTAGTACGACTATTACTAGAATTTGCTATAGATGTATTACTACCCGTATCCGACGTCGATGTTCCAGAATATACCAATCGAATGCTTCCATCGCCATTTCTTCTTACGATTCTCCAAATATATCCAGCATATGATACATAATTATTGGTCACGTTTCCTCTATAATAATAGCTTGTTCCCAAATCATCTTCTGCTGCATATAACCCTGGATTAGATGCTGATGTATCCACTACTTTTGATGTATATCGATCCGTATTGGTAATTCGATAGGTTGTTACTCCATTTGATGTACTACTAGTATAACCATCAATCGTATATACAGTAAAACAATTACCATTGCTTGTTTGATTCATACAAGTATAATAGGTTTGCTCAGCAGTCGATACATAATCATCACTAATTGTTGTAAGTTTTCCACTGCTTGTTGGAAATGTAAAATACCCTGTCGTCTGATTCATTGTTGGTGCTTCTGTGAAAATATAAATAGCTGATGTCGTGGAAACAATTGATGTGCCAGATAAATTTTCTTCAATTTGTTGTTGATAAATAAATTTCGGCTCTGTTATAGTGAAATCTGCTTGTCTTTTAGAAATTGTTGCAATCGCATCTTCTACGGAAGAGGTAGCACTATCCATTACCAACATACAGTCTGATAATTTTGTGAATCCATTGTTAATACAATAGTTATCTTCTGGTACAGTCAAACTTCCAGAAACACTATCTTTAATTACAAATCTCGAATATGTCGTCGTAACTGTAATCATACTAATAATCCCAACCAATAAGATTCCGACAATCCATGTTCGTTTCATCTTTTCATCTCCTCTATGCTTCTATTTGAATCGCATCTAAATCCACTTTAAAATTAACTTGTTCTCTTAAATTACTTGGAACTTTTACATAAACCGTGAACTCTCGTTCTTCGGCTGCAGTTCCAAATTTAAATTCTTGAGAAGTAATGGACGAAGTATAGTCACCAGTAGGACTGCTCGTATTTCCTTCTGAATCAATATAATAGTACGTTCCATTAGAACCATCTTCATTTGTTATCGTCAAATGATAACTTACATTGGTTGCTGTAATGACATCTTCTTTATAATTTTTTACTCGTATTTTAAAATATGCCGTGTTGTTTTGTATATAGGTTTCATCCGTATCTACCGTTAGTGTACAAACCATTTCTCCAGTCGTCGATTGAACAGCCACATCAACATCTGAGCGATATCTAGAATACGTTTCTTTGACAACATTTAAGAGCTTTGCACTAATTACGAAAAGTCCACAGATGATAATTCCTAAAAATACATATCTTTTCTTTTGACTCATATTTATCCCTCTTCAATCTTTTGCTCTGCTGTGGCTTTTAAAGAAATTTTTATATCTTGATTGGTCCAAGATTCCGTTTCATTTTCTTCTGTATAATCCCATTTCCAATAAATATTTTCTAATATTTTTTTCGTAGAATCTAAATTTATGGTTCCAGTTAGTTCTGTGAATTCTGTTTGATAGGTATTGTCTACATACAGCTTTAAATTGGGTGGTAAAACTGTATTTTCTGAATCTAAAACAATTTTATAATCCAACACCACTTTTGTATCTGTTGCGTCAATATTGAATGGTATTACACCTTCACTACCAGGTATGATTGCGCCAGTACCATAATTATTCGGAATCACAGTATCTTTTAAATTGATTGCTAATGTTGAGGTCGATTGATTATTTATTTTAAAATTCCACGTTGCAACATGAACTGTTTGATCTTGGCTTGTTCTACTCAAATACTGTGCAGCTGTTTCTAGTATCGTTCCAGATACAATTAGACCAATAGATAATAGTAGTAATAGAAAAACTTTTCTATTAATTCTTTTGATTGTCACTATGTTCACCTCTTTTTACATGTTTGTACAATAACAAACTTCCGAAAATTAGGATTATACTTATCATTGTTAGCGGATTAGAAAGAATAGATACGACAATAGGCAATCCAACTAAAGTCATGATATATTTACCTTTGATATTATCTTTCGAAATTGGATTATCTGCTACCAAATTGGCATCCCCTTTTGTAATTACATTGGTATCGTTTATTTCAATAATACGATGTGTAATATAATAGTCTGTTTCTTGATAAGTAATGATATCTCCCACTTGATAACTCGAAGACTTTTTTATTAGAATCCAATCTCCCACTTTTAAAGTAGGACTCATACTTCCTGTTGCAACTTCAAAAATGGAATATCCCAAAAAAGAGGATACGTTATGATTGGCAATTTTTGAATACACTAACAATCCCCAAAAAAATGTTAAAAATACAATTAAAATAGTAGCTACTGTATTAACTAATGTATGCAATTTTTTATTCATTTGTCGTTTGTGTTGCTGTCAAAGAAATATTCAATGTATATTCTGATTGCAATTGACTAACTTCTGTATCATTCTCACTTTCAAACCATTTCCATTCTAGAATATATGTATCCGAATTTGCAGCATCAATCAAAATATTTTGTTGACTTAGTTCTTGATAGGTAACCCAATTAGATTCTTCTTCTGATATATTACTTCCCACAAGATATGTTCCATTTTTCTTTAAACGATATTTCATATTTAATTGATAATCATTGTTTTCTTGAAAGTTTAAATTATAATTTACTTTCAAGTTCGTTCCATTTTTAATTACAAATTCATAGGCATTACTAGATAGTGGAGCGATTACAGATTGCATATCATAAGCTGGATTTTCAAAAATGTTTAATTTGCTAGTTGCACTCCAAATTACATTTGAATCGGACACTTGAAGATTACCAGTTATCGGTTCTTCTGGTGGCTCTGAATCGTCCGGCACATTGCCAGTGCCTGGTGTAGAATCAGTAATGTGGTTAGAATCACTACTACTTCCTGGACGTTGAGTTTGATTTTGATTTTCTTCGTTCGAAGAGTCGTTATCAAATGGATTCTCTGTTGGAGTTGGCGTTGGAATTATGATATTTTCACATAGTTCATCTTTGTCACAAGTAATCTCAAAAATATCCACATTGCCAGTAGGATTTTGCATTTTTGTATCGCTCCGATTCATTAGCAAATATAAAATCCATATAACGAGCAAAATAATAATGATCAATAAAATCATCAATAAATAATTTCTCTTTTTAGGCGTTTCCATATTTATCCTCTTTTCTTTTTTTAATTTCCATTAAGTTATAATATTTTTTATAACTTAATGGGAACTAAATGTTCCCTAGTGTCAGTTACGCAACATCTTGAGTAACTGTTACAATAACTGGAATTTCAAATTCTTGAATCGTGCTACCAATCGTTGTATCGCTTGTATTATTTGATTCACTATTTGTCCACTCAATTGTTACTGTAAGAGTTTTTTCAGTTCCAGCTTCTACTTCAGATAGAGGAATCACTCCAGTATACTTTCCGCTGCCATCTGCTGATATTGGCGTACTTCCTACTTTTACACTAGAAATTGCAATCTGTGGGTAGTCCTGAAAAGCTTCTGTATCGATTGATAGTTCATATTTCATGGCTACTTTTGAACCACTTGGATCGATTACGATATCAAAAGTTCCAGTGCTGGATGGAGCAATGTATCCTTCAGCAATATTGGCATTTGTAGTCCAATTAATCGAGTTAGCTGTAAATGTATTTTGTGCTACAATATCTGTACCATTGACCTGCACTTTCCATGTTGCTACTTGCGCTGTATCACTTCCAGAGGCACTACTGCTATATCGCGAATATGTCAAGGTAACAGCACCAGCTGTTGCCGTTACTATAAGCAATGCTAATACTAGTAATAGACCTTTTTTCTTTTTCATGAGTTCACCTCCTTTTTCTGCAATTTATATTCACACTACTATCATTCATGGAATATCTTTTTAATTTGTACAAAAGTTTTGAAAAGTTGTATTATAATCAAACTTGGAAATACTAGAGATAGGTGATTGATTTCAAAATAAACCATACTTTTGGTGGAAAGTTTTTTTCATAAAGTTTAATCATTTATGAAAGATGATTTTTAAGTTATTTCATAGAAAATATGGTATAAACAATCCCTTTTCTACTCTTATACAATTGTCATTCTAACATAATTTTAAAATTTAATCTACAGAATTCGACATTTTTTTAAAAATAAGTAGTCAAAAAAGGAGGAGAATATGTCAAAAAAAGGAGAAAATATATTTTTGAGAAAAGATGGGAGATAGGAAGCAAGATATGTAAAAAAATATGATAAAAATAATAGAATTGTTTATGGATATGTATATGCAAAAACATATAGTGAAGCAAAGAAGAAGAAAATCAATGCGCAACTAGAAGTAAAAAAACAGGAACCTGCCAAACAAATTGTATTGAATCAGATTATTGATAGTTGGTTAAATCATAAAAAATGGAATGTTAAAGAATCTACTTATGCTAGATATGTTTGGTTGATTGACTGTCATATTAGAGCCAGTCTTGGAAATAAAAAGCTAAATCAAATTACTGAGCCAGTTATTACAAATTATATCTATCAGAAAGTTAACTTTGGAAATCAAAATAACCAGCAATCGTTGTCCATCAAAACAGTGAAAGACATTATCACAATTTTAAAACAAATTTTAAAGTTTGCAAATTATAACTTAACATTTCCACACTTAAAACTATCTAAAAAAGAAATTGAAATTTTAAATTATCAAGATCAAAAACAACTAGAACAATTTTTATGTGAACAGTTAAATTCAAAAAAAATTGGAATCCTATTGTCCTTGTATACAGGTCTTCGAATTGGTGAAATTTGTGCATTAAAGTGGGAAGACGTTGATTTGATCAACCGTCAATTAATTGTAAAGCATACGATTATTCGTATTCTAAATACGTCTTCAAGTTCAAAGACCAAAACGAAAGTAATGATTGAAGAGCCGAAAACAGAACATTCTAAAAGAAACATTCCACTTCCATCTTTTTTACTCGATTTATTAATACAACCAAAAGAAAATATACATGCAAAAGACAATTTTTATATTCTAACAAACTCTACGAAGTATATAGAACCAAGATCTTATTATAACTATTTTCAGAAAGTTTTGATACATCTCCATATGCCGCATTATAAATTTCATACATTACGGCATACATTTGCAACGAGGTGCATTGAATTGGGATTCGATCCCAAAACGTTATGTGAGATTTTAGGTCATTCTGATATTAAAATTACTTTAGCATTGTATGTCCACCCAACTAATCATTTGAAAGTTTCTAATATGGAAAAACTAAAATTACTTACTTCTTAAGTAGTCAATTTATAAATCATTACCAAAAAGAAAGTATAAATAAAGCTTTTTTATATTTTTTTCATAAATGATTAAACTTTATGAAAAAGAAAAAAGCCGTCAAATATTTTGATGGCTTTTATACATATTAGAACATTATTTTTATTAGGGTAAAGGGGATTTCACATTGATTCTTTTTTAGTATAGCACATTCTGTTCTGATTTCCTAGGCACCTATTTCGTTCCTGTAAACATATCTGTAAATGTGTTTACAAATGTTTGTAGGAAACTGATTTTTTCAACATCTTGATTGATTAGAATTGGATATTCTCCAATGACTTCTTCTCCATTTTTAATTTGAATCGTTCCTACCTGTGTTCCTTTTTTGATTGGAAGTGTGATTTCATCTAATTTAATTTCTTGAGTATACTGAGAAGAATCTGTGCCTTTCTTTTCTATTACTCCAATATCGCTTCCAGTGATGATTTCAGCTTTAGAAATCGATCCTTTTTCAATATCAATACTTCCTAGTGACTCGTTCTTACTTTTGATTAAATTCATCTGGTATAAATTGAATCCATAATCTAGAAGGGCCATCGTTTCTGTATTTCTTATACTTGCCGAAGGTTCTCCTAAGACGATGGCAATTAAACGCATGTTATCTTTTTTGGCAGTTCCTGCTAGACAGTATCCAGCATTATCTGTATGACCTGTTTTTAAACCATCTGCACCGTCGTAGAAACGAACTAATTTATTGGTGTTTACCAACCAATACGGTGTTTCAGTATCTTGTCTTAGATAATCTTCGTAGGGAGAAGAAAACTCTAATATTTTTTCATGAGTCAACAGTTCTTTGGCAATCATTGCTAAGTCGTAGGCACTGGAATAGTGATTTTCTTCATCCAGTCCCGTTGGATTTACAAAGTTCGTATCGGATAGGCCTAGACTTTTTACTTTATCGTTCATCATTTGAACAAAGTTTGCTTCGGTACCACCAATTTTTTCTGCTAAGGCGACGGTCGCGTCATTGGCACTGCCCATCGAAATTCCTTTCATCAATTCTTGAACACTCATCACTTCGCCTGTTTCTAACCAAATTTGGCTACCGCCCATACCGGATGCATTGGCACTGACGGTTACTTTTTCATCCCAAGTTGTAACACCTTTTTCAACTGCTTCTAAAATTAAGATTTGGGCGACCATTTTTGTAAGAGATGCGACGGCCATCCGTTCGTGGCTATTCTTTTCAAACATGATTTCACCTGTCACGGCATCGATTAAAATACCTGCCTTGGCATTTTGAATTAGATCTTCTGCAGCAGTCGTAACGGCCTCATCTTTTCCCTCTATCATGTCTTTTTCTTCAATCATATCCTTTTCTTCTAATTCGTCTTTACCTTCTATCTCTTCCCCTTCGATACTTCTCGTTTCGATATTCGCATCTTCTGTCGGTGTTGGAATTGGCAAGTCAGAAGCGAACACCTGAAGAGGACTAATCAATAATAATGTCATCCACAATATACAAATTTTTTTCATAATTACTCCTTCACCAAACTTTATGAACGAAAATGAATTTATAGAATAATTTTTTTAGGTCTACGATAAAATGGTGGTAGGTGGTAAATATGGTCAATCAGAAAAATATTAAGGGTTGCGTTTTGTTGTTTTTATTAGCGGGCATCATCATTTTTCTCATTTGGTTTTTTGTAGCAGGCGATAAAAAAGATGCTAGTGCAAATCCGGATAATCCTCCTACTCAAATATACGATGCCGAAACGATGGAAAAGTTAAATCGATTGGATAACGTACAGGATCAGATTGATTATTTTGAAATGGATTATCTAGATCGTTATGTTGCATATAAAGATGCTCATCCAGAACTAGATAGTAAAACGGTTATTATCTATGTCAATGCCGGACTGGATTACGAATTTTATACCCATACCGTTGCTTCTCCTTATTTGAATACTCCTTATATCATTGCTAACAAGCATTACGCATTAGGAAGTGATTACATTCCAGAAAATTTAGTACAATTAAGTAGCAAATATGGAACTGGGAAAAATAATCAGATGGTTCAGGTGGCAAAAGATGCTTTTGAATCTCTTTGTAAAGCCGCAGAAGATCAAGGTTATACCATCCGTGGTATTTCTGGATATCGCAGTTACGAGTATCAGGAAGAATTATATAACAATTACGTTTTGCAAGATGGAAAAGATGAAGCCGATACGTATTCTTCTCGTGCAGGTCACTCAGATCACCAGACTGGGCTTGCCATCGATGTATCCGATGGAGACACTCCTTATACATCATTTGGCGAGACAGATGAATTTCGTTGGATGCATGACAATGCATATTTGTACGGATTTATCTTGAGATTTCCGGAAGGCAAAGAAAACATTACGGGTTATCAATACGAATCTTGGCATTACCGTTATGTCGGTGTCGATATCGCTACCTATATTCACGAAAATAACATCACATTCGAAGAATATTACGAAATATTTATTTCCAATAAAAAATAGTGTCAGTAAAAACTACTGCCACTTTTTCTTGCAATCAAAAAGGAGACTAGTCTCCTAACGAATAGCTTGTTTTTGTGTTTCGATTGTAAAATAGTCAGAAACTCTAATTTGTGGGCATCCTTTTTCTCCGTAATACAATACTGCTAGTACGTCTCCGTATTTTATTAATTCGCCAATTTGTTTTTTAATTTCAATTCCGACACTATGGTCGATTTTATCATCTTTGTTTAATCTTCCGGCTCCTAATTCTACTGACAATTGTCCGATTTTGTAAGCATTGATATCGACCAATTTACCGTTGATGGAACTTTTTACTTCGAGACGATTTGGACTAATTTTTAGACCGTTTAAATCGCCCCCTTGGGCACTTACAAATTCTAGGAATTTTTTGTATGCATATCCGGTACGCAATGCTTCTTTTACTTTATATCTACCTGTATCTAAATCTGTTTCAAATTCCATCGCCGTCATATAAGCGGCAAGTTCAATACAAAGCTTACTAAAGTTATTGTCGATTTTATTTTGAAGCATTAACATCGCTTCTACTACTTCTAGACTATTTCCAACCATACTACCTAATGGTACATCCATATTGGTCATTAGGACTTGTACTTCTTTGCCATATTTTTTACCTATGGTTTTCATAATTTTTTCCAGTTTATAACCTTCGTTTTCATCCTTAATCAATGCTCCGCGGCCGACTTTCAAATCGATCAATATTTTGTCGGCACCACCGGCAATTTTTTTAGACATAATGGAACTAGCAATTAATGGTAAAGACTCTGTCGTTCCAGTTACATCTCTTAGGGCATACACTTTTTTATCCATCGGAACTAAGTCGTCCGTTTGACTAGTTACAGCAAAACCGATTTCATCGACTTGTTTGATAAATTCTTCTTTGGTAAGTGACGTCTTAAATCCTGGGATACTTTCTAGTTTATCGATGGTTCCACCGGTAATTCCTAGGCCCCGTCCACTCATTTTAGCAACTTTCCCACCAAGGGATGCTACAATAGATCCGACGACTAACGTCGTTTTATCACCGACACCTCCCGTTGAGTGTTTGTCGATTTTAAATCCTTTAATTGAACTTAAGTCAAGTGTATTGCCACTTTTGATAAAAACGTCCGTCAAGTCCAGTGTCTCTCGTTCTGTCATACCATTGATACAGATTGCCATTAATAGTGCACTCATTTGATAATCTGGAATATTACCCTTTAAAAAGCCATTAAATGCATATTCTAATTCATCGCGTGATAAATCCAAACGGTTTTTCTTATTTTGGATTACATCTACCATATTGATATTGAATCTACCCATATCGCTTCACCTCCAATTATTTTATTCCATTATTATTATAATCTAAATTTAAAGTTTTATAAAGAGCAAACCGTATGACTTTACAGTTCAAAAAAAAAGATAAGAGTGTCATCTCTTATCTAAAGAATTTATCATTCGTTCTGGATTTTCAATCAGACGATTATATAATTTTGGATGTTTTCGTAATTCTTCAATGATACGAATTTCTTCATTGGACATTGTAATTCCATATTCTTTTTTACTTTCTTCTACCACATAGTTATCTTGTCCAAGTAAATATTCTAAATCGACTTTGAAAACATCACAAAGTGCTGTTAACGTATCGAGAGATGGCATTCTGGCTCCACTTTCGTAAAAAGATATGCTTACCTTACTGATATTCACCAGTTTGCCAAGTTCTTCTTGTGTTAAGCCATTACTTTTTCTCAATTCTCTGATTCTTTTGGCAAATAGTAGCATATACCACCTCACTACTGATAGAATGTACATTTATTATAAAAAAATACGTAAAAAGAAAGACGAAAGTTAACTAATTAGAAAGTTTTATCAAAAAAGCAGATTATTCATCCGCTTCTTTATGACTCGTTAAAAATGTTACTTTTTCGGCAATGACTTCGATGACGAACTTAGTGGTATTATCCATTTCGTACTTTCTACTCTGAAGCCTTCCTTTAACTCCGATGACATCGCCCTTTTTACAGTATTCAGCAGTGTTTTTAGCAATTCCATCCCATAAGATACAATCGATAAAATCGGTATCGTAAGATCCTTCTGCGTTCTTAAAACTACGAGGAATGGCAAGAGTGATAAACGAACGTTTTTTTCCTTGTTCTGTTTCTTTTAAAACCGGATCTTTGACTAATCTTCCTACTAAAACGATTTGATTCAGCATACTTTCCTCCTTTCAAAAACGTACTATACGAGTTTGAAAGAAATTTAGCAAATGACCATTTTAGGGTTTTCAAAAACCAGTTTTGTTCGTTTTCTTTTTTTTCGTTCTAAATTTCTTTTTTATACTTTTCGGAAGACGTTCTTTGCGTTTTTTAATACTTTGATTAAAAAATCGATTTCGTCTTTCGAGTTATAGAAATAGAAACTGATACGACAAGTATTGGCTACTCCAAGTTCGTCTTTTAAAATCTTGGCACAATGATTTCCTGCTCGAATGCAAATATGGTACGTGTTTAAATACGCCGCGGTATCACCGGCAAAGACATCTTTTAAATTGAATGCTATCGTTGTACTGGAAGTATCTGGATTATATATGATTAAGTCTTCTACTTCTTTTGATTGCTTTAAAAAGTACTCTTTTAACTCGTGCTCTTGTCTTTTTATTTTCTCAAAACCGATATTAGAGAGATAATCAATGGCTTCTCCAAAAGCAATGACACCGGCGATGTTTTGGGTTCCTGCTTCTAGTCTCAGTGGCAATGCTTGATATTCATAAAAGCCATCTGCTCGAAATGTCTGATTCATACCGCCACCAACTTTTAAAGGATGCATTTCCTCTAACAGTTCTTTTTTTGCATACAAAACACCGACGCCGGTAGGTCCTAACATCTTGTGAGCAGAAAATGCGAAAAAGTCAATTTCATCTTCGATGACATCGGTCTTAATATGAGGAGCACTTTGGGCCCCATCAACTACGAAGTAGATGTTATGTTCTTTACAAAATAATCCAATTTCATGAATTGGCCTAATATCTCCTAGTACATTCGTAATTGCGGCAACGGAAATCACTTTCGTCTTGGAAGTCGTTACTTTTTTAATATTTTCCATAGTTACTTGGTGAGTTTTCGTTAGAGGGATATATCGAATTTGAATTCCTAACTCTTTGGCAAGTTCTAACCAGGGTAGCAGATTACTGGCATGTTCGGACTTCGTCAGTAATACTTCGTCACCACTTTGTAAATGTTCCTTCATAAAACACTTTACAATCATATTTAAAGATTCCGTCGCACCGGATGTAAAGACGATTTCAGACTCTTCTCTAGCATGAATAAAACGTCTTACTTTTTCTCTTACTGCTTCGTATGCTAAGTCGACTTTCAAACTCAAATCGTAGTCACCACGATGGGCATTCGCTGTATAGTTTTGGTAGTAATCAGTCGTTGCTTCAATTACACTTTGAGGTTTCAACGTCGTTGCCCCATTATCCAAATAGATTATGTTTTTTTGAAGCATTGGAAAATCTTCTCGATTCATATTTCACCTTCTTTCTTAGACAATCTACTGTATTCTATTCAAAAGGATATTTGGAACCTAATTCATTTAACTATTTTTGTATAAAATTTCTTCTTTTTCATCACTATAACAATGAATATTCGCTGATATTCACTAGAAATGCTTTCGGGCATTTTTATTTTGTATTATAATAAAGTTGAGGGATATCTATGAAGAAGTTTCAATTATCAGTCAACCAGTTATTCATCTGTGTTGGCATTGCAATCGGTATTACGATGTTTTCTATACCTGTATCTGTAACAGGAGGATTTTACACGACAACGTTCTATGGTCGCGTTCACATCATCGATTTTATTAGCACAAGTATTCAAAGTTGTACCGATTGTTATCAATATGGAATCGATTTAATACCATTAATTCTGCAACTACTTCTCTTATTTTTAGTTCCTGCGATATGTTTTGCTATTTACAATTTACAAAAGAAAAAATCATAACTCTTTTTATTCAAAGAGTTTTTTTATGGACTATTTCTTTTGAGTTAATTCTTTGCTATAATGATAATAGGAGGATTTGTATATGAGTCAATTAGAGTACAACGGAAAAACAATAGAAATACCAGACTTAAAACAAGGCGAACAAGAACTAGATACACTAGATGGATTTCCTGGTTATTCATCACCATCGAATTTAGAGGAAACACAACCGTTAGATATACCAGACAATCTAGATAGGACGTTGATTTTAAAGAAACCAAACTTAGTTGATACCCAACCAATTCCAGTAGTAAAGGAAAGTCATGGAAATGAATGAAAAATCACAAAAAATCGACGAATTACTTCAGTATCTAGCTGATTTACAAAGACAAAATCCAAATCATATTTTTACAGAACGAGAGGTCTACTATCATTTAGTAAGACAAGATGTCCCAGCAGAAGAACGTTCCTATCCAGTGAATCGTTTTTTTGATGATTTCGTTCAGAATTTTAAAGACTACGAGAATCTAAACGTATTTGTTGATCCAAATTGGAATTATTTCTGTCAATTCATATCTCAGAAGCCCAATGAAGCGATGGCATATAATCCCAATCACATCAAACTTTATATTCCTTTGGATGCTAGACATATTTATCGTGGAGTTGATCAAATTTTTAACTTTTTATCTGAAAACGATATTTCACATGTTTCTAAAGTAGGTTCTGCCATCCGTAATGACGATATTGTCATTCGATTAGAAAAACCGGAAGATGCTCAGAAGTTGATTCACTATGTTCAAAACTCTTCTTATCTTCAAGAAGGGCTATTACCTGCTAGTCCATTTCTTCATCAAGAAGGTGGAGTTGCTATGACTTGCGACGGGAGTTTAAGTTTTTCTAATTCTTTATCTTGTATGATTTCTGAGTATATTCAAGAGAAACAAACGAATCATCAGTTAAATCAAGTGGGCGCTCATGACTTTTATTCTTTTGTAGACTCACTTTATCGAGATTTATATATCTCGCAGGAGGCAGATCTCAATGCAATTCATCAACATTTTCCAAGTGTTGTCAATCAAAAATGCATTTCTGACTTAAAAGGAATTTTTGAAATTATTCATGAAAGTAAACGATCAGACTTTTCTTTTGACGATTATATCAGTATCTATCAAAAAGCATGTAATCCAAAAGAAAATTTGAGTCAGATTGAACAATCTTATCATGAACAAGAACAAGTTGATCTTTCTAAATTACTGCAAAAAGGAATCGACATCATGACGCAGAGATTAGGTTCTAAAGAAAAAGCAATTTATACCATTCAAACCTATCTCGATACCGGAAATCATAATTTAATTAACAGAACAGATGATTTACGTACGATTTATCAAACATCTCATTTTAGAAACCGGTTACAAGACTATTTGAATGAACATCAGTTACCTTTGGAACAATATGTCTCCGAAATAGAAGAAAAACAGGAGAAACCTCATGTCGAAAATGCCGCTAAAAAAATGCGACTTGTCATGGACATTATGGGTAGTAAATATGGTGAAGATGTCGCTCTTGCAACCGTCACAGAATATTTAAAAACAGGTAATCCACAATATTTAACCAAAGAATATGGAATTCGAACTGCAATTGGAAAATCGGATGTGCGTGATCAGATTAATCTTTATATTAACAGCCAAAATTTATCTGCCGAAGAATTTTTAAACGATATCTCCGCAAATCGAACACCAGAACAATATTTTGAAGATGCTTGTGCCATTACCTATAGTAAATATCAAACTCTTTATGAAAATAAGGAAAGTGAAATTAGCGGGGAACAATGGCTGAATTATGCGGTTGGAAGTTATGTACAAAGTGGCGAAGCAAACGGATTTACTAGAGATTTCAATGCTAGATTTCATATTCAGAGTCACGTTACACCGGAAAACGCTAAACAAGCAATTGCTCAAAAATTGGGGGCTAATGTGAGTGATTTAAATCCAAGTTACGGAAGTTTAGTAACTTTATGTAAAGAATATGCCAAAGCAATTGCAGACGAATCTTTTATTAGAAATTAAAATATCCACAGTTTTCTGTGGATATTTTTTAACGAGTAATGGCAGTTCCTAAAATAATGGCTAATAAAATATATAAAACAATTACGATAATGTAACCGACGCCACTACTTTTGCATTCTTGTCCTTGCAAGTAAATACCTCCTTACTTAGATATAAGCACCTAATATGATTACTAGTAAGATAAATAATACTAGGACAATTGCTGATGAAGAGATAGTTTGATTCATAAAATTTCCTCCTTTTTATACTCTCATTTTATTGTATGGAATTTTTGAATTTGGGTTCTAGGCATTTACAAGTTTCTTACGAAATTATTGTAATTTTATCGGTTATTTGCTATGATATTAATGTATTTTGGAAGGAGATATGTATGAAGAAGAAAATACTACTAGGACTTTCTGCAACCTTAATGCTTGTCATGGTTACTGGCTGTGGTAAAGTCGCACAATTAGATAATGGTCAGGACGCAGTTGTTACCTTTAGCGATGAATCTGTTGGGGCAATTTCTGTTAATGAACTATACGAGGAACTACGCGACACATATGGTGCTAGTATCTTAGTAGATATGGTCGATAGAAAAATATTAGAACAAAAATATCCGACAGATGATGATGAAACTGCTGAAATCGAAGCACAAATTGCTACTTGGACATCTGCTTTCGGTAGTGAATCTGCTATGTTGCAACAAACGGCAAGTGCTTTCGGTGCTGCTACGATGGACGACTTGAGAGATTACTTATCTTTACAATACAAACGTAATCTATGGTATGAAGATTATGCTAAAGAACAAGTAACTGATCAAGAACGTCAAAATTACTATGACCAACAAGTATTTGGTGAAATGAAATTAAGTCACATCTTGATTCGTTCTACTGTTTCTACAAGTGCTAGCGATGAAGAAAAAGCCGCTGCTGAAGAAGAAGCATACAATAAGGCAGTTGAATTAATCAAACAACTAGATGAAGGAGCATCTTTTGATGATTTAGCAAAAGAAAACTCTGAAGATAGTGCAACAGCGGAAGATGGTGGTGATTTAGGTTATATCACATGGACAGATAACATGGACGAGAACTTTATCGATGCTGCCAAAGATTTGGAAGTAGGTAAATATACAGCAACTCCAGTTAAGAGTTCATACGGTTACCACATTATCTTAAAAGAAGAACAAAAAGATAAAGAAAGTTTGGATAGCATCAAAGATACGATTACAGAACGTGTCGCAGAAGATAATCTATCTGAAGATTCTACTATTTCAACGAGAGCATTGATGGCTTTAAGAGAAAATTATGGCATTCATTTTGAAGATGATCGTCTAGAAAACAGTTACGATATTTACATGCAAAATCTTCTAAACAGTGCTAGTTCAAACTAATAGAAAAAGACCTTTAAAAGGTCTTTTATTTTTTATTCAACAAAGTCTTCTTCTTTTAAATTAGAAACATTGAATCCTTTGGCATACAACTTTTGACGAATGCGTCTTTGAAGTTCCTCGCCTTGGTATTTCTTTGATAACGTCCTCTTTAATTTTGCTAATTCTCTTCTGAATATCTTTTCATCATCAAAATCAATTCGTACGATAAACGGATTGATAATTTCTTTACTGTATCCTAGATTAATTAAATAGACAATCGCTTTCTGTTTTAAAGCATACGTACTTTTCGTACGATTTGTCTTCACTAATTGAGCAATCAATTTCTTTACTTTTTCTTTTTGAATATCCTCGGTGAATACTTGCAAGGCTTCATCTATGTATTTATCGGCGATCTCATTTTCTTCTAATTTTTTTCTGATTTTCCATGGACCATTGTTAGTTAGTGCAATTTGATCATGAACATAATACTTAGCATAATCACGATCACTTAGATATCCTTGTTTAATCAAAATATCTAATGCTTCTTTGATTTTACCGCCATTGTATCCTCTTTTTGTTAACGTATCATGCAACTCTTTATAACAACGAACTTTTGTATTCAATTGACGAAGAGCAATATTATATGCCTCGTATACTTGATTTTCGAACACTAATTTTTCTAATGTCTCTTTGGTTACATCATCTCGTAACAACAATTTACTTTTTAAAATTAAATCGCTATGAACTATGTATCTGTGTCCTTCAAACGTAATTTCATACATATCGTTTTTTAACATTCTATATTTATCTACTTTCATATTATCACCAACCCAGCTTTCTACAAGGATATGTTTTCTATAATTGCTTCTTACAAAGGATATTTTTTCTATAATTACTTTCTACTGAAGACATTTTCTATTCTATCATTTTCTCCAGATAGAAAAAAGGCATTATTTGCCTTTTTTTACAATTATCAATCCTGCCGCAACTTCCTCTAGTGCTCTTCCTAATGGTTTTTTGGATACATATTGATTTTCTGGCATTTGGTAATGACCAGTTTCTGTCATTTCTTTTGCTCGTGCTGATATAATATGAACCAATTCATATTTAGAATCGATTAGGTTCAATATTTTGTCGATAGATGGATATATCACTCGTATCACCCTTTCCCTTTCCTCTAGAATATATCTTATTTTGACTTTACACAATAGATATGATAAAATTAGACATTTTTTTACAATTTAATTTGCAAATTATTTACTTTTTCCACTGTAAATTCTTCTTTGGTCTCCAATATCGATTAAGGCTGAGCCGAAGAAGAAAAATGCAATTAAGGCAATACCTATAAAGATTGCTTCTCTAGAAGTATTTCTTACCATATAAGATAATACAAAGTTGACAACAAACGTAATCAATGCAATCACTGCTTGTATCAAATCTAAGATGATAAATTTTGTGGCTTCTTTTTTTCTCATATCTCTCACACTTTCGGTCCTATATTATATCATTTTTTTATTATTTGTCAATTTTTTTATTTTATACCAAAAGAAAAAAGACTTGCGTCTTTTATCTGAAATTATCGCATGATCCACATTGAACATTGCTGCAAACGTTTTCTTCTGAGCAACTATATGCTGGTCGATACGTATGTCTAAATACATGATGATTGATTATCTTCGTATGAATTGGGCATACGTGTGGAACTTCATGAACAATCGTTTTGTGAATGCATCTTTCTTGAACTGGACTCATGATTGGAGCTTGTGTCATTCCTGACATCATAGTCGTATTGTTCATCATGTTGTTATTCATCATTGTGTTGTTCATTTCTACATCCATGTCGATGTTCATGTTATCGCCAGTGAAATTCGTATTGATCGTGTTGTCTCTGTCATAACAACGGTCTTCAAACATATATAATCCTCCTATCTAGGATAATATATGTTAGGGTACGAATTTGTGCCTGATATTCGCCTATAATTATTGTAAAATCAATCCAAATTCATTCTTCTTTGATAAAAAAATGAGTCCTAAATCAGGCTCATTTTTCTACTGTTTTTTAAAAAGGTAATTTCATATTTCCGTTTGACATCTGTTTCATCATCTTTTTCATTTGTTCGAATTGATCTAACAAACGATTAACATCCTGTACTTCTAGTCCACATCCTTTGGCAATGCGAACTTTTCTACTTGCTTTAATGATACTTGGATTTCTTCTTTCTTCGGGAGTCATCGATAAAACGATTGCTTCTATATGGGCCGTTTGTTTTGGATCAATCTTTACGTTTGTTAATCCCATCTTTTTGGCACCAGGTAACAATTTAATCAGGTTTTCTAATGGTCCTAGTTTTTTGATTTGTTTCATCGTCTTTAAGAAATCTTCTAAATCAAACTTACCATTTTTCATTTTCTTAGCAGCATCCATTGCTTCTTCTTCATCGATTTCAGCAGTAGCTTTTTCAACTAAGGAAACGATATCCCCCATGCCTAGAATACGACCGGCCATTCGTTCTGGATCGAACGTATCTAATCCATCTAGTTTTTCACTCACGCCGATAAGTTTAATCGGTACATTGGTTAAATGTCTTACAGAAAGTGCTACACCACCACGAGTGTCGCCATCTAACTTAGTTAAGATAACACCGGTCAGATTTAATTCATTGTTGAAGCCTTCGATGACATTGATAGCATCTTGTCCCATCATAGAATCGATTACTAATAACGTCTCTTGTGGTTTGACACTGGCACTGATGTTCTTTAACTCTTCCATTAAATCGATGTCGATTTGTAACCGTCCAGCTGTATCGATTAAAACATAGTTGTATCCTTTTTCTTTCGCATAAGCGATGGCATGTTCACAGATTTCAACAGGATCGTTTTTGCCTTCTTCGTAGACTTCGATATTCAACTGTTTTCCTAGTTGTTTTAATTGGTCGATTGCGGCAGGACGATAGACGTCTGCTGCTACTAGCAACGGTTTCTTATTGTGTTTCTTTCTTAAGAAATTTGCTAGTTTTGCAATCGTCGTCGTTTTACCAGCACCTTGTAAACCGACTAGCATCAAGATGGCCGGATTTCCATAAGTGTTCAATGGTGCACTTTCGCCACCAAGCAATTCCGTCAGTTCATCTTTTACAATTTTAACAAACATGTCCCCTGGTTTAATACTTTTGGCAACTTCTTCACCTAGTGCTTTTTCTTTTACTTTTGTCGTAAATTCTTTTACTACTTTATAGTTAACATCTGCTTCTAGTAATGCAAGACGAATTTCTCGCATCATATCGGAAATGTTATCTTCTGTTATCTTTCCATAACCTTTAATTTTATCAATTGCATTTTGTAAATGTTCTCCTAAACTTTCGAACATATTATCACCCACCTTGCATTAGTATATCATAATCCGAAAAAAAAGAAAAACGGTAAACGTCTTTCTATTGTGTAGTCCACTGCTTGAATACATCGGCATTGGCACTGTAAGGTTGTGGATTTGGCATTTCCATACGAACAATCATTGGAATTCGGAATGCACTTCCAAATGCCATACAAGTACCTGGTTGCAATGTCTTTTGCTTTTCTACAATCTCTTCTGAAATGTTCGGTACCATCTTCTTGATATAATCCAAATCACGTGGATGGTTCATCTTGAAGATTAAGAAATTGGAACATTGTGAAATAACGGTATCACTGATTTCAACAGGACGTTGTGAAATCAAACTCATAATCAAACCGTATTTACGACCTTCTTTGGCGATACGATCGAAGATATTATATCCTAAGATAAATGTATCGGTATCGTTTTGAATGTATCGGTGTGCTTCTTCCAAAAGAATGTTAAATGGAAGACTGCCACGGTCTTTCAAACTCTTTGTAAAATCGAACAAAATACGGCAGAAAATTTTCGTAATCGTCTTCGCGAAGGAGTCATCGACATCGTCTAAGTTAAAGTTTACAATCTGCGCCTTGTGCTTGCCATCTGGCATCATAATTAAGCTAGCAATGAATTGTTGTTCACTCATAAATGTCCGACATGCAAAGAACTTCGCATAATCTCCTGTAATCAAAGAGTGTAACCGAACACGAATTGTAACGGCATCGCCATACGTGTTTTCATTTCGTAACCAGCCTTCTGAAATCAGTGTGAAGTTTAGTGCTTTCTCTAAGTCTTCTAGTGTATAGTACACTACTTTAGCAGGTTCAAAGTTATCTAATTCTGGTTTGATGAATTCTGATACGTACTTCGTTAGCAATACACTTTCCGTAAAGTTTCCTTCCGAATCGATTAGGAAACAATCTCTAAATTTTCTCGTATATCCAATACCAGGAAGTTCTGCTTCCAAATTGAATTGTTCTGTTGAGCAAGAACCGATAATAGAGAAAATATCGTTTCGTTTCGAAGTAGAAGTTTCGTTAGAATACAAAACAGTCATGATTGCTTTGGCGATGATGTGGTTTTTATATTCCGTTGCATTGACATCGCCTTGATTAAAAATACGAACTAATTTATGCATTCGTTCGATAATTGGTAACTGCGAGTGATTCGTTACAGAAAGTAACAACGCTAAATCGTCTACAGTCAATAACCATAGTGGAACTTTCAATTGTTCCGTATTTGGTTCATGGTAGTTTGTCGTATAAAACTTATAATTGTAATTTGGATTAATCTTATTAATATCTTGAAAAGCATTTCGATATTCACCAGAAGAATCAAAAATAAAGAAATTAGAACGGAACGGAATAAATCCTGATGTCTGGAATACATTTTGAATCAATCTAGAAACACCACATGATTTACCGGAACCAGAGTTACCGAAAATAGCCATGTGATTACTGAACAATTCGTTAATATCGACTTTAATTGGGCAAGAATCATATAATGGACTGGCACCCAAAGTCATCGTAGACGGTTTTTCATCGCCGACGATCAATTTCATCTCTTCCGGAGTAATGATACGCACTTTGGCATTTAAATCCGGTTTTCTAATGACACCACCGATGAAACGGTCTGGTAATAATTCTCCCAAGAAATGAGCTTTTACGACGTTATCATCGATGTCGTCTACTTCACCTAAAATTTTCTTTTTGTCGTCTTCAAACACCAAATGCATATTCATAATATTGGTTGACAAATTTTCTCCATCTTTAATTTTTACATTGGCACCCTCGTTACTGATATATACAATTTTATCAAACATGTATTCCACTTCCCTTTTATTCTAATTATTATTATAGATTGTTTTCCGTTTGAATGCAATTCTAAATGTACTGTTCAATTTCTTTGGCAATCTCTTTTTCACTAATTTGACTCAACAGATTCAATACTTTGCCACGGTTTTCATAAAGATGTAACGATTTTTCATAAAACTGCAACCGTTCTTCTACATTCTTTAATTGTCCATGTACAGCATTTCTGGATACGTTATCATTTTCTGCGATCTCTCCTAATGAAAGGTCATCAAAATAATAATTTTCAAAGTACTGTTGTTGTTTTTCTGTTAGTAACACTCCGTAATAATCGTACAAATTCACTAAATATAATTTTTTATCCATCTACATCAAGTCCTTAAATAATCCATAAATATAATTTTCGATATCGAATACTTGCAAGTCTTCTTTTCTTTCACCTAACCCGATATACTTAACAGGGATATTAACTGCTTCTTTGATTGCTAAGACAATTCCACCTTTGGCCGTACCATCTAATTTCGTTAAAACGATTCCAGTAATGTTCGTAATCTCTTTAAATGCTTTGGCTTGACTAATTCCATTTTGACCAGTTGTAGCATCCAATACCAGTAAAGTCTCATGTGGAGCACCTGGAATTAGATTTCCAATTACTTTGTTCATTTTCTCTAATTCTTTCATCAAGTTTACTTTGTTTTGTAGTCGTCCAGCAGTATCAATAAAGACGACGTCATAGTTTTCTTTTTTAGCAAGTTCGATACCATCGTATGCAACTGCAGATGGATCAGCACCATCTTCTTTTCCGTAGAATCCGACACCAACTTTATCGGCCCATTCTTTTAATTGTTCACCAGCACCAGCGCGGAACGTATCGCCTGCTACTAACAGGACTTTCTTTCCTTCGTTTTTCATCTTCCAAGCAAGTTTGGCAATCGTAGTTGTCTTTCCGACACCATTTACACCGACCATCAATATGACAGTAGGTCCTTCTTTGGCAAACTGAATTTTATTGACTAATACTTCGTCGTTAACATAGATGATAAATAATTCGTCGACGATGATCTCTTTTAAATCTGCCGGTGACTCTAGATGTTCTTTTTTCACTCTAGCCCGTAAGCGATCCATAAATCCCATTACGGTATTGACACCAATATCAGCCATAATTAAAATTTCTTCTAATTCATCGAAATACGCTTCCGTAATTTTTGAATATCGATTGGTCAAATTGATTAAATTAGAGACAAAACTATTTCTCGTCTTTGATAATCCCTTCTCATATACTTTTGCATTTTTAATCAATGCCTCGCGTTCTTCTTTGGTCTTATCCAATTTCGATAGCGCTTCCATTTTTTCTTCTTTTTTAACTTCTTTTACAATTCTATCTACATCCAGTTGCGGTTCTTTGATTGGTGACTCCAACTTGACTGCAACTGTCTCTTCTACTTCTTTTTCTTCTACTTTGTTTTCTTCTTGATTTCCCTTTTTAAAGATTTCTTTAATTTTACTAAATATGCCCATAATTCCTCCTGTATTCTACTTCTTTCATTATACCGTAAAACAAGCCTTTAATCAATTTCTTTTGGTTGCAAAATTTTGCATTTTATAGTATAATAAGCCTGCTTTAAGAAGGGATATTGAAATGAAAAAAATCGCTTTACAAACATTACAGGGACAATTAAAAAAAGAAATTTCCAAAGAAGACCCAATATTACCATTTGGACCTTTGTTTTCCAAAGTGTTCCAACTACGAAACGGTAGCTATGTTAAACTTTATGATCCTTATTTTTTACAACATATTAAACAGCTTTCCCCATATGATATTGAACGTAAAATTATAGATGCCAAGCCGGTTTCTAATGTTCCTGAAATTATCGTTCCATCGCATGTTGTCTACAACGAAAAAAACGGATTATTCACCGGATACATAATGCCTGCTGCAAAAGGAATTACCTTAAATCAACTAGACAATCGTCTTAGCATGAAAGAACGTACAGATTTACGACAATATGCTGATTTATATCATTTGATGGAAGACTTCGTAAAACGGGCTAATCAAGCTGGATTTGTATTTCCAGATTTTTGTTCGTTAGATAATTTGTATATTTATGGAAAAGGAAATGATAGGAACTTATCTATGATTGATTATGATGGTATGCAAATTGGAGTCCACCCTTCCATGAGTTTTTCTACTGTTTTAGGAAACCAAAATAATTATTTTATTCCAAAATATTGGGATAATAAAAAACAGTTATTTAACCCAAATTTAGATATTAAGTCTTTGATTACAGAATATTTTTTAATGACTTTTAATATTAACTTGGCTAAAGTTGGTGAAATTAATCCTGGAACTGGTAAGCCAGTTACTTTAGAAGATATCTTTGAACAAATCCAACTAGATGACGATGATTTCAAACATAAAGTATGGAAAACGTTCCAACCAAACGGAGAAAACGAGTTTTTAGGTGACAGTGTTTATCGCTTAGCAGAAACACATCGTCTTACCTATGAAAAATATCGGTTGAGTGATATTTTTCCTTTACCAACCGAACTGCTGGACAAGGATGTCGTCATTACCCAAAAAAGATTAATTCGGAAATAAAATGGATAACTGGACAAACTTTTAAAAAAATAGTATAATCTACTACGTTAGTTCTATTACGGAGAAAATTAACAAAGAAAGGAGTTATTATGACGAAAAAACCTACAGATACTAAGATTATTGTCTTAGGAGGTTGGGGTGAAGTCGGAAAAAACATGTACTGTGTCATGCACAATGACCAAATTATCATCATTGATGCTGGTATTTTATTTCCAGAAGATGATTTGTTGGGCATCGACTATGTTTTACCTGACTTTACGTTTTTAAAACAAAATCAAGATAAAATTAAAGCATTAATTATTACACACGGACACGAAGATCACATTGGAGCTATTCCATTCCTTTTACAAAGTGTTGAAATTCCAAAAATTTATGCACCAAATCAAGCAAAAGAATTAATTGCATTAAAGTTAGAAGACCGCAATATTCGTTACGATAATTTATTTGTATATGATGAAGATACCGTCTTGAAATTTGGAGATATAACGGTAGAATTTATTCGCACTACCCACTCAATTCCAGATTCTCATGCGATTGCAGTAACGACACCAGATGGTACATTTATGACGACTGGTGACTTTAAGTTCGATTTTACACCGATTGGTCCGATGGCTGACTTACATAAGATGGCTGAAATTGGAAAACGTGGTGTCGATATTTTAATGAGCGATTCTACCAATGCATTAAATGCTGGTATGTCTATTAGCGAATCGAAAGTCGACAGTGCCTTAAATGATATTTTTGATAATTATCCAAATAGTCGAATTATAGTTGCTACTTTTGCATCTAATATTTACCGACTAAAACATATTATTGAAACTTGCTACAAGCATAACCGTAAAATATGCGTATTTGGTAGAAGTATGGATAATAATATTCAAATTTCCATTAAGGGTGGTTATATCGATCACAAGGAATTGATCATCACACCAGAGGAAGCCAATCATCTAAAACCAGGCGAAGTTACTTTGTTATGTACGGGTTCGCAAGGAGAACCTTTAGCAGCACTTTCTAGAATTGCTAATGGCACTCATAAACAAATTAAGTTGCGTCCAGACGACATCGTTATCTTCTCTTCTAGTGCCATTCCAGGAAATGCGTTAAGCATTGCTAGAACGATTAATCGTTTGTATCTTCAAGGAGTCAAAGTTTATACAACTTCTGTTTTATCTGACTTACACACTTCTGGACATGCAAACGAAGAAGAGTTAAAATTAATGATTCGTCTCATCATGCCAAAGTACTTTGTGCCAGGACATGGTGAATATCGTATGTTAAAACAACATGCTAATATTGCAATCAGTTGTGATATTCCACAAGACCATACATTCGTCTTGAAAAACGGTGATGTGTTAACATTAAAAAATCATGTTGTAACAAAAGCATCAGAAGGCGTCGTTGCAGAGGACATCTACGTCGATGGTAACCGTATCGGTGAAATCGGTTCTTCTGTTATCAAAGATAGAAAAATAATGTCAAACGATGGTATTTTAGTTGTCATTGCCAATATCGATCAAGATAAGAGACAGTTATTAATTAAACCGAATATTACGACTCGTGGTTTTGTATTAGTTAATGAGAATGAAGCATTGATTCATAAAATTGAAGAACTTGCTGCTAATACGATTCGAAACAAACTTTCAACCGGTGCTAACTTCAATGAAATCAAAGCAGCTTTAATTTCAGATTTAGTTCCTGCTATTTCTGATTTAACTGGTCGTAAACCTTTAATTTTACCTGTGATTTTACCAATCAAAAAGCCTATTGCTAATGCGCAATAGACTTTTTTATTTTGCCTCCAACTTTTTGTAAAACTGTTTTACTCTTTTATTCTTTGGTTTTGGATTAAATAAACCGATTTGATAGTTTTGTACAAAACGATTCATAACATCTAAACACATGTCATCTTCGTAACGTATCATCGCTAGCAGTTCGTTAGGTTCCATCCTATCTAGTTGGTCTAACTCCTCTTGTTTTGTTTCCCGTTCCGGTTGGACATCGTTATAATAAAACCGTAACAATTCAAACCAGATTTGTTTGGATAAAAGATTGTCTTTTCTATCGATATTTTCTAATACTCCCATTCCCAAATCCGTACATTCTCCTATATCAGAAAACTTCTCTTTTACGTTCATCATCAGTAAGTAGTAATCTAAGAAATGTTCAATTGGGTACGAATAAAATTTTGTTTGAATAGAGTCTACTTGACGCCACCATTGATCATACCTATTTTCTTCTTCATATTGAGGATGAAATTTTTTATAAATTTCTCTTCCCTCGTCTGTATTTAAGGCCATGTCAACCAGTTCGTAATCGTATTCACTGCCAACTTCGGAAATTTCACAATCGATTAGTTCTTCCAATACAGAATGGGTTTCTATAGCATATTCGATGAACTCTTGAACACTAGTGCAAGACTTCATAAATTCGATGATTTCATTTGGCTTTTCTTTTAACTCAAATTGGTTACAAAACTCTAATGTCATAGTTGATAAAACAGCATCCAAAGTTCCTCTTTCTAGTTCAAATTGATTATAATACTCTAATGCCATGGCGGCAATAATAGAACGAAATTCCTCATCGCCTTCTTCATACTTTTTACGAATCCACTCTGCTACGGAATAGATGGTTGCATCATAACCACCATCTATTTCTACACCCTCTTCTTCCAACATAATGGATTCATTGGTATAGTAATTTTGGTATAACTCGTTAATGAAACGATTCAGATTGATTAAATAAGAAACGTGTGTATCCACTTCTATCACCTTCTACGATTTTTTTCATCCATCTTCTTACAAAATTGTTTTACGCTTTGATTATCCGTCTCTGGATACAATCCAATCCGATAGCGACTAGCAAAACATTGCACTAATTCATACCTAGCATTATCGTCTTGCCACATTTCATCTATAATTTCTGTGCGACTACTTTTCTCTAAAAAACGCATAAATGTTTGCACAGATTTTCCCTTTTGGAAAATTTTATCTGTTTTTACAAGCGTGTAGTAATATTTGAGCATTTCTTTTAAAATTTGATCAGCCAATGGTGCTTCTTTATGGTGAATTGTCTCTAAAATATCCGATACGACTAGGTATGATTCGTCACTATCCTCAAACAAATCTAATGTCGTCATCATCGTTAAATAGAACTCGATAAAATTATGAATCGGATAATTGATAACTTCGAAACTTTTTGAATTATGATGTCTCAGCCAGAACCCGTCGTAGGCCATTTCTTTCTGATAATTCGGATGAAATTTCTCGTACATTTCTCTTCCTTCTGGCGTCTTCAATATGTCATCTGTAAAATGATAATTGTACCCTTTTGGTTCGTATACATCTATTTCATGTTCAATTAAAACATATAGGATGTCCATATTATCCCAAACGGCATCCAGGAAATCTTGTTTTGACTCACATTCTCTCATCAATGAAACGATTTCATCATCTTCATCATCGTAGGAATAATTGTAGCATTCGAGTGCCATCACGGAAATTAATGCCCCTATTTCAGCCGGACGTTTTTGATATTCTTCTGAAAGCCATTCTGAAATTTCTGTTTTAGCTGCAATCACTTCATCTTCACCGGTATTTTTTCTGGATTCCTCTATTTTTTGATTTAAAATTTGCTGATACATTTTTTGTAAATACAAATTTACTCGAATCAAATCGGATTCATAATTATGTTGCATTATAATTTTCCTTTCTTTTTGGATACATCTTTCTCTTGATTTTTTGATAAGTCTTGCTGTGATCCATAATTTGGGCTCGATTTTCTAAAAAGTCTTTATCCGCTTTTACTCCTTGTTGATAATAATTTCTTAATATTCGTTTTTGAAGTTCTTCATTTTCTGAAAATAATGAGACAATTTCATCTTGCGTTTGTAACATTAACAACCGTTTCAAAATATTCTTTTCAAATTTTGCATCGGTTGGATTTTGTTCTAATTTCGAAATGGCATCGACAACGTATTCTTCCGTCATCCGCAAAACAAGTGTCTCGTAACTTTTGGAAAATTTCCGATAAGAATTTAACATAGATTGAACACTTTTGATAGCATCTCCTTCGGTATGAGACGGTTCAAAAAAGAACTTATTGAAGTCGATTTCTTCTTTGGCAGCATCATCTTGAGGATTCATCAAATCTAATAACAACTTATCTTCTTTTGCAAATGGATTCATTTTGTTATATACCCATCTTGCTGCTTCAACTGGTGTTTGATAACATGGTAATTTTTCTAGAAGGGTTGCCGCTGAAACTCGTAAGATCAGTAACCAAACATTTAAGTCTTTCGTAATCAAAAATCGTAGTTCTTCTATTGTACTGACATTTCCTAATATTTGGTCGTATTCATCCATGATTGGATTTAAATTATAATATTTTTGATTTTCACTATACCCTTTTATTATTTCTTTATGGTTTTGGTATTCCATATACAATAATGCTAAGTAAGTATCTGTTTGTGAGTTAGACTTTAGGATTTTATTGCGAGGAACAATATAGTTGGGAAGACTGTAAAAAGTTTGCAATTTTCGTATGCTGTTTTTGTCGTTTTCATAATCTAAATTTGTCGGATTGAATCCCAATAGATTCTGATACATTTGATTTCTGGCTAATTCACTTGCCAACTTCATTTTTATATACATACTCTTACTCCCTCTAATAATCCCAATTGTTCCTAGTTCTAGATAAGTTTACTATAACGAGCATTCATTCTGTTGTCAATCTTTTTCCTCTATTTTATAGCGAAAAAAAAGCAACCGTTTTGGCTGCTTATCGATTATCGTGCCTCTTCTTGAGCACGTGTTTCTCTTACTACAGTTACTTTAATCGTACCTGGATATTGCATCGTCTGTTCGATTTTTTCTTTGATATCTCGAGCTACTTTGTGAGCAGTAATATCATCGATTTCATCTGGTTTTACGATGACACGTAATTCTCGTCCGGCTTGAACAGCATACGTTTTTTCAACACCAGGAATATCGTTTCCGATATTTTCCAGTTGCTCTAGACGTTTAATGTAGTTTTCTAACGTATCGTTTCTAGCCCCTGGACGAGATGCCGATAATGCATCTGCGATGGCAACTAATACAGAAATCACACTCGTTGGTTCGGTATCACCATGGTGCGATGCAATGGCATTGACGACAACTGGATTTTCATGAAATTTCTTAGCAATATCGACGCCAATTTCAACGTGACTTCCTTCCATCTCATGATCGATAGCCTTTCCAATATCGTGTAATAATCCGGCACGTTTGGCAAGGGTTACATTTTCACCAAGTTCTCCGGCCATCAAACCTGCCAAATTTGCTACTTCAATGGAATGGGCTAAGGCATTTTGACCATAACTGCTGCGGAAATGTAATCTTCCGATAATTTCGATTAAATCCGGATCAACTTTTGTCAATCCCAATTCAAATAAGGCATCGTTTCCATATTCTAAAATTTTTGCTTTCATGTCTTTACAAACTTTATCGTAAAGTTCTTCAATTCTAGTTGGGTGAATTCGGCCGTCTTTCATCAACGTTTCCAACGTTACACGAGCAATTTCACGGCGTAATGGGTCAAAAGAGGATAACACAACTGCTTCCGGTGTATCATCGATAATTAAGTCGACACCAGTAATTGCTTCTAACGTACGAATATTTCTTCCTTCCCTACCGATAATCCGACCTTTCATCTCATCATTCGGTAACGTTACAACTGTAATTGTCTGGTCGTTTGCAATGTCTGCTGCAAAGCGTTGCATCGCCGTAACAATCAAATCCTTCGCCTTTTTATCGGCTTCCATCTTAGCATTATTTTCTTGTTCTTTAATGTACTCTGCAATTTCTTTTTGCATTGCTTCTTCGACACGATTCATGACTAATTTTCTGGCTTTTTCTTTATCAAATCCAGAAATCTTTTCTAGTAACTCTAGTTGTTCTTGCTTGATTTCATCCACTCTAGCTTGTTCGTCTTGGATTTCTTTTTGTCTTTCAAATATCTTATTTTCTCTTTCATCTAGCGTTGTTTCACGCTTTTGTAGTAGTTGATCTCGTTTATCAATATTGTTTTCTCTTTGAATTAAGCGATCTTCATTTTCTTTGATTTCTGCTTTCTTCTCTTTGATTAACTTATCATTTTCTATTTTCCGTTTCTGTTCTTCTTCTTTTGCTTCTAAAAGAGCCTCTCGTTTCATCTTGTCGGCGTCTTTCTTGGCTTTTTCTAACATTTCAGAAATGGCTTTATCGTTGTTTTTTCCTTTTATATTATGATACAACAAGGCACATCCAGTACCTGAAAGAGATCCAATCACAAGGGCTAGAATGGATATTAATAACATATCCATAATTCCTCCCTATCTATATGTTAAACTTAATTAAAACTCTAACATTACCTTTATTGTAAGGTTTAATGGAATTTGTGTCAAGCAGAATGATTTCGTTCTAGCCCTCTTTGACAGTGTCAGAAGAAGGATTTCCTTCTGCAAATTTCTTTTGAATCATTGCTAATTCTTCCGGATCGGTCACCCGTTTTAAATAGTTATCTTTCAATACACTCAATGAAAAAAATGAAAATGTATCTGTCATCTCTTCCTTCTCATCTAGTTTATTTGCCAATAGATATGTTTTTAGATTGATTTTTTTCTCATCTAAAATTAGATATTCCTCGCCTGTATTGATTTTAATAATTTGACCTTTCATACATTCTCCTTTTTCGTTATTATTTATCTTTACTACTTTTCTTTGGTTTGCTTTCTTTTTCGTCTGTTGTTACGATATTTTTCTTTTTTCCAATTCCATAGTATTCTCGCGTTGCTTCGTAAATTTCTTCTTCTAATTCTTTATTATCTTTTAATAATAATTTGACATTTTCTCTACCTTGACCAAGTTTTTCTCCTTTATATGAGAACCAAGCACCTGTCTTCTCGATGATACCAGCATCGCTTGCCAAATCGATTAATTCTCCTTCGTGACTGACACCTTCGCCATACATGATATCGACAACAGCAGTTTTAAATGGAGGTGCTACCTTATTCTTTACGATTTTAACTGTCGTTTTATTTCCGACGATACCATCGCCCATTTTTAATTGTTCATTTCTTCTAACATCCAAGCGAATCGTAGCATAATACTTCAATGCTCTACCACCAGGTGTTGTTTCGGGATTTCCATACATAACTCCCACTTTTTCACGTAATTGGTTGATAAAAATTGCAATCGTGTTCGTTTTGCTAATTGTACCAGCTAATTTTCGCAATGCTTGGCTCATTAGTCTTGCTTGTAGACCGACATGAGAGTCGCCCATTTCACCATCAATTTCAGCTTGTGGCACCAAAGCAGCAACGGAATCGATGACGACAATTGCAACTGCTTGACTTTTTACTAAGGCATCGCAAATTTCCAATGCCTGTTCACCGGTATCTGGTTGAGCTAGCAACAACTCATTGATATTTACACCTAAATTTTTGGCATAGACAGGATCTAAGGCATGCTCCGCATCGATGAAAGCTGCTCTTCCTCCTGCTTTTTGAGCCTCGGCAATGGCATGAAGTGCAAATGTCGTTTTACCAGAAGATTCTGGTCCATAAATTTCGATAATTCTTCCTTTTGGATATCCCCCAACTCCCAAAGCGATATCTAATGCTAAGGAACCAGAGGAAATCGTATCGATTTCTAAATGGCTCTCATCTCCTAGTTTCATGATGGAACCTTTTCCAAATTGTTTTTCAATATCTGCTAAGACTTCATCTAAAGTCTTATCTTTGCTTTCCGTTTTACTCATAAATCCTCCGTTTTTCTCAAATACATTTCTATCATAACTTATTTCCAAACAAATTGCAAGCATTTTATCAAACATTTGTTTGTTATCTGATTTTTCCTATCAAAAAAGGGAATTCCTTTATAGAAAATCCCTTTTTCATTCTTTTTACCCTTTACTTTTCCTTTTTTGGAAAAATGATATTTTTATTCAACGTATAATATTCATACATTGAGAAGATTGACATGATTGTTGCAAAGTACAGTAGGAAAATATCGACATGAACATTTACCAGTTCGAACGGTAAGTTGTAGAACAACATCAATACCGTACCAACCATTAAGGATGCTGTCTTAATTTTTCCGGATTTAATGGCCGCAACTACCTTTCCTTTGGAAGCGGCTTCCATTTTAATGGCATCGACTACGATATCGCGTAGAACGATAACAACTGGTACAATTGCATTTACGAATCCCTGACATGCTAGAATAATTAAAACGGAATCTACTAATACTTTATCAGCAATCGCATCCAACATTTTACCAGTATTGGTAATTTGATTGTTTTTTCTAGCCAAGTATCCATCTAAGAAATCCGTTAAACTAGCAATGATAAATAAAACTCCTGCAATCGGATAACGGATATCTACTGTTATACCAGAGACCAACACTTGGGGAATCGTCACATTGATCATGCTCCATGGAAACAACAAAATGAAAATAATAACTAACGATAAAATCAATCTAGATACGGTCAATTTAGTAGGTGTATTCATACGAAATCATTCCTTCTTTCTCAATTCTCAATTCTTCTGTCCTAGGTGGCTCTTCCGTAACTACCATAAAAATCCAATAGATGAGTGCCAGGACTGCAATCGTAATACAAATACAGGCAATGAGCGGTTTGTAATTTGTTTTACGAGGTGGAATTTTCGTATAAGGCGAGTATACTTTTTTCTCTTCTTCTTTTTTATTTTCTTCTTTTCGAATCTGTTTGATATCGTCCAATGAAATTTTAGAAGTTTTTTCGAACATAAAATCATTGAATTCATCATTTACTTTATCCGTGTCAGCGCCTAAATACTTGGCGTATTCATTCACCAAATCACGCAAAATAAAAATGTCTTTGAAAGCTCTCGTGATACCGTCTTCTAAGTTGCTAATATCATCTTTTGAGACGTTTAAGTCCGAGGCCGCTTCTTCCACGCTAACACCGTGATTTACTCTTAGTCCTCGTAAATATTCACCGATTTCTTTCATAAGACACCTTCTTTATCAAAATAATACTTTGTAAGCCATGTTCTGTTCCTATTTCTAGGCGACAAACATTTATCTACCGTTTCCGGTCCGTAACGCCATTATCTTTCTTTTGTTACGACTCTCCTACCAAATTTGGATTTCTCACTTGCGGGGTTTACCAACGTTTCACTTTCTCCATTTCTAGAGAATATCGTCACTGTGGCACTTTATGAGTACTATAGCCATGGTTTCCTTTAGGCTAATTCCTCGCCGTTAGATTACTCTACCTTCGGTTATTGATTCCCTCAGCACAAACACGAAAGACATCCCAGTCTTTGTGAGCATGGACTTTCCTCAACATCATGGTTAGATGCCGCGTTTGTCTCAAAGTACTATTCGTCATCTTCATCTAGGTCTGTTAAAACAGATTCAGTTTGTTCTTTCTTTGCACCATAAACCATTTTTTCTAATTGTGATAAGCGGCGCATAATATCGACATTGGTGACTTCTTTATCACTTGTTTTGGCAATATCAATGCTCATCTTCAAATTACGAAGTTCTTGTTTTAAATGCATAATCTCATTTAATAAACTCTCTTTTTCTTTTTCTTCTTGGTTGATGATTTCAATGAATTGTTCGTAATCATGAATAATCACATCTAGAAATTGATCTACTTCTTTTAGCCTGTATCCCCTAGTATCAATCTTAAATTCATGTTCCAAAATATCTTGTGGAGTCAACGTAATTTTGTTTTGATACATACTTATACCACCAATCCCTTACAATGTATATTATCACAAAAATTCGATTGTTTGTCAATTTCTTTGCAAGGAAATGTGAAGGCCCTAATTTTCTTGGGATGTCATTTGCAAGATCTTTCCGATTCCATCTGCTATTCGACCTTTTGTCTCTTTTGCAATCTCTTGCGATACTCTGCTTTTCCAATCGCCAGCATGGTAAATTCGCTTACAAGATGGATGATGGAATAACTCTCGTTTTGATAAAGAGGATAATTTGCAAAAATCCGTTGCATCCATAATATAGATGGCATGGCCTTCGGCAATTCGACCCGTTTTATCATTTTCAAAGAAACGATCTAAAATGACCTTACCATTGGAATAGATATGTCCAACATACCCAGAAAATGTATTTTTACCGACTACTCTACAAATTGGACTCGTACTATCGTAGAACTCTTTCTTTTCTATATATAAATCCGCTAGACGAGCAGTTTTTCGTCTTCTTTCTTCTTCTGAAGTTACATTTACACGAACACCTGAAACTCTAAAATCATCCTTTAAATGACTTGCTGGAATTAACTCCCAATTCGCTGCTAGATCAGATAGCAACTGTTGCGTATATTTTTCAACCTCTTCTAGGTTCATTCCCGTAAAATCGATGGTAGAAAAATCGACGACGCGAAGTTCGGGATGTTCTAATAACATTTTCTTATATTCACTGTAAAGAGACTTCGGTGTTATCACAACGCCATCACTTTTAATTCCCATACTTTCGTTTTTGTATTTTCCAACTGTAATTCGTGGACTAGTTGCTGTTTTTCTATTCTCGTTTTCTCTAAAATAATCCGTTACATTATATAAATAACGTTGGGCTTCTTCTTTCGGAGCAGTAATTGCTGTCGATAAAAACCGCGATGCAATATAAAGGGATATTTTATCCCGGTCCATACTAGAAAAGTGCCATGTATTTACACGATGTGTATCCAAGTATTGCATAATGTCTTCGGAATGATTTAAAATACCTGACAATGATTCATAATACTGGGCACAAAATTTTGTGAAATCCTCTTCAGAACTGTAAGTTTCAAGTTGACCAATATTATCCAAGTGTAAGATTTCCAAAAATTCCGTGATATCTTGCATGGCATCGATTCGTTCTCGTCCAGACTTTGATTTTTGATTAATTAAGCGGACGAAATTTCGTAACATGGTTATCATCTCTTGACGTTCTTGATATTTCTTATAAAGGACTGGAAACTCTCTTTTCAATTCTCTTTTGGTCTTCAGATTTTTAAATATTTCCAAACGAGGCCATGCTTTTTCTCTTAATGCATTACTTAACTCTTCATTAGATGCTCTTAAGTCGATAGAAAGATTATCGCGGTTTCGAAACATGTTATCAATATTTAAATTCATAAATATTGACATCATAAAACCACTTCTAGAAAAACAAAGTTGTTTCTCTAGAGTATTTGGGTTCGTAACGATGCCTAACGTTTGGAAAAACTCCATATCGATGGTAGGAATCCCTATCTTTTTCATATAGTTCATATATTTTGTAAAAGCATTATCGATTGCTTTTTTTGTCGTTTCTTTATCATCGCAAAGCGCAATTAAGTCAGTAGAACTAAGTGTTACCGGTGTTGCAATCGGTATTCCACGATTAATACTCTCTTTTAATTCATCCATTTTATACCCTCCCGAAAAAGTATGAACATTATATTGCAAAATGTGTATTTTGTCAATTTTTCTTTAGTGTATAAAGTAACTTTGTATTCGATATCTCTAGGTCTACTAATGAGTAATCGTCTAATAATCTGTTTAAAAGTAGAACAACGTCATCTCTTGTCATATTTCCTCCTTTTTTATCACTATACCAATTTCGTCAAAATTTTGCATTCTTTTCGACAAAACTAGAACGGATTAGACAAAAGTAGGTTTTTCACGACAAAAAAGAACTTATCTTTTCGTAGTTTATCTTAAAAATTCCTTTAAAAATATAGGGTTTTATAGTATAATGTAATGTAGGTGATTTTATGAAATACCCGGCTGGTGTCAAAGTTGTTCCAACCGTTCACAAAAAAGAAGATATCCAGTACGGAAATCGTGGTATGAGTTTGGAACATGACTTAAACATTACAAACGATTATTACCGGGAATCGAACCGGGCACTTATTTATAAAAAACCTACCCCGATCAAAGTAACGAAAGTGGACTATCAAAAAAGTAGTGTCGTCATCAAGGAAGGGTTCTTTGAACATCCTTCTACAACGGACTACAACGGTGTCTATCATGGATTATATATCGATTTTGAAGCAAAGGAAACTTTAAATAAAACATCGTTTCCTCTTCACAATATTCATCCCCATCAAATTGAACATATTCGTGGAGTTCTTTTCCAAAAAGGAATCGTGTTTTTAATTGTTCGATTTGTTAAATTAAAACGGACGTATTTATTATTTGGAGAAGATTTTGCAGACTATATCGATCATCATGATAGAGCATCTATCCCACTATCTTATTTTGAACAACGCGGGCATTTAATTTTAGATCAATATCATCCAAGAGTGGATTACTTAAAAGTAATCGACCAAATTTATGGAGGTGCAAATGAATCAGAATTACAAAAAGAACTATAAGAAAAGTTCGAATCAAAATAATGAAGAAAAGAAGAAAGTAACCGTAAAAGGTTCTTCCAAATCGTATATGAAGAAACCAGACCCGAATGTGATTAAGAAAAAAGATCCTAAGTCTGCTACTTCAACAGAAAAAGAGACTTCTCGCTATAAAGCAACCAAAGAAGAAGTCGATCAAATTAGAGAGAGTGTGACGCATACCGTGCCAGTAAAAAGAAAGAAAAAAATGAATCCAAAAGATGTACAAATTCTATTGGGACTATTTGTAATTGCAGCCATTGTTTCATGGTTTACATTAGGACCTGTTGTAACGATTATTTTGGCTCTCGGTATTTTGCTAATTATCGGAATCGCAGCATTACTTAAGAAATTTGGTAAGAAAGGCAAACGGCGAACTGTTTTGAATGTCGTTTTAATTGTCTTCCTGAGTTTCTGTATTTTGGGAGCATTGGCGGTTGGTGGCTTTATGCTATACATTGTCAATACGGCTCCAGAATTTGATCCAAACGCATTAAAGAATCAACAATCTAGTATTCTTTATGACCGGGATGGAAATGAGATGACAAAACTTGGTGCCGAAGTTAGAGAAGATGTTACGTACGATCGACTTCCACAAGTATTCGTCGATGCCTTGATTGCAATCGAGGACTCTAGATTCTTCCAACATAACGGATTCGATGCAGCCAGATTTTTAGTGGCTTCTTTAAAACAAGTTACTGGTCAAGGTGGCGGTGGTGCTTCTACTCTATCCATGCAAGTTGTTAAAAATACATATACGGATGCAACTGCTACGACTGGTATTCAAGGTATCATTCGTAAGTTTACCGATATTTATCTTGCCGTATTTAAACTAGAAAAAAATTACAGTAAAGAGCAAATCATTGAATTTTACGTCAATAGTCAATGCTTTAACGGAACGGTATGTGGAGTTGAACAAGCATCTCAAATGTACTTTGACAAGAGTGTTAGCGATTTGAATCTTGCCGAAGCATCCCTACTTGCCGGAATGTTCCAAGCACCGTCTTCTTACAATCCATACAATAATCCAGATCGTGCTTCTGAACGTAGAGATGATGTATTAGACATGATGATTCGTCATGGCTATATTACAGAAAGTGAAGCAGATGCAGCTAGAATGATTCCAGTTTCTAGTCTTCTTTCTGATAATGGTGCCCAAACGATGAAGAATCAAGCATTCATCGATACGGTTTTAGAAGAACTAGATGATAAATACAATATCAATCCATATAACGTTTCCGTTGAAGTTTATACGACAATGGATCAAGCCAAACAAGATGGTGTCGATGATATTTTCAATGGAACAACATTTACTTGGGAAAATGAAGTTGTTCAAGGTGCTGCAGCAGCCATCGATATTCATACCGGTGAAATCCTCGCAATTGGTGCCGGACGAAATCGAAGCGGTATCCGGTCTTTGAACTATGCAACACAAGTGTTCAACCAAATTGGATCAACTGCAAAACCGATTTTTGATTATGCTCCTGGTATGGAATACTTAAATTGGTCTACTTATACTCAATTTGTAGATGAACCTTGGTCTTACTCATCTGGTCAGGCAATCAATAACTCCGATGGAAAATTTATGGGCCAAATCAGTATTCGAACTGCTTTAGCTCAATCTAGAAATATTCCTGCTTTAAAAGCATTCCAAACATTAAATAAAGAAATTGGCAATCAAAAGATTTACGATTTCGTTACAAGTTTAGGAATTACTCCTGAGACAACTAGTGGTGACACTTACGTTCACGAGGCTCACTCTTTAGGAGCATTTAATGGTGCTTCTGTATTACAGATGGCTGGCGCTTATGCCACATTCGGAAATGGTGGTTATTATAATGAGCCATATTCTGTTCGAAAAGTTGTCTATCGTGATACAGGCGAAGTCATCGAACATGAATCAACTAGAAATCAAGTCATGAGCGATTCTACTGCTTTCATGATTACAGATTGTTTACGTTCTGCTGTTACAGAAGGTATCTCAAGCGGTGCAAATATTTCAGGAGTTAACGTTGCTGCTAAAACTGGTACAACAAACTTCGATGCTGCTACTAAAGAATACTATAACTTACCAAGCAATGCCGTTAAAGACGCATGGATTGTTGGATATGACCCAGACATTGCTCTTGCTATGTGGTATGGTTACGAAGTAATTGACAGTCAGTATGTTAGTACCAATGCCTCTGCTGTTAGATGGCGTACAAGATTATATCAAGCCTTAGGAAACGTCGTTTATGATAGAACTGGAAAAGACTTTACAGCACCAAGTTCTGTCGTACGTGTCGGTATCGAAGCGGGTTCTAATCCGGCTCAACTTCCAAGCGAAAATACTCCTGCTGATCAAATCGTATACGAGTATTTTAAAGCAGGAACAGAACCTACTGAAACGTCTACAAGATATGTTAAATTGCCAACTCCTACTGGTTTGAAAGTTACATATGAAGATGGCAAAGTTACGATATCATGGAATCGTACTGCAACACAAACTGGTAACGAAAGTTACGGTAGTTATGGATACCGTGTTTACTACAACAATACAGAACTTGGATTTACAACTGAAAACACTTACTCATTTGAAACATCAGAACCTTACGGTACTTACAGTGTCGTATCTTCATTTGAAAACTATACTGCAAATCAAAGTTCTGCTACTTCTTACACGTTAGAAGATGAAACAGAAGAAAATATTACATCTTCTTTGAAAGGTCGTTCTAGTTACACTTGTAGCGTCGACAGTTGTAATGTTACTGAGGGTGTCACGATTTTAGATGGTACTCGTGATATTACTTCTACAGTAGCGGCTCAAGGTGGTATTACTACTCAATATATCTATATCGATTCTACCGGAACTCAAGATACGACGAAGACTGCTTTCGATGATAGTCTAGCAGGTAGTTGGGTTATTAAATACATTATTAACTATCACGGTTATACAAGAACACACGATATTACAATCGAAGTTCGATAAGAAGGATTCATTCCTTCTTTTTTTGTACGAAAAAGGTGTCCCAATCACTTAGAACACCTTACGCATAGTTCTATTGTTTATTACCAAACTGGCATCATCCGTACAGAGGAGTCATCCATTTTCTTTTTTAACGTCTTGTTTTCGTGAGTATGAAGTACGGCAATCGCATCTTCTAAATAATCGTCTTCCGAAATCATCGCAGGATGATCGAAAAGATAATTAAAATAGTTCTGTGTCTCTGGACTAAGTTCTCCTATTTCAGCAATCGTGTCATAGTCTAAGTGACAAACTCCAGAAGACGTGGCACTTAAAAATAAATGAAGTAATTGCATTTTACCAACTAAAATACTCTTCTGTCGTTCATCTATTGGTAAGTCATACACGTTTTTTAATCTTTTTTTATGCCAAAAATGTTTGATTGGCATCAGATCGTCACAGCCAGCCTCTTCTAAATCGATGAATCCTAGTCTTGTACCGTCAAAGATAATATTGCCTTCATGTATATCACTCGGATAGATATCGTTTTGATGGAACTCCTTCAAGGTTTGTAAAGCAAGAGTAAAACAATCTGTCAAATCAGATAAATTGTGAAATGCATATTGTGACAAATTTAGACCGTCGATTTTCGGCATCGTATATAAAAATGTTTGCTCTGCAATTTGACAATAATCGACTGGTAAGGCGGATCCTTCAATGTATTTTTGAGATAATCCTGCCATGCGCTCTGACGTGATTCCAAATGCTAACTTTACAACGGTATGTGGTGTCAACAAGCGAACACATTCATATTGATCGATCAAACATGGTAACTTTTCAAAATCGACGTACGTTAATTTCAACATAAAAATAACCACCCTTTTTGGTGGCTATTATATCACTGTTTCTTATTTTTTTAAAGTCTTGTAATACTTACAAATTTCTTGTAATTTACAACTATCACATTCTGGTTTCATGCTTTTGCAATGGTATCTTCCGAATAAGACCAATTGATGATGACGTCTTCCCCATACAGATGGGTCGAAATATTTCTCTAACTTTTTCTCTACTGCTAAAACAGAGTCATCTTTTTTGGCAAGCCCTAATCGTTTACTGACTCGTTCTACATGGGTATCGACGGCGATTGCTGGAACATCGTAAATGTTACTTAGAAACACGTTTACAGTCTTATGGCCTACTCCAGGCAGAGACTCTAAAATCTTCCGATCAGATGGAGTTTTTCCACCGTATTGATCGACGATAATCGTGGTGATTTCTTTGACGTATAGACTCTTTCTCTGATATGTTCCAATCGGTTTAATGATCTCTTCGATATCCTCTCTTGGGGCATCTTTTAATGCTTGTAGAGACGGATATTTGCGAAATAGTACTCTCGTTACTTGATTGACTCGTTTATCGGTCGTTTGGGCACTTAACATCGTTGCTAATAATAATTCGTAATCTTTGGAGTACTCTAGTTCACATTTTGGATTGGGATAAAGTTCCTCTAAATAGTTTTCAATTTGTTCTACTTTATTCACTGTTGTCATCGTCAAACCAATCGAAATCGAAGATTTCTTTTGGCTTTTCCACCTCTTTCTGTTCTTGTTGTTTGCTTTTTTCTTCTTTCCAACGAGCATTGTGTCGTCTTACTTCTTCTACGCTTTTATATCCTTTTTTAGACCAGTCATAAATAATCTTGTCGATGTATCGTAAATTTGCTACACCGTTGTAAGTTGCTTCTTTCAATGCTTCCATAATCATGTCTTCATCTGTTCCAGAATCTAACCATGCTTTGATGATTTCATATTCCATCGGACTCAATGGCCGACCAAATTCTTTTTCGATGGCTTCGTATACATTTCCGGCCTGAATTTCTTCGCCTTTTTCCTCTTCTTTTTTCCAACGTTCCACTAGCAAGGATGTGACTTTGCGATAGAAATCTTCTAGAGAAATGTATTCCTCCATAACCCCTTTTTCATTTTTTATCGATTCCACCGTAATTAGATGTTTGTCTGTCAAATTGGAAATTGACATCATGATTTCCATCTGTGTCATATTTAACCTACTTTGAATCTCTTCTGGATTAAATAGGAAATGATTACCTAAATTTTCTAAATACGCTAAGACGATTAAATCCATATCGGATACGGATAACTCTTTGCGAAATTGAATCAAATAGTAAGGCATGCTGAAAGAACCATCTTTTAAAAAGTTCATAATGTGTTCACTTTTCATAACATCCCTCCTAAATGTTTTTTATTATAAACCGTTTTGATTAATTGTCAAACCTCTTACTTATAATATATTCTGTTATGGCTGATTTTTCATTTTTTAATTTCATCGTCAAAATCTTCTGTTCGATATCTTGACGGATTTCTTTGATAAATGGACCGGGTTTACGATGGAGTAACTCTGCAATCTCCAGACTCGAAATGGCGATTTCTTTTTTGCTGTGAATTGGCATCTCTTCGTATGCTTCCGCCACCTTTTCTTTTGGAATCTTCTTCATCGTCGCTGCCACTAAGTTCGGGTATAAATCGTATTGATATAGAGTCCGATAGTCTAAGTTATTCTTTTCCATACATTGTTGAATGGCTTCGATTAGAGATTTCTCATTATTAGAAAATGGATAGATATCACATACGTCTAACTGAGCCCATACACCTAGAATATCTTCAAAACTTTCGACCGTTCTTAACTTTGGAATTTCTAATTCGCTATCTAATCCCAACTCTAAAAGTAAGGATACTCCATATTTGACATTTGGCGAAGTAAATATTTTTTCTAGTTCCTCTTTCTTTCGTTGATATGACAATTTCTTTAATAGTGATTTCGTCTCTTCGATGGCATGTTTCACAGCATCACTCAAATGAAAATTCAACTTTGTTGCAAAACGAATTGCTCTTAAAATACGGAGACTGTCTTCACTAAACTTTTCTATGGCATCGCCTACTGTTTCGATTCTCTTTTGTTCTAAGTCCTTCTTTGCTTCAAATAGATCAATCACTGTTCCGTTTTTATCCATACAAAAAGTATTGATGGTAAAGTCACGACGCGATAAATCTTCTTTTAAATTATTAATATAGATAATTTTACTTGGTCTTCTGTTATCGATATAGGACAATTCTTTCCGAAACGTCGTAATTTCAAAGCGAATTCCTTTATAATAAACGGTTACAGAACCGTAATCATCGTTTGGCATACAGGCATCTTGAAACACCTCACGAATATCTTTTGGAGTCGCATTGGTACAAATATCGATGTCGGATGATTCGATGTGCAACAGATAGTCTCTTACGAACCCTCCGACAATGTAGGCATCGTACCCGTATGAATCCATATAACGAACTAATTCTAATGCTTCTTTTAACATGGTATCACCACATCCTCATTATACCAAAAAAAAGGCAGATTGACTACTTCTCTATCACAGAAGCAATGTAATCTACACACTGATTTAATAATTTAATTAAGTTGTATTTATGAAACAGTTCTAAATCCGGTTGATAAAACGTCATATGAATTCCTCTATCTTTAAAAAAGACAAGGGAGTCATTGTAACTTTTAGCATCTTTTTCATATGTTTCTCGATTCATCAACACTTCTTCCATCTTTTTGACACGGTCAAATAGTCCTTCGTACTTTAAGGGATGCACTTCTTTTTTGATTCTAAGATAGTTATCGAACTCATAGAAATCTTGATGTTTTAAATTTATGGCATCTTCTGGCGAACACAATTTTACTTTGTGATTGGCAAGACGAACTCCTACGACATTACCGTGAACATCATATAAATAAATATTCTCATAAATATAACGGTTGAAATAAAAATCTGTTAAAAGGTGAATCCAATATCCTTTGACAATCGGGTCATCCAGTTGATTTTGGTACTTTTTGACAAATTGATCGACATCTGGAAGAGATTCTAAATTTTCGATTCCTTCACTCTTCGGATTTTGAAAATGAGTGATGGTGTGCTTTTTATTTTCAAAGTTATTGGACCAGTCGACAATCGCTGCTCCCAGTACCGTTAGATCTTTATCTTTTAACTTTAACTTAGTACATACTTTCTCTGCAACTGCTATATGAGTCGTTAATGTTGGCATCTTCTAGCACCTCTATTCTATCTCTATTATAACAGGATTTATGGCAAAAAAAAAGCCAAAGGCTTTTTATTTATTAACAGCTTCTTTTAAAGCAGCTCCTGCTTTGAATGTAACAGCTGTACGAGCAGCGATTGTAACAGGTGCTCCAGTTTGTGGATTTCTTCCGCTTCTAGCAGCTCTTTCAGATACACCGAAAGTTCCGAATCCTACTAAAGTAGTCTTTTCTCCTTTTTTTAGTGCTTCTGTGATTGCATCAAATGTTGCATCGATTGCACGAGTTGCATCAGCTTTTGTTAAACCAGTCTTTTCAGCAACTGCTTCTACTAATTCTACTTTTTTCATAATTTAAAATTCCTCCATATATTCAGTTGTTTTTTTAAGCACTTCTATGCTTACATATATAAAGTTATCACGTTTTAACTGTAAAATCAACAAATTTAACACAAATTGACTAATTTTTAGGCCGATTTTAAAGGGTTTTTGAAAAATCTACTCATCTTGTTTTTATAACCTGTGTTCTATAATTCTAGATTTACGAGAACTTCTGAATTTAGTATAATATAAGTATTAGATTCGAATCGAGGGATAGTTATGAAAAAGAAACTTTGGGAACATAAATGGGCGCTTTTAGGAATCGTCATCTTCAGTATTATCAGTATGTTGCCACTCCTTTGTAATACACATCGCTTGGGACACGATACGAATTTCCATACGAGTAATGCTACTGTGATTGAAAGTTACATTTCTTTGAATGATCCGTTCCCTGCTTTGATTTCACCTAGAATTGCCAATAACTTGGGATACGGAATCAATCTTTTCTATCCATCTTTACCTCATACGATTTTGGCTTATACGTACCGTATCGGTAAGATATTCAATCCTAGTATACTAGATTCACTGGCTGTTCTCTATACTTTGATTACGATTTTATCTTCGTGTTTCGTCTATTGGATTGGGATGAAGTTATTCCATTCTAAGACGCTTTCTTTCGTCGCTGCGGCAGCATTTATTTTCTTCCCATATCGGATTGGCGATATCGTCGTACGAGGGGCATTAAACGAAGTGTTCGTATTCCTATTCATGCCGATGATTTTACTAGGACTCATCTACTTATTAGAAAAACGATACCGGGAGTTCTTCTGTTTCTTTGTCATCGGATATACGGGATTATTTCTATCTCACTTAGTCATTGCGATGTACTTTACGATTTTTTTAATTCCGTTCTTCTTAGTATTCATGCGTAAACTATTTACGAGGGAAGTATTTCCAAAACTGCTCTTAGCAGTAGGCATTGTGACATTACTCGTTCTTCCTTTCTTCGTTACAGTTATCGAGCATAACTTATTTGGAAATTACGTCGTCTATGCCGATGGCGAGATGGCCGGGTTGGATTACATGGAGTACTACAGCATGGATTTAGGACAATACTTTAATCCAGATATCGATTATGCTTGGGAAGTACCGATGTTCTTAAACATTTTTACCGTCATCGGATTCGTTCTCAGTTTCTTGTTTTATCTTGTCAAACCACAGCGCAATCGGTTGTTCTTCTTTTTCTTCTTGTTGTCGTTCTTATGTTTCTTATTTTCGCTTAAAAACTTTCCATGGCAAAATATACCAGAAATATTCTATATGATTCAGTTCCCATGGCGAATGCAGACGATACTTGCCATTTCGATGTCTTTGTTAGTGCCATTGTTCTTAATCTACATTCAAAATCCGGATTTGCGAAAATACTCTGCTTATTTGGTAATCGCTTGTATTCTTATCTCCTCTATCAGTTATTTAAATAACTTATATGAGAATTACTATACGACGACCGATGTCGTTGAAGATAATCTTGCGATGGGACACTCAAGTGAATATTTACCAGTTCATACGAAAAACAATATCGATTACTATTACGGTAGGAATGGAGATGTCATCGTACTAGAAGGAGATGCAACTGTCGATGTTTTAGAAAGTGATGTGCCAGATTTAACGTTTACAGTAACGGATAATGAGGATACTGTCACCTTAGAACTTCCTCGTCTTTACTATTTGGGATATCACTTGGGAAGTGAGGATGGAGATTCTTTAGAACTATTCGAAAATGAACGTGGATTTTTAACTGTAAGGATATCTGGTAACGGAACATTTACTTTGACGTATCCTGGTACAACTGCTCATCAAATTGCATCTTATTTACAACTATTTACAATTCTTGGAATTTTCTTAACTCCCATTATTTCGAGTGTTTTTCCATTCCGAAAGAAAAAACTTGTAAATCACAATGTCAATTAATACCCTCTCTTATCCTTTTATGGTATAATTTAAGAGAGCCCTTAGAGAAAGCCGTTCTCTAAGGTTTTTTTATTTAGGGAGGTGTTTTAAATGGCAAAATATGTATTTGTAACAGGCGGAGTTGTCTCTGGTCTGGGGAAAGGAATTACGGCTTCTTCCATCGCACTTTTATTAAAGTCACGTGGTTATAAAGTGTTCATGCAGAAGTTTGATCCGTATATCAATGTCGATCCGGGAACGATGAGTCCATATCAACATGGAGAGGTTTTCGTCACTGCCGATGGATCTGAGACAGATTTGGATTTAGGTCACTACGAACGATTTATCGATGAAGAGTTAAATTATACATCCAATATGACGATGGGGAAAATTTTCTCTTCTGTCATCGAAAAAGAACGTCGTGGTGATTTTTTAGGTGGAACAGTTCAAATTGTACCGCATGTCACCAACGAGATTAAGAGCAAAGTCTACGATGCCGCTAAATCTTCAGGTGCCGATATCGTCATTACAGAAATTGGTGGAACAATCGGCGATATCGAAAGCGAGGCATTCTTAGAAGCACTTAGACAATTTCGAAGCGATGAAGGATATGAAAATACGGTATTTGTACATACTTCTTTGGTTCCTTCTATCTATGGCTCTGGTGAACTGAAAACGAAACCGACACAACATTCTGTCATCGAACTACGTGGTCTTGGCATTCAACCAGATTTTATCGTCTGTCGAACTCCAGTCGATTTGGATGACTCTTTAAAATCTAAAATCAGTCTATTCTGTTCCGTTCCTAAAGAATGTGTCATTTCATCTACCGACGTTACGAATATTTATCAAATTCCATTAAATTATTACAATCAGAAATTTGATGAAGAGATTTTAAATCACTTTCATTTACCGGTATCTAAGATCAATTTAAAAGAATGGGAGTCTCTCGTTCATACAGTCGACAACTTAAAAGACGAAGTAGAAATCGCTTTGGTCGGTAAATACGTCGAATTACACGATGCCTATATTTCTGTTGTAGAAAGTTTAAAACATGCTGGATATGCTCATAAAAAGAATGTCAAAATCTTATGGGTAGATTCAGAAGCCCTTGAAAAAGAAGAAAACTTGGATTCTGTATTTAAGAATGTCAAAGGCATCATCGTTCCGGGTGGTTTCGGTAGTCGTGGTATCCCTGGTATGATTTTAGCGTGTCAATACGCAAGAGAACACAACATTCCTTATTTGGGATTGTGTCTCGGTATGCAAATTGCCGTTATCGAGTTTGCTAGAAACGTATGTGGAATCGATGATGCTACTTCTACAGAGTTCGATGAACTTGCGAAAAATCCAGTTATCGCTTTGATGGCAGACCAAAAATCGATCACCAATATGGGTGGAACACTTCGTCTAGGTAATTACGAATGTCAAATCAAAAAAGGGACTCTAACCCATCAGATATACGGCCAAGACCTCATTTTAGAACGTCATCGTCATCGTTATGAATTCAATAATAAATATCAAGAGATGTTAGAACAACACGGACTTGTCATCTCTGGTATCAATCCGGCTTCTAACTTAGTCGAAATGATCGAATATCCAAAGAACGATTTCTTCGTTGCATGCCAATTCCATCCCGAATTTAAAAGTAGACCGAACAGACCTCATCCATTATTTAAAAACTTCATTGGAAGCGCAATTAAAAAGAAAAGGTAAGCCCTTTTCTTTTTATTTTGTATCAAATAAATCATCCAACGAAATATCTAGGATTTTACATAATTTTCCTAACACTTCATAATTTGGGTACCAGTCGCATGATTCCCATCTACTTACATCTTTGTTTGTCAGATGTAGCATTTCTGCTAACTCTTTTTGAGTCAACCCTTTTTCTTTTCGTCTCTTTGCAATTTTTTGACCAACCGTGATTTTCTTCATAATCTACCCTACCTGTACAAAAATAAAAGAGCTCGGTAAAATCATAAAGTCTTTACTAGCCCTTTAAGTAATTTTAGTATATCATTTTTTTCCGGAAAAGAAAAGAAAAATCTTATATTACGATAGCAAATAAATTATTTGAGCCTTTATTGACAACTTTTGTCAGCATCGTTTGTAGTTTATAACGGATATTATCTGGCATCATACTAATCTTAGATTGGATTCCTTCTTGAACGATGGCATCGATACTACGACCGAATATTTCACTTTTCCAGATGTTTTCTTTATCTTTTAGTAGATGATCGATCAACTCTTTTGACTGTACTTCACTACCAATAATTGGTTCAAATGTACTTTGAACATCGACTCTGATCATGTGAATCGAAGGGGCGACGGCTTTTAGTTTAATTCCGTATCTGCTTCCTTGTTTGATGACTTCGGGTTTATCTAGTTTCATGTCTTCGATCGTTGGATTGGCGATGCCATAACCCGTTTTCTTAACCATCTTCAATGCGTATTTAAATTGATCATATTCTTTCTTGGCCTCGTTGTACTCCTGAAATAGCGATAATAGGCCGGCCTTACTACTGACATCGATCTGGATGATATCGTGTAGTACTCTGCTGTAGAGTTCTGGCGGAGATGTCAATGTAATCGTCACGACTCCCGTTCCAGCATCGACATTCGAGATGTATGCTTTTTCGATATTCGGGTTATCTAAGAATTTCGTATTAATCGTTTCGATATCGCGCAGTTTATCGACGTTATCGACACTACTACGAATCGATTCTATATAACTTTTCTTGACCTCGTTTTTAGAGTTTAAAATCGCAATCCATTCTGGCATTTCGATTTCGACATCTAAAATTGGGAATTCATATAGGGCTTCTCTCAAGATGTCGTAAATATCTTTTTCAGTCATCGAATCGATATTCATTGGAATGACGGGAACGTCATTTTCCGTATGTAAACGGTCTGCTAGACGTGCGGTTTCTGGTAACATCGGATGAACAGAGTTCAAGATGACGATAAATGGTTTACCGATTTCTTTTAGTTCATCGATGACTCTTTTTTCTGCTTCTTCGTAGTCACTTCTTGTGAAATCACCGATGGAGCCATCGGTCGTGATGACAACTCCGATGGTCGAATGATCTTTAATTACCTTTTCTGTTCCGATTTCTGCTGCTTCTACAAAAGGAATAGCATCATCGTACCAAGGTGTCTTTACTAATCTTGGACCATTCTCATCTTCATATCCCTTCGCATCCTTAATTAGATAGCCCACACAGTCGATTAATTTGATATTGCAGGAAAAGTCATCGATATTGATTTTTGCAGCCGTATTGGGCACGAATTTAGGCTCTGTCGTCATGATTGTTTTCCCTTTGGCACTTTGTGGAATTTCATCTAAGGTCCGTTTTCTTTCGTATTCATCTTCGATATTCGGAACGACTAAGGTCTCAATGACTTTTTTAATAAACGTACTTTTTCCTGTTCTAACCGCTCCTACTACACCGAGATAGATATCGCCGTTCGTTCTAGCGGCAATACTCTTTATAATATTTTGATTATCCATATACACATTCTCCTTATATCTATTTCAATGTATGTAAACACTTCTTTTTTTAACACAAAAAAAGAAGATTTCTCTTCTTTAGATGATTTCAATATCACAGTATTCTTTGATCAGTTTATTTCTAAAGAACATGAATACGATATCGAACGATTCTCTATCTTCATACAAAATAGCATTCAATAGTAAAATTGTGTACGTACTGATTGATTCTCGTTTTAATTTTTCTACCACTGCTAAAGTAAATACAGGATCTTCTTCTTCGAAGTTTTCTACTTCGTAACTGTTTAGTAACTCTTTTAAGACGTCGTATTTACCCATTCGTAGCAACTCGTTGATTTTGGTAACGTAACGAAGACGAGTAATCCAGTTTTTAGATAATGTCTCCTTAACTTTGTTATTGTTTCGTTTTCTCATGTTGACTAAAGTTTCTTTAATGAATTCGGAGTAGCCTTCTTGATCTAAACGATCGATTTCTCGTGTTTTCAACTTCGACAAGTCTTTACGGAAAATATATTTGCGGAAGATCGTTTCAAAATTGAAGACGACTACGATAATCGAAATTAAAATGATGGCTCCTAAAATCTCGAATATTGCCATAAATGGAAAAATTGCTACTACTTTTCCGATAATTTTATCTCTACCAATCGGGTCATCTTCCGTATTGTTCGAATCCCCTTTGGTAATAATTTGATCTTTATTAATACTGATAATTCGGTGCGTGACAAAGTATCCATCGGCTTGATACGTTACGATGTCTCCCACTTGAAAATCATCTGTAATTTTTACAATAACCATATCGTTTACATCGACTGTTCCAGACATAGAACCGGATGCAACGATAAAGAATGTATAGCCCCCAATATTTACATAATCCTTATGCAGTACTACGGTACTGATAAACGCTAAAATACATAGAACAATCAGTTCGAAGATTAAGATCTTCGATAAATATTCCAGTATCTTTTGTAAAATTTTCAAAGACTTAACCTCCCTCTTTTTATTCTTTTCCCTTTTATTTTAAATCGTTTACATTACAGATAAACTCGATATCGTTCAGGGTGATACCAAGTGTCGTTAAATCGTATATCTTTTGAATCATGTCTAAATCTTTTTTCAATGTGTCTAAGTCTTCTAAGTTGCTATCCTCGATTTTAATGTTGAGAAGGGTACATTTCTCTTTCATTTTTTCTTTGACATCGTAAGACATTGCCAAATTTAAATTCTTCGTTAAAATGTGATTACTATCCAAGATAAATTTGGTAAAGCGATCCATTTCTTCATTCACAGTATCGGATAAGTCTTTTTGCGATGCGATTAACTCTTTACAGTAACCGTAGAAAGATTTTGCAAAATCGAAAGCATCGTACAACGTCGAACTTTTGTCTAAACAAGCTCCTGCTCGACTTGTGATTTTGGCATCGTCTAACTCCCTATATTTGGTGTTTAACTGTTGAATTAATTCTTCGATTTCCACCAGTCTAGCCGCTTGTTTATTTTCAATCTTTTCTTTGTTTTTACTAACTTTGTTCCACCAATCGTATTTTTTGACAATTTTTGCACGATTTTTCTCTAGTTTGGCGATTTCTTTTTCCTTTGTCTTCACATCGTTCTTATGATTTTTTGCATCTTCCATTCTTTTTTTGACGTCTTCTAGGATGAAACGAAAATGATCGATGGTCATCCACTCTTCCAAAGTGCGATTTAATTCCATCATGTTTTGAAAATACTTTTCTTGCTCTGGCTCCGATAACGTGTCAAAAGAACCAGTAACTACGAACGAATCTAATTTTTTATTGCGGTTGGTATTTGTCTCTAAGTAATCGGAAATATTTTCGTCCTTGTTTTTAAATGATTCCACCAAAGTATACGCATCTTGACGTTTCATTACCGTTAATTGACTCTTCTTTTGTAAGTATGCTTCTCTAAATGTCTCTTCGGTCGTAGAGGTTTGTTCTAACAATTCCTTTTTATGACGAGTGCAATACGCAGAAAGTGCTTTATTGTGCTTTTTTACAAGAGAACGAATACTCAATTTCAAGTGTGTCAATAACATTGGGCACTTCCAATAAAGAGAATTGAAAGTTCGTTCTAACTCTTCACTTCTGTTAGCATCTCCACTTACTTGAAAGAACACAGTCATGTATTCTCTCGCATAGATGCTATAATCGAAATCTTGGGCCGATAAAACTACGCCAGAAAGTCTAAACTTTTCTACTACATAAGATAAAATTTGATTGATTTCGGTCAAATTATTTTGTTCCACCCGATCCAAATCGTAACAGATTTTAGCAAGTTTCGTCTTTTCAAATACTTCATTATAAGGATTATCGTATTTTAAAATTCGTTTTAGGTTTCGCACTTGTTCCGTTAGTGGAGCAATGTTTGGATTCTCTCCTGTTGGTGTCAAGCTTTGCGCCTTGGCTTGCAAAACCGTTTTGATACTCTCCATATCACTACGATAAGATGTTAGTAATTCATTTACCGAACGATTTCGCTCTTTGGCGGCATGAATTTTATATTCCGCTATAACTTTATGGGTACCTTCCGTGATTTCCAAAGGATATGCTTCTATTTTTCCCTTAATAGAAGGAATGGCGTTTAAATATAGGTCCAGATTATTCATCTTCATCCGCTCCTTCTACTACAATTAGTTTTTCTAAGTCCGCTATCGCTTTCCTAACTTCTTCATACAGGTTCCATAGCGTCTCTGGTGACTTGTTGAACAGGCTCTGTTGATCTGGTAATTCTGGTTTTTGGATTGTCAAAACTTCAGTTGGATTGTCCATGTTCATCACCTCGATATGATATCTCATTATTATTATTATAGCATAATTTTTTTATTTGAACAGATAAGAACCATACAAAATATGTTCCAACGATGTATTTTGACAAAAAAAAGGAACCTTACGGTTACCTTTCGTTCTAAGCACCATCAGCGCTTGTATTAGAACTGATTTGAAGACTAAATGTTAATGATCCACCAGAGGCGTTGTTTTCACAGTCTACATCTTGTCCTTCAACCCACATATAAATTCTTACTTTTGTAATACCAGGTTGTAATTGCATTAAACTTTGATATGCTGTTGTAGGAATACCATCAACTCCTGTACTAGCACTTGGAGTTACTTTTTCAAAGTATGCTCCATCTTGACTATCCAATGGAATGTCCAATTCTGCGCCAATATTAGCTTTTACTCCATAGTATTCAAGTGGGTCAGCATCTGTTTGTTGAGTAGTTTGATGATAAACAGAGTTTGCATTTTGAACAGCTGCTGCAGTATGAACATCGTTGTTTACTTCCCAAATGAATGGGTCTGGAGTACCAGTTGATTTCAACTGTTGAATCGTAGTTGGAGCAGTACCAGTTGCAGCATTACCTTCATTGACGAATGCAATACGGGCCGCATTTTCGATACCTGAACTTGCACCTGAAGCAGTTACTCTTGAATTAGATGTCAAGTAAACTTGTGTTAATGCAGTCGTTTGAATAAATACGTCGAATGCAATAAAGTTACCATTTTCACCGTGAGTTTCTGTTGAACGAGTTGCAGTTAAAATGTTGCCGCCACCTGTACCTGTTTGAATTTCACCTGCATACATCTGCATAAATCCAGTACTTGTATCAATATCTCCGACACTTGAAACTGGTGATAATGAACTTAGTTCACTTGGCAGTTGGTTTACGGCAGTTGGATATGTTGCTTGAGCTCCTCTAATATCTGCTGTTGTGATTGTTGGCTTCCAATTAATAGCATCTACGGAAATTTGTAAACCATTCATTGCTGCTACGTTGACCGTAATATCGTTAATCGTAACTGTTTTGTTGGCTGTGAACCAGGCATAAGTACTTGTCGATAAGATGACACCACAGAACAGTATCATCAATAGCGATAGAAGTATTCGTCTTCTTTTTCTTTTCTTCTTATTTTCTTTTGCCATTTTACACCTCTCCTAATTTTCTTGATTTAAATGTTCTTCCGTGATATTCATTTCCATTTTTAGTTCTCCACCTATGATATCATCGATACAGTCCGGGTCATCCCCCTCTAACCAAACGACGATGGTAAAGCGATCTTTTTCTCCAGGTTTAAAGTTCTCTCTTACTTCTAAAACTGGAATGGATTCCGAATAAAAAGCAGTAGTCCCACTCTCTGGTGTGTTTGTGGTTTGATTTAATTTTGCATAAGTGGTTTCGTGACCATTGAGGTAGAGTCTTATGCGGACAGCTTCATCAACATTTTTCACGATGTCGAGCAGATTCACTTGGTACCAGTAATTTACTGTTTCATTACCATAATTAATGACATAAAAGCTGTATGCGAGGTAATTGTCACCATTGTGGGACCCATCTGCTTCCGTATCCACGTCTTCTTTTATCCAATTGACGGAGATGTTATCCATGTAATCAAGTGACTTAGCAGACAGCTTAATCGACATATCTGTTAAATCTCCAGTCTCTGATAAAAAGACGTTTTTACGGTTATCTGCATTGCCATCAAGAGTGACTGTGAAGCTACCATCTTGATACAATACATATAGTATGAAGTAGACTACTGATATTAAAAATAATAGAAATAAGAACACAACTTTGGTGATTCTAACGAATAACTTTTGCCGATTGAGTTTTTTTGCCTCAGGACTTACAGAGTATTCTTTTTTCATAACATCACCGTTACCCTTGCTGTTCGATCTCCTACTATTTTATCTACCAGCTCCTATCATACATACTAAGTATATTATAATCTTCCTACATTTTCAATACTTTTGTGTCGAATTTTCTGTCTAATTGTTGTCTAATTTTTGTCCAATTGACTATAAAATCGGATTATGCTATATTTATAGTAGTTATATAATAAGGATATAAGAGCGGTGGTAGTGATGAAATTACTCAAGAAATATGGGCATTTTATCTTATTGGTGTTCATCTTTTTTGGTATGATTGTTTTCTTATCTCAAAATACTCTTTCGAAATACCGAGATGAGTTTGATGGTCTCACAAGTGTACAACTAGCGAGATGGAACATCAAAGTAAACAATCAAGAGATTGCCAATCAAGATACGTTAACGGCAGATATTACTCCTACTTTTGAAGGAACCGATACGATTGCCGAAGGAGTTCTAGCCCCTGGTGCCAAAGGATATTACGATATCGTTATCGATTCTAGCGAAGTGGATGTTGCTTTTTCTTACCGACTAACTTTGAGTCGTGTCGAAGATGAAGTCATTTCCGACATCGTTTTATCTGGATATACAATCAATCCAGAAGAAAACACTGAAGTAGTAACTTATGCCGACGAAATTTATGGTGAAGTTCCAGTTGATCAAAACTTAATTACGATTCGCATTTATTTCGAATGGAACGATAGTGACGATGCTTCGATGGATAATGAAGCGGATACGGATGTCATTATCAATCATACTTCCGTTCCAATTATCAACAATAAAATCGAATTTAACCAAATTAAAAATTAAAATATCCACAGATACTTGTGGATATTTTTTATTGTTTTTGACTGACGATTAATTTTAGATTCAATGTAATACATGGTGCACTTGGATTTCCATCTTTATAATCTGCGGCTTTGTGACCCCAATAGGTATCAGCATCATCACTCGTCATATATAAACCTGCGGCTAATTTATCTGCAAAGTTTTCTGAAGTAACGGTTGCATCTTCTACATAATTCGTGCCATCACTCGAGTAATACGTTAGGGAAGCGTCGTATTCGAAGTAAGAACTCAGTTGATAATACTCTGTTTCGCCCTCAAAATCCCAATTGGCATCGATTTTAAATAAGAGGCGACCGTTTCCGGCAGCTAGAAAATCATCGTCGTACGTAAACTGAAGCACAAATGGAAAAGAAGATTCGAGAGCAGTTAAGAGTGCTTCACTTTCCTCTACTGTAGTAGCGGTGTACTCTTGTCCAAATAAATTCATCGACTCAATTTGAAAAGAGAAAATTGCCGGTAAATCACTTTTATTTTCTACCATAATCTCTTTATAAAAAGGTTCCATTCCTGGATACAGGGAATCAATTTTCAATGCAATGTTATTAATTTCTTCTGTATCATCCCAAAATGTTACGTCCCACGAAATAACGGATGCAGAAATATCTCCTCCGAACCGGTCTATATAAATAAACCAAGAATACGCATTGATGCCAAACAGGATTCCGGCAAGTAGCAATGTTCTAATTAAAAGTTTCTTCTTTTTCTTAGAAAGAAATAAGATGGCACTTTTGGCTTTACTTTTCTCACTCTTCTTCTCTTTCATCTGGCGTTCCTTCTTTTTCGCGCTTCTTCTCTTCTCTCATATCCATAATCGTATCTGCGACTTCTAAGAAGATAAATAGCACAATCGGAATAAAGATTAGGAAGAAAAATCCAAATTGATTGTGAATCACATTGCTAATTAAAGTAATCAAAGTCAATTTCATGGTTACTTTTCCATAAATCTGAGAGGAATCGATGACTGGGTCTTCTACTTGATTGGCATCTCCTTTAATTGTAAATAACAATGAACCATCACTCTTCGTTTCAATTTTCGTAATTCGGTGGGTGACAATCATGCCTGAAACACTAGACTTATTTCCTAAGTATGTGATGACATCTCCTACTTGTAATTCTTCTGGAGTAGATTCTTTTACTAAAATGACATCCCCTACTTTATAGGCCGGATTCATACTTCCTGATGCAATTGTAAATACTCGGTATCCAAAAATCGATTGATTATCACTAAATCTTTGAAAGGCAATGGCTACGACATATAAAATTAATGCTCCAAATACGATAAATTCTAACACCCGGTATAGAATGTGAAGAATTTTATTGTTCTTGATTTTCTGTATCATCTTCCTGCGCCTCCAATTCTGCGATTACAGATGCAATTCGGTCGTTGCATTCTTGTAACTTTTCTTGTAATGTCATCTGAATCAAATGATCACGCTCATCGATTCGTTTTCTTGCACTTTGATATTCTTCATCAATCAATTGATAAAACTTTTCTTTGTCTAAGTCTTCGTCACGGTCCAGTATCGTCTCCATAATCTTGGATACGGTTTCCCTAACGTATTCACTCTCTTCCATTTGATTTTGAGCAGATCTTGAAAGAGAGTTCATTGCTAAATAATTCAATAAAAAGGTCGTATTAAATTCGTCTTTTAAATAACCCGTGTCGACATAATCTTGATGATCCTTCACAAGAGAGAAACTAGAACGGTCATAGTTTTGTAAAAAGTTCCACATTTCCATCGCTTTGATGAAATTTGGGTTTTTTAAAATAACGTTCGTTCTTCTAATTGGTGGACGAACTTGTGATACATGGGCTTTGTATAACGTCGTATACAGTTCACTTTCTTTAAATCCAGCAAGTTGAATCTTCACTTTTTTGATTCGTTCGGCAATCGTTAGACCGCCGACTAATTCCTCTTTGGTCGTACTATTGTTATTGGACATCACTTGTAAATGAATGTTTACTTTTTCATTTCCTAGAACGGATTCCCCATCGAACTCCATCTTTTTTTCATCGATACAATAGGACTCTTCGTCATCATTTTTTACATTTCGCTCTAAGAATTCATCCATCAAACGAATCAAAGTATAGATAAAGCGGTTCTCGTAAGTATCTAAACTTTCCTCTTTGTTGATATTTAAAATTTTAGAAGGCTTTACTTCGTTTTTCTCTGGATCATACTTTTGAATTAGGTTGGTATGTTGTGTCAAATGGATGATACTTTCTACTGTAACCTTCTTAGATTGTTCAATTTTCACGATTTCTTCTTCATTGATGATAAACCGTTTGGGATTTCTCAAAATATTATCGATATAATAACAGGTGTCTTCGAAGACTGGAAGCCAACTAAAATCGATATCTTTTTTTTCAAAATCTAACTTTACATGAAGTTTAGAATCAGTTGAATCCAAAAACTTTTTTTGTAAAGCCGCATCGGTTTCGACTCGAAACGGAAATTTTTCTTCTTCCATCTTTGACACCTCCTATTATTTTCATGTTTCTTCTATCCCATTTTCTTCAAACGTAATAAGTATTCTTTACATTCTGTGAATTTATCTTTTCCAAATTCTTGATCTAAGAAATCGATGAAGCCGTCGATTTCATCGCGAATGTACGATAAGTTCAACTGTTCAAATTTTCTTAAAATCTTTCTGGCGATAAAGTAATCGACACCATCGACTTCTTCGCCACCACACTCTACGTATACCGGTACAAAGTCGTTCATCTGTTTTACGATACGGTTACCGAAAGCGATACGGAAATGTTTGATGACATAGTCGTCCATTTCAGTTACTTTTTGTTGAGTTTCTTTCGAAATCGGATTTTTCTTAATAGCCTCATGATATAGATTTTCTAAATAACTACTGTTGATGTTCATGGCATCGGTTGGAATTGGTTCAAATACTTTACCTTTGTCGTTGATATCGATTGGCATCGCACGGTCGTATACTTTATCGGTTACAGCGAAGGTAGAATCATCGTTGTTGATGGTTCCGATATACCACATGTTATCGGGAATTCTAAGTTTTCCACCCTTCAAGTTCTTCGGGTCGGTTGGCCAACTGGATGGTACGATTTCGATTACCCATTCATCACGGCTTGGCATTTCTAGAATAGATAACATTTCGGCGAAGTAATACTCGACACGAGCGATGTTCATTTCATCTAGTACGACGACGTATACATCGTCATTGTAACCTGCTTCGTACATTTTCTTTAATACTTCGGTTTCATTAAATTTCTTTGTGAACTCGTTGAAGTATCCAAATAACTCAGTACGATCACGCCATGACGGTTGAACAGATGCGATGACAGCATCATTTTTGATAAATTTTCCCCAAGCGTAAGCAAGGGATGTTTTACCAGTACCAGAAATACCTTGCAGGATTACAAGTCTCGTACAGGCAAGAGAGGAAATAAACAAGCGAATCATCTGCGGAGTGTAGTAAAGTCCCAGTTTCGATGCAGCAAAGTTACGGAACAACTCGACTAACTCTGGTAATGTAAACGTATTGTTGTAGTTTTGAACTTTGTAATTTTTGTATGCTACATCGATAGCATGTAATTTGGCAAAACGAATATTTTCGTCGTCTTCCGGTTTTTCTTCCTCCTCTTGTTGCCCCTTTGGTTCTTCCATTGGAGATTCGCCCGGTTTTAATCCCAATTGCGATACTTTCATAGCGAGAATTTTCTCTTTTTCACTCATCAAGTCACTTACTTGTTGGTTTAAGTTTGCTACTTCTTCTAACATCGATTCTTGTTCGACGACTGTTTTACGGAAGCGAATGTACTTTCTGATTAAGAAGAAAATGAGTAGACCGATTAGTACTAAAATTGCTAGTAAGATGACGATTGCTACGATGGTAAGTGCCCATTCTCCACCATTTAGTTCATCTTTGTAGTAAAGGATTACATCTTTGTATCCACTGAAGTTAAACATCTGAATGAAACCGTTTACGATACCTTTCAAGATGAGTCCGATACCATTAAAGAAAACAGATAAAAATTCAAATAAAAATCTTACAAATGTATCCATATCTTACTCCTTTACTAACTCATCTGTGAATATCGGTTTGGTAACCAACTTACTGTATTTTGTAATTTTGGTATATTGCTCTTTGTTAGCATTCTTACAGACGATGGAATCGAACTCTAACAAGGTTAAACATTCTTCTAATTTTGATTCTAAATCTTCGATTCCTTGGACATCTAGCACCAATGCCAAAGCATTTCGTTTGGATATTTTGGTTACGACTTCTTTGTTTTCTAAGTAATCTTTCTCTGCAATTAACCAAGTCAGATGCTTTTTCGTTAAAGAAAACGATGTCATTTTTAAAATTTCTTCTAATTGATTCTCTTCTTTTAACAAAGTGGATGGCATCGCAATAAAGTAATGAGCCAGGTCTTCATTGGCTTTCATTAAACTAATCATATCCATATTTAGTAAATTCAGTAACGTTTCGGTGGCTAGAGAAGAAACTGGTTCCCGTTTCATATTTTTTACGATTTGACGAATGCTGTACGGATCTAATTCTTTTATTTTTTCGTATAATTCTACTTTAAAATAAGTCTTTTTAAAACGAAATGGTTCGTATTTTAAATAAAATTGATCGGAGACAATACCAGTTAGAAATTTGGATTCTAGAGCTCTGTTTTTTAAAATTTGATTGCAAACTTTTTTGATACTTTCGTCACTTAATAAAATGGGAATGGCATCGTCGACTACTTTCTTCATGTTATCTGGCGTAATCAAGTCCGTTTGAAATTCGTCTAGCAAAACGGCAGTTGCTACAGCGGTATACGCATCTTCGACAAATTTCGCGTATTTTTCTTGATCCTGTTTCTTATATTCGTATAGCAGTTCAATTCGTTTTCCATTGAATTCACGAATGACCGTCTGGAAGTCGAATGATTCTAGTTCTTCTTTCGGAACCGTTTCTGGTTCATGGAAATATCTTACTTTGATATATAAGTCGATATAAATATCGATTCCTTTTCGATATTCTGGGTGTGTGCCAGGCATGATGATAGAGATGATATGGTTCAGATTTTGTTTTACTAAATTGCAATAGTATTCTGTTAAGTTCATATATCTCACCGCCTTTGCCTCTTTGTTCTTAGATATTCTCGCCTACTATATATAATCATATCACATTCATATCCAGTTTGAAATTAATTTTGTAGGTTTACTTGAATTACAGAAGTACTCCCGTTGTAGTTATCTGCAATATTGGGTTTATAAAAAATGATTTTGGTATTGGACGTTGCATCCATTTCAAAGGTAAATCCCGTTACGTACTGATAGGAATTTATCGTTGTTAGCGTCTCTGTATCTTTGTTTGCTAGATACGTAGGATCTGTCATATCTAGTAGGATTTGATTGGGATCAAAGGATATTGATACTCTTGCCGAGACACAGTATGACTTTTCCGTATCACTCAAGCTTTGATATGTATCTAGCGAGATGATATCTCCTACTTGATAACTTTGAAATGCTTGCTCTACTTCATAATACGGTCTGGAATTGGTAAGTTCTAGTGTCAAATACTTTTCTCCAGAAGCATCTGTCACTTGATAAGAGAAGCCATAATTTTGTACTCCTACTAAATATGTCGCTTCAATTGACTTTGTATAGGGATACGTAGAAGTGGCTTTCGTCGTTACCGTTACTTGGTCTCCTGCTTCAAAACTGTTAATGGGAATTACGGTTAAAACGTAACTGTCCGTCTTGACATTTTCATAGATAGTTCCTTCCGTTTTATCGACATTACAGATGACACTGGAAGGACAAGATACTTCGATATTGTAGGTAATATCAGATGCGGTTGAAACAAGTTCGTTTTTCTTACTGTTTACGTCTATCGTCAAAGTATATGGGTTAACTCCATCCCAATCCGCAATACTGTAGGTGGGATTATCTTCTTTTAAAATGCTACTGTTAAAATAAAAGTGTTGACTTTCTAATATGTAGTTATTTACTGCTTGATAAATATATCGGGCCAAAGATGTTTGAGAGATTAATAGAACTGCCAAACAAGCGAGAACTAAAACTGCAAACCACCTGGCACCAGTTGGTATTTTTTTCACATTATCACCTAACTTACAATTTGTTTGGAATCTAGGGTTATTTCGATATTATCCATCATACCTTCGTACATGACACTGCTAGAATATGTTGCGGGAAAATCCACTACCAAGTAAAACGTATGAGTGGTATTCGTTGTATATGGCATTGTATAGACGTCATCTACTGTCATTTGATGATACCAGGCACCATCTTCATCTTGCACTTGTGTCGTACTGTCGATGATATTTTCACTACCTGCTTCATTATAGTTTTGTTCGTAATACAAGCGATAAGTAAGCGGTAAATTGGTCGTCGTACGAATCGATATTTGGTAAGACAAATCGACGTCACTTTTTCTGATATCATTAAAATTAGAAACGGTAAACTGATAGACGTACGGCGTATCAGAAGGAATTATACCGTCTGTCTCTAAGTTAAAATTTAAACGTTCTGTTTCAAAAATATAAGCAGCATAGTTGGAAGTAATCTCGATATTAGCATCCGATACGTAACTTGAGAATGTTCGGCGCATCAACATCAAGAAGAAGAAAAGCAAACACGTAAACAATAGCATGAAGACAATAAATCGTAATTTGTAAACTCGAATCTCTTTTTTTTCTGTCATAACTTCCTCCTACGGTATGTAAGGGACAATCTCTTCTCCGTGGTATTGAATCGCTTTAAAATCTAATCCTAAATAGTCCGGTTCTAGTTCACCTTGGGCAATTTTAGAATCGTTTTCGTTATTTGCTTCATCGTTTACCCAAGTTGCTTCGATTGTGATTTCACTCGTTTGATGAGCCTCAATATCATCTAGTGTGAACACTCCGGTATAGGTATTCGGAGCAGTTTGAACGAGTTCTTTGCCATCTAGTGTCATCGATTCGATTGTTAATAGTTTCGTTTCATCTACTGTATGATCGATTACAGTTAAATCAAAACGAATGGCAACTTGTGTATCCGTCGGATCAATTGTCAAATGGATGACGCCAGTACTTCCCGGTGCGGCATTGTAGTTTATCGCATGATCCGATTCCCAATCGATGTTATTAACGGAAACCGTCTCTGTATAAGTACTAGAAATGTTCGTGTTATTGATTAAAATATTCCATTTTGCTAGTTCGGCAGTCGTATTTCCAGACGTCGTTGAGGAAAGAGAAGAATACGTTCTGGCACTGAAAAAGAATAAGAAAAAAGATAGTGCAAGAATAGTAATTAACAGTTTAATATTCTTCATATGGCCCTCCATTATACATTTATTATATCAAAACTTACCTTTTTAGTAAACGTGTTATCCATGGAAATGTAATTAACTTGTGATAATGTCATAGTGTAATTAACTTTTGAATATGTCAT